>Ga0209401_1000380_pt1 | contig 30275 bp, 30 predicted proteins | sample M_140807_MF_Meta_FD_187318 | JGI IMG/M metagenome (GOLD analysis project Ga0209401, IMG submission 187318) | Freshwater microbial communities from Lake Montjoie, Canada to study carbon cycling - M_140807_MF_MetaG (SPAdes) (version 2) | ecosystem: Environmental > Aquatic > Freshwater > Lake... | reverse complement strand
GTGGAGCGGCTCGATCCGGCCGCGGGCCGCCGCCAGCGTCAGAAAACCATGATGCGCTGGTTGCTGCCCTTCGGTTTTCTGGCGGGGCTCACCTTCACCCAGATCACCGATCTCCACACCTTCTCCTCCCTGGGCTCCTGGGCTCAACCCCTGATCGGCGGCCTACTGGGGATGGTTTCGGGCTGGATGGGCAGCTTTGCCGCCGCCGCCAGCGTGACCTCCGAGGAGGACGACCGGATCCGCATCCTCCGCAACCGCCTTCAGGAGGGCAACTGGTTGCTGCTGATCGATCCGGCCCCCGGCAGCGAGCCCCCCTGGGGCCTGATTCAGCAGGCGCGGCCTAAGGCGGTGGTGCGTCTTGGTGAGTCCTGAACTGCCGGCCCCGATGGAGTCGCGCCGAGATCGGCCGGAGGGCGGCCCCCCGGTTGCCGAGCTGGAGCCCGTGCTGGCAGCGGCTGAGCATTGCCTCCGCACCTGGGAGCCGGTGTGGACCGGATTCCTCGAGGGGGCCCTGCGGGAGGAGGCCGAGGCCCGTCTGGGAGCCCTGAGCGACCTGCGCCTTGATCATGCCGGTGGCCATGGCGGAGCCGAGCGCTGCCGCCTGCTGCTTCAGCGCAGCGAGTCGGCCCTGCCCCTGGACCAGGTGGCCGGTGATTTCACCGGTCTGGAGATCACCGGCAACTTTCTGTTTGATCCAGCCGAGCCGACCGATTTCCGCACGGCCTTGCTGGCTGCCGGCGCCTTGCCCGAGGAGCTCGGTGATGTGTGGGTCCGGGGTGATCGGGGCGCCCAGGCGATCACGGCCCAGGCCCTGGCCGCACGCCTGCACGGTCAGGCGGGGCTGGTGCGCACGGTGGAGGTGCGCTTCGAGGCTCGCCCCCTGGCGGAGCTGGCCCAGGCGATCACGGCCCAGGGCCTGGCCGCCCGCCTGCACGGTCAGGCGGGCCAGGTGCGCACGGTGGAGGTGCGCTTCGAGGCTCGCCCCCTGGCGGAGCTGCAGCTGCCGCCACGGCGGGTCGCCCGCAGCCTCACCACGGTGGAGGCCTCCACCCGGCTGGATGCGGTGGCCTCGGCGGGCTTCGGCCTCTCCCGCAGTCGCCTGGCGGCCCTGATCCGCCAGGGGGCGGTGCGGATCGACTGGCGGGTGGTCACCAGTCCGAGTCGGGAGCTGCGCAGCGGTGAGCGGGTCCAGCTGGAGGGGCGCGGCGAGCTGCGGATCGAGGCGGTGGAGATCACCAAGCGGGATCGCTACCGGATCCGGTTGCTGCGATCGTGAGGACCCGGCTGCATCCGCTCCCAGCCAGGGCCATGCTGGGCTGGGGCAAAGGCGTGGCTGCTAAGTTAGTGGCCACAGCTGATCAGGATGATTCCTCCTGGAGTTTTCTCCCGGTGTAGTCCCAGGATCAGGTGGGCTTGGCATCACACCTGCTTCGGCAGTCCTGCGAAGTCAATGTCGGCCCGGTTCAGGCGAAGTTCCTGATCGGCTTTCAGGGCGATTAGCTCAGAGGTAGAGCACTACCTTGACACGGTAGGAGTCACTGGTTCGATTCCAGTATCGCCCATTGATTATTCGCTCATGGGGTAGGGAATCGATCACGCTCTGCCGTTTTCCTCGGCAGGGCTTGTTCGGCCTGCCTACACCATTTGGTCTTGGCTCAAGACTTCGGGCAGGGGCCTTGGCGCTCTTGGCACGGGCGGCGGCACTCGTCATGGCTCTGGCCCTTCTCCGGGGGTTCCTTCAGCAGTCTGTCCGCGGAAGCTTCGCTGAAGCCGATCTCCTTGCTTAGGCCTCCAGGAGCGATTCTCTCGGAACCGGTCGGCTTGGCTCGCATCTCGGTCGCGGCCGGGTAAGGGATCGGCGGGATCGTTCTTCTTGGCAGGCATCCCCCCGTAATCTGCGGATCCGATCCAGCAGGACCCCCGATGGCCACCCCCGAACGGCAAGGCACGGTGGTGGTGGGCCTCGGTCGCTCCGGGATCGGAGCCGCGCGGCTGCTGCGGGCCCTCGGTGAACCGGTGCGCCTGGTGGAAGGCCGCAGCGGTGGCGCCCTGGCGGAACAGGCTGCGGTCCTGGAGGCGGAGGGCATCCCGGTGCATCTCGGCCTGCCCCTCGATGCCGACCGCTTCGATGCCCTCACTCCGCCTCCCGCCACCGTGGTGGTGAGCCCCGGCATCCGCTTCGACCATCCGGCCCTGGAGGCGCTGCGGGCCCGAGGCGTGGCGGTGCAGGGGGAGCTGGTGGGGGCCTGGCGTGCTGGCAGGGCGGTGCCCTGGATTGGCATCACCGGCACCAATGGCAAGACCACGGTGACCTATTTGGTGCATCACCTCCTGGCGGCCGGTGGGCTGGATGCGCCCCTCTGCGGCAACGTCGGCACCTCAGCCGCCGATGTGGTGCGCCAGCGGATCGTCGCCGGCTCCGGTGCGCCCACCGATGGCGCTCCTTCCAGGACGTTGACCTCCCCCGACTGGCTCGTGGTGGAGCTGAGCAGTTACCAGATCGAGGCCGCCCCCGAACTGGCGCCGGCCATCGGCATCTGGACCACCCTCACCCCCGACCATCTGGAGCGCCACGGCACCCTTGAGGCCTACCGGGCGATCAAGCGCCAGCTGATCGAGCAGTCGAGCCTGCGCATCCTCAATGCCGACGACCCCGATCTGCGCAGCCGCGCCGCCAGCTGGGACCAGGCTCTCTGGATCACCGCTGGAGCGCGCCAGGCCGCCCTCGATGCCGGCATCGACCCCCATCTCTGGATCGAGGCCGGTGAGGTGTGGGATGCCGACGGGCCCCTGTTCCCCGCCGCCGCCCTGGCCATGCCAGGCGACCACAACCGCCAAAACCTGCTCATGGCCACGGCTGCCGCCCTGGCCGCTGGCCTCACCCCGGCTGTGATCGAGGCGGCCTGCCGCTCCTTCCCCGGTGTTCCCCACCGGCTCGAGCGCATCCGCGAGCACGGCGGCATCACCTGGTTTAACGACAGCAAGGCCACCAATTACGACGCCGCTGAAGTGGCCCTGCGCGCCCTGGTGGGCCCCCTGGTGGTGCTGGCCGGCGGCCAGTCGAAGCAGGGCGATGGGTCCGGCTGGATCGCCCAGTTGCAGCGCCAGGCCGCGGCGGTGATCCTCTATGGCGCCGCCCGGCAGGAGTTCGCCGGCCTGTTGGCGGCCGGTGGCTATGGCGGCCGGGTGGAGAGCGTGGAGGGGCTTGATCAGGCGGTGCCGCTGGCCCGGGAGCTGGCGGCACAGGGAGCCTGCCCAGCCGTGCTGCTCTCGCCGGCCTGCGCCAGCTTCGATCAATACGGCGATTTCGAGGCCCGTGGCGATCACTTTCGCCGCTTGGTTCTGGCACTCTGAGGCAGCGAATCCGGCGCCCCGCGCCAGTCCCGATGGCCTACTGGTTGATGAAGAGTGAGCCAGAGGTCTACGGCATCGCCCATCTCGAAGCGGAAGGCACCACCCTCTGGGATGGCATCCGCAACTACCAGGCCCGCAACTTCATGCGTTCGATGGCGGTCGGCGATCGGGCCTTCTTCTATCACTCCAACGCCACGCCGCCGGGGATCGTGGGGCTGATGGAGGTGGTGGAGACGGGCCTCACCGATCCGAGCCAGTTCGATCCGGACTCCAAGTATTTCGACCCCAAATCCACCGCCGCTGCTCCCCGCTGGGACTGCGTGCGGCTGCGGTATGTGCGCACATTCGGGCGGCTGCTGAGCCTGGAGGAGCTGCGCGAGCAGTTCGATCCCGAAACCCTGCCGGTGGTGCGCCGCGGTAACCGCCTCTCGATCCTGCCGGTGGAGGAGGCCAGCGCCCTGCGCCTTTATGCGCTGCTCGGCGAGCCCCTCTGAGGACGGCCCTGGCGACGGCGGCGGCGCCTCAGGCGGCGCGGCGTCTGGATCCACCGCGCCACTCGCTGGACCAGGGGCGCTCGGCCCTGGGGAGCTCACGCCGCGGCAAAGGTGCGGAGCTGCCCTGTACGTGGTTCTCAGGCAGCGGATCGAAGCCCGTGGAACCGGGGAAGAGATTGGCCAGATAGCAGCGGGTCACCCCCCGGTTCTGAACACCGTTCTGCACCAGAAACCCCGCCAGGGCGGCCTGAAAAAGGCGGTACTGATCCCAGTTGGGATGGCATTCAATGAATTGGCCCATGGCCCGCAGCAAAGGCTCCGGCACCTCGGCCCTCAGGCTCACCGTTCCGCCTCCTGCTTCGCCTTCTGGGGAACCCTCCCCTTCACCGTCCTTGTCGTGGCCTGGTCGCTCGTTCTGTGCCATCGCCGGTTCCATTCCGCCCATGGCCATCAGTTCGCCACACCCAGGGGGGGGCGTCAAATCCGTCGCTTCGGCGTTCCGGTCAGCTGTCCAACGCTGAGATCCAAGGCTGCCCCTGCGTTCGGCCTGGCTTGGGCGGCACCTTCGGCCTGGCGGGTCCCTGGGATGGCACCGTCAAGGGTGGACAGCCGGCGTCCTGGCCTTCTCCCCGGCCCCCCGATTGCCGGGGGCCGGCCTGGGGAAAACCAGGGAAAAGATGGCCACCGCTGGGGAATCCGCCGGGAAAACGGGTCGGATCAGCATTGCTGATCAGAGCCGTTCCGGCGCAGGGGTCTCAGGCTGCGTTGCCAGCGCCCCGGGACGGTTCACCGGTGGGCTCCGGAGGCGGCGCCAAGGCCTCGAGAGCAGCGGCCAGGGCGATGCTGGCCTCCTCTCCCCAGCTCCCCTCCAGCCCCCGTTGTCCGGAGGCTGGGGTGAGAACAAAGCGCAGCCACCAGCGGTAACGGTCGCCCTCGAGGCCCAGCCACAGCCCCCCCCCCTCGCAGGCCAGCTCCATCGCCAGCTCGACGGCTTCCTCGTCCATCAGGGTGCTGACCAGGGCCCGGTGCTGCTCCATCAGGATTCCAACCCCTCGCCGCAGCGCCAGCGCCTCCGCCAGGCTGAGTTCGGCGGCCCAGGTACCCGCCGCGGCGCCGCCGCCGCCGATCAAGACGCCAAAAGGGTGGCGATCGGGGTCCACCACCAGCCGCCAACCCGAACCTTCCCGGACCTCCATGGGCCCGTCGCCCTCAGCCGGGCAGCAGATCCGGTTGGTCCTGCTCATCGGAGAGCTCAATGATCGCCCGCTGCACCGGCTTGATCATCGAGTCGTCGAGGAGTCCGTCGAAATCATCGAAGCGCCGCTGCTTGGCCCGGAAGGCGATCCGCACCGTGGTGAGGTAGCGGTTGTTGGCGTGGCGGATCAGGCTCTCGGCCCGCTGAGCCAGTTCCTTCGGATTGACGGTCGAGCTGCTGGGCATGCTTAAGAGTTCCAGTGGACACGGCCATCCGCCACCCTAGGTCAGCACCGGTTCCCTCTCCCCATGCCCGGAACCCTCGCGATCGACCTGGGCAGCAGCACCACCGTGGTGGCCTGGCAGGACGGCACGGCCAGCCCACCACGGCTGCTGGCGCTCGCCCCCTATGCCCTCGACGATCCCGCCGTGGTACCCAGCCTGATCTGGCTTGCCGTTCCCGATGGGGCGGCGGGGGCTCTGGTGGGCCGGCAGGTGCTGGATGCGGGTCTGGCTGATCGCCCTGGACCGGGCCTGCTGCGGGATTTCAAGCGGCACATCGGGGCGCCCCCTGATCCCTCGTCGGCAGGGCTGCGCCCCCTGATCCCTCGTCGGCAGGGCTCCCCTCTGGGGCCCCCGACCGGGCAGGAGTTTTCCAGCCCCACGGATCAGTGGGTCCGGAGGCCGCCGGCCAGCCCTGGCTCACACCCGAGGCTGCCGGTGCCCTGCTGCTGCAGCGGCTCTGGCGGGCCCTGCCCCCCGGGGTGGAGCCGGATCGGCTGGTGCTCACCGCCCCGATCGAGGCCTATCGCGGCTACCGCCAGTGGCTGCGGGAGGTGAGCGGATCGTTCGCGGTGCCCGAGCTGGCCCTGGTGGATGAACCCACCGCTGCCGCGATCGGCGCCGGGCTCCCCCCCGGCAGCCGCGTGCTGGTGGTGGACTTCGGGGGCGGCACCCTCGATCTTTCCCTGGTGCAGCTGGAGGGGGGCGAGGGCAGGGCCGCCCCCATCGCCCAGCTGCTCCGCTTCGCCGGCCGCGATCTCAACGCCAGCGGCCAGGCGCTGCGCTGTGCCCGGGTTCTGGGCAAGGCCGGCCTCCGCCTCGGTGGGCGGGACATCGATCGCTGGATCGCCGCTGAACTCGTCCCCGACACCGGGCCCGACGGGGAGCTGCTGCGAACGGCCGAGGCGCTCAAGTGCCGACTGAGCGAAGCGGACGAGGCCGTGCGGTTCTGGAGTCCAGCAGGTCTGCCGGCCCGGGAGCTGCGGTTCAGCCGCCGTCGCTTCGAGGATCTTCTGGAGGAGCGGGGGCTCCTGGCGCAGCTCGACACCCTGCTGGAGGCGGTCTGGGCCGGCGCCCGGCAGGAGGGGCTGGCCCAGACCGCCATCGACGCCGTGCTGCCGGTGGGGGGCAGCAGCCGCATCCCCTTGATCCGCCGCTGGCTCCAAGAGCACTGCCCCGGGGTGCCCCTGCGGGGCGAGCGGCCCATCGAAGCCGTCGCCCTCGGCGCCCTCGCCCTCACGCCGGGGGTGAAGCTGCGGGATGTGCTGGGCCGCGGCGTTTCCCTGCGCTGTTGGGACCGCCGCAGCGGCACCCATCGTTGGCATCCTCTGTTTGTGGCTGGCCAGGGCTGGCCCTCCACCGCACCGCTTGAGCTGGTGCTGGCCTGCAGCCGCGATGGCCAGAAGTCAATCGACCTGGTGCTGGGCGAACCGCTCGGGGAGGCGCGCTCCGAGGTGGTGTTCCGCGATGGGGTGCCCCAGCTGCGGCGGCGGCCCGCCGGCGAGGCGGCCGTGGCCCCCTGGCGGCAGGGCCCGGATCCGCTGCCGCTGCAGCCGCCGGGCCAGAACGGCCAGGATCGGCTTCGCCTCCGCTTCTGGATCGATGATGAGGCCCGTCTCCGGCTGGAGGGGGAGGATCTGTTGACAGGAGCGTTCCTGGAACAGCGCTGCCTGGGGCCGGTGCGTTGAGCGACCACTGCAACCAGCCCGGCCGGGGCGGACTGAATACAACAGTGGAATTGCCACTCGTGCTCCTTGGCCCGCCGGCCCCGCTTACCCCTCGTCTGGCTGGCGATCACCCTGGGAACGGTTGCCGCCGGGATCGGCTTCGTGTACTGGTGGGAGCGCCAGTTGCCGGCCCGGGTGGCTGAGGCCGCTGCCCGCGGCCAGCTTGATGTCTGCCTCCGCTACAGCGATCAGCTCGATGCGCTCAGCTGGCTTCCCGGCCGTGCATCGCTGGATCAGGGTCGCTGCCGGCGGGAGAAGGCCGCCCAGCTGTGGAGGCAGGGGCGTTGGGCCGCGGCCCTCGGCCTGCAACGGCAGCTGCTCAATTCCCCCGCCGGTGGCCGGGGAGATCGGCAACGCCTCGATGACTGGCAGTCGGCCCTGCACCGGATGGCCCTGACCCGCTTCCGCAACGGTGATCTCGAAGCGGCCCTGGCCGCCCTGGCCCCGATGGGCGAGAAGCACCGAGCCGATGGCACCGCGGTTGGGGATCAGCTGCGACTGAACTGGAACCGCAACCGGCTGGAGTGGGAGCGCGCCTCCAGGCTTGTGGGTCAGGCCCGCTGGTGGGAGGCCCTCGACAGCCTCAATCGCATTGATCACCCCTGGTGGCAGCAACGGGCCCAGGCCCTGAATCGCAGGGTGGAGGCAGGCCTCCAGCAGCTCAAGGGCAAGGAGCGTGAACACGATGGCCACGGCGATCTTCCCCGGTCGGTGCCGATGGCCCAGCTCGATGCCGAGGTGCGCCGGCGCATCGCCGCCGGGATGGATGAATGGAAGGCCTTCCAGGCTGGCTGCCAGGCCCTCGGTGGCCGGGTGGTCGAGGCCGGTCCCGAAACGGCCTGCCAACGCTGATCGGGCCATGAGAAGATTGCTCCCATGACGTCATGCCACACGATGCAGCCAGGAGATCGGGTCAAGGTCTGCAGCAGCGTGGTGGTCTACACCCATCCGGGCCATCGGGGCTCCGCCTTCGATCTTCAGGGTCAGGAGGGGGAGGTGCTGCAGGTGTTGAATGAATGGAAAGGCAAGCCGATCAGTCCCACCCTGCCGGTGGTGGTGGCCTTTGGGAAGTTCCGGGCCCACTTTCGCGACGATGAACTGACCCCCGTCTGAGGCCTGGGATCGGGGCCTGGGGGGCGGCCCCGCTTCGGGTCAGGCCCGCAGCAGATACACCCCCTCCTCCCCGTCGATCGACCGGAGGCACAGTTCAATGGTCTCCTGCCGGGTGGTGGGCACGACCCGGCCGCAAAAATCGGGCTGGATGGGCAGTTCCCGGTGGCCCCGATCCACCATGGCCAACAGCTGCACGCGTCGCGGTCGCCCCCAGGTGTGCAGGGCTTCGAGGGCCGCCCGGACGGTTCGCCCGGTGAAGATCACATCGTCCACCAGCACCACATGCCGGCCCTCCACCGAAGCCGGCAACTGGGTGGCCTCCGCGAGTCGGGTGCCGATGCGCTCGAGATCATCTCGGTGGAATGTGGGATCGATGCTGCCGTGTTCGATGGGATGGCCGCTCAGGCCCTTCAGGCGGCCCGCCAGCACCCGAGCCAGGGCCACGCCCCGGGTGGGAATCCCCAACAGCAGCAGCGAGCTGCTGTCGCTGACGCTCTCGAGCACCTGGGAGGCAAGCCGATCGAGGGTGCGGCCCAATTCTGGTTCTGAGAGCAGTTCGAACCGCAAGCGTCTTTCGGGATCCGAATCCTGGCCTGGGCTTGCGGTGGACACGGAGCGGGTCATGGGGGACCGGTCGGAGCAGGCGAGGCAACGAGATTTGGATGCTATTTGGATGCTAATTGGGCAGGCCGATGGAGCCGCTTCCTCCCCTCGTTACGCCCTTCGGCTGGGATCAGCCTGTGCCCAAAGGCTGACCGACGCCAGCCATCAGCGAAGCGGTTCTGGGCACGGCTGTAAGTTGGCTGTGGAACACCGCTGATTGGCTGTGGAACACCGCTGATGCCGCTGGCCGATCGGGTGAACGCAGCGTCCTCGTCCCACCATTCAACCCTCGGCAAGGGCCCGACCAATGGTCTGGGGTCCAATGTTGGGCTTTCTCCCCTGGCCGATCAAGCATCCCTGGCCCCGGTGGTGCTCGCCATCCTTGATGGTTGGGGCTACCGGGCCGATTCCGATCACAACGCCATCCGGAGCGCCACCACGCCGGTGATGGATGCTCTGTGGCATGCCTATCCCCACACCCTGATTGAGGCGAGCGGTGGGGCCGTGGGCCTTCCCGACCACCAGATGGGAAATTCCGAGGTGGGGCACCTCACCATCGGCTCCGGCCGCATCATTCGCCAAGAACTGGTGCGGATCGGCCAGGCCGTTCGCAACGGCAGCATTGCCGCTAATACCGCCCTCAACGACCTGGCCGATACCCTCCTGGCGGAAGGGGGCACGTTGCACCTGATCGGCCTTTGCTCCGATGGCGGGGTCCACAGCCACGTCGACCACCTGGGCGGGCTGCTGCGCTGGGCGGCCGGCCGGGGGCTTACGGATGTGTGTGTGCATGTGGTGACCGACGGTCGTGACACCGCCACCAACAGCGCCCCGGCCTTCCTGGCCACGATCGAGGGCCAGATCGCTGCCGCCGGAGTCGGTCGGATCGCCACCCTCTGCGGCCGCTACTGGTCCATGGACCGCGACAATCGCTGGGAGCGCACCGAAAAGGCCTACCGGCTTCTCACGGAGGAGTCCCCCCTCAACGGCTCCACACCCCGGGAGATCCTCCAGGCCTCCTATGCCGCCGGCATCACCGATGAATTCCTTGAACCGGTGCGTCTGGCGCCGGGGCTGATCGGTGCAGGTGATGGGGTGGTGTGTTTCAACTTCCGCCCCGACCGGGTGCGTCAGCTCGTGCGAGCCCTCGTGCTTGAGCCCTTCCAGGGATTCGATCGGCGCCGCATCGAGCCGCTGCACCTGGTCACCTTCACCCAATACGAGAGGGGTCTGCCTGTTGCCGTGGCCTTCCCTCCCGAGTCCCTCGATGGCCTGCTTGGCCAAGTGATCTCCGACAACGGCCTGCGCCAGTTCCGCACCGCCGAGACCGAGAAGTATCCCCATGTCACCTATTTCATGAATGGGGGCATCGAGCAGGCCTTTCCCGGCGAAGACCGCCACCTGGTTCCCTCGCCGAGGGTGGCCACCTACGACCTGGCTCCGGCGATGTCCGCCGAGATCCTCACCGACAGCTGTGTCGCGGCCATCCAGAAGGGGATCTATTCCTTGGTGGTGATCAATTATGCCAACCCCGACATGGTGGGCCACACCGGGCTGATGGAGGCCACCACCGAGGCCATCGCCACCGTGGATCGCTGCGTTGGCCGGCTCGTGGAGGCCACGAACCGCATGGGCGGCACCCTGTTGATCACGGCCGACCATGGCAACGCCGAGCTGATGCAGGGCCCCGACGGCCGTCCTTGGACCGCCCACACCACGAACCCGGTGCCGGTCATTCTTGTGGAGGGAGAAAAACGCAAGCTGCCTGGTCACGGCACCGATGTGCATCTGCGCGAGCATGGGGGTCTGGCCGACATCGCTCCCACCCTGCTGGCGATCCTCGGTTTGCCGAAGCCGGAACGAATGACCGGTGAATCCCTGATCATCCCGGCCGGAGCCTCACCGGAGGCAAGCCCGGTGCCCCACTCCCTGCGGGTCTGATCGGGTCCAGACCCCTCCAGGACTCCTACCCCCGCTCCACTTCTCTCTATTGCAGCCGCCATGCTCAAGACCGTGATCTCCTCCCTCTGGATGCTCAGCGCCGTGCTGCTGATCGTGAGCGTTCTCCTTCACAGTCCCAAGGGGGACGGCATGGGGGGGTTGGCCTCCAGCGGCGGATCGATGTTCACCAGTGCCCGCAGCGCCGAACAGACCCTCAACCGGATCAGCTGGACGCTGCTGGCGCTGTTTCTGGGGCTGGCCGTGGTGCTGAGTGCCGGATGGCTCGGTTAGGTGTTGGTGTGCCGCTGACGCGCCGTAAGTTCCTTGGCCATCTGGCCGGCAGTCTCCCCCTCCAGGCCCTGGGGGTAGGCATGGTGGGCTGGCCGGGTCGTGCTGCAGCGGCCTCACCGGCCACTGATCCCCGCTGGCGTCTTGATCAGGCCGAGTGGAAACGGTTGCTCTCTCCGGCCGCCTTCGCGGTGCTGCGGCAGGAGGGCACGGAGCGTCCTTTTAGCAGTCCGCTTGAGCATGAGAAACGGCGGGGGACCTTCCTGTGCGCGGGGTGTCGGTTGCCGCTGTTTTCCTCCGCGGCCAAGTTCGACAGCGGCACCGGCTGGCCCAGTTTCTGGCAGCCCTTGCAGGATGCGGTGGTCACCAAGCTTGATTTCAAGTTGATCGTCCCCCGCCGCGAGTATCACTGCCGCCGCTGCGGCGGGCATCAGGGCCATGTCTTTAACGATGGTCCACCGCCCACCGGTAAGCGCTACTGCAACAACGGGATCGCCTTGGTGTTCCTGCCGGCCTGAGGGGCCTGCCGGCATTCATGCCAGCTCCGGTTTGCGGTAGCTATCGAATCCGCCGCAGCGGCGGCCTCCTAGTGCCAAGCACGGTACGGTGATTTGACTCAGCCAGCCGGCGCTGCTATGGGCAGTCCGATCAGCCGCGAAATCTTTCTGGCCCGGGCCCGGGCCCGTTTTGCTGATCAGTACGACTACTCGGCCATCGTCTACAAGAGCTTCAAGACCCCGGTGGGGATCCGCTGCCGTCTCCATCCGGTGAAGGTGATTTCAATCACCCCGGAGAAGCACCTGCAGACCACCGGCGGCTGCAAGTTTTGTTTACGCCAGAACCGGATCCGCATGCTCGAGCGGGAGCTGCTGCGTGAGGCCATCGACCGCCCCGAGCCCTTGGTGCCGCGCCAGGACGCCAGCCCTATGGACCCGCTCGGCAGTTTGGGTCATCGCAGCGCTCCGGCCCAGGCCTGATCAATCCGGTCGGCGATCGCGTGGCGCCCCTCCGCTGAGCGGGCGGCTCGCACGGCAATCAAAAAAGGAGGGGCCGAAGCCCCTCCTGCTGATTCGGTGATCAAAAAAGGAGGGGCCGAAGCCCCTCCTGCTGATTCGGTGTCGGTGGGCATGGCCCGCCGAACCGAGAATGCGAACGCGATCAGTAGTCGAAGTCGCCGCCGCCCATGCCGCCGCCGGCGGGGGCCGCTTCTTTCTTCTCGGGCAGATCAGCCACGATGCACTCCGTCGTGAGCACCATGCCGGCGATCGAGGCGGCATTCTGCAGGCCGGAGCGGGTCACCTTGGCGGGATCCACGATGCCGGCGGCCAGCATGTCCACGTACTCACCAGTGGCGGCGTTGTAGCCCTCGTTGAAGGGCTTGTTGCGCACGTGTTCAGCTACCACAGCACCATTAGCTCCGGCGTTCTGGGCGATCCGCATCAGCGGAGCGGTGAGGCTGGAGGCCACGATCTGGGCGCCGATCAGCTCTTCGCCGGAGAGGTTGATGGCGGCCCACTCCTCGAGGGCGGGGGCCAGGTGGGCCAGGGTGGTGCCACCGCCGGGCACGATGCCTTCCTCAACGGCCGCCTTGGTGGCGTTGATGGCATCCTCGAGGCGCAGCTTCTTGTCCTTCATCTCGGTCTCGGTGGCAGCGCCCACCTTGACCACGGCCACGCCGCCGCTGAGCTTGGCGAGGCGCTCCTGCAGCTTCTCCTTGTCGTAGGAGGAGTCGGTTTCCTCGATCTGCTTGCGGATCTGCTCCACCCGCGCCTTCACGGCAGCCTCGTTGCCTTCGGCCACGATGGTGGTGGTGTCTTTATTGATCGTGATCCGGCGGGCGGTGCAAGGAATCGATCTTGGCATTCTCCAGCTTGAGGCCGGCGTCCTCGGTGATCAGCTGACCGTTGGTGAGAACGGCGATGTCTTCGAGCATGGCCTTGCGGCGGTCACCGAAGCCAGGGGCCTTGACGGCGGCCACGTTGAGCACGCCCCGCAGGCGGTTGACCACCAGGGTGGCGAGGGCTTCCTTCTCGATGTCCTCGGCAATGATCAGCAGGGGACGGCCGGTGCGGGCGATCTGTTCGAGCACGGGCACCAGGTCCTGGACCAGGGCGATCTTCTTGTCGGTGATCAGGATGTAGGGCTCCTCAAGCACCGCCTCCATCCGCTCGGTGTCGGTGGCGAAGTAGGGGGAGATGTAGCCCTTGTCGAAGCGCATCCCTTCGGTGACCTCCAGTTCGGTGGTCATCGACTTGCCTTCCTCAAGGGAGATCACGCCCTCCTTGCCCACCTTGTCCATGGCGTCGGCGATCATGCGGCCCACTTCTTCGTCGTTGCCGGCGGAGATGGTGCCCACCTGGGCGATGGCGTTGCTGTCGCTGATCGGCTTGGCGTGCTCCTTGATCTTGCCCACCAAGAAGTCGGAGGCCTTTTCGATACCGCGCTTCAGGGTGATGGCGTTGGCGCCGGCGGCCACGTTGCGCAGGCCAGCCTTCACCATGGCGTGGGCCAACACGGTGGCGGTGGTGGTGCCGTCGCCGGCGGCGTCGTTGGTCTTGCTGGCGGCCTGACGGATCAGGGCAACGCCGGTGTTTTCAATATGGTCTTCGAGTTCGATCTCCTTGGCGATCGTCACGCCGTCGTTGATGATCTGGGGGGCACCGAATTTTTTCTCCAGCACCACATTGCGGCCCTTGGGACCGAGGGTGACGGCCACGGCCTCAGCGAGGATGTCAATACCGCGCTCGAGGGCACGTCTGGCCTGTTCGTTGTAGATGATGCGCTTGGCCATGAAGGGTCTCCGGGGAGGGAAAGAGTGAAGGGATTGGTCGGAAGCGTTCAGCGCTCTGACCTGGAAGATCGCGGGTGGAACGGATCAGCCTCGATGGGCTGGCGCTCCGGGGCCTCAGTTCACGATGGCGAGGATGTCCTTCTCGGAGAGCAGCACGAACTCTTCGGAGCCGAGCTTGATGTCGGTGCCGGCGTACTTGCTGTAAAGGACCTTGTCGCCGATGCTCACTTCGGGGGCCTGGCGGGAACCGTCGTCGTTGCGGCGGCCGGGGCCTACCTGAACCACTTCGCCCACCTGGGGTTTTTCCTTGGCGGTGTCGGGGAGCAGGATGCCGCCGGCGGTCTTCTCCTCGGATTCCGACACCTTGATGAAGATGCGATCGCCGAGGGGCTTGACGATTCCGACACCTTGATGAAGATGCGATCGCCGAGGGGCTTGACGGTGGAGACGCTGAGGGAAACAGCAGCCATGGGTTGTCGCGGTGGATTGGATTCGGATCGGACAGGCTCTCCTCTTGGGATTCGGAGGAGGCCGGGTGCCCAGTTGAACGTGAACGGCTGCCTGGAATGACCAGGACCGGGACCGGAACAACTGGCGGCGGATCGCGCAGGGGCGAATCTGGCACTCGTGCCCGTCGACTGCCAACTTAGGGCTGCTGGTGCCCTGCGCAGGACAAGCCATCAGTTCGGGTGACCGAACTCCCCCCTCCACCAGCCCCCTGTCGGCGTCCCAGTCCGCCGCTGACCCGGCGCCAGCCTCCTAGCGGGGAACGCGGTGGTAAGGTTGCGCCGCTTCAGGAGGGTTGGTTCACCCCCTTGGCACTCCCCCCACTCCCTCTTCCCTATGGCTGCTGCTGCTCCCGCCGCCTCCGGCACCCAAGGTGTTGTGAAGCAGGTCATCGGCCCGGTGCTGGACGTTGAATTCCCCGCCGGCAAGCTGCCCCGCATCTTCAACGCCCTGCGCGTGACCGGCAGAAATGCCGCTGGTCAGGACGTGGCCCTGACCGCTGAGGTGCAACAGCTGTTGGGTGACCACCGGGTCCGGGCCGTGGCGATGAGCAGCACCGATGGCCTGGTGCGCGGCATGGCCGCCCTCGACACCGGTGCTCCGATCTCCGTGCCCGTGGGTGAGGCCACCCTGGGCCGCATTTTCAACGTGCTCGGCGAGCCCGTCGACGAGAAGGGCCCTGTTGCCACCACCCTCACCTCTCCGATCCACCGCGAGGCCCCCAAGCTCACCGAGCTGGAAACCAAGCCCAAGGTGTTTGAAACCGGCATCAAGGTGATCGATCTTTTGGCCCCCTATCGCCAGGGCGGCAAGGTGGGCCTGTTCGGTGGCGCCGGTGTGGGCAAGACCGTGTTGATCCAGGAGTTGATCAACAACATCGCCAAGGAACATGGCGGGGTGTCGGTGTTTGCCGGTGTGGGTGAGCGCACCCGCGAAGGCAACGACCTCTACGAGGAATTCAAGGAATCCGGAGTGATCAACTCCGAGGATCTCTCCAAGTCGAAGGTGGCCCTCTGCTATGGCCAGATGAACGAGCCCCCCGGCGCCCGCATGCGGGTGGGCCTGTCGGCGCTCACCATGGCCGAGCACTTCCGCGATGTGAACAAGCAGGACGTGCTGCTGTTCGTGGACAACATCTTCCGCTTCGTGCAGGCCGGCTCGGAAGTGAGCGCCCTGCTGGGCCGCATGCCTTCGGCCGTGGGCTATCAGCCCACCCTCGGCACTGACGTGGGTCAACTTCAGGAGCGGATCACCTCCACCCTGGAGGGTTCGATCACTTCGATCCAGGCGGTGTATGTGCCGGCCGACGACCTCACCGACCCGGCCCCCGCCACCACCTTCGCCCACCTCGACGCCACCACGGTGTTGAGCCGCGGCCTGGCCTCCAAAGGCATTTATCCCGCCGTGGATCCCCTCGATTCCACCAGCACCATGCTCCAGCCCGCCGTGGTGGGCGATGAGCACTACCGCACCGCCCGCGCCGTGCAGAGCACCCTGCAGCGCTACAAGGAACTGCAGGACATCATCGCGATCCTGGGTCTCGATGAGCTTTCCGAGGACGACCGTCGCACGGTGGACCGGGCCCGCAAGATCGAGAAGTTCCTCTCCCAGCCTTTCTTCGTGGCTGAGATCTTCACCGGCATGCCTGGCAAGTACGTGAAGCTCGACGACACCATCAAGGGCTTCAATCAGATCCTCGCCGGGGAACTCGATAGTCTGCCCGAGGCCGCCTTCTATCTCGTGGGCAGCATCGAGGATGTGAAGGCCAAGGCCGCCAAGATCCTCTCCGAAGCCAAGAGCTGATCGGAGGACCTCCTGATGACCCTCAACCTGCGCGTTCTCGCCCCCGACCAAAGCGTCTTCGACGGCAGCGCCGACGAAGTGATTCTCCCCAGCACCACCGGCCAGATGGGCATTCTCACCGGCCATGTGTCCATGCTCACGGCCCTCGATAGCGGCGTTCTGCGGCTGCGTGAGGGCAACACCTGGACCGCCATCGCCCTCAGCGGCGGTTTCGCCGAGGTGGAGGCCAATGAGGTGACCGTGCTCGTGAATGCCGCGCAGTTGGGCAGCACCATCGACACCGCCACCGCCGAGAAGGAGTACGAGCAGGCCCGCCAGGCCTTCGACGGCTTTGATGGCAAGCCCCCCAGCCCCGAGAAGGTGAAGGCCGAGCAGGCCCTGGCTCGCAGCCGCGCCCGCTTTTCCGCCAGCCGCGGCGGTTGATCTCACGATTGCCACCCAACGGTCCGCAGCCCCGTTCGATCGTCCGGGGCTTTTTTTTGCGGTTTCGGTGGCTCCACCACCCCTCTCCCGGCAACCCGGCTCACGCATCCCTCGGTTCCCTTCACGACCCGGGCCCAGGTAAGGGTTCCCTGGCCATGCCCCCCATGACCCGCACCTCACGAATCCCCTCTCCCCCGCCCAAAGGGCCGGGGCGCCTGTCCCGCAGGTTGACCTGCGCCCCCGGCGCCGACAACCTGCGGGACAGGCGCCCCGGCTTCGTGTCATGCATCTGCGTCTGCTGCTCGATTCGGCTGATCCGGTTGCCTGGGCCGACTGGTTGCCCAGCGGTCTGTTCCACGGCATAACCACCAATCCCACCCTGCTGAGGCGGGCGGCCAGGCCCTGCCGGCTCGACGAACTCGAACGCCTCACCCGCGAGGCTTTGGATTGGGGCATGCAGGAGATCCATCTGCAGGCCTGGGGCGGCGATGCCGAAGCCCTGACGACCTGCGGAGATCACCTCGCGGCCCTCGCTCCGGGACGGGTGCTGGTGAAGCTGCCGATCACCCGCGCCGGAGCCGAGGCGGCCCGGCACCTGATCCAAACCGGTGTGCCGGTGACCTTCACCGCCTGCTATTCCGTGCCCCAGGTGCTGGTGGCAGCCGCCCTTGGGGCTCGCTACATCGCCCCCTATCTGGGCCGCATCGGCGATCTCGGCCGGGATGGCCATGCCGATCTGATCGCGATGCAACAGGCCCTCGATGGTGTCGGCGCCACCACGCGGCTGCTGGTGGCCAGTCTCCGCCACCCCACGGACTTATCCCGGCTGGCCGCCGCTGGCGTGGGATGCTTCACAATGGCCCCTGCGCTGGCCGCGGATCTCTTCGCGATCGACCCCACGGCCGACGCGGCGGCGCAGTTTGAGCGGGATGCGGAGGCCGCGGGTGCGGACTGAGGACCTGGGCGACGGGGCTGCCTAAGCTTGCTCCACAGATAAAGGTTGATGGGCAGCGGGAGGTCCCTGGGTTTGGCGCTGGCCGGCTGGCTTGAAGCCGGCAGCCCTGGCCTCGATAACGGTGTGGCCCTCGGCAACCGCCTGGTCGATGGGCTCGGTGCCGACCAGACCCTGGCGGGCCCGCTGCGGGACCTGGCCCGGCGGCCGCAGCTGCGGCAGGCCTTGGCCAGCTCCGGAACGGCGCGAAGGGCGGCCCTCTCCGCTCTGGTGGTGGATCTGCGGAGCACCTATGCGCCGGCGGTTCTGGCCGAGTTGGTCGAACTGCTGGAGGTTGGGCTGGGGGTGGGGGGCTTGGCTCTTTCTGAGACCGCTGTCGGGAACGGCAACGGGTCCGGGGCGCTGGATGGCACCCGTTCCGCTGCAGGGCCCGCGTCTGTCGCGGCAGGCCGGGTTGTGGTCTCGGCCCAGCTGGCCGCCCAGCTGGCCCAGGGGCAGGGGCCCGAGGGGGGACAGGGCCTGAAAGCAGGCGCGGTTGTGCCTCCGGAGGCGGTTGGATCGCCGCCGCTGCTCTCACCCGCTGATCCTCAGGGCGCCCCTTTCGCTCGCCGCCAGCCACCGCTGGATTGGCGGAACCTGCGACGCGATCTCCTTCCGCTTGGTCCGGGTCTGGCGCTGGGGGCCGCCATGGCTCTGGTGCTGGCCTGGCTAGCCGGTGTGCTCGATGAAGAACTGCTGGCCCCTCGTCAGTGGAGCGCCGGCTTGGCCCTCGTCCTGGCCCTCGCCTGTCTGCAGATCGCCACCCTGGCGGGGCCCCTGTCCATCCTGCGCCGCTCAGCGCTTCTGCTTCAGGGTGAGAGCGGCCAGCCCCGATTCGCCTGGCGGTGGGTGAGCGCGCCCTGGCTGCACCGCCGCCATGGCGAGGCCTTGGTGAACGTGTTGCTGCTGCTGCTGATCCTTGGGCCTACTCCCCTGGGGTTGGATCAGGTGGTGCTGCGCTACACCCTCACCTCCCTCGCCTGCCTGGCCCTCGCCGCCCTGATGGCCCGCCACCAGGGCCTGCGCCACCAGAACTGGGGCGGTGCCTCCGGTGCCGTGGGTGCCCTGGTGGGTCTGGCGGTGGGACTGAGCCTGCTGCGCTGGCGCGTGATCGGCTTCTCGATCGGCGAGATCACGATTCCCGCCTGGGTATTGCTGGTGGTGGTGGGAAGCCTCCAGCTCGCCTGGATCCTGCCCCGCGCCCACCCCGGCGACCCCGGCAGGCCGGGCCAGAGGCTGTTGGCTTCGCCCTGGTGGTGGGGGCTGATGCTGGGTCTGGGCTGGGCGTTGGTGAGCTGGGGATCACTGCTGCTGCAGGGATGGCTGAGGAACCGCCCGGGTTGACCCCCCTGGCTCAGGCGGCCCCCTGGCCAACCGGGCCCTGGGCCGCCTTCATGAAGCGACCCCAGAGCTCGGCGGCCAACACACCGCTGGCGGCTTCGGCGGCACGATTGTCGTCGTTGCCCATCCACACGCCGGTGAGGATGCCGCTGGCGGGGGAGTAGCCGATGAACAGCACATCCACCCCGTCGTTGGTGGTGCCGGTCTTGCCGCGGGCATCGGCGATCACCCCGGCGGCCCGGCCGGTGCCCTCGCGCACCACATCACGGAGCAGCCGGTCGATGGAGGCGGCCACGGCGGGATCGATCAGCTGGCGAGCCTGCTCGCCCACGGGATCGGTGATGGCCCGGGGAGGGCAGCCCGCCGGCCGGGTGTAGTCGGGGCAGAGGCCCAGATCGATGATGCGTTGCACACCATGCATCGGCACGGAGCGGCCGCCGTTCGCCACCACGGCGTAGGCCCGCGCCATCTCGTAGAGGTAGGTGGCATCGCCGCCCAGCACCATGTTGTGGTCGGCATGGAGGGCTGTGCTGATGCCGAGCCGCCGCGCCTGGGCGATCACCCGCTCAAGCCCCACCTGATCCGCCAGCCGCAGCGCCACCACGTTTTCCGACTTGGCGAACCCCGCCGCCAGGCTGGTGCTGCCATCGCTGTTGCCGGCGCCATGGCTGCAGCCCGCCACGCCGCCCAGCGGCGCGCAGCTGAACCGCTCCGCCGGTTCTATCTCCTGGCCGAGGGCCGCCAAAACGGTGAACAGCTTGAAGGTGGAGCCTGGCTGGCGCAGGGCCTGGACCCGATCGAAGCTGCTCTTGCGGTAGTCGCCGCCGCCCACGTAGGCCAGGATCGCGCCGCTGCGCACATCCAGGCTGATCAGGGCCGCCTGGTTGAGGCCCATCGGTTTGGCCTCCTTCTTCAGGAAGCGACCCATCTCGCGCTGGGCCAGCTTCTGGAGGCGGGGATCCACCGTGCTCACCACGGCGTAGTTGCCGCCGCCCCGCTGGGGGTCGAGGTTGAGGCCGAAGCGGCGACCCTCTAGCTCGCCGCGCACGTAGTCGCTGAAATAGGGGTAGGTTTCGCTGCTCGATTCGCGGCAGGCGGAGGGATCGATGTTCAGGGGCCGGCGCCGGGCATCGCGCAGGCTGTCCTGGTCGATGAAGCCCTCCTCATGCATGCGCCCCAGCACCAGATTGCGCCGCTGCAGGGGCGCCCAGCTGTCCACCGGGTCATCGGGCGCTAACGGGGCGAAGCAGGGGCTGTAGCCGTTGGGGCTGGGCAGCAACCCCACCAGGAAGGCGGATTCGGCCAGGTCGAGGCCGCGGGCCGATTTGCGGAAATAGAGCTGGGCCGCCTGTTCGAAGCCCTCCGTTCCCAGGCCCAGGGGGGCACGGTCGAGGTACATCTTGAGGATGCGGCCCTTGCTATACCCCGTCTCCAGCTGCCAGGCCACCCACAGTTCGCGCAGCTTGCGGCCGAGGCTCACGTCGTTGCCGACGGCCGGGTCATAGAGGCGGGCCACCTGTTGGGTGAGGCCGCTGCCGCCGCCCGTACCCTTCAGCAGGGAGCGCAGGGTGCCAAAAAGGTCGAGGCCGCTGTTCCAGCCGAAGCGGGCATCCTCCGAGGCGAGCAGGGCCAGGCGCAGATGGCTGGGGTAATCGGCGAGGCTCGGCAGGGCGGTGGCTGCCCCTTCGCGGGCATCGATGCGGCGGAAATCGGCTGACACGATCTTCAGGGGGCCGCCGTAGAAGCGGATCCTGGAACCGCCCGCGATGCTGCTGGCCCCCAGCAGGGCTGTGACCAGGAGGGCGGAACCCACCAGGGCACCCAGGCCGGCGATCCGCAGCAGCTGCTCCAAGGGGCTGGGCGGGTGTCGGTACCGCAGGGTGGGGGTGTCCCCCTTGAGGGCGGAACCCAGCTGGATCCGGTCGCCATGGCGCAGGCCAATCGAGCGGATCCGCTGGTCGCGCCAGAAGATCCCATTGGCGGAATTGAAATCCTCGAGCCGGTGATCGCGGTCACCGCGTCGCTCCCGTTCGACGAAGGCGTGAACCCGGCTGATGCCGGCTGCTTGGCAGGGGAGCTCGCAGTCGGGATCCCGGCCGACCCTCACCCGCTCCTGGGCCAGGGCCAGGCGGCCCGTGCAGCGCTCGCCTTCCCACAATTCCAGCTGGGCCTGGTGCTGGGTGAGCCCTTGCCAGGCGGCCGCTAGGGCGTGGCGCCGCTTTGGCCAGGGGGCCGGTTCCACCAAGGCCCGACCCAGCTCCCTCCAGGGGGAAAGCACGGTGGTGAGGGGGAAGAACGGCAGGCCCCACCGGTCAGCTGGGGATGGGCTGGCACCCTCAGGTCGCCGCTCAGGGGCCGAAGACCGCTCGGAGGAGGGGAGGGCGCCCGACGCCGGGATGGCGCCGGTGCCCTGGACGGGACTCGGGTTGGCGCCTGGAGCCGGGGGGAAGGTGGCCATCGCGGCGTGGCGAGCTAGGACCCGGGGCCCATAGGCTACCGGGGTGGATCGGAACCTTTCGGTGCAGCGTCGGCGGGATCCCTGGGCCCCTTTCCGGATCTGGATCGCCCTCACGATCGGGCTTTATGCCCTCAGGGCTGCCCTGGTGACCACTCTGCTTGGGGCGATCCCGGGCTTCGTGCTGTTGCTGATGGTGTTGGTGGCCCTGCTGCTGGCCGCCTTGGCCCTGCTGCGGCCGGGGCGGGTGCAGCGCTGGCGGGAGGGACCCTGATGGCCAGCGGCCCCCGGCTGGTGTGGCTCGATCGGTCGGCCGCGGCGGTGCCGCTGGCGGGAGGGACCCCCCTCACAATCGGGCGGGATCCCGCCAACCGCCTCTGCCTGGCCGCTGAAGCGGGTCTCTCCCGCCACCACGCCGAGCTGCGTCCCACCGGCGAGGGCCAGTGGTTGGTCTGCGACCTGGGCAGCAGCAATGGCACCTATGTGGAGGGGGAACGATTGAGTGGTTGCCGCACCCTGGCTCCTGGTGATCGCATCCGGCTTGGGCGACGGGGGGCGCTGCTCCAGTTCCTGGTGGGGGCTGCTCCGGAGACCGCCGCGCCCCAGCCCGCCCCGTTCGCCTCCGATGCGGAATCCGTTCCGCTGCGATCGGCTCCTCCCAGGGCCCAGACCATTCCATCCCAGCCGCCGTTCCGGTCGGCCTCACCGAGGGACCGCCCCGCATCCCCTGCCGGCGCCGTTCCCCAGCCGGCACCTCCGAACCCGGGGGTGCTCCCCGGCAGCATCACCGTGGCCGGCCGACCCATCCCCCTGCAACAGATCCGTGGCGTGGAGGTGCACAGCCAGGCCCTTCATCCTCACGTGTTCAGCTGGTGGCTGCCGGCCTGGCTGGGGGGGTTGCTGCTGCTGCCCTTTCCGCTGCTGTTCTGGCCCTGGCAGGCTGCGGCCCTGGCGGTGGCGATCCTGCTGGGCCGCCGGCGGGAGCACACTCTCATCCTCACCCTGCGGGACGGCCGGGCCCATCGCCACGTCTTCGCCGATCGCCCCACCGCCTTAGCCCATGGCCAGGGGGTGCGGCGGGCCCTCGGCCAGGTTCAGGGCCCGGCTCCTTGACCATGGACTGGATCCTGACGATCGGCAGCACCCACCGCTTTGACGGGATCGATGCATCGGTGCAGATCCTGAGGGGGTTGGGGGGTGGTAGCCAGGGTCAGGTGTTCGAGGTGGTGGTCGGCGACGAAGTCCTGGCGCTGAAGTGGTATCAACGCGGCTTTTTGCGGCGTGATCCCGGCCTGGCGGAACGGTTGACGGAAAGCATCCGTCGGGGCGCTCCCAACGCGGATTTCCTCTGGCCCCTGGCCCTGGTGCGTCCCCTTGACCGCCCGAGCGGATCACCGACCGGCGCCGATCGAGGCTTTGGTTATCTGATGCCCCTGCGCCCCGCCAGCTTTTGCGGGGCCGTGGACCACGCGGCGGGCCGGCTCACGATCAGCCTTCAGAACGTGCTGCGCAGTGCCTTTTTCCTGGCCAGGGCCTTCCATGCCTTGCATAGCCGCGGCCTTTGCTACAAGGACGTGTCCCTGGGGAATCTGTTCCTTGATGCCGGGCGGGGCCGCATCCTGATCGGCGACAACGACAACGTGGAGGTGAGCGGCCGCGGCGGCGGGGCCGTGGTGGGTACCTGGGGTTTCATGGCGCCGGAGGTGGCCCTCGGCCGTGCCCGGCCCGATGGCGGCTCCGATCTCTTCTCCCTGGCCGTGCTGCTGTTCCATCTGCTCACCCGCCACGACCCCTTTAAGGGAGCCCTGGAGCGGGCGATCCCCTGCCTGGATCTTCCTTCCCGCCGCCGTCTCTATGCGGAGGAGCCGCTGTTCGTGTTCGATCCTCGCGATGGCCGCAATCGCCCCGATCCGATCGAGCATGCGGCGGCCCTGCTCACCTGGCCCCTCTACCCTCAGGCTCTCCAGCAGCTGTTCGAGCGGACCTTCGGCCCGGGGCTGGCCGATCCCCGCAGCCGGACCCTCACCGGCCAGTGGTGCCAGCAGCTCGCCGCCACCCTCGATCAGCGGCGCCTCTGCCCGGACTGTGCCGAGGAGAATCTCTTGGATGTCCGGCTCGGCGGGCTCTGCCGCTCCTGTGGCATCCCCCTGCCGCCGCCGATGCGGTTGCGCGCCGCGGCGGGCCTGGTGGCCGTGGCCGCTGGTAACGAACTCCACCCCCACCACCTCGACACCCTGCTGCCGGAAGACCTGGAGCACCCCTTGGCCCGGGTGGTGGCCCATCCCCGGCGTCCCCGTCTGCTGGGTCTGCGGAACCTCTCACCCCATTCCTGGACCCTGACGGTGCTGGGTGGCGAGGCGGTCACGGTGGCTCCCGGTGAAACGGGTAGCCTCGCCACAGTGGCAACCCTGAGCACCCCCGACGGGGAGGTGTTGATCGAGCGGCCCGGCGAACCCTCCGCGGCAGCGCCCCCCCGGTGATCGACTCCCGGGGCCGCATAGGGCACGGGACTCTTGATCAGGTCTTTCACTCAGACCGACCGGACAGACTCGAGTGGCTTCCCCCGCCCGATCTTCCCGCGCCTCCGACGCGACTCTCGTTGTTCGCCCCCTCCCCCCTCCTTCCTTCCCCGAAGCCGTTCCTCGGCCCTCAGAGCCGCTTCCCGGCCGCTCCCATTCCCCCAGCCCCCGATCTAGCGCCCCGATGGCTTTCCCCAATGTTCGGCTGGCGAGTCGACCGCTCCACTTCATCTATCTGTGCGATTGTTCCGGCTCGATGGAGGCCCAGGGCAAGATCCAGTCGCTCAACCAGGCGATCCGCCAGTCGCTGCCTGGCATGGCGGCCGTGGCCCGCGACAACCCTGAGGCCCGCGTGCTGGTGCGGGTGGTGCGCTTCGCCGACCGGGCCGCCTGGCACATCGCTACGCCAACCCCGGTGGAGGAGCTGCAATGGGTCGACCTGCAGGCCAGGGGGGTGACGGCGATGGGGGAAGCGCTTGAGCTCGTGGCGGCCGAGTTGCGCAGCCCCCCGATGGAGCAGCGGGCCCTGCCGCCGGTGCTGGTGCTGATCTCCGATGGCCAGCCCACCGACGACTTCGAGGCGGGCTTGGATTCCCTGATGGCCCAGCCCTGGGCGCGGCGGGCCGTGCGGCTGGCGATCGCCATGGGTCATGACGCCGATGAAGAGGTGCTGCAGCGCTTCATCGGCTCGGAGCCTGCCGTTGGATTCGCCGCCGGATCCCTGCCTCCGGGCGAAGTGCCCGGGGCCAGCGGCGAGCGGCCCCGCCATGGGCCGGGCCGCTCGCCGCGGCGCCCGCTGCAGGCCGCCAACGCCACCACCCTGGCCCGCTACATCCAATGGGCTTCCACGGCGGTGGTGGGGGCCGCCTCCAGCAGTGCGAGTCGCCTGGCGGAAGCCGCCGCCAGCCAGGAGGCCGTTCCCCTGCCGGAGCTCCCTCCTACCGAACTCGACCCGCTCGATGAACCCGACCCCCTCAAGTGGTGAGCCGGCCATGGTGAGGCGCTGGCTTGTACCCGGCGTGTGCTCCCGCCGGGGAGCGGCCCATCGCCGTCGCGATCAGCCCTGCCAGGATGCCAGCCTGCACCTCGACTTCACCCTGCCGGGCGGCCTTCCCCTCACCCTGCTGGCGGTGGCCGATGGCCATGGGGGTTTGGCCTATCACCACAGCGACGTGGGCAGTGCCCTGGCCTGCCAGGCCGCCGCCGAGGTGGTGGCGGCCGACCTGGCTCGCCTGCCGGCTGGAGGAACGACCCCGACGGGCGCGGACCTGATGACGCTGCGGCGCTGGTTGGCCGGGGATCTCCCCAACGCCCTTCAGCAGCGCTGGCTGGCGGCGGTGCGGCAGCACTGGCTGGCGGGCCCTGGCCGGGGGGAGGCAGGAGCAGCCTTTTCGCCGGTGCCCTATGGCTCCACCCTGGGACTGCTGCTGCTAACGCCGCGCTGGTGGGCCCTGGCCGGTCTGGGCGACTGGGATCTGGTGCGGATTGATCAGGCGGGGGCGGCTGAACTGCTCAGCCAGGAGGTTGCCGCCGCCGGGGCTGGCGAGGCCACCGCCAGCCTCTGCCAGGAGGGGGCGGATCTGGGCGGGTGGTTCCGCTCCTGGGTCTGGCCCCTAGACGATCAAGAGCTCCCATTTGCCCTGGTGCTCTGCACCGACGGCATCCGCAAATCCTGTGCAACGGATGCCGATTTCCTTGCCCTGACCGCTTGGCTCGCGGCAGGGCCGGAAGTTCGCGGGGCTGGGGACGAGATTTTCCTGGTTGAGGCCCTCGATCGGATCACGGCCGAGGGCTGCGGGGATGATGTGAGTGTGGCGATCGGGCGGTGGCAGCCGGGCGAGAAGGCCCCTTCCCCCTTCGATCGCCTGGTTCCGATTGCCCCGGTCGCCCCGAAGGCCCACGAACCCCGAAGGCCCCTCCATGGGCTCCTGCTGCTGCTCACCGGCGGACTGGCCCTGCTGCTCGCCCTCGCCCTGGGGCGGAGGCTCCCGCTCTCCTTGGGTCCCGCTGGTCCGCTGTTGGGGCCCCGGCCGGGGTGGCCGACAGCCGGCCGCGACATCCTGCGCCGCGAGGTGGCTCGCCTCTGCCGTGACCCGGCCCTGATGGGTCCCAGCCTCCGCACCCGCCACAGCCAGGTGCTGGGGCTGCGCCAGGGCACGCTCCGCCCGGAGCCCCTGCTCACCGATGCCGCCCGCGATCCCTTCGGCGCCCTGATCGCGGCCAGCTTCCTGGAGCACCATCCGCAAGCGGGCCGTCCCAGCGGAGAACCCTCCCTGGGGTTCTGTCCCGCTCTGCAGTCCGCGCTGGGGGGCCTCTGGCTTCCTTCGAGCACGGAAGCCATCCCAAACAAGAGCTCCACCTCTGCCCGCCCTTCCCGCTGATGCCCGAACACCCGCTTCGGGTGCGGCCGCGCAGCCCCTCCCCTGGGGGACTGACCATCAAAAAAGGCGGCCGCAGGGACCGCCTTCAGGAGATTGGCAACGGCCCGCGACTCAGGCGGTACCGCAGAAGGTGATGTCGGGGAACTTGAGCTTGGCTTCATCAAGGGACTTGCCGCGGCCCTCTTCCTGCCAGTAGTTGATCACCTCGGTGGCCTTGTTGAGGATCTCAACGCGTTCGTTATCGGTGATCCAGCTTTTGCCCTCGAGCTCGCCCTTGAGGGTTTCCCAGGCATCCTCGCGGGGCCAGAAGAAGTAGGCGGTGAGGGGGCTGGGGCCCCCGCCTACGATCTGATCCACCGCCAGGGCGACGTTGTCGGGGAGCCAGAGGATCTTCAGCAGGAAGCGCCCTTCATCGGCCTTGGGGGTATAGCCGGAGGGAACGCCGTCTTCGTCGATGGTGGCGGTGGCCAGGGCTGCGCTGCCGCCCCGCATCACCGGTCTGCCTTCTGTTGTCACGACCGGAACGCCCACCTCGGCCCCGGTAGCAGCGATCAGCTCGGCCGCATCAACGGCGCTATCGGAAGCTGTCATGGTCTCGGGGGCCAAGGGGCGCGCAGTCAAACAACTAGCCTACCAGCCGCATCGCAGGGCTCTCCTGTTCCCCCGCGCCGTTCTGCTCCTCGATATCGATGGCGTGATCCGGGATGTGGCCGGCAGCTATCGACGCGCCATCGTGGAGACAGTGCACCACTACAGCGGCTGGCGCCCCGACCCGGCAGCGATCGATGCGCTCAAGGCGGAGGGCTGTTGGAACAACGACTGGGAGGCCTCGCTGGAGTTGCTGCGGCGCCATTGCAGCTCCGGTGCTGTCGCCGCCCCGTCTGATTTTTCGTTGTCGCGACCGGCCGGAAGGGGCGCTCCAGCGCAGCCCACTGAATCGGTCTTGCCCCCCCCATCGCCCCTGCCCTCCCTGGCGGACCTGGTGGAGGTGTTTGGCGGCTTCTATTTCGGTGGCGACCCCAACGGCGACCCGGCCCTCTGGCGGGGCTTCATCGGCAGCGAGCCGCTGCTGGTGGAACCCGCCTTCTTCAGCGAACTCAACGGGGCCGGCATCAGCTGGGGCTTCGTGAGCGGTGCCGAGCCCCCCTCGGTGCGCTACGTGCTGGAACAGCGGCTGGGGCTGCTGGATCCGCCCCGGATCGCCATGGGAGATGCCCCGGACAAGCCCGATCCCACCGGCTTTCTGCGGCTGGCGGAGCGGCTGCTGGCGGAGGGCACCGGCACCGGCCTCGGGGCCGCATCACCGCCGGTGGCCTACCTGGGGGACACGGTGGCCGATGTGCTCACCGTGCGGCGGGCCCGGCAGGCCTGCCCCCAGCAGCGATTCATCAGCCTGGCGGTGGCGCCGCCCCATCTGCAGGGCCCCGAGCGCCTGGAGGCCCGCCATGCCTACGAAGAGCGGCTTCGCCAGGCCGGGGCCGACCGGATCCTGCCGGCCACCGCCGCAGTGCTCGCCTGCCTCGAAGCGCTGTTGGCGGAAGCCTGAAGGCGCCTGACGGGCCTCAGCGCTCCATCGCAGCCGGTGCCTTCAGGGCCGCGGCCGTGAGGATCTCGTGGCCCCGCTCGCTCACGGCCACGTCGTCCTCGATGCGAATGCCGATGCCCTTCCAGCGTTCGGTGATGGCGGGCTGACCCTCGGGCACCGGCAGCCGGTCGCTCACGTAGAGCCCGGGCTCCACGGTGAGCACCATGCCCGGCTCGAGCTCCACGTGGTGCTCGCCCAGCCGGTAGGCCCCCACATCGTGCACATCGAGGCCGAGCCAGTGGCCGGTGCGGTGCATGTAGAGGTGGCGGAAGGCCCCCTGCTCGATCAGGCCGTCCACCTCGCCCGCCAGCAGGCCCAGTTCCACCAGCCCTGCCACCAGCACCCGCACGGCGGTGTCGTGCACCCCTTCGGCGGTCTGCCCCGGGGCCACCACCGCCACTGCCGCCTCCTGGGCCTCAAGCACCAGCTCGTAGAGGGCCCGCTGCTCGCCGCTGAAGCGGCCGTTGATCGGGAAGGTGCGGGTGATGTCGCCGTTGTAGTAATCGTTGAGCGAGCAGCCGGCGTCGATCAGCAGCAGGTCGCCATCGCGCAGCGCTGCATTGTTGCTGGTGTAATGCAGCACGCAGGCGTTATCGCCGCCGGCCACGATCGAGCCGTAGGCCGGCCCGCGGGCGCCCTGCTCGAGGAAGTGCTGCTCGATCACCGCCTGCACCTGTCGCTCGTTCAGCCCGGGCCGGGCCACCTGGCGAGCCAGCTCATGGGCCTCGGCCGAGATCCGGGCCGCCTCCCGCATCCGCACCAGCTCCTCGGGGGATTTGCGCAGGCGCAGCTCGTGCAGCAGCGGGCAGGGAGCCACCAGCCCCAGGGCGGCGCGGCCGCTGCGGGGAGCCCGATCCAGCTGGGTGCCCCAGGCCTTCAGCACCAGGGGCTCCACCGCTGGGTGGCGGCCCACCCGGAAGGCGATGCCCTCGGCTCCCTCCAGGTAGCCCGGCAAGCGCTGGGCCAGCTCCTCGATCGGATGGGCGAGGGCGGCGCCGAAGCGCTCCACAGCCCCCTCGCAGCCCCAGCGGAAGCCGTGCCACACCTCGGCGCTCGCTTCCTTGGGCGCCACGAACAGCACGAAGGGGTTGGCCGGCTGGTGGGGCAGGAACAGCGCCACCGCCCCGGGCTCATCGAAGCCGGTGAGGTACCAGAAGTCGCTGTTCTGGCGGAAGGGATGCTCCACATCGGCGTGGTGGGTCACCAGCGGTGCCGCTGGAATCACCGCCGCCGCGCCGCCGAGGCGATGCAGAAAGCGGTCCCGCCGGTCGGCGAACAGGGCCGGATCGGAGCAGGCGGCGGTGAGGTGGGACACGGGGTGCGTATGGAGCGCGTATGGAATGGGGTGCGTGCAGGCGTGAGCGGCCCAGCAACCCAGGGTGGCGTTGCCGCAACCCTATGGCTTGACCCGGTTGGGCGCGGCGGCGAAGGATGCCGGCCATGCGCCGGTCCGGCCATCCCTACGGCACAGGGAGGGTACAGGCGATTAAATACAGAGATCGCTCCTTGTCCCACCCCCGTGCCGATCGTTGAGCAGGCCGCAGCGCCGGCCGCCCGATGAACGACCTGCTGCTGCTAACGCTTGTGGTGGCACTGATGCTGGTGGGCTCCTTCGTCAGCTCCGGTGTGGAGGCGGCCCTGCTCACCGTGAACCCGGTGAAGGTGCATGAGCTGGCGCGGCGCAAGCGGGCCGTGGCGGGGGCGCGCGAGCTTGAGCGTCTCCGTCAGCGGCTCGGGCGCACCCTGGCGGTGCTCGTGATCGCCAACAACATCTTCAACATTTTCGGCAGCCTCATGGTGGGCGCTATCGCCGCCTCGGTGTTCAGCCAACGCGGCATCAGCGGCCCTGCCCTACCGCTCTTCTCGGTGGGTCTCACGGTGCTGCTGATCCTGCTGGGCGAGATCCTGCCCAAGTCGATTGGCAGTCGTCTCGCCCTGCCCGTGGCCCTCAGCACCGCTCCGGCCGTAGGCCTGGTGGTGTGGCTGATGGCGCCGGTGGTGCTGCTGCTCGAGCGGGTGCTGCCCTCGATCACCGCCGAGAACGAGCTCAATACCGATGAGGAGGAGATCCGCCAGCTGGCCCGGCTCGGCTCCCAGAAGGGGCAGATCGAGGCCGACGAGGCGGCCATGATCGCCAAGGTGTTCCAGCTCAACGATCTGACCGCCCGCGATCTGATGGTGCCCCGGGTGGCTGCCCCCACCCTCGATGGCCTCGCCACCCTGTCCGAGCAGCGGCCGCTGCTGCTGGCCCAGTCGTCCGCCTGGTGGGTGGTGCTGGGTGAGGAGGTGGATGAGGTGCTGGGCGTGGCGAGCCGGGAGCGGTTACTCACCCTGCTACTGGAGGGTCAGGGGGAGGCCCGCGTGGCCGACCTGGTGGATTCGGTGGAGTTCGTGCCCGAGATGATCCGCGCCGACCGCCTGCTCACCAGCTTCCGCCGCAACAGCTCCGGGGTGAAGGTGGTGGTGGATGAATTCGGCGGTTT
>Ga0209401_1000379_pt1 | contig 30290 bp, 34 predicted proteins | sample M_140807_MF_Meta_FD_187318 | JGI IMG/M metagenome (GOLD analysis project Ga0209401, IMG submission 187318) | Freshwater microbial communities from Lake Montjoie, Canada to study carbon cycling - M_140807_MF_MetaG (SPAdes) (version 2) | ecosystem: Environmental > Aquatic > Freshwater > Lake... | reverse complement strand
TCCTTGGCCAGGAGCAGCCTCAGGCTCTCAGCCGCAGCAGGGTGTGCCTCGATGGCCACCGCGAGCTCCTTGGCCGACTGGGCACGCGCCTGGGCCAGGAGCAGCTGCTGCTTGGCCTGGGCATCGGCCTCCAGCAGGAGCGCCTCCTGCTTGGCCTTGGCGTCAAGCACCAGGGCTTCGGCCCGACCCCGGGCCGCATTCACCTGGGACTCCCGTTCCCCCTCGGAACGCAGAATCGCCGCCCGCTTCTCCCGTTCGGCAGTCATCTGCTGCTCCATCGCCTGCTGCACGCCGGTGGAGGGCTTGATGTCACGCAGCTCCACCCGTGTCACCTTCACCCCCCAGGGGTCGGTGGCCTGATCGAGCTCCTTGAGCAACACCTCGTTCACCTCGCTGCGGGTGGTGAAGGTTTCGTCGAGGTCGAGCTTGCCCATCTCGGCGCGGATCTGGGTGAGCACCAGGTTCACCATCGCCGCCTGAAGGTTATCCACGGCGTAATAGGCGCGGGCATGCTCCAGCAGCTGCCAGTACACCACCGCATCCACCTCGATCGACACGTTGTCGCGGGTGATGCACTGCTGCGGCGGAATGTCGAGCACCCGCTCCTTGAGCGATTCGTGGCTCACCACCCGCTCCAGCCCAGGGATCACCAAGGAGAGCCCGGGCGAAAGCTGGCGGTTGTATTTGCCGAGCCGCTCCACCAGCATCGAGCGGCTGCTGCTGGTGACCTTCACACCGCTGATGCCCAGCGCTCCAAGGGCGATCAGCACGGGAATGAACAGGCCTTCCATCGGGGCTGAACCACTGGGTCGAGCGTAGGCAGGATGGAGCGGATCCACCGCCGTGATCCGTTCGGATGCCCCCCCTGCCCCTGCTCTGGCTCGGCCTCGGCGCCCTGCTGCTCACGCTGGTGCTGATCGGGCTCGACAGCGATGGCCTGCTGCTGGTGGGGGGGCTGGCCGCCCTGCTGCTGGTGCTGCTTGCCAGTGGCCTGCCCCAGCTGGCGGCGGCCCCGCAGCTGCTGATCTTTGCGGCCCTGGTCGGGACGGCCTATGGCCTGGTGCGCCGCTGGTCCCGTCGCCACGGCGAGCGGGCGATTCCCCCGGCGGCCGGCGCCGAGCTCGCTGAGGTGATCGCCCCCTTCGATCCCGAGGGCGCAGGGCGGGTGCGCTGGCAGGGCCAGAGCTGGGCCGCCCGCAACCTCGAACCCTCGCGTCCACTCAGCAACGGCACCGCGGTCCTGGTGATGGGGCGCGAGGGCACCAAGCTCCAGGTGATGCCCCGCGATCCCGATCCCCGGGGCTGAGACCCTCCGCGATCGGAGGCTCGGCCGCCCGGCTCGCCGCATGATCGGTTTCAGCCCACGGCAAGCCGGGCTCAAGAGCGGAGCAACTCCAGGGAACCAATCCCGTTGGGACAACTCCTTCGGGAGGCAAGCCGATGGGGCTCGCAATCAGATCACAAACGGTTGATGGCGCTCCATGGAGCTGCTGCAGCAGGCCGGTCAGCCCTCAGTCGAAGAACATCAGGCTCACCACCTTGCCCATGTCCTCAGCGGTGCGGCAGCTGGCCAGCAGGGTTTCACTGTCGTGAAAGGCGTAGCAGATCAGCTGATCGCAGCGGCTGATGATCTCGTGGTTGCACAGGCTGCTGGCAATCGGCAGGGGGAGTTCGTCGTGCTCCGGCTTCTCCACCAGGTGCAGCACCTGCTCCAGCTGGTCGCGCGATTCGCTCGGCTGGCGCTCCAGGCTCTGGGGCAGCAGCACGGTGAGGCGGCTGGGATCCACCTCCAGCACGCTGCGGATCACGGCGGCGTTCACCCCCTGGGATCCGGAGGTGATCAGGCTGTGGCCCTCATGGGCCAGGGCCCGGGCCACCAGTTCCACCAAGTGGATCGACACCACAGGGACATGACGGCTGCCCAGGATCGCGATCCTGCGCTTGCCCCGGTCCTGGAGCATCGCCAGTTCCTGAGCCAGGGTGTCGATCCGGTCCAAGGCCGGTAGATCGAGGGACCGGGTCACCCGCTGCCCGCAAGCTTCCCGGTGAACCTAGCAGCGGCTCACCAACGGGTCTGTTGAAGGGTCAAGTGAGAGGCATCAGGCGCGCACCGGCAACCGCAACCGTTCGAACAGACGCTCAAAACGGCAGTGCTCCTCCACCAGCCGGATCGCGTAGGTGGCCTTCACCGCCTCATGGAGCCGGCCATGGCCGAAGGCGGCCTCGATGGTCTCCACGGTGGTGAGGGTGTCGTGGTCGACCTTGAGAACGGGCACCTCCAGTTCCTCGGCCCGACTGATCAGCTGGGGCAGGGGATCGCCCACCCCGGTGAGGATCAGACACTGGGTGGAAGCCTCCAGGGCCGCCAGCTGGATGTCGGTGCGATCGGCGCCGGTCACCACTGCCATGTTGCGGCGGCGGCGGAAGAACTCCATCGCGGAATTCACGTTCATCGCCCCGATCGAGAGGGTTTCCACCAGCAGATCGAGGCGGTCCTGGCAGCAGAGCACGCGAGCTTCGAGCCGCCGCACCAGTTCCTCCACGGTCACGCTGCGAAGCAGGGGGCTTCGGGGCATCACCCCGAGCACCGGCAGACCCAGCCGCTCCAGGGCCGGCTCCACCTCGGCCCTCAGGGCCGCCAGGCCCTCGGGTGCCACGCCGTTCAGCACCACCCCGGCCAGGCGGTCCCCCAGCTGCCGGCGGGCTTCCAGCAGGGGCTCGACGCTGCGGGCGTCGGTCCAGGGCTGAACCAGCAGCACCTGGGCGTCGAGGTCCGTGGCCAGCTGCCCCAGCGACAAGCCGAACAGCAAGCCCTCACTGAGGGTGCCAGCTGCCTCCAGCAGCACCAGCCGATCGGCCTCCGCGGCGACGCGGCTGCGCAGGTCGTCGAGAACGGGGCCGGGCTCCAGATCGGCCGCCAGCAGGCGGGCCTGGGCCGTTGCCGGCTCCAGGACCCGCAGGGAGGGCAGCAACTGCTCCTCCGCCAGGCCCAAGGTGGTGCCCACGAAGCGCACATCGGGATCCAGCGGAAACTCGGCTGCGCTGGTGGCCAGCGGCTTACCGAAGAGCACGGACACCCCCTCCCGTCCCAGTTGCCGTGCCAGTCCCAGCACCACCGCCGATTTGCCGCTGAAGGGTTCGCAGGAGCCGATCAGCAACGGGATGGGCATGGGAAACCTCGCCGGGGGCAGCGGATCCGCGTCAATCGATGAAGCGGCTCGCCACATACAACCACCATCCTCGCGGATCAGGGGGCCCGACATGGTTCACGGCGGACCCGGCAACGCGGCTGGGCACCGCCCACCCCCATGGGGGCCAGGGCAACCACCGGTGATGGCCGCCAGCCCTGGCAAGGGGGATCGCTCGTCGGTCGTGGCGAAGCCCAACACCCCGTGTCCTGAGCGGCCCCGGCAGAAGCGCCAGCAGAATGCTGCCGCCGAACGATGGCGCAGCCCTGCGGGCCCACCATGGACAGCCGTGAGCCACCCGCCCGATCCGACCAGCCGCCCCTGGACGACGCCCAGGAGGAAACGGCGCCGCCCTGTGTGGCCGTCACCGGCGCCAGCGGCAGCTTCGGCCAGGCCCTGCTGCGCCGCTGGCACGCCCGCGGGGCCAGGCTGATCGCCCTCAGCAGCGGCACGGCCCCCCTGGAGCTGAGCGACGACCGGGGCCGCCCGATTCCCCTGCGCCAGGTGTGCTGGCGGGTGGGAGAGGAGGAGGCGTTGACCGCCCTGCTGGGTGAGGTGGACGTGCTCGTACTGAACCATGGCCTCAACGTGCACGGTGGCCGCGACCGGAGCGCCGTGGAGCGCTCGCTGGAGGTGAATGCACTCAGCAGCTGGCGCCTGCTGGAACTCTTCGCCACGGTGTCCGAGGGGCGCCGCGGCGCTGGCGGTGGCGCGCCCCCCGCTCCAGGAGCGAGGCCACGACCCGAGGTCTGGCTGAACACCTCCGAGGCGGAGATCCAGCCCGCCCTGAGCCCGCTTTATGAGATCAGCAAACGGCTGGTGGGCCAGCTCTACAGCCTCCGCGCCCTCGACCTGACCCACAGCGGCGTCGGGTCACTGAGGCTGCGCCGGCTGGTGCTGGGCCCGTTCCGTTCCGCGCTGAACCCGATCGGTGTGATGGGCGCCGACTGGGTGGCCGGGGAGGTGATGCGCCAGGCGGTGGACTGGAACTGCGGCCTGGTGATCGTGACCCCCAACCCCCTCACCTACGTGCTGATGCCCCTGACCACCCTGAGCCGCTGGGTCTATTTCCAGCTCACCACCCGCGCCGCCGGAGCGGCCATCAGAAATCCCGGTCCGTGAGGATCTCGCAGCCGTCGCTGGTCACCACGATGGTGTGCTCCCACTGGGCCGAGAGGCTCCCGTCCACGGTCACCACGGTCCAGCGGTCCTTGAGGGTGCGGCAGGCCTTGCTGCCGGCGTTGAGGATCGGCTCCACCGCCAGGGTCATGCCCGGCCGCAGCGCCATGTTCGGCAGATCACGGGTGCGGTAGTTGAACACCGAAGGCTCCTCGTGGAGGTTTCTGCCCACGCCGTGGCCGGTGTAGTCCTCCACCACGGCGAATCCATGGGCCTCCACGTGATCCTGAACGGCGCCAGCCAACTCCAGAAGGGTGCTGCCCGCCTTCACCGTGGCCAAGCCCTTCATCAGCGATTCCTGGGCCACCCGGCTGAGGGTGCGGGCCTCGTCGCTGGCGCCATCGCCCACACAGATGGTCACGCAGCTGTCCCCGTGATACCCCTCGAAATAGGCCCCGGTGTCCACCTTCAAGAGATCGCCGGCGCGGATCACCCGTTTGTTGCTGGGGATGCCGTGCACCACCTCATCGTTGATCGAAGCGCAGATGCTGGCGGGAAAGCCGTGATAGCCCTTGAAACTCGGGGTGGCGCCCATCTCCCGGATCCGCTTCTCGGCGTGGCGGTCAAGATCCGCGGTGGTGAGACCGGGGGCGGCCATGGCCATCATCTCCCGCAGCACCGTGGCCACAATCCGGCTCGCCTGACGCATCACGGCGATCTCCCGGGCCGATTTCACCTCCACCCCCCGCCGGCTCTTCTGGATGCGCGGTCCGCTCTGGGTCACGGTGCCGTTGGGGGGCCTGCCGGGCTGAGTGGCGGCCAGGAGATCGGCGAAGAGATTCATGCGAGGCCGGCTCCGGCAGGTCAGTCAGGGTGGATTCAAGTTATCAATGGCGCTTGCCAGCCGTTGTGACGCCATGGCTGATCCACACCCGGAGCAGGACCCCGCCGTCAGGACGGACATGGGCGGCGGCGTTCGGCCGGCCGGAGCCGAGGGCCGCCAGACGCCCTCGCCACCGGTGGCCCTGCGGTTGCGCCGGGCCCACGCGGCGGTCGCTCCCTGGGTTCTTGCTCCGCTGCTGCTCACGGTGAGCACGGGGCTGGCCTACCGGCTGCTGCGCGACTGGGGGGGGCTGGGCCGGGATCGGGCCCATGGGCTGATGGTGCTGCATGAGGGGGAATGGCTGAGGCACTGGTTCGGCCCCGGCGGTGAAACGCTCTACGTTCTGGCCAATGGCCTGGGCCTTCTCTGGATGCTCGCCAGCGGTGGAGCCATGCTCTGGCAATCGCTGGGGCGGCGTTGGAACCGGTCCGGGGAGCGAGAAGGGGGTGACACGTGAGCCGGTACACTGGCGGTTTGGCCAGGCACTGGAGAGCTGGGATGGCAGCGGACACAGCCGATTCATCAACTGAATCATCAACCGAATCCTCGACCGAGTCGACATCAGAAGAGAGCGCAACAGTCATGACAGCAGCCGAAGCCGCCACCAGCGAGACCGACGCGACAGCCACCAACGCGACCGACACCCCCACCGCCGCTGCTGAGACGGCCGCCACGCCCAGTGGCACCGTGACCGTGAGCACCGGTCGCCGCAGTGCCCGGGAACTCATCGAGGCGTTTGAGGCCGAACAGCTCAAGGCCGAGCTCCCCGATATCTATGTGGGCGACACCGTGAAGGTGGGCGTGCGGATTCGCGAAGGCAACAAAGAAAGAATCCAGCCCTACGAAGGGGTGGTGATCGCCAAGCGCCACGGCGGCCTCAACGAAACCATCACCGTGCGCCGGATCTTCCAGGGCATCGGCGTGGAGCGCGTCTTCATGCTTCACAGCCCCCAGGTTGCTTCCATCCAGGTGGAGCGGCGCGGTAAGGTGCGTCGGGCCAAGCTCTTCTACCTGCGTGACCGGGTGGGTAAAGCCACCCGCGTGAAGCAGCGTTTCGATCGCTGAGCCACGCTCCCACCCACCCTCCAAAGGGGTGGGTGGATACAGCCCAGTTCCCTGGGGTCGTCGCCTTGCGCCGTTAGTTCAGTTGGTAGAACGCAGGTCTCCAAAACCTGATGTCGGGGGTTCAAGTCCTCCACGGCGCGTTCGATGGCCCCATTTGCAGTTTCGTGGTTCCGAGCATGGAGTTGGATCTACAACCCGGTGACGTGGTGAAAGTGTTGGAGTCCGCAGCCCTTGGCTGGGTTCGGGCCCGCGTGATCCGTGTCAAGTCTGGAGGTCGGGTTGTCGTGCAGAGCGACCAAGGCCGGGAATTTACGGCCCGCGGCAACCAGGTTCGATTGATTGAGCCGGCTGGTTTCCGTCCCTGAACCCAGCCAATCTGGACGCGAACTGTTCAGTTCGCGAACGTTGATTTAGTCTATTCATCAACCGTTAAAATCCGCGGGATTCGTAGCTGTCATCCCTTGTGGTTTCCAAAGCCTCCCACTATAGGGAGGCCTTGTTTGTTGGAATTCAATCCTGGCTTCTGCAGCCCCTCGCGGATAGAGCTGCGATTTCGCAACACCGATCAGGAGTGCCATTCCCCGGAATGAGGCTCCAACCAGGGCCATGCCGGGCTCTCCCCGGTCAGCCCCTGGCATCAGCGGCGTTGACGGAGGGACAGGTCGCGTTGGATACTTCTCTTGTCGGCCGAAGGGCTGGCGCCGCCGATTCACGGGCTCCAATGAGCCCGCGGAAGCGACGGGGGACTGTAGTTCAATCGGTTAGAGCACCGCCCTGTCACGGCGGAAGTTGCGGGTTCGAGCCCCGTCAGTCCCGTTCATTTCTTAGGAGCCCTCCACGGTGGCAGTCGCTGGTCCGGTCCGGGTTCGTCTCGCCCCAAGCCCCACCGGCAGCCTCCACATCGGCACCGCTCGAACCGCCGTGTTCAACTGGTTGTTCGCTCGGCGCCACGGCGGCCAGTTTCTGCTCCGCATCGAAGACACCGACCGCGAACGCAGCAAGGACGAGTACACCGCCAACATCCTCGAAGGCCTTCAGTGGCTGGGCCTGGCCTGGGATGGGGAGCCCGTGATTCAGAGCGCCCGGATCGCCGAACACCGGCTGGCCATTGAACACCTGCTGGCCTCCGGCATGGCCTACCGCTGCTACGCCAACGAGGCTGAGCTCACGGCGATGCGCGAGCAGCAGGCGGCCCTCAATCTCCCTCCCCGCTACGACAACCGCCACCGCGAGCTCACCCCCGAGCAGGAGCAGGCCTTCATCGCCGAGGGCCGCGAAGCCACGGTGCGCTTCCGCATCGATGACCGGGCCACCATCGCCTGGAACGACCTGGTTCGAGGTGAAATGCGCTGGTCAGGCTCTGATCTGGGTGGGGACATGGTGATCGCCCGTCGGGCCCCCGCCGATCGGATCGGAGATCCCCTCTACAACTTGGTGGTGGTGGTGGATGACGCCGCCATGGCGATCACCCATGTGATCCGAGGCGAAGACCACATCGCCAACACCGCCAAGCAACTCCTTCTCTATGGGGCCCTCGGGCTGCCCGTCCCCCTGTTCGCCCACACCCCCCTGATTCTCAACCAGGAGGGCCGCAAGCTCTCCAAGCGGGATGGGGTGACCTCCGTGAGCGATTTCCGCCGGATGGGCTACATGGCCGACGCCCTGGCCAACTACATGACCCTGCTCGGCTGGTCGCCGCCGGAGGGCATGGGGGAGCGCTTCAGCCTTGCGGAGGCTGCGGCTGTGTTTGATTTCGAGCGCGTGAACCGGGCCGGTGCCCGCTTCGATTGGGACAAGCTCGACTGGCTCAATGCCCAGGTGCTCCATGGCCTGGATCCCGAAACCCTCCGGCAGCATCTCCTGCCCCTCTGGAAGGAGGAGGGCTGGGCCAGCGGTGGCCCTGCGGCCGATCCAAACTGGCAGCTGGATCTCTGCGTGCTTTTGGCTCCCTCCCTCACCCGCCTGCAGGATGGGGTGACTCAGGCAGCTCCCTTCTTCCGCCGCCCGGAGCCGGATCAGGCCGCCTTAGACCAACTGAATGCTCCGGGGGCCGCTGCCGCCGTGGCGGCCCTGCGCGAGGGCCTGCCGGAAGGCTCCTTGGAGCCCGCTGCCGCCAAGGCCCTGCTGGAGGAGGCCGCCACGGCGGCTGGCGTGAAGAAGGGCGTGCTGATGAAGAGTGCCCGGGCCGCTCTGCTGGGCAGCCTGCAGGGCCCCGATCTGCTCACCACCCTCGGCCTCCTGCACCGGCTCGGGGAAGCCGCCCCAAGGCTGACCGCGATTTTGGCTTGAATCTCCTTCGCCAACTTCAGGAAACGACCTACTCCTGAAGGCTCGCGAAGATCGGCTCCACTCGGATGGCGATCACACGGGAGGCGCGCAACACCAGATACTCCAGTTCCAGATCTTCCAGCGGCACGTTCACGAAGGCATCCGGGGCCGCCGTGGTGAGCACACCGCCGTACCACTTCTGGAAATCGTCGAGGGTGCGGAACTCCACCACCTGCTCATGCCCGCCCTCGAGCATCAGGTGGATCTGAAACCGACGCGGCACACGGGGCATGGGAAAGGGATGGATCCGGAAACTCCCCCCAGGATGCCGCAAATGGACCCGGCGTCATCGCCGCTGGGCAATACAGAGGATGGCGGGGCTGGCCGGAGGAGGTGCAACACAGGGCAAACGGTATGACCGTGCACTCAGCCACCAGGGCGAGCAGGGCGCGATCGCGGCCCCGCCAGGCTCCGCCATTGCCCCAGCCCAGCCAGAGGAGCGCCCCGGCCGGCTCCACCGGCTCCGCTCCGCCGGACTCCCGGGCAGGGATCGCTTCGGAGCACCACGGACCAGAGCGCCCCAGGCAGCGCCGGATCCAGGCGTCGTTGTCCGATCCCACGGGATCTGTCAACCGCTTCAGGGCCGCCGCTCTGGTGGCCACCGCACCGAAAAGATTGATCACCTCCAAGCGCCCAAAGCCCCAGCGTCGTCCGTAGGCCACCAGCCGCCGCAGGGTGGGATCGTCCCGCTGGCCATCCGCGCAAGAGGGATTGAGCCCCACAAACACCAGGGTCGGCCGTTGGGGCTCCCAGGTGCGTTGTAGCCACCAGCGATAACCACCGCACGGGCTGAAGACCGCCGCCGCGGCGGTGCCTGGGGGCGCTGGGACAACCTCTGGCAGGCTGTGGCCACGGACGGGATCCAAGGGGCGGGAGACCATGGCCAACAACACGGAGGAGAGGCTGACGGATGGAGCTCCGCTGGGTCGGGACGAAGCTCCTGCGCGGCCCCTGCTGCTGCTGGTGGATGGCCATTCCCTGGCCTTCCGCAGTTTTTACGCCTTCGCCAAGGGTGGCGATGGCGGGCTGAGCACCAAGGCGGGGATTCCCACCAGCGTGACCTACGGCTTCCTCAAGGCCCTGCTCGACAACTGCCGTGGCCTCACGCCCCAGGGCGTGGTGATCGCCTTCGATACCGCCGAACCCACCTTCCGCCACGAGGCCGACGCCGCCTACAAGGCCCACCGCGACGAGGCGCCCGAGCACTTCTTTGCCGACCTGGCCACCCTCCAGGAGATCCTGGCCGGAGCCATGGATCTGCCCCTGGCCATGGCGCCGGGCTACGAGGCCGACGACGTGCTCGGCACCCTGGCCACCAGGGCGGCGGCAGGCGGCTGGCGGGTGCGGATTCTTTCCGGCGACCGCGACCTGTTCCAACTGGTGGACGACGAGCGCGACATCGCCGTGCTCTACATGGGCGGCGGCCCTTACGCGAAAAATTCAGGGCCCACCCTGATCCGGCGCGAAGGGGTGATCGCAAAACTCGGTGTCAGGCCCGAGGAGGTGGTGGACCTCAAGGCCCTCACGGGCGACGCCAGCGACAACATCCCCGGCGTGAAGGGGGTGGGCCCGAAGACGGCCATCACCCTGCTGCAGGAAAACGGAACTCTCGACGGCGTCTACGCCGCCCTCGAAAGCCTCACCGGTGAGAAGGACAGCAAAGGTGCCCTCAAGGGCGCGCTCAAGGCCAAGCTGGCGGCCGACAAGGAGAACGCCTACCGCTCCCGGATGCTGGCCGAAATCCTGGTGGACATCCCCCTGCCGAAGGAGCCCCGGTTAGCCCTGGGGGAGGTGGATGGCCCGGCCCTGGCGCGGCGGCTGGAGGAGCTGGAGCTCAGCAGCCTGGTGCGCCAACTGGGGGCCTTTGAGCGGGCTTTTTCGGCGGATCACACGCCCCACACCGATCCGGATCAGGTGCCGGCGGCCAAGACTGTTGTGGACGAATCCCTCGGCGAACCCAAGGCCAGCCAACCGGTTTCCGCAGCCCCAGAGGCTCAACAGGCCCCCCCGACAGGTGCCCTTCCGGCCCTAGAGCCCGAGATCATCTCCACACCGGAGCAGCTGAAATGCCTGGTGGAGCGATTGCTGGCGGCCACCGATCCAGCGGTCCCCGTGGCCCTCGACACCGAGACCACCGCCCTCAACCCCTTCCAGGCCGAACTGGTGGGGGTCGGTCTCTGCTGGGGTGAGGGGCTCGCTGATTTGGCCTACATCCCGATCGGCCATGGCAGCGGCGAGGCCCAGGGACGGCTGGAGGGCCTGGGCGAAGCTTCGCTGGCGGACGCCGCCACGATCGCCCAGCTTCCCCTGGAAACGGTGCTGCAGGCCCTGGCCCCCTGGCTGGCCAGCCCTGCCCACCCCAAGACGCTCCAGAACGCCAAGTACGACCGCCTGGTGCTGCTGCGCCACGGATTGGTCCTGGCGGGTGTGGTGATGGACACCCTCCTGGCCGATTACCTGCGCGACGCGAACGATCGCCACGGTCTGGAGGTGATGGCCCAGCGCAACTTCGGCTTCACCCCCGCCAGCTACACAGACCTCGTACCAAAGGGAGCCAGCTTCGCGGCGGTGTCCATTCCTGCCGCAGCGCTCTACTGCGGCATGGACGTGCATGTCACCTGGCGGCTCACGGAGCTTCTGCGCCAGCAGCTAGCGGCCCTGGGACCCGCCCTGCCGGCGCTGCTGGAGCAGGTGGAGCTGCCGCTCGAGCCGGTGTTGGCCGCCATGGAGGCCACCGGCATCCGCATCGACTGCTCTTACCTGGCGGAGCTCTCCGCGGAACTGGCCACCACCCTGGCGGATCTGGAGATCCGTGCCCGCGAGGCCGCCGGCGTGGACTTCAACCTGGCTTCGCCCAAGCAGCTGGGCGAGCTGCTGTTCGAAACCCTTGGTCTGGAGCGCAAAAAATCACGCAAGACCAAGACCGGCTGGAGCACCGACGCCGCGGTGCTGGAGAAACTGGAACCCGACCACCCGGTGGTGCCCCTGGTGTTGGAGCACCGCACCCTCAGCAAGCTGCGCAGCACCTATGTGGAGGCCCTTCCAGCCCTGATGGAGCCGGAAACCGGAAGGGTGCACACCGATTTCAACCAGGCCGTCACCGCCACCGGAAGGCTGAGCAGCAGCAATCCCAACCTGCAGAACATCCCGATCCGCACGGAGTTCTCCCGGCGGATCCGCAAGGCCTTCCTGCCCCAGGAGGGCTGGCTCCTACTCAGTGCCGATTACTCCCAGATCGAGCTGCGCATCCTCACCCACCTCTGCGGCGAGGAGGTGCTGGTGCAGGCCTACAACGACGGCGACGATGTACACGCCCTCACCGCCCGGCTGCTGCTGGACAAGGAGGAGGTGAGCGCCGAGGAGCGACGGCTCGGCAAGACGATCAACTTCGGCGTGATCTATGGGATGGGGGCCCAGCGATTGGCCCGCGAAACGGGGCTGCCCCAGGCCCAGGCCAAGGAGTTCCTGAGCCGCTACAAACAGCGTTACCCCCGGGTGTTCGCGTTTCTGGAGCTGCAGGAGCGCCTGGCCCTCAGCCGCGGCTACGTGGAAACCATCCTCGGCAGACGGCGTCCCTTCCACTTCGATCCCGGTGGCCTGGGCCGCCTGCGGGGCAAGGATCCCCTGGCGATCGACCTGGAGGCGGCCCGGCGCGGCGGCATGGAGGGCCAGCAGCTGCGGGCGGCGGCCAATGCCCCGATCCAGGGTTCCAGCGCCGACATCATCAAGCTGGCCATGGTGCAGCTGCACCACACCCTCGGAGAAAGGGGACTGCCGGCGCGGTTGCTGCTGCAGGTGCACGATGAACTGGTGCTGGAGGTCGCCCCAGAAGCCCTCCAGGAGGTACGCGAGCTCACCTGCTGCACGATGGAGCAGGCGCTGCAGCTACGGGTGCCCCTGCGGGTGGAAACGGCGGTGGGTCCGAACTGGATGGAGGCCAAATGAAGCGGTTGGCAGGGGATGACGGCTCCAAGAGTCGCTCATGGCAAAATCCGCAGACCTGCAGCAGCCCGGCGAGCATGCATCCAGACCAGGAATCGCCGGGCCGCAAGGGCATCATCCTGGCCGGTGGCAGCGGCAGCCGGCTGGCACCGCTCACCACGGCGGTGAGCAAACAACTGATGCCGGTGTACGACAAACCGATGATCTACTACCCGCTCAGCACCCTGATGCTGGCCGGGATTCGAGACATCCTGATCATCAGCACCCCCACCGACCAGGCCGCATTCCAACGTTTGCTGGGTGACGGCAGCGCCTGGGGAATCCATCTCACCTACGCCATCCAGCCCAGCCCCGATGGCCTGGCCCAGGCCTTCCTGATCGGCGAGGCCTTCCTGGCCGGCCAACCGGCCGCCTTGGTGCTGGGGGACAACCTGTTCCATGGCCACGACCTGGTGCCCCAACTTCAGGCGAGCTACGGGCTGAACAGCGGCGCCACCGTGTTCGCCTATCCGGTGCGGGATCCCGAGCGCTACGGGGTGGTGGAGTTCGCTGCTGATGGCCAGGTGCTGAGCATCGAGGAAAAACCCGCCAAACCGCGATCCCGCTACGCCGTGACCGGCCTGTATTTCTACGACGCCTCCGTGGTGGAGCGGGCTCATCAGGTGCGGCCCTCAGCCCGGGGGGAACTGGAGATCACCGACCTGAACCGCCTTTACCTCGAGGAGGGCCTGCTGCGCGTCGAGCTGATGGGGAGGGGTATGGCCTGGCTGGATACGGGCACTCCCGATTCGCTCCATGAGGCCGCCAGCTACATCCGCACCCTCGAGCACCGCCAGGGGCTCAAGGTGGGCTGCCCCGAAGAGGTGGCCTGGCGGATGGGTTGGATCGATGCAGCAGCCGTGGAGCGGTTGGCGGGCCCGCTGCGCAAGAGCGGCTACGGCAACTACCTCCTACAACTCCTGGAGAGCCCCCATGCAGGTTGAAACCCTTGGTATCGAAGGCCCCCTGCTGATCACTCCCCGGGTGATCGCCGATGCGCGTGGCCATTTCTTCGAAAGCTGGAACCAGCGCCGTTTCGCCGAGGCCCTTGGCCTGGCACCCGAGGCGCTCCCTGAGTTTGTGCAGGACAACCAGTCCCGCTCTTGCCGTGGCGTGCTGCGGGGCCTCCACTACCAGATTAAGCCGGAGCCGCAGGCCAAGCTGGTGCGTTGCGTGGCTGGGGAGATCTTCGATGTGGCGGTGGATCTGCGCCGCCACTCCGCCAGCTTCGGCCGCTGGGTCGGCGCCCATCTCAGTGGCGAAAACCACCAGCAGCTCTGGGTTCCCGTGGGCTTCGCCCACGGCTTTCTGATCCTCAGCGAAAGCGCCGAGGTGCTCTACAAGACCGCGGGCTACTGGAACCGCGACTGCGAGCGCTCGCTCCGCTGGAACGACCCGGCCATCGGGATTGAATGGCCCTCCACCGGCATCGCGCCGCTGCTGGCCGATAAGGATGGCGCCGCTCCCGGCCTGGCCGAAGCCCTGGCCGCCGGCGATGTCTTCGGTGGTCCCCTGCCATGAAGGTGCTGCTCACCGGCCGGGAAGGCCAACTCGGCACCGCGTTGCAGGCCAGCCTTCCCGCAGCGATCACACTGATCGCCACCGGTCGCTCCGAGCTGGACCTGGCTGATCCAGCGGCCTGCCGGCGGGCCGTGGGCGACCATCGCCCCGACTGGGTGCTTAATGCCGGGGCCTACACCGCCGTCGACCGGGCCGAAAGCGAGGCCGATCGGGCCATGGCCATCAATGGTGGGGCGCCCCAGGCCTTTGCTGAAGCCCTCGCGGAAACCGGCGGGCGCCTGCTGCAGGTGAGCACCGACTTCGTCTTCAACGGCGCCCAGGGTTCGCCTTACCGGCCGGATCAGGCGCTCGATCCCCTAGGGGTCTACGGGGCCACCAAGGCGGCGGGGGAAACGGCGGCCCTGGCCCTGCCCGGAGCCAGGGTGCTCCGCACCAGCTGGGTGTACGGGCCGATGGGAAAAAACTTCTGCCTCACGATGCTGCGGCTCCATGCCGCCAAGGCGGCGGCCGGTGCCCCCCTCGGCGTGGTGGCCGACCAGGTGGGTTGCCCCACAGCCACCCACACCCTGGCGGCGGCCTGTTGGCGGGCGATCGGCGCCGATTCAGCAGGCGCCGCAGTCAACACCGCAGCTGGAAACGACCCAGCGGCCACCGAAGGCCCGAGAATCCTGCACTGGAGTGATGCCGGCGCCGCCAGCTGGTACGACTTCGCTGTGGCCATCGGCGAGCTAGGGGTGGCGGCGGGACTGCTGGAGCGGGCCGCCGTGGTGCGCCCCCTCACCACCGCCGATTACCCCACCCCGGCCGAACGGCCCACCTACTCCCTGCTCGATTGCACCGCCAGCCGAATCGCCCTGGGGCTGGAGCCCCTGCACTGGCGGGAGGGGTTGGTGCAGGTTCTCCAAAGGGTCGCGGCCCAGGGCCCCAATCCGGCCTAGACCCTGTCGCTGCCTGGCCGGCCTCGACAGCTCGCCGTTTCCTGGTTTCCCTCCCCTGCGGCAGCATCCCTCAGGGAAAGCACCCCAAGCCCTTGTCCTCCAGACCTCGCCCCCATGTCTCCCGAGCCCCAAGCCCCTCCTGCCCTTGCTGAGCTGTTAGCTGAAAGGCAACGCTTGTTGATCACCGGCGGTGGCGGCTTCATCGGAGGCGCCATGGTGCGACGCCTGCTCGCCGAGTCCACGGCCACGGTGTTCAACCTCGACAAGATGGGGTATGCCAGCGACCTCAGCGGCATTGAGCGACTAGGGGGCGTTACCGCCGAGCGCCACCACCTGCTGCGGGTGGATCTGGCGGATGCGGCAGCCACGGAGGAGGCGGTGCGGGCGGCCGATCCCGATCTGGTGCTGCACCTGGCGGCCGAGAGCCATGTGGATCGCTCGATCGATGGTCCCGGCGCCTTTATCGAGAGCAATGTGAGCGGCACCTTCCACCTGCTCCAGGCGGTCCGAAGCCACTGGGAGGGCCTGCCTGCCGAGCGCCAGGCTGGATTTCGCCTGCACCACATCAGCACCGATGAGGTGTTCGGCTCCCTTGGGGCCACGGGGCGCTTCTCGGAAACCACCCCCTACGACCCCCGCAGCCCCTATTCGGCCAGCAAGGCCGCCAGCGACCACCTGGTGAGCGCCTGGCACCACACCTACGGCCTGCCGGTGGTGCTCACCAACTGCTCCAACAACTACGGCCCCTGGCAGTTCCCCGAGAAGCTGATCCCGGTGGTGATCCTTAAGGCCGCGGCCGGCGAGCCCATTCCCCTCTACGGCGATGGCGCCAACGTGCGCGACTGGCTCTACGTGGAAGACCACGTGGATGCCCTGCTACTGGCGGCCACGCGGGGGCAACTGGGCCGCTCCTACTGCGTGGGGGGTCACGGCGAACGCACCAACAAGCAAGTGGTGGAGGCGATCTGCGCCCTGCTGGATGAACGGCGACCCAGCGCAGCCCCCCACAGCGCCCTGATCACCCCGGTCAAGGACCGCCCGGGCCATGACCGCCGCTACGCGATCGACCCGGACCGGATCAGCGCAGAGCTGGGCTGGCAGCCGCGGCACAATTTTGAACAGGGTCTGGCGGCGACGCTGGACTGGTATCTCGCCAACCTTGGCTGGTGTGAGGCGGTGCGTCAGCGGGCCGGCTATGGCGGCGGAAGGTTGGGCCAGGGCTGAGGGGATTCGTATCCTTCCTATCCGGACCCTGTCTCCCTGCTCCAGAGACAACAACAGGAAAGGCTTCAGATCCTCAGCAAGAGCGCCAGAGCGATTCCAGCCGGCCCGGATCATGGGGTGGTCATCGTCTGGAGCGATCGGAGGGCTTCAACCTCCCCAGGCCTTACGGTGCAGCCGATCTGTCGCTCTCCGGCTCCGGTCCGGCCCCCGTCTTGACCCTGCGGCTCACCAACACCCTCACCCGAGCCAAGGCCGCGTTCGTGCCGCGGCAAGCCGGCAAGGTGTCGATCTACTGCTGCGGTGTCACGGTCTACGACCTCTGCCACCTGGGCCATGCCCGCAGCTACATCGTCTGGGATGTGCTGCGCCGCTACCTGATCTGGCTGGGTTATCAGGTGACCTTCGTGCAGAACTACACCGACATCGACGACAAGATCCTCGCCCGTGCCGCGGCCGAGGGCAGCTCGATGGAGGCGGTGAGCGAACGCAACATCGAGGCCTTCGTGGCCGACATGGCCGCCCTCAACATCCTCCCCGCCGACCGCATGCCGCGGGCCACCCGCAGTCTTGATGCGATCCGCACCCTGATCGGTGAGCTCGAGGCCAAGGGAGCGGCCTATTCCGTGGATGGTGATGTCTATTTTGCCGTCATGAAACACAGCGGATACGGCAAACTTTCCGGCCGCGATCTCAGTGAACAACAGGACAACGCCGCCGGCCGCGTTGCCACGGCGGAAGAAGTCCGCAAGCATCATCCTTTCGATTTTGCCCTGTGGAAAGGAGCCAAGCCGGGCGAATCAAGCTTCCCCTCCCCCTGGGGCCCGGGCCGGCCGGGCTGGCACATCGAATGCTCCGCCATGGTGCGCGAGGAACTGGGCACCACGATCGACATCCATCTTGGCGGCGCCGACCTGATCTTTCCCCACCACGAGAACGAGATCGCCCAGTCGGAAGCGGCCACGGGCAAGCAACTGGCGTGCTGGTGGCTTCACAACGGCATGGTGAATGTGGGCGGGGAGAAGATGAGCAAATCCCTCGGCAACTTCACCACCATCCGCGCCCTGCTCGATTCGGGCGTCAGCCCGATGACCCTGCGGCTGTTCGTGTTGCAGGCGCACTACCGCAAACCGCTTGATTTCACCCCCATTGCGCTTGAGGCCGCCGCCACCGGCTGGAAGGGCCTGAATGCCGCCCTCGGGCTCACAACCCCTGGGGCGCCGGCAACCGAGCCAAACCGGGAGCTGGCAGCCACCGGCAGAGGCGCAGTGACCTCCCTTCCTTCTGCCGCTCCCTCCAACGACACTCCCGCCTCTAAATCGGCCGAAGGCGTTGCAGGCAGATCTGATTTCGCCGATGCCCGTGGCCGCTTCTTGGAGGCCATGGACGATGATCTCAACACCTCGGCCGCCCTGGCGGTGCTTTTCGATCTGGCAAAGCCGCTGCGGGCCCTGGCCAACCGAATCGAACGGGGCGACGCAGCAGCCTTGGACGCCGCCGCTTCGGAGGCGATCCAAGCCCACCTCGCCCTGCTCAAGGAACTAGCTGGCGTGGTGGGCCTGCGGCACGAAGCCGGCGCATTGGAGTTATCCGCCAGCGAAGGGCTGGATGACGGCGCCATTGCAGCCCTGATCGACGAGCGCCGTGCGGCCAAGGCCGGGCGCGATTTCGCCGTGGCCGACCGGATCCGCGATGAGCTCAGGGGCCAGGGCATCGAACTGATCGACCGTCCCGGTGGCAGCACCGAATGGCTGCGCCGCTGAGGGCTGTCGCTTCCTGGAGGCGCGCCAGCCCATCCCGGCATCAACCTCCCGACGGCGGCTTCTGATCGCGCATCAGGGTCTCGATCTTGCGGATTCGCTTCAGCGTCGTCTCCCAGACCTCGAGCTGAAAGGCACGGCCCCGATCCCCCGCCTCCAGGGCAGCGCGGCACTCGCCCACCTGGGCATCGAGATCACCGCCGGCCTCGAAGACATCCCAGAGCTGCCGTTCCAGCCGGGCCCGCTCGATGAAGTTCCAGCGCTGCAGCCAGGGGGGGAGAGCGGCCATTGGATCGGGCTGTGGGATCGCGCCAGCCTTGCAGAAGCCCCGGCGGAGCCTCCGGTCCATCAGGGGCCATGGGGCTGGGCCGACGCGGTCGCGCGAGCTGCCATGACACGGTCTCTGGAGCTGCGCTGAGAAGGTCGCTGAAGCCGCAGTGGGAAACTGGTGCCGCAAGTCCGGGAACCCCAGCGTGAAAGCCCTGTCCGTGCTGGGGTCCACCGGCTCGATCGGCACCCAGACCCTGGAGATCGCCCTGGAGTTCCCCGAGCGCTTCCAGGTGGTGGCCCTCACGGCCGGCAACAACCTCGACCTGCTGGTGGAGCAGATCGTGCGCCACCAGCCCGAGGTGGTGGCCCTGGCCAACCCCGAAAGGATCGCGGAACTGCGGGCGCGCCTAGAAGCTCTCGAACCGGCCCTGCGGCCCACCCGCCTACCCGAACTGCTGGGCGGCCGTGACGGCCTCTGCGCCGCCGCCGCCTGGGGCAGCGCCGATCTGGTGGTGAGCGGCATCGTGGGCTGCGCCGGCCTGCTGCCCACCCTGGCCGCGATCAACGCCGGCAAGGACATCGCCCTGGCCAACAAGGAAACCCTGATCGCCGCAGGCCCTGTGGTGCTGCCGGCCCTGGAGGCCAGCGGCAGCCGCTTGCTTCCCGCCGATTCAGAGCATTCGGCCCTGTTCCAGTGCCTGCAGGGCACCCCCTGGGCCGACACCGCCCGCCTCTCCACCGGCGTTCCCACCCCCGGCCTGCGCCGCATCCAGCTCACCGCTAGCGGTGGCGCCTTCCGCGACTGGCCCGCCGCCGACCTGGCCAAGGCCACCGTGGCCGATGCCACCAGCCACCCGAACTGGAGCATGGGCCGCAAGATCACCGTGGATTCGGCCACCCTGATGAACAAAGGGCTCGAGGTGATCGAGGCCCACTACCTGTTCGGCCTCGATTACGACCACATCGAGATCGTGATCCACCCCCAGTCGATCATCCACTCGATGGTGGAGCTGGCCGATTCCTCTGTGCTTGCCCAGCTGGGCTGGCCGGATATGAAGCTGCCGATCCTCTACTGCCTCAGCTGGCCTGAGCGCCTCCACACCCCCTGGCGCCGCCTCGATCTCACCGAGGTGGGCCAGCTCACCTTCCGCGCCCCCGACCGGGAGAAATACCCCTGCATGGAGCTGGCCTACGCCGCCGGGCGGGCGGGCGGCACCATGCCGGCGGCCCTGAATGCGGCCAACGAGCAGGCCGTCGCCCTGTTCCTGGAGGAGCGCATCCCCTTCCTCGCCATTCCCCACCTGATCGAGCGGGTCTGCGACCGGCACCGCGCCGACCTCACCGCCAGCCCCTCACTGGCCGATGTGCTGGCGGTCGATGCCTGGGCCCGCCAGGCTGTGATCGAAGCTGCAGGCACCCTGCAGGCCGCTGCACCAGCCGCCCTGCCGGCCTGAAGTGTTCCACTCCCTCGCATCGGCCCGCCCGAAGCATTCTCAAAACCAGCCTCACCCCGCTCGCCATGCCGTTCCAAGGATCGCTGGAAGAACTCAAGGCTCTGATCACCTTGCTCCAGCTCAAGGGCCACTGGAGCGATGAAGGTCCCCTGCAGACCTTCAGCACAGACACCGGCGAGCACATCAACTTCTGGCCCGCCACCGGCGAGCTCCAGGTGAAGGGCCACCCCCAGGCCAGCCGCGACCTGGCGGCACGCCTGGAGCAGGCCATGGCCAATCAGGGCGGCTGAGTGGTCCGCGTCAGCCACCACCTGCTGCTCTGCGCCACGCCCAGCAAGGCCCTCTGCTGCCCAGATCTGGAGCTCGGCGTCGCCAGCTGGAACCGCCTCAAGCAGCTGGTGCGGGAGCTGGGCCTGGAAGATCCCGCCCGGCAGGCAGGCATCGTGCTACGCACCAAAGCCGACTGCCTGCGCATCTGCGCCGAGGGGCCGATCCTGCTGATCTGGCCCGATGGGGTGATCTATGGCGGCGTGTCGCCTGAGCGGATCGAACGGATCCTGAAGGAGCATGTGATCGGAGGGCTGCCGATCGAGGACTGGGTGGTTGGGCGCAACCGGTTCGGCGGCGAAGCTCCGGTGTCCAGGACTGGCGATCATCCTCGATCTGATTCCCAGCCCTGAGCCCTTGGGAGCGTCCGGAGGGACAGTTGAGGGAAGAGGGCTGCAGAACGCGCCGTCTCGTGACCAGCGAACGTCCTGGCCCTGCCCCCTTGATCCAACCAGCCTCAGACCCCCACCTTCTCCTTCGCCCCAACCGCCACCTTGCCCACCCCGAGGCTGCGCAGCTCGCCCAGCAGGCCATTGAGCACCGCCTTGGCATCGCCGAACACCATGGCGGTCTGGGGGAGTTCGAACAGGGCGTTGGCGATGCCCGCGTAGCCGGCGCCGAGGCTGCGCTTCACCACGAACACCTGACGGGCCTGGTCCACCTCCAGCACGGGCATCCCGTACAGGGGGCTGGCGGGATCGCTCTTGGCATCGGGGTTCACCACATCGTTGGCGCCGAGCACGATCACCACATCCGTGCGGGGGAATTCGGGGTTGATCATGTCCATCTCCACCAGCTGTTCGTAGGGCACATCGGCCTCGGCCAGCAGCACATTCATATGGCCGGGCATGCGGCCGGCCACCGGGTGGATGGCATAGCTCACCTCCACACCATGGGCTTCGAGCAGCTTGGCCAGTTCGCGCAGGGCATGCTGGGCCTGGGCCACGGCCAGGCCATAGCCGGGCACGAACACCACCCGTTCGGCCTGCTCAAGGGCCATGGCGCACTCCTCAGGGCTGCAGCTGGTGATGCGGGTGTAGCCCGCTTCACTGCCGCCGCCGCCCACAGAACCGCCCGCCGCCCCGAGGGCTCCGCCGAACAACACGCTCACCAGGGAGCGATTCATGGCCGTACACATCACCTGGGTCAGGATCAGGCCCGCCGCCCCCACCATGGCGCCGGCCACGATCAGCAACTGGCTGCCCACCACGAATCCGGCCGCAGCCGCTGCCACACCGGAATAGGAGTTGAGCAGCGAGATCACCACCGGCATGTCGGCGCCGCCGATCGGCAGGGTCACGCCGATGCCCAGCAAGGAGGAAGCAACCACCATCAGCCAGAGGGGCCAGCCGGCTGGATGGGCCGGGATCAGCACTCCACCGAGCAAACACAGGAGGGCCAAGGCGATGTTCACGCCGTGGCGCAGGGAGCTCTGGGTCCAGGCGGGGGTGTCGAGCCAGCCCTGCAGCTTGGCCATGGCCACGATCGAGCCACTGAAGGTGATCGCCCCCACGAACACCGAGATGGCGATCGACACCAGCTCCACCATCCCGGAATCCTGAGAAGCGAAGAGGGCTACCCCCACGGCCACGAGCAGCGAGGCCATGCCGCCGCAGCCATTGAAGAGGGCCACCACTTCGGGCATGGCGGTCATCGGCACCCTCTGGGCGGTGACGACACCAGCCAGACCTCCGAGGGCCGAACCCACGGCGATCCAGAGCCAAGTGGTCGGTGCAGGATGCAACTGAATGAGGAGACCCACCACGGCCAGGCCCATCGCCAGGGCCGCAAGACCATTGGCGGTGCGGGCCGATCGCACCTTGGAAAGGCCCTTGAGGCCCAGGGCCAGCAGCAACACCGCCACCAGGTCGATGGCATCGGTGAACAGATCAATCGAAAGGGAGTTCACGGCAGGAGCGGATCAACCGCGCAGATCAGGAATGGAGGAAAGACAACGGAACTGCGCCCAAATCCTGGGCGGAGCTCCTTGCTGAAACGAACCTTGAATCCAGGGCTGACCGAAGACCAGGCCCCAGGAGCGGTGACCAAGCAGAGGGCACCAACCTCGGCTCCATCAGCGACGCCGGAACATCGCCAGCATCCGATCGGTCACCAGGAAGCCGCCCACCACGTTGTAGAGAGCGAAGCCCAGGGAGAGGGCTCCAATCGCCAGGAGGGCAGCATTGCCATCCGCTTGGCTGAGCAGGGTGAGCGAGGCGAGCATGGTGATGCCACTGATCGCATTGGCCCCTGACATCAGGGGGGTGTGGAGGGTGGGTGGCACCTTGCCGATCAATTCAAGGCCGAGAAGGCTGCCGAGCAGCAGCACCCAGAGGGAATTAGAGAGGGAACTCATCGCAGGCTTGGGGTCGGGGCGGAAGGGTTGGAGGGCTGGCCGCCCTCCGGGAGCGCAGGCTCCGGGGCCGCTGGGGTTGGGGCATCGGGGGCGGCGGCCTGTTCGGCGCCGTACACCACATCGCGACGGCGACAGGCGCCCTCATGGGTGAGCAGGCAGCCCTCAAGAATCGGATCGGAGGGGTCGAGGCGGAAGCCCTCCTCGCCCAGCAGGTGCTCAATCAAGGCCGCCACATTGCGGGCATAGAGGGCACTGGCGTGGTTAGGAACGCTGCTGGGCAGGGCCTCGGCGCCGATCAGCTTCACGCCCTTGCGCTCCACGGTGGCGCCGGGAACGGTGCCAAAGCAGTTGCCTCCCTGGGCCACCGCGAGATCCACCACCACCGCTCCTGGACGCATTCCGTCGAGCATGGCCTCATTGATCAGCCGAGGTGCCGTTCGTCCCGGCACCTGGGCGGTGCAGATCACCATGTCGGCCAGGGCCAACTGTTCAGCAAGCTGGATGCGCTGGGCCTCCAGAAAGGTCTCGGTAGCTTGCTTTGCGTAGCCACCCGCTTCTGCCGGGCGCTCCTCCAGTTCAGGGGGATTGATGAAGCGCCCCCCCAGGGATTCCACCTGCTCCTTCACGGCCGGCCGCACATCCGACACGTAGACCACGCCGCCCAGGCGGCGGGCCGTGGCCAAGGCCTGCAGACCAGCCACGCCGGCCCCCAGGATCAGCACTCGGGAGGGCTGAATCGTGCCGGCTGCCGTCATCAGCATGGGTACGTAGCGGTCGAGGGCGGCCGCCGCCAACAACACCGCCTTATAGCCGGCGATGTTGGCCTGGGAGGACAGCACATCCATGGCCTGGGCGCGGCTGATCCGGGGCAGCAGCTCCAGGGCGATGGCCGAGGCCCGGCAGCCGTTGAGGGTCTCGACGAGCCCGGTGGCGCCATAGGGAGCCAACAGCCCCACCAGGAGGGTGCCGGGGTTGAGCTGCCCAAGGGCCTCAGGCGCCGGAGGGGCCACGCAGAGCACACCCTCCACCGAGGACCACGGCAGCTCGTGGGCGGGATGAAGCTGGGCGCCGGCCTCGGCGAAATCGGCATCCAGGAAGCCGGCGGCAGCACCAGCACCCAGCTCCACATGGACCTCCGCGCCGCGGCCGCTCAGGCGGCGAACGGTTTCGGGGGTGGCAGCCACCCTCTTCTCACCTGGAGCGAACTCCTGGGGAATCAGCAATCTCAGCAACGGCAAAGACCTCCAAACCTGCTTCCAGTTAGGGCCGCCCGGAGCCGGACGACAAGCGGACCCCGGCCAATGTGCGGACTCCCCCATGCGGACCTGGGCTCTGGTCGCCTCATGGCAAGGGGAGCAGCTCCTGCTCCAGGCAGCGCACCTGGGGTAGACAACCCCTCTGGCGCAACAGCCGCAGCCGCAGGATCATCGGATCGATGTCGCATTCCAGGCACCAGCATCGTTCCAGATGGAGGTTGGGGTGATCGATCGGGTCGCGGGGCAGGGCCATGGCTGCTAAGCCGAACACCCAGGAGAGGGGTGTTCCTGGAAGCTAGGGACGCTGGCGGGGAAACAAATGGGAAGGAATACTCAAACCCGCCGACCGAGGGCGTTGTTGGCGGCCCCGGCCCATCCGAACCCAGAATCGAGCGATGGCCCCTCCCTCCTTTGCCTTGTTTCGCCGTGACCAGGCGCCGGCCTCGTCACGGCAGCCTCCGCTGCAGCCCAGGGATTGGCAACGGCAGCTGATCCAGCTGCTGAGGGTGCGTCTGCACGAGAGCGATCCCGCCCGAAGGGATCTGCTGGTGCATGCCGGCCCTGGCGCCGGCAAGACCCTTGGAGCCCTGCTGGGTTTCCAACGGATGCACCGGGAGCAACGCCTGGGACGCCTGGTGGTGTTCTGCCACCGCAGCTCGATCGCCCGCCAGTGGCTGGCGGCGGCTGAGCGGCTGGGTCTGACGATCCGGGAGTGGGATCGGAGCCCGGAGGAGGGGCAGGGCGGCGCGGATCCGGATGGCTGGTTGCTCAGCTATCAGGGGGCGGCACGCCATCGCGAGCGGCTGCTGCGGGATCTGCCGGAGCGGCTGGCCGGGGAACCCTGGCTGGCCATCGCCGATGAGGTGCACCACCTAGGCCTCGATCCGGAGGATCCCGAAGCCACGGGCTGGGGCCAGGTGTTCAGCGAGCTCACCAATCCCGCCCGGTTGCGGTTAGGGCTCTCCGGCACCCCCTTCCGCGCGGACGCCCTGGCCTTTTGCGCGGCCCGCAGGATCAGGATCCGGGAATCGGGAAGAATCGTGGAACGGATCGTTCCGGATCTCTGTGTGGAACCCCATCGGCTCATCCAGGCCGGTGATGTTCGTCCCCTCGAATTCCGCTTTCAAGATGGCTGGGTGGAGCATGGCCATGGCCCCGCCGGGACGGAGCGGCAGACTTCTCCTCTCTCGCAGGAAGCCCGGGAGAGCTGGCGGGCCCGCAACCTGCGCCGGGCCATCCGCCCGGGCGATGGTGGTGGCATTGCCCAGCGCCTCCTGATCCAGGCCCGCAGCCGCCTGGATCAGGTGAGGCACCTCCACAGCGGAGCGGCGGGCCTGGTGATCGCCCGCGACATTCACCACGCCCGGCAGATTGCCGAGTGGCTGCGGGAGGAGGGGGAGGAGGCGGTCTTAGTCCATTCCCTCGATCCCGAGGCCTCAAGCCGGCTGGCTTCCTTCCGCGGCGGGGTCGGCCGCTGGCTGGTGAGCGTGGATATGTGCGCCGAGGGGTTCGATGCGCCGCGGCTGCGGGTGGTGGCTTATCTGAGCACCGTGGTGACCCGTAGCCGTTTCGTGCAGGCGATCACCAGGGCCGTGCGCCTGGATGCTGACCGCATGCGCGCCGAAGGCATCCCGCGAGATCCCTCCTATGTGTTTGCCCCAGCGGATCCGCTCCTGATCGCCCATGCCCGCACCTGGGCCCGCAGTGAGCCCTATGTGATTCGCTCCGAGGCGGCCGCAGCCTCCCCGGACATGGGCGGTCCGGGAGCAGGCGGTGCGCAACCGCTGACCGCCCTGGCCGATGGGGCGGGAGCCGTGATCCACCTGGGCGGCCCAGAATTGCCTGCCTTCCTGGCCAGGCCTGCCGGATCGACGCACCAGCTCCCGGCGGCTCGATTTACGACGTTGTGTCAACCAACACCAACGAATGACGGGGGCGCAAAGAAAGTACTGGCACTCGATGATCCGTGATGAATGCGGCTGTGCATCGCAGACTCACCGTTGCCGTTTGTTGGGCCCTGGCTCGTCGAGCTGCCCTGGACGGCCAGGAGCGTTTTGAAGAGAGTTACGCTTTGAACGAGGAGTTCCGGGAATGGTTGCTGTGCCTGGAGGACAACCCAGAACTTCTCGGCGAGACCGTGCTCATGGTTCCTTCCAGCTTCCCGGTGCAGGGCCGCCCGGAAACCGACGGCCTCCTGGAAATCTAAAGCAAATCTGTTGATCCTCCCGTCGTCATGTTGGCGACAGGTTCGACCGTTCACTGGACCGGCGATCGTTGTTTGGGGATCAACCCAGACTGAGCGCCGCCTCCCTAGGGTTAAGTCATAGTTATTCCGCCTTGGCGCCATGGGTGAGGCTCTATCCCCGTCTCTTTCCGTTGAAACCAGCGACCTCCAGCAGAAGGCTGTGGAAAACGTGGTGATCATCGGCTCCGGTCCGGCCGGCTACACCGCCGCCATCTATGCGGCTCGGGCCAACCTCAACCCCCTGATGATCACTGGCTTTCAGGCCGGTGGCATCCCCGGTGGGCAGTTGATGACCACCACCCACGTGGAGAACTACCCCGGCTTCCCTGACGGCATCCTGGGGCCGGAACTGATGGACCGGATGAAGGCCCAGGCCGTCCGCTGGGGAACCCATCTGGTGGAAGCCGATGCCGAGCTGTTGGATCTGAGCGTGCGTCCCTTCCGCATCCAGACCAGCGAAGCGCAAACGATCCATGCCCAGACCCTGATCCTGGCCACGGGCGCCAGTGCCAACCGCCTTGGGCTTCCCCAGGAGGAGCGTTTCTGGAGCCGCGGGATCAGCGCTTGCGCCATCTGCGACGGCGCCACCCCCCAGTTCCGGCGAGAGGAACTGGCGGTGGTGGGGGGGGGCGATTCCGCCTGCGAGGAAGCCGTCTACCTCACCAAGTACGGCAGCCATGTGCACTTGATCGTGCGCAGTGATCGACTCAGAGCCAGTGCCGCCATGGCCGATCGGGTGCTGGCCAATCCGGCGATCAGCGTGCACTGGAACCGCGAACTGGTGGATGTGGCGGGAGGTGGGGCCGCGGCAGAGGCCGACTGGCTGGCGGCGATCATCCTCCGCGACCGGATCGGAGGCGGCACCGAGCAACTGCCCGTGCGTGGGCTCTTCTATGCCATCGGCCACACCCCCAACACCGGTCTGCTGCAGGGCCAGATCAGCCTCGACGAACGGGGATACCTGGTGACCAGGCCCGGCCGCCCTGAAACGGAGCTGGAAGGGGTGTTCGCCGCGGGCGATGTGGCGGATGCGGAATGGCGCCAGGGCATCACAGCCGCCGCCAGTGGCTGCCAGGCGGCCCTCGCCGCCGAACGCTGGCTCACGCACCAAGGACTGGCGGTGATGGGGCAACGGGAGAACGTGGAGCCAGCTCCGGCGGGCGAACCGGTGCGAACCGCCGAGAGCGATGCCGCCAACTTCAACCCAGAAGCTCTCTGGCAGAAGGGGGCCTATGCCTTGCGCAAGCTCTACCACGACAGCCCGAGGCCGCTGCTGGTGGTCTACACCTCACCAAGCTGTGGCCCCTGTCATGTGCTCAAGCCCCAGCTCAAGCGCGTGCTTGAGGAACTCGAGGGTCGGGCCCAGGGCGTGGAGATCAACATCGAGGCCGATCCCGAGATCGCCCAGCAGGCCGGCGTGAGCGGCACCCCAACGGTTCAGCTCTTTTTCGATAAGGAGATGAAGCAGCAATGGCGAGGGGTGAAGCAACGCCGTGAATTCCGCGCCGCCATCGATGCCCTCATCCCCCACGGATGAGGATTGGGACCTGCCGGTTCAGCGGCGCCTCGGACCTCCGGGCCGGTTGCCGGCAGGCCGCGGACCAGCGGCGCCGGCGTTGCGCTCGCGGTAAGTGATCCTGCCCCTGGTGAGGTCGTAGGGGCTGATCTCCACCAACACCTTGTCGCCGGCCAGCAGCTTGATCCGGAACTTGGTGAGCTTGCCGGCGGCCCGGCAGAGGCACTGGTGGCCGGCCGGCTGCTCCAGGGTCACCAGGTAGAAGCCGTTGCCCTGTTCCTTCTCGATCACGCCGGACGTTTCGATCATGCTGCGATGGATTGCGCCAGTACGGGTGCCATTGACCACCTTAGGCGTCCGCCCGGAGCCCAGGGGTGGGCTTTAGGGTCGCCTTACTGACGCCGCTGCCCAGCCATGCTTTTACCTCCGGTGTCGATGGATCTGGGCCTGCTGCTCATCTCTATTGGCGTGGTGAACCTGTGGCGATCCCGCAGCGGAACCTGAGGGAGTGTTCGGCAGGCCCAAAGCCTGCCACCCTCCTGTTCCACAAGCCCTACGGCGTGCTTAGCCAATTCAGCCGAGAGCCTGGCAGCAGCTGGGGCTGCCTGGCCGACTGGATCGAACAACCGGGGTTGTACCCGGCCGGACGCCTCGATGCCGACAGCGAAGGCCTGCTGCTGCTCACCGGGGATGGCCGGCTCCAGCATCGACTTACCGATCCCCGCTGGGGCCATTGGCGCACCTATTGGGTTCAGGTGGAGGGTGAGCCCAGCGCAGCCGGCCTGGACGATCTGCGCCGGGGACTGGAGATCCAGGGTCGGCCGACCCTGCCGGCTCGGGCCGAGAGGATCCTGGATCCCCAACTGGGGGAGCGGCAGCCGCCGATTCGGCAACGACGCTCGATTCCCACAGCGTGGCTCGAGATCCAGCTGCGGGAAGGACGCAACCGCCAGGTGCGCAGGATGACCGCCGCCGTAGGACTTCCCACCCTGCGGCTGCTGCGCATGGCCATCGATCTGATGGATGGAGGTGATCCCCTCAACCTCGAGGGTCTAGCAGCGGGCCAGTGGCGCTTCGTGAGCCGGGCCGAAGAACGGAGGCTTACTGCGTTGGTGACGGGAGAACCGCGGCGGGCAGCGGGCCTGGAAAACCAGCCTGGATTCAGGCCAAGGCGTCGCTGAGCTCGCGCACGGCCTGGAGCTGGCCGTAGTAGTAGTTGGCACGGGCGCGACGATCGGCATCCTCGATCACATCGAGGGCATCGAAGCCCAGGCTCTGCCAGAGGTCATGGCCGCAGGCCCGGCTCACCTCGCTCACGGCCTCCTGCTCAAGCAGGCCGAGGCGTCGTTGAAGATTCTTGATCTGGGCAATGGCCATGGTCGGACGTCCCCGCGGCAAACTGGATTAATAGTACAGACGAACTGAAGGCGCGGGTTGGAGTGGCGAGTTGGAGTGGCGAGTTGGATCAGAAGGGCAGTTTCTTTTTGGCGTCCTTGTCGAGATCGGCATCCATCTCGCGCAGACGCCGCAGGATGGTGTCGTAATACTCCTTCAGATAACTCTCCAGGCTCGTCGTTTCGGCAGGATCGAGTCCGAAGGCCGCATAGGTGGTCTCCATCGCGGCGTCGAGGGGGCGACCACCGCCAACCACCTCGGCAAAGGCGAGGCGCTCCGCCACATTGAGGCTCGCCTCGAAGAAGCCGGCCACCCCCCGCATCAGCCCGAGCAAGGGCGAGGGCACCCGGAACATCCGTGCTGACTTGCCGCTGTACTTCTCGCAGAGCTGAGTGATTTCGCCGGTGATCCAGGCCCGGGGACCAACCATCGGGAAGGAGCCCCGGGCCGTCTCCGGCCGGGTGAGGGCCGCCACGGCAAACCTGGCCGCGTCCTGGCTGTTCATGTAAGCGATCGGAGTGGGTACCCCGCTCACCCACACGGTCTGGTTCTCCAACACCGGAATGGCGAACTGGCTGATCAGACCCTGCATGAAGGCGGCCCCCCGCAGGATCGTGTAGTCAAAATCGGAGGCTTTTAGCCACTGTTCGGTGCAGGCCTTGATATTCATCAGCGGCACCGTGGGATGTTGTTCGGCGTCGAGAAGCGAATGGAACACCACCCGGGCAACTCCAGCCCGCCGGCAGGCTGCAAAGAGATTCTGTTTGCCGGTCCAGTCCACCGGGTAGGTGCTGCCGCTGTCGGTGGCACGGGCGGTGGCCGCATCGATCACCGCCTCCTGGCCTTCGAGGGCGTAATCGAGGCTGGCAGGTTCGAGCAGGTCACCTCGCGTGAGTTCGCATCCCCATTCCTGCAGGAACGAGGCCTTGCGAGGAGAGCGCACCATGCAGCGCACCTCATGACCGGTCTCCAGAGCGCGGCGGGCGATCTGACGGCCGAGGGTGCCTGTGGCGCCGACGATCAGAACCTGCATCCGCCGCTCTCCTGCAATTCTTCACAGCCGGCTGAGCCTAGGGGTGCGCAGGCAGCGGACGCGGCGGGTCGAGTGATCCTCCCCCGCCAGAGGGCCGGGCGTTTCAATCCTTGAGGAGCTTGAGCAGAAGCGCCCCACCGGCCAGACCTACGGGGATCAGCACCCAGAACAAAGCAGCGGTGCCGAAGATTTCAGAGGCCATGGCCCGGAGGGGTGCAACGGCCTACTTGTTTAGCAGGCGCCAGCGACCCTGCCGCACCGCGCAACAGGCCGTGGCCGAGCCAGCCATCCCACTGGAAAAGGGCTCTGCGGCAATCACTCCGCTCCGGGAGCGACCAAGCGGACCGCCCGCCTCTCTAACCGGTGAGCCGCCGGGCGATCTCCAGCAACTCGGGCCAGGGGGCATCGCTGCGGACCTGGGCCACCATCACACC
>Ga0209401_1000377_pt1 | contig 30356 bp, 34 predicted proteins | sample M_140807_MF_Meta_FD_187318 | JGI IMG/M metagenome (GOLD analysis project Ga0209401, IMG submission 187318) | Freshwater microbial communities from Lake Montjoie, Canada to study carbon cycling - M_140807_MF_MetaG (SPAdes) (version 2) | ecosystem: Environmental > Aquatic > Freshwater > Lake... | reverse complement strand
AAAGCTGGCCAGAAACACCCGGTCTTGTTGCAGTTGCAGCCGCTCGCGAATCTCCTCGCGGGTGCGGGGGTCGGCGGTGGCGGTGAGGGCGAGGCGGGGGATGGCGGCGAAACGCTCGGCCAGCACCGCCAACTGCAGGTATTCGGGCCGGAAATCATGGCCCCATTGCGACACGCAATGGGCTTCGTCGATGGCGAACAGGGCCAGGGGCAGCGTCTCAAGTCGATCGAGAAAGCCCGGGCTCAGCAACCGCTCCGGCGACACATAAAGCAGATCCAGCTCGCCCTGCTCCAGGCTCCGCCACACGGCGGACGCCTCCGAGGCCTCCAGGGATGAGTTGAGGGCAGCGGCCCTCACGCCCGCCTGGCGCAGGCCCTCCACCTGATCCTGCATCAGGGCGATCAGGGGCGACACCACCACCCCAACGCCGCTCCGGCAGAGCGCCGGGATCTGATAGCAAAGCGATTTGCCGCCGCCGGTGGGCATCAACACCAGGGCCGAGCCGCCGCCCACCACGTGCTCCACGATCTCCTGCTGGGGGCCGCGGAAGGCGCCGTAGCCGAACACCTGGCGCAGCACCTGGGCTGGATCGGAGGCGCCAGTGCCGCTAGGAGCGGCACTGGCGCTGGAGGCACGATTGGGGGGTGGGGTGGGGGCCATGGGGTGGCAGATGAGAGCGCCATCTCAGCAGTTCCACCACCCTGGCGGCTGGGACTCATGCAGCTGCCGTGATGTCTGGCCAGGATCGAGTGCGATGAGAGCCCTGACAACCCGCCGTCGCCGCGTGGTCCTTGCCCTCGTCGCTCCGAGCCTGCGGATTGAGCTTGAGGGCGACTGGCGGCGTTTCTCTTGCGTCCTGCTGTAGGTCTGTGGGGTGCAGGTCTTGGAGACCATTGCAGGCGACGACCGCGAAGCCTTGGTGCCGCTGGCTACGTCCGGTGCCCTGGCGAAGGTCACCGGCGGCGTGGTCTCCACGCTCAATCAGAGCTGGGTGCGGGTGGTGTTGGGGCTGCTTGAGCAGCAGCAGTACTGTCCGGTGCTGGAATCAGCTGAAAGGGAAGGACATTATGGTGTGTAGGAAGACGAGAGCGAAAGGTTCCTAGAGAGAAAGCCCCGCCTCGCCGGTGTGAACCAGGTCGACAGAGCTTGTTGAGCCGGTTGGTTGGCTGAGTGAGCCGCCGATGGGCCCGGTGATGGCCTTCAACCTTTCAGCTGATGCCTCCGCCCGAGACGAAGCGGAAGCTTCACTGCTGTCCAGAACTCACTGGAACTGAAACACGACAGGGCCATTCTTTACTCCCTGGATGCGCTTCTTGAGCCTGCGGCTGTAACCGAAGGCTGCAGCTACACCCAAAAACGGCAACGGTCCTGGCACGGAAGCGGTAGTGGAAGTGGTAGTGCCAATTGTCACATCTTCCGCGCTGGCAAAAATGCAATTAGGTATCGCATCATCGCAAGGAGTGGTTGCAGGGTTGTAGGCATTTGAAGCGTCTGGATTAAAGCTGGCGCTGATTAGATCGACATCGGTGATGAAGCCTACGAACTGAAGAGTAGTTACATTACCCCAGGAGCTTGAACCTTCAAAACCACTGGAACTGAAGATTTCAACTTCTAGAGTTGATGGTGAGATGGCATCGCCTGCAAAATTTGAGGCGAAGAAGTCGCCGCCGAAGGCTCTCACACCTGGGCCGAAGGTGAACGTGATGGGCTGAGCGCTATCGGTGGTTCCAAGAACTGTACTACTGATGGGTGTATAGGGATAGGGAGTGAAGGGAAAGGATGGGTTGAATAAACCTGTCGCGCTTGCATCAAAGGAGAAACCTGATCCGGCGAACGACTGAGGCGAAGGCAGAGAAGCAAAGGGGGTAAGAGAATTGAAGTTCTCCAGAAAATATCCCGGTGCTAGGGCGGCTTCAAAGGTAGCCCTATCGTTGAAGAACTGGGTGAGGGCATGGGCTTGGGAGGGAACCAACGTAGTCAGCAATACAAATCCCGCAAAAATTCTTTGGCAGGTAGCTTTCATTGTGTGCAAACTTGAAATGGCGTTCGTAAATTACCACCCACATACTGAGATCCATTTCTCGAATTCGATGCAGATCAGCTTCACCGCCAGTGGCTCGATGTGAACGAGCTCCGGCGCTTCACGGGCCTGGCCAACTTGCGCCGGCTGCTCGCCGATCCCATGTTCCTGAAGGTGGTGGGCACCACCCTCCTGAATCTGATCGGCGTGGTGCCGCCGGTGGTGCTGGGTTCGCTTGCTATGGCGGTGCTGGTGAACCGCCAGTTGCCTGGCATCCACTGGCTGCGAGGCGCTTTTTACACCCCAGTGCTGTTGTCTCTGGTGGTGGCGGCCATCGCCTTCCGCTAGCTCTACGCCGAAACGGCCCGAACACCTGCCTGACGCAGGCCTTCCACCTGGTCCTGCATCAGCGCATTCAGCGGATCACCACGCCAACGCCGGCGCCGCAGAGGGCCTGAATCTAATAGCAAAGCGATTTGCCGCCGCCGGTGGGCATCAACACCAGCGCCGAACCGCCTTCCACCACGTGCGCCATGATCTAGGCCTGGGGCCGCGGAAAGCGCCATAGCCGAAGATCTCCTTCAGCACCCGGGCGGGATCACCGAGCGGGGCATGGTTTGTTGCGCTGGTTGCTGGGGGAACGGCTGGTGGGACTGGTTGGGGGCCAGGGGCGGCACAAGAAGCTGGCTGTTGGCTGGCCAGGGGGGTGGCGGCTGCCCTGGGGCTGGGATCGCGGCTTGGGATGGGGGCCTCCGGAGATCACCTCACCATCACGACAGTTCCACCCGGTGTCCATCGGCCTGGTGGCTGCGCCTTGGCTTGCAGCAGCTTCAGACCGTCCTGGCCGAAGCCGGCCCACCGTCGCCGATGGCCGGGCTGGGTTCGGCCACAATGGCCCCCATGCCTGATGCCTCCAGCTCCCGCTCCACCCCCGGCACGGCCACCGCCTGGGGTTTCCTGGCTCCGGCCCTGGTGCTTCTGGCGATTTCGGTGCTGATCCCCGGTGCCATGGCCCTGGTGATCAGCTTCAGCCGCACGGGGCTGGATGTGGGCGAACCCCTTCACTTCATCGGTCTGGCCAATTTCCGCCGGCTTCTGGCCGATCCGATGCTGCTCAAGGTGACCATCACCACCTTTCTCTATCTGATCGGGGTGGTGCCGCCGATCCTGATCGGATCGCTGGCCCTGGCTGTGCTGGTGAACCGTCAGCTGCCGGCGATGGCCTGGTTCCGGGCCGCCTTCTACACGCCGGTGCTGGTGTCGCTCGTGGTGGCGGCGATCGCTTTCCGCTGGCTCTACGCCGAGAACGGCCTGATCAATGGCTGGCTTGCCGCCCTGATCGGCCCGGGCGGCTTCCGGCCGATCGGCTTTCTCACCCATCCGGTTCTGGCGCTGCCCTCGGTGATGCTGGTGACGCTCTGGAAGGGCCTTGGCTATTACATGGTGATCTTTCTGGGTGGCCTGCAGGGCATCTCTCCAGAGCTCTACGAAGCCGCGGCCCTCGATGGCAGCACCGGCCTGCGCCGCCACCTCGACATCACCCTGCCCCTGCTGCGTCCGTACCTCACCTTGGTGGCGGTGATCTCGGCGATCGGCGCCACCAAGGTGTTCGAGGAGGTGTTTCTGATGACCCAGGGCGGCCCTGCCGATGCCACCCGCACCCTCGTGTACTACGTGTACGACCAGGCCTTCTCCGAACTTGAGATCAGCTATGCCTGCACCGTGGGCCTGGCCCTGTTCCTGATCGTGTTGCTGCTCTCCCTGCTGCGCTTTCTTTTCGCCGCCGATCAGCCCCTCGCCTGAAGCCCCCGAAGCGCCTCTTGCCAGGGCCTTCCCGCGCCTAGGGCCGGTCTCGATTCAGCCGCGACAGCGCGCCCACCGATCGAGTGCCAATCTGGGACCTCCGGCGGCCCATGCCCGTGCCTTTTCAGCCCCTCTCCTCGATCGGCATCGTGGGCGGCGGCCAGCTGGCCCTGATGCTGGCCGAGGCGGGCGCCGATCTCGGGGTCGACGTGCACGTGCTGACGCCGGGCGAGAGCGATCCGGCCGTTCCCAAGGCCAGCAGCCTGGTCGAGGCCCCCCTCGACGATGACCAGGCCACCCTGCGCCTGGCCAAGCGCTGCGGGGCGATCACCTTCGAAAACGAATGGATCCCGCTGGAGCGCCTCCTTCCCTTGGCCGAGCAAGGGGTGAGCTTCGTGCCCGATCTCGAGGCTCTCTCGCCGCTGATCTCCAAGCGGGGGCAGCGGCAGTTGCTCAACCAGCTCCACCTGCCCTCCCCGCGCTGGTGCGACCTTGAGCAGGTGCTGGCGCCACAGGCCTCCGGTGTGGCTGGTGGGCCTGCCCCGCCGACCACTCCCCCCTCGCCGCTCTGGTCTGGGCAGGGCCCCTACCGGCCCGCCGCGGTGGAGCAACGGCCCACCCTGCCGCCCGGATTCCAGTTCCCCTTGATGGCCAAGGCCAGCCGGGGTGGCTACGACGGCAAGGGCACCGTGCCCCTGGCCGATCAGCAGGCCCTGGAAGCCCTTCTCGAGCATGTGCTTCCCGCCGACTGGATCCTTGAGGAGATGGTGCCCTTCGAGCAGGAGTTGGCCCTGCAGGCCTGCCGCGATCGCGAGGGCAATGTGGCCTGCTGGCCGCTGGTGCAGACCCACCAGCACCAGCAGATCTGCGACTGGGTTCTGCTTCCAGCTCCGGTGAACCATGCCGTGCAGGCCTTCGCCCGCAACGTGGCGGCTTCCCTGCTCACCGGTCTCGACTATGTGGGGGTGTTGGCGATCGAATTCTTCTATGGACCGGCCGGTCTGCTGGTGAATGAAATCGCCCCCCGCACCCACAACTCCGGCCACGCCACGATCGAGGCCTGCCGCTGCAGCCAGTTCGCCCAGCAGGTGCGGGTGGTGGCCGGTCTGCCGATGGGCAGCACCGAAGCCGTGGTGCCCGGTGCCCTGATGGTCAACCTCCTTGGCCCGGACCAGGCGCTCTCCGAGCAGGAGCAACGCGAGCGCCTGGCCTCCCTGGCAGCCCTTCCAGGGGCCCATCTGCACTGGTACGGCAAGGCCCAATCCGCATCGGGCCGCAAGCTCGGCCATCTCACCCTGGTGCTTGAGGGAGGCAGCGCCGCTGAACGGGAGGGGGAGCGCCTTCGGCTGCTGGCGGAGGTCCGGCGAATCTGGCCCCTTCCCGAGGCCGGAGACCGCTGAAAAAGCGCTTAGGATGATCCCGGACTGCCGTGTTGGTGACTGCCTTTTACTGTTTTCTGATCTGACTCCCTCTTCGACATGGGGGGTCTGCAGCGACGGCAACGTAGGCCGGCCTTGTAGCCGGAAACGGCGCCCCGCCCTTGACCCCTCTTCTGGTTCATCCAGGTCGAAAACCGGGGCAAGACGGCACAGTGGTCCACCCCCTTCTTCCCACCCCATTCCGCGCCGGCTGGCCCCCGCCGGGAAAGCGCGATGCTGGAGCAGCGCCCATGCCGCTGCCATGTCCACCCCTTTCCTGCAGGCCTTTGAAGGGCTGCTGAGCCGTGCCCCCGGCCCGGTCTTCCCCAGGGCGCGCCAGCTCTACCTCCGCAAGTACAGCCTCGAGTGCAAACCAGACTCCCCGTTCCGCACCTTCCTGCTGGAGGAGGAACTTCAGGAGAGTGCCGGCGGTGCCGTGCGGAGCCGGGCCATGGCCTTCGCGGTGGTGCACTGGCAGGGCCCCCAGGTGGACCGCGCCGTGTATGCCGCGTATCTGAGCACCCACTGGCAGATCCACCCCAGCGATCTCACCGTGATCCAGGCAGACCCCTGGTTCCGCGATGGCGGAGCCTGGGCCCGCTTCAGCGAGCCGGCCGTCTACGAGCGGGCTACACCCACCACCTTGCTCAGCTCACCAGGCGATCCAGATGCTCCTGGAGCCTCTGGCGCTCCCAGCCGGTGACCACGAACACCTCTTGGGCCGAGGTTCCCCTGCGGGCCACCAGCTTGAATCCGCCGGTGATCGGCGTGGAAATCCGCAGCCGCAAGCCGATGCACCTTCCCCTCACCCGGCAGATCACCGCGGGGGTCACCGTTTCGATCCCGGCTTCATCGGCCAGTTTCTTCAGCAGGGGGATCAACCCCTCGAGATAGGTGCTGTGAGTGATCACCAAACGGCCCATGGCCTCCCTCAGGCCCTTTCCAGCGGCGCCATGGTGAGACCTTCGCTTTTGAGCAGCTGGTGGTAATGCTCCGCTTGCTCCTGAGGGCCGCTCCAGACCACGGCGGAGCCCTCACCATCGATCCTGCGGGCCAGCTCCCAGGCACGGTCGGAACCCATGGCAGGAATGTGACGCACCAGACAATCCACCACGTGCTGGAAGGTGTTCACGTCGTCATCGAGCACGATCACCCGGCAGTTCGGATAGGGGAGCCGCACGGCGCTGCGCTCCTGAACGGCCGTGGGTGATGGGGCTCCGGACGCCATGGGGGAACCGGACCCGGCGCGCATGGCTGAAGAGATCGCAAGCTCCCCAAGCCTAGGTAACATGCTCCAAACCGCAGCTTTCCGAGCCGATGCTGATCACCCTGGGTTGGGCTTCCCTCGCCGCCATCTTCAGCTTCTCGATCGCCATGGTGGTCTGGGGCCGCAACGGCGACAACAGCATCGGTCTCTGACATCCATTTCAGCCAGCTGGTAGCAGCCCATGGTGGCTTCACCTCTTGCCGAACCCTCCAGCGCCGCGGCTTCTTCTCTTGCGGCCAACCCCTTCACCCTGGGCAATGGCTTGGCTGTGGTGGCCACAGCCTTGCTGGTGTTTGTGAGTGTGGGTGTGATCTACCTCTCCACGGTTGAGTGGCGGGATCGCCGCCGGAGGGGCAGCCCCTCGGCCCGCTCCTGAGCGGCCCGATCGTGCGCCTGTCCCACGCCTTGGCTGTTTTGTCTGCCTCCAGCCGGCCCGGTCTTCGAATTCCATCCTTTCCGCCCTTGAGGCTTCCGGCTCGCTGGTCCTCTCCAGCGTCGCTCCTGAGGCGTCTCAGCCCGCCCGGGCCCCGGCAGCGTGTGCTGGCCCTGCCCCTCACCACCGTTGCCGTGGCGCTGCTGATCGGCGTGCCGGCGTTCATCCTCAGCCGCTGGAGCCGACCCCGGGCCGATGGTGTTGAGCAGCTCATGGGTGCGGCCAGCCTGCTGCAGAGCTTTCCGGCCACCCCCGATCGCCCGGTGCCCGCGCTCTGGACGGAGAGGCTTGGCCCCCATGCCGCCCGAACCCTGTGGCAGAGCCAGCGGCGGGTGTGGTGGCAGTTCTGGGCCACCCATGCGGAGTCGGCCCCCTTTCTGGCCTTCCCCGTTGATCCCGCCCGATCCCTTGGCTCCACCCTTCCCCCCAATGCGCTGAGGGTGGGCGATCTGCTCGTTTTCGCCGAAAACCCCACCGCCCGTCAGCAGCTGCTCAGCTCCCTGCGTCCCCTGCAACGCCGCAGCCAGGGTCTTTCCCTGCGCTGCAGGGACCGACTCCAGGCCACCCAGGCAGTGTTCTGGCAGGCCGATGCCCTGGGCACCCTGCTCGGACCGATTGCTCCGCTGCTGGAGCGCTACCAGGTGGGTTGCCTGACCCTTGCTCTGGAGGAGCGGGCCATCCGCTGGCAGGGTGAGGCGGCAGCCGAATCCAGCGGCTTGTCCTCCCTCAACCGTTCGCCGGGAGGTGTGGCTGGTGTTCCAGGCGCCGGAGCTCTCCCCCCACTGGGCGCAGGCCGCGACGGCAGCGAGGTTCCGTCCTGGCCGCAGCAGCCCCCCCTTCCGGATGACCTTCTGCTCGAGCTCGAGGGATCATCACTCGATCAGCTGTTCCAGGGTCTGTTGGCCCGTCAGATCATCCGGGATCCCCTGGCGAGCCGATACGGCCTGGAGGGTTCCCGGCTGGCGCTGGTGCGCCAGGCCCCCTTCCGCCTACGGCTCCATCCCCTGCCGGAGGGCCCCTATCAGGCCTCCCTCGACCTTCTGGTGCGCGTGAACGGTGCCCGCGGGGCCTGGAGCAGCCTGCTCGAGCGGGCCAGCACCAGTCTGCTGGCCCAGGGATTCGTTGCCGCCGAAGCGGGCACGGCTCTTCTTCAGGAGCGTGCGGCTTCCGGGAGCCAGTCTGATCAACCTTCCCAGGCCCAGGCGGCCCCTCAAGGGGCGGCTCCGGCTCCAGCGGCTCCGCCAGGCCCGGCTCCGGTGGCTGCCACCCAGGTCGATGGGGCTGTGAAGGGCTCTTCCTCCACCGTGTGGAAGCGTGCCGACGGCACGGTGGTCGGGGGATGGCGCTGGCTGGTGGGAAGCGATGGCCAACCCCAGCTGCTCCTGTTTCTGGGCCCTCCACCACCATCTGCGCTCCCCATGCCCGTGGTGCCGCCCCGGGGAGGCCAGGGCTCCCGGCTGGCCCTCAGGGTGAGGCCCGCCGCCCTGGAGGCTCTTGGCCTGATTCCCGAGGAAATGCCCCCCCTGGTGCGCAGGGCCTCCCAGGTGTGGATCGACAGTGGCGCTAACGATCCGGGCCGCCCCCAGGGGGAGATCAGCTCCCTGACGGGGCGGCTTCAACTGCAGCGCTGACCCCTTCTTCCTCCTGCCGTTGGCGGCGGCGCCGTTCGGCGGCGAGGGTTTCCTCCATCAGCTCAACCGCCTGGGCCATCTTCTCGAGATTGCCGGCGTAGAGGCTGAGATCTTTATCGAGCCGCTCCTTCATCAGGCCCATGGCCTCTCCCAGGTCGTGGGCGTAGGAGCGGAGGGTGGCCGCATCCAGATCCTGTGCTCCCTGGGCCTTCTCCAGAAGGGTGAGCAACCCCACGGCCACAAGGCGGGAATAGTGGAAGTCCGGGCGGCGGATCTGCTGAAGGGCTTCGGCAAGGGGATCGGGAGCACCGCTGCCCGCCGCGGTGATCCAGCCCTTCACCGCCTCCACGCTATGGGTCCCCATGGCGGCCAGGGCGCCATCGCTCCAGCGACGCAGATCACCGGCATCGAAGCCGGTGGCCTGGCAGAGCGCCTCAAACAGGGGCTCGCGCTGCTGTTCCGGCCGGTAGCCCCTGGCAAAAGCCTCGAACACCTGCACCACGCCGACGGCGAACAAGGGGTCGGCATGGAAGCCCCGCTGGTGACTGAGCAGGTGCAGTTCCACCAGCAATTCGTCCACCATCCGCCGGTAGAGCGGCGCGATCACATGGGGGAAGGCGGCGTGGAAGGCACGCTTGCTGTCGGCAACGGTCAGGGGGGCGCTCACGCGGCAGGGCAGACAAGTGAGGCGACCCTAGCGCCGAAGGCGGCTCAGGCAGTGGATCGGTAGAATGGAGCGAGTTGTTGTTGCCCAGCCATGATCCCGATTGTGATTGAAGAGTCGGGGCGGGGTGAGCGTGCGTTTGATATCTACTCCCGTTTATTGCGCGAAAGGATCATTTTTCTCGGTGAACCCGTGACTGCCGAATCCGCCAATCGCGTGGTGGCCCAGTTGTTGTTTCTTGAAGCGGAGGATCCGGATAAGGATATTTTCCTTTACATCAACTCTCCGGGGGGTTCCGTCTATGACGGGCTTGGCATCTTCGACACCATGCAGCACATCAAGCCCGATGTCCAGACGGTGTGTGTTGGCCTGGCGGCATCGATGGGTGCCTTTCTCCTCTGCGCCGGGGCGAAGGGAAAGCGCAGCAGCCTCACCCATTCACGGATCATGATCCACCAGCCCCTGGGTGGGGCCCGGGGACAGGCCAGCGACATCCGCATTCAGGCCGATGAGATTCTCTACCTCAAGCAGAAGCTCAACAACGAGCTCGCTGAGCGCACCGGTCAACCACTGGATCGCATCCAGGAGGACACTGATCGTGATTTCTTCATGTCCCCTGCCGAGGCTGTGGCCTACGGACTGATCGACAAAGTGATCGATAAGCGCCCTGTGCGACCGGTTTGAAGGTCAACAAAAAAGACCCGTCATAGGACGGGTCTTTTACTTGCCACCCCCTTCAGGCTGGCAGGTTCACTGCTGGCTCAGCGACCAACAGGGGAGAAAAACGCTCCTTTTCAGGAATGGTGGTGAATTCGGAAACAACGGCACGCAATTCGTCCCCACCGAGGGTTTCCTTCTCAATCAACATCTCCACAAGGCGGTCCATGCAGGCGCGATTGGCGGCCACCAGCTCTACGGTGTCGCGGTAGCAGCTCTGAACAATCGCCCGCACCGCTTCATCGATGCGGTTGGCGAGGGCATCGGAGCCATCGCTGCGGGTCATCAGATCGCGGCCAAGAAACACTTCCTGGTTGCCCGCCTCAAGGGAAAGCTGGCCAAGATCGCTCATGCCAAACCGGGTGACCATCTGGCGGGCAATGGAGGCCACCTGCTGGATATCGCCACCGGCACCGGTGGTGACCTCGGCATGGCCAAAGACCACATCCTCAGCGGCCCGGCCTCCGAGTGCTCCCATGATGCGCGCCCGCAGCTGGGCCTTGCTCACCAGCATCTGCTCTTCATCAGGCGCAAACCAGGTGAGGCCCTGGGCCTGGCCACGGGGCACCAGGGTGACCTTCTGCACAGGGTCATGGGCCTTCACCAGGGTGCCCACCAAGGCGTGACCCACCTCGTGGTAGGCGATCAGACGCTTGCTGCGGCCATCGGTGAGGGGTTTGCCCTCCATGCCGGCGATCACCCGGTCCACGGCGTCATCGATTTCGGCGAGGGTGGTGGCTTCTTTGCGACGACGGGCAGTGAGGATCGCTGCTTCATTGAGCAGGTTGGCCAGATCGGCGCCCGTAAACCCCGGTGTGCGGCGTGCGATCGCTTCAAGGCTCACATCCGGAGCAAGCTTCTTGTTGCGGGTGTGCACTTTGAGGATGGAAAGCCGGCCCTTGATGTCCGGAGCATCCACCTGGACCTGACGGTCGAAACGGCCTGGACGCATTAACGCTGAATCCAGTACATCGGGGCGGTTGGTGGCCGCGATGATGATGATGCCGCTGTTGCCCTCAAAGCCATCCATCTCGGTAAGGAGCTGGTTGAGGGTCTGTTCCCGTTCGTCGTTGCCGCCGCCGATGCCCGCTCCGCGCTGGCGGCCCACGGCGTCGATTTCATCGATGAAGATCAGGCAGGGGCTGTTCTCCTTGGCCCTCTTGAAGAGATCGCGAACCCGGCTGGCGCCCACGCCCACGAACATTTCCACGAATTCGGAACCCGAAAGCGAGAAGAAGGGCACACCGGCTTCCCCGGCGATCGCCTTGGCCAGAAGCGTCTTACCGGTGCCGGGAGGACCCACCAGCAGCACCCCTTTGGGGATCTTGGCCCCCACGGAGGTGAAACGCTCGGGGGTCTTGAGGAAGGTCACAACCTCCTGGAGATCCTGTTTCGCCTCCTCAACGCCGGCCACATCATCGAACTTCACGCCGGTCTCGGCTTCCATCGCGAAGCGGGCTTTGGTTTTGCCGAATTGCATCGCCTGACCCGGGCCGCCGGGCATGCCGTTGGAACGGCGGGCGAGGAACACCAGCGAGCCGATCAGCAGCAGGGGGAAGAGCAAATTGCCAAGCAAGCCAATCGCGGGCGAAGCGGGCTTGGCGGGGTGGATGTCAAAGCTGATGCCCTGGTCCTTGAGCTTGTTCACCAGTTCGGGAGCCAGGCCCGGCAGATCGACCCGGAGGCGTTGCACGCGATTGTCGAGGTCGGGATCCACGGCCTCAATCACCGCTGTGCGGCCGCCTTCGTAAATATCAACGGCGGTCACGCGTCCAGCCTGGACGTAGTCGAGGAACCGCCCGTAACTCATCCTCGCCACCGCTGTGTTGCGGGGAGCCACGACGGGATCGGTTGTGGCGTTGCGGTTGGCGCCGGGCCCAAGCACTTGCCAGCCAAGAAAGAGGGCAACGGCAACCGGCAAGAGCCAGAGGGCCAGGAGACGCCAGCGCTGATTCATGGGGCGAAAGATTTTGAACAAGTGTAAAGGGCCTCAGGCCTGCACCGGCGGCCACCTGGCGGCCCGATCTGTGGGCGATCGCTCAGCCGGCCTCCAACCAGGGCGTTTCCCCGAAGGGGAGGTGCGGGGCTGTGGCCGCAGTGGGTGATTCGATCAAGAGTTCTTCAGCCGGCAGGGTTTCCACCAGCTCGGGCCCCCCCAGGCCGTGGGTCCAGATCTCCACCCGCGAGGTGCCCGGGCAGAGGAAGGAGAGCAACTCAAAGGGGAAGACCACGCGCTCCAGGTAGAACTCCCCCGGACCGCAGCAGCGCAGGATCACCATCCGATCACTGGCATTCCGGTAGCCGCAGTCGAGGGTTGTCGGAAGCCCGTCCTGCTGGGGGAGCAGATCAACGCGGTCCAAAGGGCAAGACCAAAGGTTCACCCATCTACCCACCCGCTCCCGTGGGGGTTTGGTGACGCTTGCGACCATTTTCGTGGCTTCATGATTTTTTCTGTTTTCCGCCAGGGGCGTGGTGGCCAGTGGCGGCAATTCAGGAGCGGCGGCCGGGTGCCACGGCCAGGGCGCCTGGCTCGGCCCACCAGCTCCCTGCCTGCCTAGAGGCTGCGCAGCGCCACGATCGGATCGAGCTGGGCGGCCCTGCGGGCGGGCAGCACCCCGAACACCAGGCCGATGCTGCCGGAGAGCAACACCGTGCCCAGCACGGTGCCGGCTGCAATGGCAGCCGGCAGGGGGGTCAGCGCGGCCACCAGGGCCACGGCACCCACGCCGACACCGCTGCCGATCACCCCGCCGAGGGCCGCCAACACGAGGGATTCCACCAGGAACTGCAGCAGCACATCGCCGCTGCGGGCACCGAGGGCCTTGCGCAGGCCGATCTCCTCGGTTCGCTCACTCACCGACACCAGCATGATGTTCATGATGCCAATGCCCCCCACCAGCAGCGACACCGCCCCGATGGCCGCCAGCATCAGGGTGAGCCCTCCGGTGATCGTGCCCACGATCTGCTGGGCATCCTTTTGGGAGCGCACTGCGAAGTCATCGTCGCGGAGGATGCGGTGGCGCTGGCGCAACAGATTGGTGATCTGGAAGGCGGCCGCACCGGTGCTGCGTTCATCGGTGGCTTCCACGCTGATGAAGCTCAGCACCACCCCGTAGAGGGGATCGCGGCCACTGAGCCGGCTCACCATCGTGGTGAGCGGCACGTAGGCGGTTTCATCCTGGTTGGAGCCGAACACGGCCCCTTTGGACTGAAGCACACCGACCACCTCAAAGGACTGGTCGCGGATGCGCAGCTGGCGACCCAGGGCCGAGCCCGCCGGCATCAGCTTCTCCTTGAGATCCGGGCCGATCACCGCCACGTTGCGCACGCCATCGAGGTCGCCGGGGCTGAAGAAGCGACCCTGGGCAACCTCGAAGCTGCGGACCCCCAGGAATTCCGGGGTCACCCCGGTCACGGTGGCGGTGGCGGAGAGGGAACCCGATTGCACCACTTCCGAGAGGGTGATCTGGGGCGCCACGCGCTTCACGGTGGGCACCTGCTCCGCGATCGCCCTGGCATCCTCCAGCACCAGGGTCTTGGGACTCTCGATCCCCTGCCGCCGGGTGTCGTTGCGCCCGGGCACCACAAACAGCACGTTGGCGCCGAGGCTGCTCAACTGGCCTTCCGCCAGGTTCTGGGCCCCTCGGCCCACCCCCACCAGGGTGATCACCGAGGCATTGCCGATCACGATGCCCAGCATGGTGAGCAGACTGCGCAGCCGGTTCGAGCCCAGGGTGGTGAGGGCCATCCCGATGGTCTCGCGCAGCGGTAGACGGGAGGCCATGGCCAAGGGCGTGAACTACAAGATTGGCCTGGCGTTGACCTCGATGGGGTTGAGGGCGCCGCGATGCACCACACCTTCGTGCACCGTGAGCGTGATGATCTCCCCCTGGAGAAGGTCCACCGTGGCATTGGCCACGCCCACGATCACCGGGATGCCAAGCCGCTCGGCGATCACTGCCGCATGGCTCTGGCGTCCCTCCTGTTCACTGATCACCCCCTTGGCCCGGCGGATGGCCTCCAGGTAGTCGGCATTGGTTTCGCGCACCACGAGGATGGCGCCGCTTTCCATCCGGGCGGCCTCCTCGGCGGAGCGCGCCAGGCACACCTTGCCGCTCACCGAGCCGCTGCCGATGCCCTCGCCCCGGCCCAGAATCGCCGAAACCAGACCCACGCGCACCAGATCGGTGGAGCCGCTCACCCCTTCGAGGGTGCCCTGGGTCTGCACCACGAGTTCCCCCTCGCGGAGCAGACCCATTTCCTGGGCCACGCCCATCGCCACATTGAAGGTGCTGCCGGTGTTCACCTGATTGGCGATCAGCAGCGGCGTCACCCCCCACACCAGCTGAAGCTGCCGGGCCACGTTCACTTCGCTGGTGATCGCCAGGATCGGTGTGCTCGGCCGGAATTTGCTCACATTGCGGGCCGTGGAGCCGCTCTTGGTGAGCGGCAGGATTGCGGCGGCGTTGAGTTGGCGGGCGATGCTGCTCACCGCCTGGCAGATGGCATTGGGGATGGTGGTGGCCATGTGGCTGTCGAGCTCACGGCGGGGGTAATCCCGCTCGATGCGCCGGGCGATCTGGGCCATGGTGGCGACCGCCTCCACGGGAAAATCCCCCACGGCGCTTTCGTTGGAGAGCATCACGGCGTCCGTGCCGTCGAGGATGGCGTTGGCCACATCGCTCACTTCGGCGCGGGTGGGCCTGGGGCTCGAAACCATTGAATCGAGCATCTGGGTGGCGGTGATCACCGGGATGCCCAGGCTGTTGGCCTTGCGAATCAGCTCCTTCTGCAGCAGGGGCACCTCCTCGGCGGGCATCTCCACCCCAAGATCCCCGCGGGCCACCATCACCCCATCACAGAGGGGAAGGATCGCATCGATGGCATCGATCGCCTCGAATTTCTCGATCTTGGCCACCACCGGTGTGGCGTGGCCGTGGCTGCGGATCAGCTCGCGGATCTCCTGCATGTCGGAGGGGTTGCGCACGAAGCTCAGCGCCACCCAGTCCACCCCCTGCTGAAGGCCGAAGGCGAGGTCCTCGCGGTCCTTGTCGGTGAGGGCACGGATCGAGAGCTGCACATCGGGGAAGTTCACCCCCTTGTTGTTGGAGAGAACCCCTCCCACCGTGACGCGGCAATGAAGGTTCTGCTGTTCCTCCTCCACCGCCTCCACCACCATTTCCACTTTGCCGTCATCGATGAGGATGCGACTGCCGGCAGGCACCTCGGAGGCCAGCGTGGCGTAGGTCACCGTGGCGATCGACTGGTCGCAGGCCACCGAGCGGGAGGTGAGGGTGAAGGGATCACCGTTGGCCAGGGAGATCGGGCCTTCCGCGAAACGTCCCAGGCGGATCTTCGGACCCTGCAGGTCCTGGAGGATGCCCACATGCACCCCGAGCTCATGGGCCACCTGGCGGATCGTGGCGATTCGCACGGCGTGGTCGGCGTGGTCGCCGTGGGAAAAATTGAGCCGGAAGGTTGTGGCGCCGGCATCGATCAGGCGGCGCAGCATCTCGGCCGACTCAGTGGCCGGGCCGATCGTGGCCACGATTTTGGTGCGACGCATGAGATGGGGCTGGGCCATGGACCACCGCAGGCACGGGCGGAAACTACCATCCGGCCTTCCCCCCGCCGGCTCGCGATGGACTTCCAGGCTTATCAGGAGCGATCCCGCGCCACGGCCCGCTATCCCGACCTTGGCCTGAACCCGATCTATCCCACCCTGGGACTCTGCGGCGAAGCCGGCGAGGTGGCCGAGAAGGTGAAGAAGGTGCTGCGCGATGGCGGCGGTTCCTTCAGCGAGGCGGTGCGGGATGACCTGCTGCTGGAGCTGGGCGACGTGCTCTGGTATGTGGCCCAGCTGGCCACTGAGCTGGGCCTGAGTCTGGAGACCATCGCCGAAACCAACCTCGCCAAGCTGGCCAGCCGCGCGGCTCGTAACGTGATAGCCGGTGAGGGGGATCGACGCTGATGCAACCGGTTCCCGCGAGCACCTTCAAGACCCTGCTGGGGCTGCTGATCGGGCTGGTGCTCGGCCTGATCCTCTGGCAGTTGCTGCCGGGCCCCGCCCTGGCTGCTGACCTGCAGGTGGAAGGGGTCCACCTGGAGCCCTGTCCCCTGTCCGATCCCGGCAGCCAGAGCGGCCTGCGGCGCCCTTCTGGAGCCAGTTGCTACGCCCTGCGCGGAGAGGTGATCAATCCCGGCCGCCAGACCGTGGTGGACACCGATCTGTTTGCCCTGATCCTCGATGCCAGCGGCGAACCGGTGCTGCCGAACCGCAGCCGGGTGGGCTCGATCGGTGATGTGCCGCCGGGCCGCTCCAGCTTCGCCCTGCGGCTGGCGGTGCCGGCCGGAACCCCGGGGCCTTTTCAGGTGGGCAAAGTGCGGGCCCGCGGCTTCTCGGCGCCGGTGCGGATGCGCGCGAGTGCCGATCAGGAGAAACTCCCGCTTGAGGAGGCGCTCTCTCCCGGCTGATCGTCCCCTGCTGATCGGTGAACGACCGGCGTGGGGAGGGTTGCTCAGTAGCCGATCGCCGAGCCCGCCAGGCTGGCTGCACCGGAGCCGAGCAACCCCTGGGCCAGCTGCAGCGCCACGAAGGCCACCAGGGAGGAGAGGTCCAGGCCGCCCACGGGGGGGATCAGGCCACGGAAGGCGTTGAGGTAGGGATCGGTGATCGCGCTCACGCTGGAGAGAATCGGATTGCTCCAGTCGAGGTTGGGGAACCAGCTCAGCAGAACCCGCACCAGCAGCACCAGGGTGTAGATGCTCAGGGTCTGGGCCAGCACCTGCAGCACAAAGACGACGGGATTCATCGGAAGCCTGAAAGGGAGGTGCGTTCAGGCCTGAATCTATTGGTGCGGCAGCCGATCAGCCGCAGGAGGGAAGCGGCGGTTCCCCGGCCGCTCCCGCCGCCCCTCTCCCCCTTCCCTCTCCACAAGCCAATCGGCGCTGCCCCTAGCCATCCAGACCATCCAGCGCTTCGGGAGCAGGGTCGGGGCTTGCTGCTGGTGAAGCGTCCGCCCCCTCCGCCATCAACGCCAGCTGACGAGAACTTTCCCCGTTGCGCGGCGAGCCGCTGAAGCGGGAGTCCTGGCCCTGCACGCTGAAGGTGCGATGGAACTTCTCGCTGAGGCTCAGCCAGTAGGAGCGCCCGTCGCTCTGGCGGCGCCGTTCGATGAAGTTCTGGGCGAGCAGCTCCTTGATGTGCTCGTAGGCGCCGGAGCCGCGCAGCTCCACCAGCTCCGACTGGAGGACGCGTTTCTTGAGGGCGATCGTGGCCAGGGTGCGCAGAGCGGCGGTGGAGAGGTCCACCGGCAGCAGGTTCTGCACAAGATCGGCCAGCCCCTCCCGCAGCTGCAGGCTGTAGCGGTTGCCCTCCTGCTGAATCTGAAGGGCCGTGTCCCGGTGGGCATAGTCCGCCATCAGGGTGATGAGGGCCAGTTCGGTGGCCTCCCTCTCCAGCCCAGCGAGTTCAGCCAGTTCGGCCAGGGAAAGGGGGCGGCCCTTGAGGTAGAGAATCGCCTCCAGCCGTGCCGGCAGGGAGAGGGTCTGCAGGGCAGCCAGCGCCGGAGGCTCTGGGCTCCCGCCTGCCTGGGCTACCACCGGGGAAGCGGCGGCGGCTTCGCCGCTGGTGTCATCCGCCGTGCTGGCCTGGGGCATGGCGCACCTGGGGGGCCGTGGCGGCACGGTATCGCAGCCGTCAGGGTGTCACCAGAGCCAGGGGCAGGGCGCCACCCTGGCGCCCGAGGAAGAGGCGATAGGCCGGGTTGTCGCTCTCATCCACGTGGGGGTAGGGAAGACCCTCCACGAAAGCCCGCCAGTCCTGCCGCTCCTGCTGCGGCACCTGCACGCCCACCACGATGCGGCCTACATCGGCACCGTGGTTGCGGTAATGGAAGATGCTGATATTCCAGTTGGGATGCAGGCTGCTCACGAACGCCATCAGGGCACCGGGGCGTTCCGGGAATTCGAAGCGGTAGAGCAGCTCCTCAGCCCCATCTGGGGCAATGTCGGCCCTTGCCGCCAGCCTTCCCCCCACCATGTGGCAGAGGTGCAGCTTGGCCAGTTCGTTGCCCGAGAGATCCAGGCAGGGGAACCCCTCGCTCTGCAGTTGCTCGATCAGTTGACGGGTGTCGGCGTGGCCGCTGATCTGCACCCCCACGAAGATATGGGCCAGGCGGGGATCGGCCAGGCGGTAGGAGAACTCGGTGAGGCTGCGTTGCCCCAGCGCCGCGCAGAACCGCCGCAGGCTGCCGGGTTCCTCCGGGATCTCCACGGCAAGCAGCGCCTCCCTCTCCTCGCCCAGCTCGGCCCGCTCCGCCACAAAGAGCAGGCGGCCGAAGTTCATGTTGGCCCCGCAGGCCACGGCCACCAGGGTGCGGCCACGCAGCTGGCGGGCCTGCACATCACTCTTCATGCCGGCCACGGCCAGGGCGCCGGCGGGCTCGAGGATCGAGCGGGTGTCCTCGAACACATCCTTGATGGCAGCACACACCGCATCGGTGTCCACGGTGATCATCCGGTCCACGTAGCGACGCGCCAGGTCGAAGGTGAGTTCTCCCACCTCCCGCACCGCCACTCCGTCTGCGAACAATCCCACCGTGTCGAGCCGCACCCGCTGCCCGGCCGCCAGGGAGCGGGCCATGGCATCGGCATCGAGCGGCTCCACCCCGATCACCTCCACCTGGGGCCAGAGGCTCTTCACGTAGGCGGCGATCCCGGCGATCAGACCGCCACCCCCCACGGCCACATAGATGGCATCGGGGGGCTCGGAGCACTGGCGCAGGATCTCCAGGGCGATGGTGCCCTGGCCGGCGATCACATCGGGGTCATCGAAGGGGTGGATGAAGGTGAGACCCCGCTCCGCCTCGAGGCGGCGGGCTTCGGCGCAGGCGGCGTCGTAGTTGTCGCCGTGGAGCACCACCTCGGCGCCCCGGGCCGCCACCGAGCGCACCTTCATCTCCGGGGTGGTGACCGGCATCACGATCACGGCGCGGCAGCCAAGGCGCTGGGCCGCCAGGGCCACCCCCTGGGCGTGGTTGCCGGCACTGGCGGCGATCACCCCACGGGCCAGCTCCTCGGGGCTGAGGCCCACCATGCGGTTGTAGGCGCCGCGCAGCTTGAAGCTGAACACCGGCTGCAGATCCTCCCGTTTGAGCAGCACCCGGTTGCCCAGCCGGGCCGAGAGGTTGGGCGCCGGATCGAGGGGTGATTCGATCGCCACGTCGTAGACCCGCGCTCGCAGGATGCGCTGCAGGTAGGGGCTGGCTTCAGGTGGCGGCGGGGTGCTGGCGGCAGGATTCATCGCGTCAGTCTCGCAATCGGGCGCCGGAACGGTCGCCGTTGTCGCCATCCGCCCGTGGGCACGCCGTACATTGGATCTGAAGGGAGTCTGAAGGCATGCATCTCAGCGCGTTGAACCACCCCAACCAGCTGCATGGCCTCTCCCTCCTGGAACTGGAAGCGGTGGCGCGTCAGATCCGCGAGCGCCATCTGGAGGTGGTGTCCACCAGCGGGGGCCATCTCGGACCCGGACTTGGTGTGGTGGAACTCACCCTCGCCCTCTACCAAACCCTTGACCTGGACCATGACCGGGTGGTGTGGGATGTGGGGCACCAGGCCTATCCCCACAAACTGATCACCGGCCGCTACGCCGATTTCCACACCCTGCGCCAGAAGGGCGGGGTGGCTGGCTACCTGAAGCGCTGCGAAAGCCGCTTCGACCATTTCGGGGCCGGCCACGCCTCGACCAGCATCTCGGCCGCCCTGGGCATGGCCCTGGCCCGCGACGCCCGCCACGAACATTTCAAATGCGTGGCCGTGATTGGTGACGGCGCGCTCACCGGCGGCATGGCGCTCGAGGCAATCAACCACGCCGGCCATCTGCCCCGCACCAACCTGCTGGTGGTGCTCAACGACAACGACATGTCGATCAGCCCCCCGGTGGGCGCCCTCTCCACCCACCTCAACCGGATGCGGCTGAGCAAGCCGGTGCAGTTCATCCAGGACAACGCCGAGGAGGCGATTCGCCACCTGCCCTTCCTGCATGGGGAGCTGCCCACCGAGCTCAAGACCCTCAAGGAGAGCATGAAGCGGCTGGCCGTGCCCAAGCTCGGGGCCGTGTTTGAGGAGCTGGGTTTCACCTACATGGGCCCGATCGATGGCCACGACATCGGGGCGATGATGCGCACCTTCGAGGCGGCCCACCGCACCGATGGCCCCGTGCTGGTGCATGTGGCCACCACCAAGGGCAAGGGCTATCCCTATGCCGAAGCCGATCAGGTGGGCTACCACGCGCAGAGCGCCTTTGATCTGGCCACGGGCAAGGCCTATCCCTCCAGCAAGCCGAAGCCCCCCAGCTGGAGCAAGGTGTTCGGCCAGACGCTGGTGAAGATCTGTGAGCATGACCAGCGCGTGGTGGGGATCACCGCCGCCATGGCCACCGGCACCGGCCTGGATCTGCTGGAGAAGGCGCTCCCTGGCCAGTATTTCGACGTGGGGATCGCTGAGCAGCACGCTGTCACCATGGCGGCCGGCATGGCCTGCGAAGGGCTGCGGCCCGTGGTGGCGATTTACAGCACCTTCCTGCAGCGGGCCTACGACCAGCTGATTCACGACGTGGGCATTCAGAACCTGCCGGTCACCTTCGTGATGGACCGGGCCGGCATCGTGGGTGCCGATGGACCCACCCACCAGGGCCAGTACGACATCAGCTACCTGCGGGCGGTGCCGAATTTCACCGTGATGGCGCCGAAGGATGAGGCTGAATTGCAGCGCATGCTGGTGACCTCGATTGGCCACTCCGGTCCCTGCGCGATTCGCATTCCCCGGGGAGAGGGTGAGGGTGTTCCGCTGATGGAGGAAGGCTGGCAGCCCCTGCAGATCGGACGGGGTGAACTCCTCACCGATGGAGATGATCTGCTGCTGGTGGCCTATGGCGCCATGGTGGCTCCGGCGATGGCTACCGCCGGCCTGCTCCAGGAGCAGGGGGTGAGGGCCGCGGTGATCAACGCCCGCTTCCTGCGACCCCTCGACGAGGCCCTGATTCTGCCGATGGCCCGCCGCATCGGCCGCGTGGTCACCCTGGAGGAGGGGGCCTTGGCCGGCGGTTTCGGCGCCGCGGTGGTGGAGTGCCTCAACGACCACGACGTGCTGGTGCCGGTGCTCCGTCTGGGCATTCCGGATGTGCTTGTGGACCACGCCAGTCCGGAGCAGAGCAAGGAAGCCCTTGGCCTCACACCTCCCCAGATGGCTGCGCGCATCCTCGAGCGTTTCGGAACCCCGATCGGTGCTGGCCAAGGGTGGCAGGAGCACCGCCCCACCGACGACAGACGGACCCCTGTGGTGGCCTGAGCCCGCTCCGATCCGGACCTGTGCGCACGCAGGTGCTGGTGGTGGGAGCCGGCCCGGCTGGTGCCGATCTGGCCAGGCAGCTCGCCAGCCATGCGATCGATGTGCTTTTGGTGGACCGCCTTCCCGATCTTTCCCGGGCAGCCTTCAGCAGTGCCGCGCTGCCTTTGGAGGCCCTTGAGCGCTTTGGCCTGCCGGCGAGTGTGGTGGCCCACCGCTGGAGCAGCTGGGATCTGCTGGGTCCAGGTGATCAATGCCGGCGATGGCGGGGATCAGGCCCCCAGGGTGTGGTGCTGGATTTCGCGGCCCTCCGTCACTGGCTGGTGGGCGAGGCGGAGCGCTGGGGGGCCCGCGTGTGGCTCGGGCATCAGGCTCTGGCCTGCCAGGAGCGGGGCGATGGCTTGCACACCACGCTTCGTCGCGGCGATGGCCATCGGCTGGACGTGCACAGCGACTGGGTGATCGATGCCACCGGCCAGGAACGGAGTCTGCTGGGGGAGCCGCCGTCCGCCGGCCCTGGCTCCGAAGCCCTCGTGTCCGGTGTGGGGCTGGAATGGCTGGTGGAGGTGCCGCAGGCCTGCTGGGATCGCTGGAGCGATCGCCTGGCGTTCTGCCTGGGCAGCGACTGGGTGGCCCAGGGGTATGGCTGGGTGTTCCCCATGCAGCCCCCACGGCTCAAGCTCGGGGTGTGCCGGTTGATCGATCCCGAACGGCGCCAGGAGCCCCTGGCGGGCGTGCTGGACCATTTGATCGGCCGCGTTCTCGATCCTGCCGAGCGGCGGGCCATGGCGGTGATCGATCGCCATGGAGGCTTGATCCGCAGCAGCATCCGCCGCCGTGAACCCCACAGCCGTGGCCGGCTGGTGGGCCTGGGGGATGCGGTGAGCACCGCGAACCTGCTGGGCGGTGAAGGCATCCGCCATGCCCTCACCAGCGCCCGGGTGTTAGGCCCCCTGCTGCTTGACGCCCTTCGGCAGGACAGGACGACCAGCACTTCCACGCCAGCGGGGCGAACGGAGCGTGGCTCCGCCTGGTCGGGCAGCGCAGCGCACGCGATGGCCGGGGCCAAACCCCAACGGCACCGTGGTGAGGAAAGCCTGCAGGGTTACCCACGGGAACTGCGCCGGGCGCTGGGCTGGCGCTGGTCCTTGAGTGGGCGCCTGGCGCGCCGCACCTGGCTGGGACTCCATGCTCCGGCAGCTGACCGGCGGCTGGCCTCCCTCCTCACCAGTCTGGAGACCCAGCCCGCCGAAGCTCTCTCGGAGCTGCTGTTTGCCTACCGATTTGAGCGCTACGGGCTGCGCGCCCTTCCCTATCTGCTGGGTCTGCGCTGAGCAGGACTCAGAGCACGCCGCGGGAGGCCAGGCCCTGGATGGCGCCCATGCCGAGGATGTGCCCGAGGCTGATGGTGCCCAGCATGGCGCCGTGGCTGAGGCCGCCGAAGAGATTCGAGCTGGGAAGCTGCAGCCCCACATTGGGCTGCTTGATGGTGGCCTTGCCGATGGCAATGGCGATGATGTTGGCGAGGATCATCACCAGGCCCACCTTCGGCGACCAGGAAACGGTGGCGGGAGCCAGAGCCAGGAGGGGAGCGATCATGGAGCCATGTGCCGACGCCCTATCTTCCGGGCGACGAGCCGCCGCGCCGCCCCCACGTAAAACTTGTTCACTGTGTGGATCCGCTGCGTCTGATGCGCTCAGCGCGGCTTTGGCGTCGTTCGGGCCCAGGCGAAACCGAGCATCACCAGGGCGTTGCTCAGGGTGAGGAAGGCCTCGGCGCCTCCATGCAGCGGATCCACATCGGCGAGCTGGCGGCCAAAGCGCAGCTGGGCCACCACGGCCGCCGCGATCGTGACGGCCACGAACAGCAGGGTGAGTTGGAACCCCCGCAACGCCAGTTTCGGAAACGCCCTGACCCTCGAGCACCACCAGAGAAAGGCGAGGTAGGGAAGCAGCGACAGCACGAACAGCGGTGCCGGATCAATGGCGGCCAGTCCAGCCAGGGGGGTGCTCATGGCTGGCTGGACTGCCCTGGGGTGCTGGAGGGGTTGGGGCCATCGAGGCGTCGCTGCTGGCGCAGCAGGTTCCAGGCGGCCAGGGCCAGGGTGGCGTTTCCGAGGGTGGTGAGGCCGGCCTGAAACACCACCAGGCCGCGGAGCTCCTCGGGATTGTCGAACAGATGCCAGGTGCAGGCAGCCATGGCGCTGCCCAGGGCTGGCAGCATTGCCAAGGCCAACCAGCGCCAGCCGCCCTCCCCTCTGCGGATCCCGTACGACTGCACCGCCGCGATCGCCACGATCCACTCGATCACCGAGGTGATGTGGATCCACCAGGTGCCCAATGACAGGGCGTGCATGCAGCGGAAAGCCAAGTGGCATCAATGTTGGCACCGCCGGTGGCCGGTTGCTGTCTTGCCGGCATTGGGCCCTCGGCGGCTCGTGCGCCCCATCCGCCGCCTATCTTCACCTCGCAGGCGCAGGTGGGAGCTGCTCGGGTGGTGGTCGGCGAAGCAGGGGAGCCGGCAGGATCCAGGGGGATCCCAGCTCCAGCGGCCTCCTTGGATCAGGGGGAACCTGGTGCCCACAGGGCTCTGCTCTGCGGCTATTACGGCGAGCACAACCTCGGCGACGATGCCTTGCTGGAGGTGCTGCTCAGCCAGCTCCCGGCCGGCTGGGAGCCGCTGGTCACGGCCCGCGATCAGGGCATGGTGCAGCGGCGCTTCGGGGTCGCCACCACGGACCGCCGCAGCCTGGCGGGCGTGTTGCGGGCCCTGGCCCAATGCGAGGCGCTGGTGCTCGGTGGCGGCAGCCTGCTGCAGGATTCCACCAGCTTCAAGAGCCTCCTTTACTACGCCGCCCTGATCGTCGCCGCCCGGCTTCAGGGCAAACCCGTGGGCCTTTGGGGGCAGGGTCTGGGTCCGCTGCGGCGTCGCCGCAGCCAGCTCCTGGTGCGGGCCCTGCTGCCCCTGGCTGGCGCCATCAGCTGGCGGGATCCGGCGTCCGCCGCGCTGGCCGCCGGGTGGGGTGTGAAAGCGGTTGTGGGCAGCGACCCGGTGTGGGGCCTTGAAGCGCGCACGTGGCAGGGCCGCGGTGGGCCGATCGTGCTCTGCTGGCGTCCCGTGGCCCAGCTGAAAGGGGAGGACTGGCGGCCTTACCTGCAGATGCTCGATCAGCTGGCGGCCGCCGCCGACCGAAGTGTGCTCTGGCTGCCCTTCCATCAGGAGCAGGATCGGGGGTTGCTCGCCACACTCCACGGCCGGGGATTGGTGCCGCCGCGGCTGATGGAACGGAGCCGCGAGCTGGTGGTGGCGGATCCGGAAGTCGCCCTGGAGCACTTCGCCGGCGCTTCCCTGGTGGTGGCGATGCGCCTGCATGGATTGATCCTGGCTGCTTTGGCCGGGGCGCCCTGCGCTGCCCTCAGCTACGACCCGAAGGTGGCTGCCGCCGCCGCCGCCATCGGCTGCCCTTGCCAGGTGCTGGGGGAACCGCTCCATCCCGGCCTTCTCGACACCTGGCGGCGGACTCTCGACCACCCTCCAGAGGCGCGGCGCCTGGCCTTGCTGCGCCAGGAGGCCCAGACCCACCGACTGGAGCTCGAGCGATTGCTCGGGCGCCAATCCCGCCTGCAGCAGGACCGCGATTCGGCCGCCTGAGGCAGGCCCTGCTCGGGGCATCCCAGCGACCCTGAAACCTGCGTCAGCGCTGGAGAACGGCGGAATCGATCCGTTGGCCCCGGTCATCCCAGCCGCTCACCTCGAGGGTTCTGGGGGTGGCCTGGATTTCCGCGAAGCTGTGGCGGCTCATGGCCATGGCGCTGCGCTCGGAGGGCAGCACCGTGCGCAGGGCGGCGCCGGCGCCCCCCACCACCAGGTAGGTGGTGCCATCGATCACCCGGCTGCGTTCGTAGTGGTGTTCGTGGCCGTTGATGTAGAGCTGCACGCCGTACTCCCGGAACAGGGGGGTTAACCGGGCGATGGCGGCGGGATCATCGCCATAGAAGCCGCTGCTGTAGATCGGGTGATGGCCCACCACCACCTTCCAGGGCGCGGTGCTGGAGGCCAGGCTGCGGCGTAGCCAGGGCAACTGGTGCTGCCAGCGGGCATTCATGTTCGTGTCCAGCATGAAGAACTCCACCGGGCCCCGGCGCAGGCGGTACCAGCGGCCCTGCATGCCGAAGGGCGGGTAAGCCACCTGGGGATCACCGTTGGCGGTGCGGATGTCGTGGTTGCCGAGCACGGCGTGGAAAGGCACGCGGGCCTGGAGTAGCTCCCGATAGGGCTTCAGGAAGGCTGCCTCCACCCGGTCCAGGTTGCCATCGGGGTAGATGTTGTCCCCGGCCATCAGCACCAGATCCACGGGGCGTTGCTGGTGCACTTTCGCCATCTGTTCGCCCACCGCCATCTGTCGCCTGTCGCCGCTGCCGCTGTCGGCGATGGCCAGCCAGCGCAGGCTGGTGGAGGGTGGCAGCGGCGGTGGCGCCTGGGAAGGAATGGCCAGGCCGCTCTGGCTGAGGCTGGCCTGGGCCAGTCCCATCAGGGCGAGCAGGCCGGCGCCCAGGATCCATCGCCGCGGGCGGGGCCGGCGGCCCGCTGGCAGGGGGGTTAAACGTCCTGGGGTTGGCGCCGGTCGGGGTCGGGCCATGGTCAGGTGGTGGCGCCTTGAAGCGACTGGAGGGTGGCCAGCACATCCTGGCTGTGACGGCTTGGATTCACACCGGTCCAGCGCTCCCTCAGGACTCCTTGCGGATCGATCAGGAAGGTGTGCCGCATCGAATAGGGCGCCATCCAGGATCCGTAGCTTCGGCTTACTGCCCCGGCGGGATCGGAGAGCAGGGGGTAAGCCAGTCCTTCACTGCCGCAGAAGGAGGCGTGGCTTTCGGCATCGTCGGCGCTCACCCCCACCACCCGCGCACCGCGGGCCTCGAAGGCGGCCAAATCCCTTTGGAAGCCGCGGGCCTCAAGGGTGCAACCGCTGGTGAAGTCGCGTGGGTAGAAGTACAGCACCAGCCAGCTGCCGCGAAAGTCGGCCAGCTTCAGCCGGGTCGGTAGCGGCTCACCCTGGCGATCCGGGCTCACCCCGGCCAGGTCGAAATCGGGTGCCGCCTCGGCGATCGTGGGAAGCACGCCTCCTAGGGCCACCGCGCGCTTTGGGCTGATCAGCAGGCCTGCGCTCAGCAGCAAAAGTCCCCGCAGCAGGGCGCGACGATCGAAGGTGCCAGCCATCAAAAAACGCCAGTGACCGGGTCAGTCTGGCGTGTCGTGGTTCTTCGCCGTTGGCGGCGTGTGGCGTGAACCTGTGGATCCTGGCTTCAGATTTTGGCGAGGTTGATGCCCAGTTCCTTGGCGTAGGCGCCCAGACCTTTCTTCTGGATGGTCTTGAGGGCACGGGTGGAAACCCGCAGTTTCACGAAGCGGTTGCCTTCGGCCCACCAGAGGCGGCGCTCCTGGAGGTTCACCTGCTGGAGCTTCTTGGTACGGACATGGGAATGGCTGACGGCCATGCCGTTGTTGGCACGCTTGCCGGTGAGCTCACAGACGCGGGACATGAACGATCTACCGAACCGAAACAACAGGCCAAACGGCCAAGTGGTGAGATTAGCAAACGGGTTCCCCGTCCCCGCTGCCAAAACCCTCAGGTGAGGCCCCGCTGCAGCAACTGACCCATCAGCTCGGCGCTGCGCTGCTGAAAACCTGCCAGCTGCTCTGGAGCCAGTCCACCCACCGCAAGGCGCGCCGTTTCGTAGAGGTGGCGGCTGAGGCGCTCAGCGAGCTCCTGGCTGGGGGAGCCACTGGTGCTGCCGCCCGGACTGGTGATCACGCCACCGGCACTGAGCCGCAACAGCCCCTCCACCAGGGGGTGGCGGCGGTTGACCAGCAACACATGGTGGTCCGGAAGGCCCGGCAGCCGCTGCTCCATCAGGGCTCCCATGTCGTTGATGCGCCGCATCTGCTCGGGCAGCAGGATCAGGGCGGCGGGGGCGCCATCCCCCTTGAGCGCCTGAACCTGAACGGTGATCTTGCTGTCATCGAGAGCCTTGCCGAACAGCTCACGCAACTTTTCGGCGCTGTCCTTGCCCTCGCCGTCCTGAAGCTCCGCCTCGCTCTCCTGGAGGGACGCATCGAGTTCCGCGTCCACCCGCTGGAAGCGGAGCTCGTTGTGCCGCATCTCGAGCCAGGGAATGAACTGGGTGTCGATGAAGCTGTCCGCCATCAGCACCTCCGCACCCTGGGCGGTCCAGAGGGCCAGGGCCCCAGCCTGGCCGGCCGCATCGGTGCAGTAGAGCACCCGCTGCTCCTGGTCCGGGGCCTGGCGGCCGCGGTAGCCGGCAAGGGTGGTGTAGGTGTGCTCGCCGCTGGCGATCGGATCCAAGGGCGCGGCCTCAGCCCCAGCTTCGGCATCGCCGGCAGCCGTGGCCTCAGTCGGGGGCTGGGCGGCAGCAGCGGTGGTGCCGAACAGCACCAGATCCGCCACCTGATCGGCGAACTTGCCATCTTCCATGGCGCCGATCTTGATGAAGGGGGCCACCGCATCCCAGATCTCGGCATAGCGGGCGGGCTCGTCACGGTGGAGCTCCTTGAGGCGGTCGCCAACCTTCTTGGCCACAAAGCCCCCGATGGAGCGCACGCGGCGATCGGTCTGGAGGGCCGAGCGGCTCACATTCAGGGGGATATCGGGTGAATCGAGCACGCCGCGCAGGGGCAGCAGGTAGCGGGGCACCACCTCCTTGATCGAATCGCTCACAAACACCTGGTTGCAGTAGAGGCGAATCTCCCCCTTTTCCCAGTCGGCGCGCGAGCCGAGGCGGGGGAAGTAGAGAATCCCCTGCAGGTTGTAGGGATAGTCGGTGTTGAGATGCACCCAAAGCAGGGGATCACCCTGGAAGGGATAGAGGTAGCGGTAGAGCGCGATGTAATCGTCGTCACTGAGGTCGCGGGCACTCTTGCGCCAGGGTGCCTCGCGCTTGTTCACCGTTTCGCCTTCCAGCTGCACCTCCACAGGCAGGAAGTCGCAGTAGGTGGTGATCAGCGTGCGAATCCTGGAGGGCTCGAGATACTCCAGCTCCTCCTCCATCAGGTGGAGGATCACATCGGTGCCTGGCTCGCTGCGCTCCGCGGCCTCAAGGCTGAAGTTCGGAGAGCCGTCGCAGCTCCAACGCACAGCTTCACTGCCCTCTCTGGCACTGAGGCTCACCAGCTCCACCTGGGAGGCCACCATGAAGCTCGAGTAAAAGCCCAAGCCAAAGTGGCCGATGATGGCATCACTTTCCTGCTTGTATTTCTCCAGAAAATCTTCGGCGCTGGAGAAGGCCACCTGATTGATGTAGCGCTTCACTTCATCGGCGCTCATACCGATGCCGTTGTCGCTGATCGTGAGGGTCTTGGCTTCACGGTCGATGCGGATGGCGATCCTTGCCTCCGGTCCTTCAAGGCAATCGCCCGCCATCGCCGCCATGCGACGTTTGCTGATGGCATCCACGCCATTGCTCACCAGCTCGCGCAGGAACACCTCGTGGCCGCTGTAGACGGCCTTTTTGATGATCGGGAAGATGTTCTCGGTGTGGATCTGAATCCGGCCCTGTTCCAGCACCGTCATGGCTTCACGTGTCACTGCCGGCGAGGCTAGAAGTGAAGCCGTCCGATCTCAAGCGCGGCAAGGGAGGGGTGTCCGAACCGCCGGCAGCCGAACCTGCTGACCCAGCTTCGCCAGCACGCCGGCCCGCCAGCCGCTGTGCAGGGGCCAGCTCAGGCGATCGTCTGGAGCTCAGGCTTTTCCTCCGGCAGGATCGCCCCCTCGACCGGGCAGACCTGCAGGCAGATGCCGCAATCGATGCAGGTGTCGAAATCGATCCAGTAGAACGCGGTTCCCTTGCTGTTCGCCCCCTTGCCGGGGTGGATGCAGGCCACGGGACAGGCATCGACGCAATCGGCCACCCCCTCGCACACGTTGGTGACGATCGTGTGAGCCATGGAAGAAGGGGTCGCTGCGGCGATCTTATGAAAGGGATGGCCGCCCGCCCCGGCAGGGGGGGCGTTCCATCAGCCGGCGACCCAAACGGCACCGCGGCAGCCCCGTTCCGCCGCGATGGCCTGGGCCTGGGCCTCACTCACGCAGGGAGCAAGGCAAAGCTCGGCGGCTTCCCCGCGCTGGTGCAGCCTGGCCTGCTCGTCCAGGGCCAGGGCCGGATCCACCCCGGCAGCGATGGCCACCAGCCAGGGGGCTTCGAGAGCCGTCGTTTCGTCCAGCTCCAGCAGCTCGCGGATCGCCTCGATGGCGAAGCCGAAGCCCGTGCCGGCCGCCTGGTCCGCCTCTGCTCCGAAGCGACCCACCAGGGCGTCGTAGCGGCCGCCGCTGGCAATGGCTACCGGAGCGTCCAGACCCTGGCACACCAGCCGGAAGACCAGGCCGTCGTAGAGGTCGAAGTGGGGCTGGAAGCTCGGATCGAGCTGAAGCCGCACGCCACGCTCGGCGGCTGACGGGGCAACCGCGGCGAGGGTGTCCGCCAGGGTCTGCAGGAGGGGCGTGCGCCCGAGCCAGTGCTCCAGTTGGGCAAGCACCGGCTCCGGCGCACCCCGCAGGCCGAGCAGGCTGCGGTAGCGCTGATGTTGATCCTCCGCCAGGGGAAGCGACTCCAGCGCCAGAGGATCAAAGCTGGTGAGGGCAGAGCGGATCCTGCTCTTGTGCTCGGCGGGTGCCTGGTTGAGCAGGGCATCGAGCAGCCCGTGATGGCCCACCAGCAAGGTGGGACGGTGGCCCTCCTTGAGGGGGAGCGTGGCCACCGCCGCCAGCAGCAGCTGCAGCAGTTCCCGGTCGGCGGCAGGGGAGCTCACGCCCAGCAGTTCCACACCGCTCTGGAGCTCCTCGTGGATGCGTTGGCCCCCGCCATCGGCGGTGGAGGTGCGGAAGGTGGTGCCACAGGCCCAAAGCCGCAGGGGCCTCGGCCGGCTCCGCATGCGGCTGCAGGCTGCCCTGGCGATCGGCGCGGTGAGCTCAGGACGCAGACCGAGGGGATCATCCGCCGCCAGCCGGAGGATCTCTCTCCTGTTGATGGCGCCGC
>Ga0209401_1000374_pt1 | contig 30483 bp, 29 predicted proteins | sample M_140807_MF_Meta_FD_187318 | JGI IMG/M metagenome (GOLD analysis project Ga0209401, IMG submission 187318) | Freshwater microbial communities from Lake Montjoie, Canada to study carbon cycling - M_140807_MF_MetaG (SPAdes) (version 2) | ecosystem: Environmental > Aquatic > Freshwater > Lake... | reverse complement strand
GTTCGTGATCCATCGTTTGATCCGCCAGAACATCGTGAACAACATCAAGGCGGCCAAGAAGCTGATTCAGCGCGCCGACGATGAGGTGATGCAGGTGCTTCAGGAGGTGATCGAGGGGCACCCGATCCTGCTCAACCGTGCTCCCACCCTTCACCGTCTGGGGATTCAGGCCTTCGAGCCCAAACTGGTGGATGGCCGCGCCATCCAGCTGCACCCTCTGGTCTGTCCCGCCTTCAACGCCGACTTTGACGGGGACCAGATGGCTGTGCACGTACCTCTGGCCATCGAGGCCCAAACCGAGGCCCGGATGTTGATGCTCGCCAGCAACAACATTCTCTCCCCTGCCACGGGCGAGCCGATCATCACCCCGTCCCAGGACATGGTGCTGGGCGCCTATTACCTCACCGCCGAGCAACCCGGCGCCGCCAAGCCAGCCTTCGGCGATCGTTCCCATACCTTCGCTGACCTTGAGGATGTGATCCATGCCTTCGAGGACAAGCACCTCCATCTCCATGACTGGATCTGGGTGCGCTTCAACGGTGAGGTGGAGAGCGACGACGAGGACCGGGAGCCCCAGTCAAGCGAGACCCTCAGCGATGCCACTCGCGTCGAACAGTGGAAGTATCGGCGCGACCGCTTCGATGAGGACGGCGCCCTGATCAGCCGCTATTTGCTGACCACCGTGGGCCGGGTGGTGATCAACCACACGATCATCGCCGCCGTAGCAGCCGCCTGATGCCGGTCTGGGGAGGCGCTGCCCTCCCACCGGCGTGCCCGTCCGAGCACAGCCAACGGCCCCCACCGCCATCCCCCCTTCCCACCAGCCTTTCCTTACCGCGCTGACACCGCCGATCACGCCATGACCGCCACGCCCGCCAAGAAGTCGAGCAAGAAGAGCAGCAAGGCCGCTCCCGCCCCGGCCGTGCCGGAAACCACCCCCGCCTTCAGCCGGGAGGCTCCCCCCTTCCGCAACCGGGTGATCGACAAGAAGGCCCTGCGCAACCTGGTGTCCTGGGCCTTCAAGCACCACGGAACGGCAGCCACCGCCTCGATGGCCGATGAGCTCAAGGATCTGGGCTTCCACTACGCCACCCAGGCGGCGGTGTCGATCTCGGTGGACGACCTGCGCATCCCCGGCGAGAAGGTTCGCCTGCTGCAGGAGGCTGAACAGCAGATCACCGACACCGAGGAGCGTTACCGGCTCGGGGAGATCACCGAGGTGGAACGGCACACCAAGGTGATCGACACCTGGACGGAAACCAACGAGCGCCTGGTCGAGGAAGTCAAGAAGAACTTCAACGACAACGACCCGCTCAACTCGGTGTGGATGATGGCCAACTCCGGTGCCCGGGGCAACATGTCCCAGGTGCGCCAGCTGGTGGGCATGCGCGGCCTGATGGCCAACCCCCAGGGCGAGATCATCGACATACCGATCCGCACCAACTTCCGCGAAGGTCTCACGGTCACCGAATATGTGATCTCCTCCTATGGAGCCCGCAAGGGTCTGGTGGACACCGCCCTGCGCACCGCTGACTCCGGGTACCTCACCCGCCGTCTGGTGGATGTTGCCCAGGATGTGATCGTGCGGGAGGAAGACTGCGGCACCACCCGCGGCATCCCGATCGATGCCGACGACAAGGGCAAGTACGGCACCAAACTGGTGGGCCGGCTGACCGGTGAGCCCGTGCTCGATGCCGATGGCACGGTCATCGTCGGCCGTGACAGCGAGATCGATCCCCTTCTCTCCCGCCGCATCGAGGCGGCCGGGGTGCGCACCGTGGTGGTGCGTTCGCCGCTCACCTGCGAGGCCTCCCGATCGGTATGCCGCAAGTGCTACGGCTGGGCCCTGGCCCACAACGAACTGGTCGACCTCGGCGAAGCCGTGGGAATCATTGCCGCCCAGTCGATCGGTGAGCCCGGCACCCAGCTCACGATGCGCACCTTCCACACCGGCGGGGTATCCACAGCCGAAACCGGTGTGGTGCGCTCCTCGGTCGAAGGCATCGTGGAGTTCGGTCCCAAGGCTCGGGTGAGGGGCCACCGCACGCCCCACGGAGTGGAAGCCAACCTGGCCGAAACCGATTTCAGCCTGGAGGTGAAAAGTGCCAAGGGTAAAAACCAGAAACTGAGCATTAGTTCCGGCTCCATCCTTTTCGTGAACGATGGTGCGCATGTGCCCGCTGACACGGTGCTGGCCCAGATCTCTGCGGGCGCTCAGGTTAAAAAGAGCGTCGAGAAGGCCACCAAGGATGTGATCTGTGACCTGGCGGGCCAGGTGCGGTTTGAAGAGGTGATTCAGCCCCGCGAGGTCACAGACCGCCAGGGCAACATCACCCACAAGGCCCAGCGCCTTGGCCGCCTCTGGGTGTTCAGCGGCGATGTGTATAACCTTCCTCCCAATGCCCAGCCGGTGGTGCAGGGCAACAAACCGGTTCACATCGGCGATGTGCTGGCCGAGAGCCGGTTGGCCAGCGAATACGGCGGCGCGGTGCGACTGCGGGAATCGGCCGGCGATTCGCGCGAGGTGCAAATCGTCACCGCCAGCATCACCCTCAAGGACTGCAAGCTGCAGGGCGAATCCACCCACAGCGGTGAGAACTGGTTCCTTGAGGAGAAGGATGGCAGCCGCTACCGGCTGGCGACCCATCCCGGCACCAAGATCGGAGCAGGTGAGGTGATCGCCGAACTCCACGACAACCGCTTCCGGACCCAAACCGGCGGCATCGTGAAATTCGCCCCCGGCCTTTCGATCAAGAAAGCCCGCTCCGCCAAGCATGGCTACGAGGTGAACAAGGGGGGCACCCTGCTCTGGATCCCCCAGGAAACCCATGAGATCAACAAGGACATCTCCCTGTTGATGATCGAGGACGGCCAATGGATCGAGGCCGGCACGGAAGTGGTGAAGGACATCTTCAGCCAGACCGCTGGCATCGTGTCGGTGACCCAGAAGAACGACATTCTGCGGGAGATCATTGTCCGCTCCGGCGATCTGCGCCAAATCAGCGATAGCAAGGTCCTCACTCGCTTTGGCGGAGAGGGACGCATGGTGAACCCCGGTGAGGAGATCGCCCCGGGTCTCGTGGCCGAGACGATGCATCTGGTGGAGGCGGTCGACACCCCCCAGGGAGGAGCACTGCTGCTGCGGCCCGTGGAGGAATACACGATCCCCGATGCCGCCCACCTGCCGGAACTGGCCTCGGTGAAGCAGAACGGTGGTCCCCACCTCGGACTCAAGGCCACCCAGCGGCTCACCTATAAGGATGGGGAACTGATCAAATCGGTGGAAGGGGTTGAGCTGCTGCGCACCCAACTGATTCTCGAGACCTTCGAGACCACCCCGCAGATGACAGTGGATGTGGAGGCGGTGGCCGACAAGCGGGCCAAGACCATCGACCGCCTCCAGTTGGTGATCCTCGAGACGCTTCTGGTGCGGCGCGACACCCTCTCCGACGCCAGCCACGGCTCCACCCACACCGAACTCCAAGTGGAAGATGGGATCACGGTGAAGCGCGGCGACGTGGTGGCCACCACCCAGATCCTCTGTAAGGAGGATGGCGTAGTGCAGCTGCCGGAATCCCTATCCAGTGAGCCGATCCGCCGCCTGCTCGTCGAACGATCTGGCGACACCCGCAGCCTGGAGTTATCCGGTACCGCTTTGGTGGCGGTCGGCGACCGGCTGGTGGATGGTGATCCCCTGGCGGAGGGTGTCACGGCTCCCTGCTGCGGCCAAGTTGAGGCGATTGAGGCCAACACCGTCACGATCCGCCTCGGTCGCCCCTACATGGTGTCACCCGATTCGGTGCTGCACGTGCGCGACGGCGAACTGGTGCAACGCGGCGACAGCCTGGCCCTGCTGGTGTTCGAGCGCCAGAAGACCGGAGACATCGTGCAGGGTCTACCCCGGATCGAGGAATTGCTCGAAGCCCGTCGGCCGCGCGATTCGACCGTGCTCTGCCGCAAGAGCGGTACGGTGCAGATCAAACAGGGCGAAGACGATGACTCGATCACCGTTTCGGTGATCGAAACGGACGACGCGATCACCGATTACCCAATTCTGCTGGGTCGCAACGTGATGGTGAGCGATGGTCAGCAGGTCAGCGCTGGTGAGCTGCTCACCGATGGTCCGATCAATCCCCATGAGCTGCTGGAGTGCTTCTTTGAAGACCTTCGCCTGCGCAAACCCACCATGGAGGCCGCCCAGGAAGCGATCTCGAAGCTGCAGTTCCAGATGGTGCAGGAGGTGCAGAACGTCTACAAATCCCAGGGCGTTTCCATCAGCGACAAGCACATCGAAGTCATCGTGCGCCAGATGACCAGCAAGGTGCGTGTCGAGGATGCGGGCGACACCACCCTGTTGCCCGGTGAGCTGATCGAGCTGCGTCAGGTGGAGAAGGGCAACGCCGCGATGGCGATCACCGGCGGTGCTCCTGCCGAATTCACGCCGGTGCTGCTGGGGATCACCAAGGCTTCCCTCAACACCGACAGCTTCATCTCGGCCGCCTCCTTCCAGGAGACGACCCGGGTGCTCACCGAAGCTGCCATTGAGGGCAAGAGCGATTGGCTGCGGGGCCTCAAGGAAAACGTGATCATCGGCCGCTTGATCCCAGCCGGCACTGGCTTCGGGGGCTTCGAGGAGGAGCTCCGGGCCGAGGCGGGTCCCCACCCCGACATTTTGGAGGAAGAGGGGGCCAGCTACCGCCGGGTTCAGAACCTCAGGCCCGACTACACGGTGGAGATGCCAGCCCCGGCCGTTTCGGCAGCGGTGCTGGATGACCCCTCCGATGAGGATCTTGAGGCCACCCGCAGCCGCCATGGCATCGAGGCCACGTCCAGCACCTTCGCCGCCTTCACCCGCCCAGGTCTCGACGAGGGTCTCGACGAGGAGTTGATTGCTGATCCCGCGGCCCTTGAGGGCCTACAGGAGGAGGGATTGCTCAGCGATGAGTGACGCCTCCCTCCCGGACGGTCCTAGCCAGGGGACCAAGGCAGCCTCAGCCACCCGGCTCTCGGCAGCCAACATCACCGACCTGGGCACGCCGATCCCGGTGCGCTGGGTGCCTCGCTGGGGATTCCACACCCACAACGAGCTCCTCAACGGCCGCCTCGCCATGATGGGTTTCGTAGCCTTGGTGGCGGTGGAATGGGTGCTGGGCCACGGCCTCCTGATCCAGCCCTGATGGCCGCTGAGGCGGGGGCGGCCAGCCCCCCGGCGCCGCTATCCCCCTTGCTCGGTCTCGGTTTGTCCGAACTGGAGGCCTGGGCTCAGGCCCAGGGGCAACCGGCCTTCCGCGGCCGCCAACTCCACGACTGGCTCTATGCCCGCGGGGCCCGCAGTCTTGAGTCGATCACGGTGTTTCCCAAGGCCTGGCGTCAGCGCCTGGAGGGCCTGTCGGTCGTAACGGCCGCTCCGGTTGCCGTGGCAACCGGCCTGGAGGTCTCCGGGGCGCCGCAGCATCGCTCGACTGCTTCAGCCGATCCGGCGACGGCCCCACCGGATCCGGAGCCCGGCCGCAGCCTGCTGGGCCGCTCCCGCCTGCTGCACCGCAGCGATGCCCGCGACGGCACCACCAAGCTGCTGCTGGCCACCGAGGATGATCTCAGCATCGAGACCGTGGGTATCCCCAGCGGCGAGCGGCTCACCGTGTGCGTGAGCAGCCAGGTGGGCTGCTCGATGGCCTGCCGCTTTTGCGCCACCGGCAAGGGTGGCCTGCAGCGCTCCCTTGCTGTGCACGAGATCGTGGATCAGGTGCTGAGCGTGCGCGAGGCCATGGGCCGCAGGCCCAGCCATGTGGTGTTCATGGGCATGGGTGAACCCCTGCTCAACAGCGAGGCGGTCTTAGCGGCGATCGATTGCCTCTGTCGCGACCTCGGCATGGCGCAGCGCCAGATCACCGTAAGCACCGTGGGGGTGCCCCGGACCCTGCCCACCTTGGCCGAACGCTCCCTGGAGCGGCTGGGCCGCGCCCAGTTCACCCTGGCGGTGAGTCTCCATGCCCCGGATCAGCGGCTGCGGGAAGAGCTGATCCCTACAGCCCATGCCTATCCGATCGAAGCGCTGTTGGAGGATTGCCGCCACTACGTGGCGATCACGGGCCGACGGGTGAGCTTTGAGTACATCCTTCTCGGTGGCATCAACGACCAACCCCGCCATGCGGAGGCCCTGGCCGGCCTCCTGCGGGGCTTCCAGAGCCACGTGAACCTGATCGCCTACAACCCGATCGAGGAGGAAGAGTTTCAGCGGCCCAGCCCCGAGGCTGTGGAGGCCTTCCGCGCCGCCCTGGCTCGGCGCCACATCGCCGTGAGCGTGCGGGCCAGCCGCGGCCTGGATCAGGACGCCGCCTGCGGCCAGCTGCGTCGGCGGTTGGCCGGCGTGCTCTGAGGCCGCCCGCTCAGGTGGCATCGCGGCCTGGATCGAAGGCGCCCCGGGCCTCCGCTTCGTCCCAGGGGGCCAGCCGCACCAGGAGCAGGAAGGCGGGAAGCGAGGCCGCCACGGTGAAGAGGAAAAAACCGGGCCAGCCCACCCGTTCCGCCAGCACCCCCGCCGGGGCGGAGAGCAGGGAGCGGCTCATCGCGTACACCCCGGAGAGCAGGGCGTACTGGGTGGCGGAGAAGCGCGGATTGCACAGGCTCATCAGCAGGGCCACGAACACCGCGCCGACCATGCCGCCACTGATGTTCTCCAGGCTCACTGCCGCGATCAGGCCGCTGAAGCCGCCGCCGAAGCGGGCCAGGCTCCAGTAGCTGAGATTGCCAAGGGCCCCGATCGCGGCGAAGAGCCACAGCGAACGGTTCATCCCCAGCCAGGCGAACAGGGCGCCGCCGATCACGGTGCCGGCCATGGTGGCGGCGATCGCCCAGCCCCCCTGCACGATGCCGATGTCGGTCTCGCTGAAGCCCCGCAGCTTCAGGAAGGGGATCGCCATGGCGCTCAGTAGGCCATCGGGCCAGCGATAGAGCAGCACCAGCAGCAGCAACTGCCAGCTGCGGTTGGGGCCGGCCCGGTGCAGGAACTCCCGCGCCGGTCCGAGCACGGCCTGCTTGAGGCTGGTGACCTGGTGGACCACAGGCCGCAGCTTCGGGGCGGTGAGCGTGAACGGGATCATGGCCGCCACCAGCCCCGCCGACCCCAGGAAGGCCACCGGCCAGCCGAAGCGGCCGGCCAGCAGGAATCCGCCGGCCCCCACCGCGAGCATGGCGGCCCGGTAGCCGAGGGTGGCGGCGGCGGCGCCGGGGCCCCGTTCCGCCTCGGGCAGCAGGTCGGTGCGGTAGGCGTCGATCACGATGTCCTGGGTGGCGCTGCACACCGCAAGCACCAGAGCCGCCAGGCCGATGGCCGTGAGGCTGGCCGGATTCTTCGACGGCTGGAGCAGACCCATCGCCGCGATCACCGCCACCAGCAGCAGCTGCATCGCCAGGATCCAGCCGCGGCGCCGGTCGGGCCAGGGGATCGGCCAGCGATCCAGCAGGGGCGCCCAGAACAGCTTGAGGGTGTAGGGCAGTTCGGCCAGGGGGATCAGGCCGATCAGGGCCAAGGGCACGCCGCTAGCGGCCAGCCAGCCCTGCAGGAGCTTGCTGCCCACCATCAGGGGAGTGCCGCTGGCCACCCCCTCCGCCCCCACCGCCACCAGGCGGCGCCAGGGGGGCAGGGCCGCGGATGGGGGGCTTACAGCCATGGATTCCGAGCAGCGGATCGCCGCACCCTAGGTGGGGAGACCCAGCTGCTCCAGCGGTTCCGGCAGGTCCAGCGGTCCGCTCCGTGCCCGTGGACCGATTCTCCCGTCCGGTCCCCGACCGGGGCCACGGGCCGGGAGAATGGAGGGGTCGCCCGCGGCCACCGCTGTCATGTCGTTCTTCCGATCCACCCTGCTGCCGACCGCCATCGTGCTCCTCTTCGGCCTGGCCCTGTTCGCGGTGAGCGCCCGCATCTGGCTGCCTGGCGACATGGCCGCCCCCGCTCCCATCAACTGAGCAGCGGCCAGTCCACCCCCCTGGCCTGTCCGTCGGGCCGACTTCTACGATCGATCCACGCCGATCGCCCCATGTCCGACGCGGCCCTGCCCTTCCCCGAACCCTTCCCCGACAGTCCGGCGGAGCTGGCCCTCGATCCCGAGGTGCTGGCCAGGGAGCTGGCGGCGGAACTGCTCGGTGATCCCCTCGATGAGATCGAGGCCCTCGAACCAACCGCGATGGATGTGGCCGCTGAATGCGACCTCGGCCTCTCGCTCCTGCAGGGAGATCAGGCGCAGCGCATGCAGGGACTACGCATTTTCTGTGAGCACCGCGATCCTCGCGCCATCCCCCTGCTCCTGCCCCTGCTGCAGGCCCCCTGCCCGGTGCTGCGGATGAGCACCGTGTACGCCTTGGGCCGCAACCCCCATCCCCTGGCGGTCGAGCCGCTGCTCGGCCTGCTGAGCACCGACGACAACGGCTATGTGCGCAAGGCCGTGGCCTGGAGTCTGGGCAACTACCCGGATGCCCCGATCCTCAACCCGCTGATTCGCTCCCTGCAATTGGATGGGGCCGCCGTGCGGCTCTGGGCCGCCAGCTCCCTGGCCGATGCCGGTGCCACCGGTGCGGCCAAGGCCGATCCGGCCGCCGCCCAGCTTCTGCAGAGTCTGCGGATCGACAGCGAGCCGGCGGTGCGCAGCAACAGCGCCTGGTCCCTGGGGCGCCTCTATCCCGACCTGGTCGAGCCCCGCCAGGAGGCCGTGGTACAGGCCCTTCTGCACACCCTTCTTGATGACGGCGACCCGACGGTGCGAGACGAGGCCCGGCTGGCCCTGGAGCAGCTGGAGCAGCCGGATGTGCTCGATAAGCTCCAGACCTTGGTGGATGAGGGGCTGATCAGCTAAAGAAGGCCCGAAACCGGAAACAGGCGAAGCCCGAGGCATCAGCGCGTGGTGATGAACGCTTGAGCTGAAACGCCGCTAACATCAACTAACCCTTTTCCCTTCCGGGATGGCCCAGCGCACGATCCGTTTCCGCATCCGGCCCGACGGCCGTGTTGAGGAGTCGGTGGAGGGCGTGGCGGGCCAGGGCTGCCAGCAGCTCACCGAGCGGATCGAATCCAGGCTCGGCACGGTGCAGCAACGGCAGGCGACCAGCGAGGCCTTCCAGCCTGGACAACGCTCAACCGCCCTTCAGCAGTCTCTCTCGGCTAACCAGCCGGTTGCTTGATCCAGCCCCTCCCCGGGTGACCGAACCCGTCCATCCACCGCCGCTCCCCCCGATCGATGTCGCACTTCAGCACCGTCCGGACCGAGCTCCGCGATCGCCAGGCCCTGATCGAAGCCCTTGCTGACCTGGGCCATCCCCCGCTTGAGGGAACCCAGCCGGTGCGCGGCTATCGAGGCCAGACCGTGATGGCCGACCTGGCGGTGCCCCAGGAGCAGGGTGCGGACATCGGTTTTCGGTGGAACGAAAGCAACGGCAGCTACGAGCTGGTGGCTGATCTCGATCTCTGGAAGCAGCCCATTCCCGTCGAGCGCTTCCTGGCCCGCCTCACCCAGCGCTATGCCCTCCGCACCATCCTGGCCGCCAGTGCTGAAGAGGGCTTTCAGGTTGAAGAGCAGATCAGTCAACTCGACGGCAGCATCGAACTCGTCGTCACCCGCTGGGACGGTTGAGCACGATGGGCCGCGAGCCCCAAGGGGCCCAGATCGCTGTTGATGCCGATCCGGGCCTCGCCTTCCGGGTCAATCCCGACGCCCCGGAAACAGCCACAGGGCTGGAGCCCCTGCTGGGAGGAGCCCTGCGGCAGAAGGCGGTTTGGGTGGATGAGGCGGTCTGCATCGGCTGCCGTTATTGCGCGCATGTGGCCACCCACACCTTCGTGGTGGAACCCGACTGGGGGCGCTCCCGGGCCCTCAGGCAGGACGGCGACAGCACGGAACGGATTCAGGAAGCCATCGACACCTGTCCGGTGGATTGCATCCATTGGGTGAATTATGAGGAGCTGCCGGGCCTGGAGGCCCAGCTCCAGCAACAGGAAATTTTCCCCCTCGGGCTGCCCAACCCGGCCCGCCCGCGGCGCACCCTGCCACGCGCTACGTCGGCCCCTGCCACTCCAGCTGCCACAGCATGACGGCCAGCGCCAAGCCAGGCAACGGGCACACGAACCCTGGTGCAACTCCCACGCGGCGCTTCGGCCGCACCGGGATCGCCATGCCGGTGCTCTCCCTGGGCTGCATGCGCTTCCAGCAGAGCTGGAAGGATCTGGAACCCGCTGCCATCGAAGCGTCCAGCCAGGCCAACCTGCGCCTTCTGCTGGAGAAGGCGATCGGCGCCGGCCTCCACCACATCGAGACCGCCCGCCACTACGGCAGCTCCGAGCGGCAGCTCGCTCCCCTGCTGCAGGAGCTGCCCGACCCCCGGCGGATCCTCCAGAGCAAGGTGCCGCCCAATGTCGACCCGGCCGCCTTCGAGGCCGAACTGACCACCAGCTTCTCGCGGCTGGGCCTCGATCCCGGTCGGGATCGCCTCGATCTGCTGGCCATCCACGGGGTGAACAGCGCCGAGCTGCTGGAGCTGACCCTGCGGCCCGGCGGTTGCCTGGAGGTGGCAGAGCGCTGGCGGCAGGAGGGCCGCATCGGCGCGATCGGCCTCTCCACCCATGCGCCATTGCCCCTGATCCTGGAGGCGATCGATTCCGACCGCTTCGCATACATCAACCTCCACTGGTATTACATCCAGCAGCAGAACCAGGCCGCCATCGAGGCCGCCAGCGCTCACGACATGGGGGTGTTCGTGATCAGCCCCACCGACAAGGGCGGCCATCTCCACACGCCCTCGCAGCGGCTCAGCGACCTGTGCGCGCCCCTCCACCCGATCGTGTTCAACGATCTCTTCTGCCTCAGCGCCCCCGGCATCCACACGATCAGCGTGGGGGCGGCCCGCCCCGCAGACCTGGACCTTCACTTGGAGGCCGTGGCCCTGCTTCCCCGGGCGGCCGAACTGCTGCCGCCCATCCTCGAGCGGTTGGAGGCCAGCCGCCGATCGGCCCTGGGCGACGCCTGGATCGCGAGCGGACAGCGCGGACTGCCCTGCTGGGAGGAGACGCCGGGGGAGATCAATCTGCCGGTGCTGCTGTGGCTCCATGACCTCCTTGAGGCCTTCGATCTGGAGGGCTTCTGCCGGGCGCGCTACGGCCTGCTGGGTCATGGCGGCCACTGGTTCCCAGGCTCCAACGCCGATGCCCTCGATGCTGAGGTGCCTGAGGCCGTCCTGCGGGGCGTGCTGGGGGGGAGCCCCTGGGCAGAGCAGATCCCCGGCCTGCTGAGGCGGTTGCGGGAGCGGGTCGGCGGCGAGGCGGTGCGCCGGCTCCAACAGAACTGACCCTTCAGGAGACGGCCATCTGAGCTGGCGACACTTGAACACTCAGGAGGTCGGCAGGTTATGGGCCTCGCTCCCAGCGCGATCTCCTCAGAAGCTGGCGGCCGATCTAGATCGCGGCCTCCCCCTCCGAGGCGGTCTCTCCCAGGGGTTGGCGGGCGGGCACCCCCACGGCACGGGGGTAAGCATTCGGACAGGGCCCCGTGGGCCGCAGCAGCAGGGCATGGCGCACCCCCCGCTCGGCTGGCAGCTCCTGCCGTTCCACTCCCTCCAGCCGGGCGCGTAGGGGCACCAGAGCACGATTCAGGTCGCTCAGGTCATCGGGGCTCCACTGGCCGCGGTAGAGCAGGGCGCGCCCCTCGGGCTGCAGCAGAGGCACCAGATATTCGGCCACCACGCTGGCCCGGGCTACCGCCCGGGCCAGGGCCCAGTCGAAACGGCCGCGGCTGGAGCCGCTCTGGCCGGTGCGCTCGATCCGCTCGCAGCGCAGCTCCACCCGGGGGGCCAGCCCGAGATCGGCGGCCATGGCCCGCACCGCCTCCACCTTGCGGCCCACGGAATCCACCAGGGTGAGGCGGGCCTGGGGAAGAGCGATCGCTACCGCCAGCCCGGGGAAGCCGCCGCCGGTGCCCACATCGATCACCTCCAGGGAGGCCTCCTGCGGCCCCTGCAGCAGCTCCCGCAACGGCCAGAGGCTGTCGAACACCTGGGCCACCCAGTAGTCATCGCCCTCCACCAGGCGGGTGAGGTTGAGGCGGCCATTCCAGTGGCGCAGCAGATCCTGGAGCTGCAGAAACAGGGCCTCCTGCTGCGCTGCCGGTTGCCAGCCCAGGCCACGCCAGAGTTCCTCGCGGGGAATTGAAGCCACGTCCATCGCAGTGGGCCTGGTGTGCTCTCCCTAGGATCCTCCACGTCGTGCCGGGTCGCTTCTGCAGGGCCATGCCCCCCACCGAGAACCCCTCCGACCCGGGACCCTCCCTCTACGACCTGCTGGAGGTGTCCAACACCGTCAGCGTGGCAGAGCTGCGGCAGGCCTTCCGCCAGCTCAGCAAGCGTTACCACCCGGACACCACCACCCTGCCCCAGGCCCAGGCCCAGGAATCGTTCCGGCAGCTGCACCAGGCCTATGCGGTGCTCAGCGATCCGATCAGCCGGAACCGCTACGACAGCCAGCTGCTGCAACGGGCTGGGGCGGCTTCGCCGCCAGGGATGCCGGCCCAGCCCCCGCCGCGGACATCTCCCCCCCGGCCGGTGGGGGTGAGACGGGCTCTCTCGGGGGGCGAATGGTTCGCCCTGTTGCTCCTGGGTGTGGCCCTGGCGCTCAGTCTGGTGCTGGGCCTGGGGGTGGCCTGGGCGCGGGGTGCGGCCCTGGTGCGCACTCCCAGCTGGTGGCCCGAAGCCGTGGCCGCGGCTCCATCCCACGATCCGCTCCCGCCCTCCCCCCTCGCCGATGCCGACCCTGCCTCCTGAGCGGACACCGCTCTACAACCACCCCCTGCCGGCCCTGGAGGCCTGGCTGCGCCAGCTCGGTGCTCGTCAGGAGGGCCCCCAAGCGGTGCACTGGGATCTGCACCGGCCCGAGTGGAGTGCCCGGATCAGCCTGGAGAGCGAGGACCTAGCGGTGAGCTGGCACGGAGAAGGGAGGGAATGCCAGCGGCGTTTCCCCTACGGCCTCACCCGCGCCGACGTGGAGGCGGCCATCCTGGCGGGTCCCTGAGGGCGCAGAGGCCAGGCAGGGGTGGTCGCCGTGCCGATGTGCGGGACCCGCTGGCCCGGCGATCGGCGCAGGCTTCAGCGAGAACCAAGCCAGCCGAGCGTGCCCCTCCAAGGCTTCCGACGATGCATGCGCGAGGACTGTGGCGGGACTGCGGATTCGAGCGATGGATCTGAGCGATGGTTTCGAGCGATGGAACCGAGCCTGTGGATCCAGAGGCGTGGGTTCGAGTCTTCGCGCCGAGCCGTGGATCTGAGCCTGGATAGCCGAAACGTCTCGATGAATCGGGTGGATCGGATCAGGGCGCCTCTCCGAGCCCATCGAGCGCCTTCGCAATCGCCCCGTAACAACGCTCCAGCTGCGCATCATCGATGCAGAGGGGAGGGAGCAGGTAGATCACCTGGCCCAGGGGGCGCAGGAACACCCCCTCGCGGCGCACCAGGGCCTGCAACCGCTTCCCGGCCGGATTGAGGTAGCCGGGGCACTCCACCGCCAGGTCGAAGGCGGCGATGCCGCCGAGCAGGCGGGGCTGGCGCACGCCGGGGTGAGAGGTGAGGCGCTCCAGGTGGGGCCGGTGCCGTGCCTCCATCCCCCGGTGCCGCTCCGGAAACCCCTCGAGCAGATCGAGGCTGGCCAGGGCTGCGGCGCAACCGAGTGGATTGGCGGTGAAGCTGTGGCCGTGATACAGGGTGTGGGTGGGATCTGGATCCACGAAACCCTGGAAGAGCGCCTCGCTGGCCAGGGTCACCCCCATGGGCAGGAAGCCGCCAGTGAGCCCCTTGGAGAGGGCCATCAGATCGGGCTGGATGCCGGCGCGCCGGCAGGCGAACAGCTCGCCGGTGCGGCCGAATCCGGTGAGCACCTCATCGGCGATCAGCAGGGCACCCGCCTGGCGCACCCTCCGCTCCACCTCCTGCAGGAAGGATTCGCGCACCATGCGCATGCCGCTGGCGCCCTGCACCAGCGGCTCGAGGATCACCGCGGCGGTGGGGGTCTCCAGGAGCCGCTCCAGCACCTCCAGGGCTTCCGCCTCCCGCTCAGCCGCCCCGTCGTCGTGCCAGTGGGTGGCGGGCCAGGGCACCCGGGCCACATCGAACAGGAGCGGCTCAAAGGCTTCGGTGAAGAGGGAGCGCTCCCCCACGGCCATCGCCCCGAAGGTGTCGCCGTGGTAGGCCCCCGCGAAGGCCACCAGCTGGCGGCGCTCGCTGCCGCGGTTGCGCCACCACTGCCAGGCCACCTTGAGGGCCACCTCCACTGCGGTGGAGCCGTTATCGGAAAAGAAGAGCCGCTCCAGGCCGCTCAGCCGGCTGAGGCGGCTGGCGAGCTGTTCGGCGGGCGGATGGCTGAAATCGGCGAAGATCACCTGCTCGAGGCGGCGGGCCTGCTCGGCGATCGCGGCGGCGATACTGGGTTCACCGTGGCCATGCAGGGTGACCCACCAGCTGCCGATCGCATCGATCAGGCGGTGGCCTTCGGCGGTGATCAGCTCCGCCCCCTCACCCCGCACCACCTGAACGGGCGGCGACGCCGTGGCCACCTGGGTGGTGGGATGCCAGAGGTGGGGATGCCAGCCCGAAGGGGCGGCGGCGCCGATCGGCATGGGGCGCTCAGGGCCGGGATTGCCCGTCATGTTGAACCGGCGGCGGAACTCAGCGGCAGGCCCTGGCCTGGGACAAGGGGACCAGGGTGCCGCAGCGCAAGAAGCCACCCACCGTCTTCTCGATGTTGGTGAACAGCACCAGGATGCCGCCGCAGAGGACGGTCACCAGGGCGCTCACCAGAAGGTGACGCTTGCTCATCGCTCCAGGCTACGGAATCCCTGATAGCGGAGCCATTGGCGACGCAGGGCCTCCCGATCAAGCGGGTCGAGCGGCGGCAGTTCGGCCAGCACCGGCACCCCGCCGAGCTCCGCCAGGGTGCGGGGGTTGTCGGGGTGGGGTTCGCCGTTGAGCACCAGGCCCAGCACGGGAATGCGGCGCTGGCGCAGGGCCTCCAGGGACAGAAGCGTGTGGTTGAGGGTGCCCAGGCCGCTGCGGGCTACCAGCACCACCGGCAGCCCCCAGCGGGCGATCTGGTCGATCTGCAACCAGTCGCGCCGCAGGGGCACCAGCAGTCCACCGGCACACTCCACAACCAGCGACCCGTCGCCCGGCGGCAGGGCGAGCCGCTCCGGGTCGATCGCCACACCCTCGCGCTCGGCCGCCCAGTGGGGGGACACCGGCGCCGCGAGGCGGTAGGCCTCCGGCACGATCCGCTCAGCCGCTAAATCCAGCAACGCCGCCACCCGATCGCGGTCGCCGCCGCCCTCCACACCGCTCTGAACCGGCTTCCAATAGCGAGCCCCGAGCCCTTCCACCAGCAGAGCGCTCACCACCGTCTTGCCCACATCGGTGTCGGTGCCGCAGACCACCAGGCGCATGACTTGGGGCCGCCGTGAGGGGATGGCGCTCAGCATGGCGGGCCGCAGCGAGGGCCGGGGGAGGCACGGCATCAGGACGGCATCAGGGGAGCCGTGCGGCCCCGGGCCTTTGGCCCAGCAAGACCAGCACTTCCCAGCGCAGCGGCGCCACGGGCCAGTGGGCCAGCAAGCGGCGCAGCTGGCCCGCATTCAGGGGCGGCTGGCGGCTGGCGGTGGCACCGAGGGAGCGCAACAGCCGCAGCGTGGCCAGCCCCTCGCGGGGCGCCCGGCTGAAGCGCAGACGCTGGGCCTGGCGCAGCTCCAAGCCCCTGCAGATGGCCGCCTCGATCAGGACTTCGGCGCGGGGCAGGGGCAGGGCGGTGCAGGGCACCCCAGCGGTGCGGGCAGTCGCCTGCCAGGTGTCGAAGCTGCCAGCCACAGGCACCGCCAGGGCCAGCCAGCCGCCGGGGGCCAGCCGGCCGGCCCAGTGGGCCAGCTGGACAGCGGGGGCCTCCAGCCATTGCAGGGCGAAGCTGGAAACCAGCAGAGCCGATTCCCGGAGCTGGGGCGGCAGGCCCTGGTTCAGGTCCCAGGGCGCGGTAGCGGAGGCGGCGAGCGGATTGCGGGCCAGCAGCTCGGGGCAGAGGTCGAGCTGGAGGGGCAGCTCCGGCAACGAAGGTCTTTGGGCGAGCAGGGCGCGGCTGAGCAGGCCGCTGCCGGCGCCGAGGTCCGCGCAGGGGCCGGCCGGGAGGGGGAGGTCGCGGCAGAGGTGGCCAAGCCGCCAGGCCACGCCCTGCTGCAGGCGGGCCTGGGCCTCGTAGCTGGCGGCGCCCCGCCCAAAGCCCTGCCGCACCCTGCCGGTGAACGCGGGCAGGGCGCGATCGCTCAGCTGCATCGGGGTCTGCGCCCCGCCGAGCACCTGCTGGCCCCCAACCAAAACAAGCCCATTCCCATCCAGGGGCGAAAGGCCGGGGTTGGCGAGGGTCGCGGGCAAACCAGGAATCCGGGATGGCAGCGTCATGACGGGCCGGTCCGCTCCAACCACTGCAGCACGGCGGCCTGCGGCGGGCTGGTGAGGAAGGCGTGGCCGGCGCCCGGAAGCACGATCCGCTCCGCCGCCGGCAGGCGCTGGCGCAGGAGCTCGCGCATCGAGGGAACCACGATCCGGTCGTCGCCGGCCTCGACCAACAGCACCGGCACCTGCTCCGGGAATCCCTCGGGCAGGTCGACCGTGGCCTCCAGCAGGGCCAGGTCGCGGCGAAGGCGGCGGCGGGCTTCGGGCCCCACCGGTTGGTCGGCGGGGCCGGGCGGCAGCAGGGTGGCGGCATCGGGCGCTGCGGCCTGCACCAGGAAGGCCTGCAGCAAATCCTGGGCCCGAAGGGCGGTTTCCTCGGGATCAGGGCCCTCGGCGAGGGCCGCGGCCATGCCCGCCAGGGCGGCCCGCAGCTGGCGCCCCTCGCGGCCAGGGGGCACAAAGCGGCCGAAGCCGGCCAGCAACACCACCCGCTCGGCTGCCGAAAGCAGGGCGGGGGGCAGGAGGTGGGCTCCCATCGAGTGGGTGATCAGCACCCGCAGCCCCTCGGAGTGCCAGGCCGGCAGGAAGGGCGGCGCGGTGCCGTAACCCCGTTCGCCGCTGCGCCACTGCCAGCCGCGGGCCTGGGCCTCCTGGCGCCAGGGCTCCCAGCCGGCGGCGGTGCCGCTCCAGCCGTGCATGGCGATCACCTGGAGGGGACAGGCCGGCGGGGTGGGCACGGTGGCGCGCTGCGGGGTGGTGTTGAGGGAAAAACCGGGGACTGGGGGTAAGGCGGAGGGAGATGGAGGTCGTCGACGGCTCCACCGCGATGGGCGGACCTGTGGCTGAGCCGAAGCGGCTCGGCAACGCAGTCATCAGCCCTGGCTGGGTCGCTCCCGAGGGAAGCCTTGCAGGCTAGGAGGCTCTCAGAGCCCCGGTTCAGCAAGAGGCCGGGATAGCCGGGGTCCGGGGCCCAGAGCCTCCAGCAGCTTTTCCAGCGTGCCCGAAGGAAGGCCAGCCCGCAGCACCAGCCGCAGCCGGGAGGTGCCCTCGGGCACCGTGGGCGGCCGGATTGCCAGGGCCAGCAAGCCCGCCGCCTCCAGGCGGTCCTGGGCGGCGAGAGCCGTGGCGTCATCGCCGAGCCGAACCGAAAGGATCGGACCCTCACCAGGGGGTCTGGGCCAGCCGGCCGCCGCCAGGGCGTCGCGCCAGCGGTCCGAGCGCTTCAGCAGGGCTGCGGCCGCGCCCGGATCGGCCTGAATCCGTTCGAGAGACGCCAGGGCGCCGGCCGCCAGGGGCGGGGCGAGAGCGGTGGTGTAGCGGAAGGCGCCGCTGCTCTGCAGCAGCCAGTCGCCCACCAGGCCATCGCCGGCGAGGAAGGCTCCCCCGCTGCCGAAGGCCTTGCCGAGGGTGCCGCTCACGATCGCCACCTCAGCAAGACCATGGGCCAGGCCTCGGCCGCCGGGCCCGAGCACGCCGAGGGCATGGGCCTCGTCCACCAGCAAAGGCACCCGCTGGCGCCCGCAGAGGGCCGCCAGCGCAGCCAGGGGTGGCGTGCTGCCCTCCATGCTGTAAAGGCTTTCGCAGAGCACCAGCAGGCGGCCCTCCGGGCGGGCGCGCCGCTCGCTGAGCAGGAGTCGCTCGAGATCGGCTGGATCGTTGTGGGCGAAGCGCTTCAAGCGGGCACCGCTGGCCCGCACACCCGCAAGCAGGGAGTGGTGGATGAGGCGATCGGCCAGCACAAGGCTGTGGCGATCGGCCAGGGCGCAGACGGCCGCCAGGTTGGCCTGGAAGCCGCTGGGGAAGAGCAGAACCCGCTCGCGCCCCAGCCAGGTGGCCAGGGCCTGCTCCAGCTCTAGATGCACCGGCCGGGTGCCGCTCACCAGCCGCGAAGCTCCGGCCCCCAGGCCCGAGACGGCCAACTCGGCGGCGGCGGCCGCCAGCACGGCCGGATCCCGGCTGAGGCCGAGGTAGTCGTTGCTGGCGAGATCCAGTAGGGGGAAAGGCGGCGGCGGTCCGGGCTCCCCGGTGCGGTGGTCCGCGGCGCCCTCAGGCGGCGCGGGCTGCAACCCGGCACCGGCACCGGCGGCTGGCGCGAGGCTGCGCAGGCTGCGGCGGCGAACGGCAGGCAGATCCCCGAGGGCTGCTCGTAGCTGCAGCCGCCAGGGGGCTTCGGCAGCGGCTGGCTCGATCGCGTCGTCGCCGGTCACAGGGGTATGGAGTGAGAGATCAGGGCGGCTCGGAGCCGGGAATGGGGGTCAGTCTGAATCGAAGTGTGGCCGCGGTGGCTGCCTTGGGCGGCGGCGGGCCTCTGCAGCCGCCTGCTGCTGGACTGCGCCCAGAGGACGGGGCCGCCTAGGAAGTCGCGGCGCCGCTGGCGTTGTCTGTCGGCGCGGCGAAGAGCGGTCCGTGGTGGCCTAGATGCCGTGTTCGAGGAGTGGAGATCGATGGTGCGAGAGAGGAATCCTCGCCATCAAAAACATCCGGCAGATCTGTCACCCAGGGACAGCGTTAGACCGCCATCGAATGGCAAGGTTTTTCAGATCGGGGCTAGTCTCTTAGCCTGCATTGCAGGCAATCGGGTTCCGCTAGTTTAACTCCTATATAGAGCCACACCACAATGGATGTTTCCCCTGTCGTTCTTGCGGCCTTGGAATCGAGCGATCTTTGTCGTCGATTAGTGGATGAAAGCGGCCAGCCCCTACTCACCTCGGCAGCATTAGTTCGACTGGCGAGCAATCTTCAGTGGCTTGAACGATCGGGTGGAGAGGTGCTTTTTCGTCAAGGGGAGAACGGGCAGAGCGCTTATATTCTTGTGCAGGGCGAGGTCGAGGGAACGATCGCCTATGCCGGCACTTCTAGTTCAAAAGTGTTTCGATTGGGCGCGGGCGAATTGGTGGGGGAAATGAGTCTGCTTACAGGGCTGCCTCGAACGGCTACAGTTACCATCACAACGGCTACAAAATTGCTGGAAATCTCTACTCCAGCGTTTGCCTGCTTGCTTGCTCTTCACCCTCAAATTCCAGAAGTCTTGGCCACCTTCGTTTCTGAACGGGAGGCGGCAAATGCAGCTGATCTAGAAAATGCTGCCGAGGCCTGTGGTCGTAACACAGTTCTAACTAAATTTCTTAACCTGCTGCTAAGTCAGAACTATATGCCCAAATCCTTTCCGCAAATTGTCTTTAAATCCTCCACCTCTACGCAGCAGCGGATCGTCGCCGGATTGCAAGCTAGTGAACTGTATAAGCAGCTAAGATCTTGCGCCACTGGACATCCTTTATTGAAAAATGCTGATCTATTGAACCTGGCTGCTCAGGCAAGGCTTCGACAGGTGCGCCGGGGAGAAATCTTTTTTCGACAGGGGGAGCCAGGTACCTCTGCCTATATTCTGATCAGCGGTGAGGTTGAAGGACAAATTAAAAAGGCCGATAGCCGTCACATCGGTGAGTTTCAGCTACAGGCTGGGGCCCTGTTTGGCGAAATGAGCTTGTTAACTGGCCAAAGCCGAGTGGCAACATTAAGGGCAGTGCAAAGCTCGGAGGTGATTGAACTGTCAGAGCTCACCTTTGCCCATTTGCTGGCTATCCATCCAGATATACCCCTCCGCCTGGCTGAATTCATTGCCCAACGGCAGCGCAGTGAGATCCTCAGCCTTGAAGATAGGTCCGCTGGCGATCGCAGCGTTCAAGACCTCAATCCAGAACGCCTGCTCCAGCATTTTCAAAACCTCAGTCAGCGGGTTTTTGGTCTTTATGCACGCGTTCCCCACAGTGTGCTCACTTACCTCAGTTCAATTAAGAGTGAGAAATCTCTTTCCAGCACAGTCGCCAACCTTTATCTAACCAATAATTTTGCGCCCGTACGCCATGAGATCGATCGAGATAACCTAGTCGTTATTGGTCGCCTGCCGCCAGAGTTAACAGGAATGTTTCTCCGCAATGGTCCCAATCCCCAATTTCCACCCTTGGGTCGCTACCACTGATTTGATGGCGATGGCATGGTTCATGGTGTGCTCATTGAGGATGGTAAAGCTCTCTATCGCAACCGCTATGTGCGCACTGCTGGTTTTCTCGCTGAGCAGCAGGTAGGTAAAGCGATCTGGCCCGGCATTCTCAACCTGCCCCGGTTTGACTATCCCCACGGTATCTTAATCAAAAATGTAGCTAATACTTCCCTGGTGTGGCACAACCGCAAACTCTTGGCCCTTTGGGAAGTGGGAGGACCCTACTTGATGGATTTTCCCAGCCTGAACACGATAGGTAGCTACAGTTTTGATCAGCAAGTGTCCGGCGGATTTACAGCCCATCCCAAGATTGATCCCGATACAGGGGAAATGCTGTTTCTTAGCTACTCGGTAATGGATGCGGTAGGTAACGGCGACTTGCAATATGGTATTTTTTCCTCTGAAGGCAAGCTTATTCATCTAACGTCAATCGAGTTGCCCAGAGCTGTAATGATGCACGATTTTGCCATCACAAAGAATTACACTATTATTCTCGACATGCCCTTGCTGTTGCGACCGGCCAAAGTGATGCGGGGCGAAGCTCCTTTAGAGTTTGATCCACAATATCCTAGTCGCTTTGGCATTCTGCCCCGCTATGGCGATAACCGCAGCATTCGCTGGTTTGAAGTTCCCCCCAGCATGATTTTTCACACTGCTAATGCCTACGAAGTTTGCAGTGCTACGGCAGGCGATGAAATCGTCTTGTTGGGATGCCGATCACCTTACACTAATGTACTCCAGCCTCACTGTGATAGTGGTGAGTTGTTCGATCGCGGGGAATTGTATGACAGCGATGAATTCAGGGCAACTTCCCTTTGTCGTTGGCGGTTTAATCTCGCAAGTGGCAGGATAAGAGTCGACCCTGTGGACGACCTTCCGGTGGAGTTTCCCCGCATTGATGAGAGAAGATTGGGAAGATATAACCGTTATGTCGATGCCGGACGGTTGGTCAACTATATGCTGCCCCATGGCACTTTCGATGGAGTGGTTAAATACGACCTGGAGCAGGGGACCAGACAGGTCCATGAGTTGGGACGAGCACGATTTTGCGGTGAGGCCGTTTTTGTCCCTAGAAGCGACAGCAGCAACGAAGACCAGGGCTGGCTGCTCACCTATGTCCATGATGCCGTGCTGAGGCGTTCGGAGTTGCTTATTCTTGATGCTGAAGATTTAATGGCTGATCCTGTGGCCCGTATTCTGTTGCCCCAACGCGTTCCCTATGGCTTTCATTCCACATGGGTATCCCGCCCTCGTCACTGCTGATCAGGGCAGACCCGTTCTGCATTGGCGTCCAATCAGCCTCAAACACGTACCAGCCCAGAGCTGGGCGCCCATCTGCCGTTGAGCTCACCGCCAGGGCTCGATGGATCATCCCACCGCCATCTCCGCCCGAGCCTGTCTCAGGGGGGCAGCCACTTGGCTGGCACGTTCAGGCCCCGCCACCCGCCGAGTCCAGCGTTTCTTGCCGATGGCGTGGCGGTCGCTCAGCACCACCAACACCGGAAAATCCTGGTCACCAGCGCGCCACATCCCCGCATTGATCGGAAGACTACCCCATTTTTAGCCGTGCAGCTTATGATCAGGGGGCTTGCCAGTAAACAGTCTAGAATGTCCAAGCAGAGTGGAACGTCTTCTAGCGGATCGGCTCCGAACGAATTGCCGCCTAATGGCTCGACGCCCAATGGGTTGACTCCGACAGGATCTGCGGCATCACAACCAGACCTGCTGGATTTACCTGTACTTCAGGATTTTACTGGGCTTAAGCCTAACTCAGTTGAGGTTCATGAATCTTCCAGGCCTGTCCTCCAGCTTGGAAACAGCGAAATTGGGATCCTGCGCGAGAACGTGCGCAACCTCGATCTAAAATTATCGACTTTAGCTGATCGCTTTGATACTTCGGCCAAGCAGAATCTTGAGGCGTCCAGTGCTGAGATCATGGCGCTTCGCGAGAGTCTTGGCGGCCTTGACCTCAGGCTATCGGCCATCGCCCAGTGGTTGGATGACTTATCCAAAAAGACACAGCTAGCGTTAAGCGGCGAGATCGTTGGGCTGAAGGAGAACGTGGCGATACTGAACGGCCGTTTGTCCGCACTGGTTGAGCAGTCCGTCGAAGAGCGGAAGGCCCGCATTCATGCCGAGGCCCGAACCGCTTCTCTGGAACAACAGATCGCTTCAGGCAATCAGCTCGCCGAACTTGATCTCGCGGTCCTCCAGCAGGCTCTTGCAACAACCCGCAGCCAATGCCAGTTGCTAGAGGCCCAGCATCAGGCATTGGCGATCAAAGTGGAAGGGCTGAACAACCAGGCTGACCAGACAGCTCCGCCCGCTTCGTCTCCAAGCAACGTTGGCTCCTTGGACCAAGACAGGCGTGGCTCCATACCCCTGTCCCACCCCCAAAGCCTCCACGATCAGAGCAACGACCATCAGAACAGGCTCATCGATTCTTCACCGGCAGCAAGCGCGTCCTTCCAAGGAGTCCCTGCACTGGGAGACGACTCCGCCGACACTGTGCTCTTGGACCCGCTGCAAAAACAGCATGATCAGACCAACGATGGCAAGGAGGAGTTGCTATCACTCTCAACAGCACCAGGCATGCCCCCGCGGCCGGCTTCTGCATCATCAAACCAGCGAGATTCCTCAAGCATTTTTCCCCTGTTCGTTGGGGGCGTGGCCGCCAGTGCCCTAGTGGGAGGTGGTCTTCTTTTTGTTGGTCCGAAGTTGCTAAGGCAGCCTGAACCTGTCACTCCTTCCACCCCTGTTGCTACCAGTCCTGCCCCGACGGTTTCGTTGCCGCGAAAACCCCTTGCTGCCAGCCCCAAAAAAGTATCAACCGTCCCCGCTCCTGCAACGGCGGTCAGCAAGCCGGCCCCTCCTGTCGCAGACAAGTTAAAAATCCACTGCCCAGAGGTATGTTGGGTTGAGGTGCGCAGAGTCGCTGATGGCAAGATGCTTTATGACAGCCTTCTCAAGGGCTCTGTTCAGTTTCCGATCGGCAAGGGACTAAATGTTTCCTCCGGTCGTTCCGACATCCTCAAGCTAAAGATTAATAATAATGCCCCGTTTGTGCTCAATCCACAGCAAATGCTTAGCGCAAGGCTGATTAAACCCCCTTCCTGATTGGGTCCGGGTGGGTGCCTTTCCTCCAGCGCCCATTCGACCTAGGTCAGCGGTTCCCCTCGGCCGCAACCACCCTTCAGATGCGCAGCCGCCGCCCCATCCGCCACCACCAGCACCCGAGGATGGAATTGGATCCAGCTGGCAGGCAATTCAGGCGTGGGCGCTTCCTTCAGCGCCCTGGCTAGGACCTCGGCCTTGGCCGCACCTGTCACCACCAGCAGCAGGCGTTCGGCGGCCAGGATCTCCCGCAGGCCGAGGGTGATCGCCCGCTCTGGAACCGCCTCAGGGTCGCCGCCGAAGGCTCCGGCGTTCTGCCGACGGGTGGCCGGGCTCAGCTCCACACAGCGGCAGGCCGCATCGGCGGGGCAGGGAGGTTCGTTGAAGCCCACGTGGCCATTGAGGCCGAGGCCCAGCAACTGCAGGCCGATGCCACCGGCGGCTGTCAGTTGGGCCGCATAGGTCTCGGCGGCGGCGTGGGGATCGGCGGCCCAGCCATCGGGCAGATGCACCCGGGCTGGATCCAGCCCCAGCGGGGCGGTGAGCCGGTTCCCCATCTCGGCCGCGAAGGAGCGGGGATCGGCTCCTTCGAGCCCCACGTAGGCATCGAGATTGAAACTGCACCAGTGCTGTCGCAGCTCCTGTCGTTCGGCCGCTTCCAGCCCCTTGACCTGCTGGGCCAGGGAGGCGTAGATCGGCTCCATCGTGCGGCCAGTGGCCAGACCGAGCGGGCGCTCCGGCCGCAGTAACCTCTCCCCCAGCAGCAGGGAGGCCACCCGGTCGGCCAGGTTCGCCCCATCCGCGATTCGCACCAGCGTCGGGCCGGTCTGTCGGTCCTGGTTTGGGTCCGAGGCCCGGTACGGGTCTTCAGCCTTCAGCACCTCGCCGCTGAACTCCTCCAGGGCCCTGGCCCAGCTGTTCGCTTCGTTTGGGGATCGATCCCGCTCAGTCCGGTCGGCTGACCAGGACCCCTCAGCGGGGGGGGTAGGCCACCAGTTGGGCACCCCGGTAGTAGTGGCGGAGGATCTGCCCATAATTCACACCCTGGAGCGCCAGGCCGTAGGCCCCCCATTGACTCATTCCTACTCCATGGCCAAAGCCGCGGCCCACCACCTCCAGGGCTGGCAGCGACGGCGTGGGCGGCTCCCGGCGGAGCTGGGCCGTGGGCTCGAGAGCCGCTGCTGTTGGGGATCGTTCCCCTATCCCATCGGTGCCTGGAAGGGGCGGCGGTGGCGGCGGGCCTCCAGGGGGTGGCCCGCCGTCGGTCCGCGGGCCGGCCCCGCGGTATCGGGCCGCAGCTTCGGCGTTCGCCTCGGCGGTGGCGGTGGTGATGCCCCCGGCGGGACCAGGAGCCAGGGGGGGCTCGAAGCGGAACTGCACCAGGGTGCTGCGCAGGCCGAGCCGCTTGCGCAGTTCACTGCCGCTTAGCTCCAGGCTGCCGGCGGGGCCGATCACCCGCGCCCGCCGCACCCGGCCGGTGCTGGAGGCGGCGAGCACCTCGATCCGGCTGGCCCCCGCCGTTTCCTGGAAGGCGCGGCGCAGTTGCTCTGGCTCGAAGCGCACGCTCCACTGATGCCAGGGGGAGAGCTTGTCCTGGTCGGGCACGCTCACCAGGTAGGGAAGCTGGCGGTTCCAGAGTTCGCCGCTGTTCTCGGTGCTGCCGCCGCTGCTGCTGTGGAACACCGCGTCGATCAGCGAGCCGCCATGGCTGAGCACGAGGGATCGGGTGGCGGCCACCGCGGAGCGGGTGGAATCGGTTTCGGCCTCCGTTCCCCGGTAGACCTGGCTGGCCACCGTGGAGCGCAGGTCAAAGGGTGCCTCGGGCTTCCGCTGGGCCAGGGCGTAGGTGCGGGCCGCCACCGCCTGGGCGCGCAGGGCCTCCGCAGGCCAGCTGGCGGGCATCTCACTGCCTACCACGCTGGCGAGGTAGTGCTCCAGCCCGAGCAGGTTCACCGCCTGGAGTCGATCCCCCTCCGGCAGCACCCGCACCAGGCCTCGGTAGCGGCGGCGGCCCAAGCCCACCAGGGGCAGGGAGCGCCCCGGGGCAGCGGCCGCCGCGCGCCAGGGCAGCCGAGGGGTCTCCTCCCCCGCCGTGCTGCCGCGCCTGGCCGCCCCCGACCAGATCGCGCTCAGCCTGAGCTCCTGGAGGGCCAGCTGCTGGGGCGGCGCGAGGGTTGGGTCCACGTCGGGACGCTCCAGCAGCAGCAGTGGCCCCCGCCGGCTGATCCGCAGCCGCTCACCCTCAGGCAGAACCGCCAGCAGGCGACCCTGGCCATCGCGCAGCTGCAGCGGACCGCCCACGGCCGTGGGCTCCAGCATCTCCGACTGCACCAGCAGCACCCGCACTAGCGGTTCCCGTTCATCGAAGCGGCCCAGGCTGATCTGATCGGGCGTCCCGCCGAAGGGGGAGGGGCCCGCCAGCGCCACCAGGGCCGCGGGGGTGGCACTGGCGCCGAGCAGGGCCAGCAGGCCGGCCCCTCGTTTCCAGAATCGGGTGAGCCGGCACCAGGGGAGGCCGCTGAGGATCGCCACAGCTGGAAACCAGGCGCAAACGAGCCCCATTGTGGCGGCCCAGCGGCTGACCCGCCAGTCTGCTGCTCCCATGCCTGCCCGGCTCCCGTGGCAGCATGCGGGCCCGAGGCCCTTCCCCTGTGCAGGTCACGTTCCTGGGCACCAGCTCAGGTGTTCCCACCCGCTCTCGCAATGTTTCGGCGCTGGCCCTGCGGCTGCCCCAGCGGGCGGAGCTGTGGTTGTTCGACTGCGGCGAAGCCACCCAGCATCAGTTCCTGCGCAGCGATCTGCGGGTGTCGCAACTGCGCCGCATCTTCGTGACCCATATGCATGGGGACCATGTGCTCGGCCTGCCCGGGCTGCTGGCCAGCCTGGGTCTGGCGGGCAGCTGCTCCGGCCTCGACCTCTACGGCCCGGATCCCCTGCGGGACTACCTCGAAGGGGTGTTGCGCACCACCTCCACCCGGATCGGTTATCCGTTGCGCACCCACCGGGTGCGGGATGCCGCTCTCAGCGGTGCCGTGCTGCTCGAAGACGACGACATCCGCGTGCGCTGCACCGCTCTCACCCATCGCGTGCCGGCCTTCGCCTACCGGGTGGATCGCCGGCCCCGCCCGGGCCGCTTCGATGTGGAGAAGGCCAAGGAGCTGGGCATCCCCCCCGGGCCCATCTATGCCGAGTTGAAGGCCGGTCGAGAGGTGATCCTTGAGGACGGCCGGGTAATCCGTGGCTCGACCCTCTGCGGTCCACCCCGGCCAGGCTGCAGCTTTGTGTACTGCACCGACACCGTGTTCAGCGAGGCGGCGGTGGAGTTGGCTCGCGGCGCCGACCTGCTGATCCACGAATCCACCTTCTCCCATGGCGAGGCCGCCATGGCCATCGCTCGCCAGCACTCCACCAGCACCATGGCCGCCCAGACAGCCCTGGAGGCCGGGGTGGGCCGGCTGGTGCTCACTCACCTCAGCCCCCGCTACCTGCCCGGCAACCCGATGACCCCGGACGATCTGCTGGCCGAGGCCCGCGCCATCTTCCCCGCCACTGAGATCGCCCGGGACTTCCTCAGCCTGGACGTGCAACCCCAGCAGGAGGACGATCCGGAGGTCGCCGAGCCCGCCGGCCCCCCCGCCATCGCTTGAGAATCCCGCCGCGCGCCTGCAACAGTTCGCGTGATTCCCCAGCGGGGGACCCGCGCCCCGTGATACAAGGTCTCAGTTGCGGTCTCACCGCCCGTTCACCGGCTTTCTCCATGGCCCCCTTCTTCCCTTCAGCCATCCGCGCCGTCCTCCGGACCCTGCTGGTGGTTCCCTTGGCGCTGCTGGTCTGTTTCGCCGGTCCCGCCGCCGCCGCCCGCTGGGATTCCGCCACCCTCACGGTGCCGGCCCATCCCGACGGCAGCACCGTGACGTTCAGCGAGAAGGAGATCAAGTCTGGTCGCAAGCTCTTCAACGAGAGCTGCGGCACCTGCCATGCCGGCGGCATCACCAAGACCAACCAGAACGTTGGCCTCGATCCTGAAACCCTTGCCTTGGCTACCCCTCCCCGCGACAGCGTGGAATCGCTGGTTGACTTCATCAAGGACCCCACCTCCTACGACGGTGAATACAGCATTTCGGATGTGCACCCCAGCCTCCGCAGCAGCGATGTGTTCGTGAAGATGCGCGACCTCGATGAGAGCGACCTCCGCCTGATCGCCGGCTACATCCTGGTGGCTCCCAAGGTGCAGGGCATCCAGTGGGGTGGTGGCAAAATCTATTTCTGATCTGAGGGGGGAGCAGCCTGGGCCGAGGCTTAGCCTGGGTCCAGTCTTAATCTCGGCTGGGCACTTGGGTCCCTGATGGTGGCGGCGAGCAGGCTGGAGGCTCGCAATTGGCCGGATCCAGGGAGGCGGGTTGTTTGCTGTACCACCACTCCTGGAGCTCCGGGCCCAGCCTCTGCGGGAACAGGGTGATCACCGTGCGGGTGGGACGGGCTCCCGGTTGGAGCAGTTCCACCACGTAGGAGGGGCAGCGCCGCGCCGCCAGATCCGCCACGAAGCGACGGCCCACCCGGCGCCAGCTCGGTTCCTTGCTGTGCCAGGCCAGGCGGCAGCAGGGCCAGGGCAGTTCCTCCCGGTCAAACAAGCGGCAGCAGGGGCCTAGCACCCGGAAGCTGTACTGGCCTCCCGGGCTCGGGTGGATGCTGCCGGCCTCCAGCAGCCGCGCTGCAGGCCCTCCCGACAGGCCTGCGACCTGGGTGGCCTGAATGCTGGCCGTCGCCGCCGTGGTCTCGCTGGCGGCGTTGTGCGCGGCGGATCTGGATCGGGAGGACGCGGCGGACAAGGGATCGAGCAATGGCTTCAATTCGATGGCAAGCCCCTGTTCAATCAGGGAGCGACAGCCGGGGTTGCCGGCCCCCTGGAGACCATTCGGTCTGGGCACGGACTGCTGGCTCAGGTGAGAATCGTCTCAAGCGGCCCGCCCTCTCCCCCCAGCCATCAAAAAGCCACCCCGAGGGGTGGCCGGTAATAACGATGGAGGCGGCGAACGCCGGGCTCAATAGAGCTCTTCCTCAGCGTGGGTCTTGATGGTCACGTCGGAGGTGGGATAGGCCACGCAGGTCAGCACGAAGCCGGCCTCGATCTGATCGTCGTCAAGGAAGCTCTGGTCGGACTGGTCCACGGTTCCCGCGGTCAGCTTGCCGGCACAGGTGGAGCAGGCGCCAGCGCGGCAGGAGTAAGGCAGGTCGATGCCCTGCTCTTCTGCCGCGTCGAGGATGTACTGGTCATCGGGAACCTCGATGGTCTTGTTGAGGCCCTCGCTCTCGTTGATGAGGGTGACCTTGTAGGAAGCCATGAAAGGGATTGAAGCTCACAGGCGGCGGGAAGCCAGACCTGTAGGACCAGCCCTTCCTACAGCCTCCCGGGGCCGATCCTGCCAATCCTGGGGCCGCTGGCTGGGAAGGCCAATCAAAACCTGTGCACAGATCAGTGTGTCTTATGCAACAAGCGGCCGCGCCCGGATCACCATCAGCCCCCAGCGCTCCTGCCGGGCGGCCAACTCCGCTTGCCACCCCTGTGCCGCCAACGCCTCCTCCAGGGCCGCTGCCTGGTCCACCAGCAGGCCGCTGAGCAACCCCAGGCCGGAGGGGGCCAGAACGGTGTGGAAGGCGGGGCAGAGGGCGGTGATCACCGGGGCGAGAATGTTGCACAGCAGCAGGTCGGCCGGGCGGCCCTGCAGCAGCGCCGCGAGCACCTCCACGCTGCCCTGGGCCACCCTTACTTCGCCGGCGAGCCCATTGAGGGCGGCGTTCTCCGCTGTGGCCCGCACCGCCAGGGAGTCGGTGTCGGTGGCCACCACCGAGGCCGCCCCGAGCCGCAGGGCCCCGAGGCCCAAAATGCCGCTGCCACAGCCCAGGTCCGCCACCTTCAGGCCTGCCAGCCCCGCCGGGCCGGCTGACGCCGCCAACGATTCGAGAGCCTCCAGGCAGAGGCGGGTGGTGGGGTGGCTGCCGGTGCCGAAGGCGCTGCCCGGGTCGATGGCGATCACCAGCCGTTCGCTGTGCTCCTCGGGGCACTCCAGCCAGGCCGGCAGGATCAGCAGCCGCTCGCCCACCGGATCCGCCTGCCAGTGCTGCTTCCAGCTCAGACTCCAGTCTTCGTCTGGCTGACGCACCCAGGTGGCGGCTGGCAGCGTCAGGCCGAAGGGGGCTCCGAGCGGCTCCAGGGCCCGCAGCAGTTCCTCTCGTTGCTCCTCGGGCCAGTCGGCCTCCGGCAGCCAGGCCAGCAGCTGCCGTTGTTCGGGCGCCTCCGGCCGGTGGCGCACCGCCACCCGGGGGATGCCCAGCTCCGGCAGCTTCCAGAGCAGCGATTCCTCCAGTTCCGGCGCCAGGGCGATCTCCAACCGCCACCAGGCCGGCCCCGGGGTGGCCGTGAGCGGCGGCTGTCCGCTCCCATCCGCTCCCGCCAGGGTCGTGCCTTCCCCTTCGACCGGGCCTGGACTGGCCGTCGATGCCGGCTCTCCTATGCCCATCGGTTCTGTCGGTGCCACCAGGCCTGGGTCGGTGGCGCCGGGCTCGGCCGTGGGCTGACCGCCGCCGCCGAGATCACCGCCGCCCAGAGCATCGCCGGCCGCTGGCGTTGGGCCGGCGGCTTCCATCAGAGGGTGACCGGGTGGGCTTCCTGGATGCCGTTGATCTGGTGAATCGTGGCCAGGAGGCTGGGGGGGATGGGGTCGTCGAGGCTGAGCACCATCACGGCGTCACCCCGCACGATGCGACGGCCCACCTGCATTGAGGCGATGTTTACGTTGTGCTCGCCGAGCACCGAACCCAGCTGGCCGATGATGCCCGGCATGTCCCGGTGGCGGGTGAACAGCATGTGACGGCTGGGGGTCACGTTCACCGGGAACTCGTCGATGGTGGTG
>Ga0209401_1000373_pt1 | contig 30500 bp, 29 predicted proteins | sample M_140807_MF_Meta_FD_187318 | JGI IMG/M metagenome (GOLD analysis project Ga0209401, IMG submission 187318) | Freshwater microbial communities from Lake Montjoie, Canada to study carbon cycling - M_140807_MF_MetaG (SPAdes) (version 2) | ecosystem: Environmental > Aquatic > Freshwater > Lake... | reverse complement strand
GCGAGAAGAACCGGGTGGACACCGAACACATGCTCGGCCTTCTGGCCCAGGCCGGCTACGGCGTGAGCGCCGACGAAAGCGAGGCCGCCGTGGTGGTGGTGAACACCTGCAGCTTCATCCAGGACGCCCGCGAGGAATCGGTGCGCACCCTGGTGGAGCTGGCGGAGCAGGGCAAGGAGCTGATCATTGCGGGCTGTCTGGCCCAGCACTTTCAGGAGGAGCTGCTCGAGAGCCTGCCGGAGGCCCGGGCCATCGTGGGCACCGGCGACTACCAGCACATCGTGAGCGTGCTGGAGCGGGTGGAGGCCGGGGAACGGGTGAACCAGGTGAGCGCCGTGCCCACCTTCGTGGCCGATGAGCACCTGCCCCGTTATCGCACCACCAGCGAGGCCGTGGCCTACCTCAAGGTGGCCGAGGGCTGTGACTACCGCTGCGCCTTCTGCATCATTCCCCACCTGCGCGGCGACCAGCGCTCGCGTCCAATCGCAAGCATCGTGGCCGAAGCGCGCCAGCTGGCGGCCCAGGGGGTGCAGGAGCTGGTGCTGATCAGCCAGATCACCACCAACTACGGCCTTGACCTCTACGGCAAGCCCCAGCTCGCCGAGCTGCTGCGGGCCCTCGGCGAAGTGGAGATCCCCTGGATTCGTGTGCATTACGCCTACCCCACCGGGCTCACCAGCGAGGTACTGGCGGCTTACCGGGAGGTGCCCAACGTGCTGCCCTATCTGGATCTGCCCCTGCAGCACAGCCATCCCGAGGTGCTGCGGGCGATGAATCGTCCCTGGCAGGCCGGTGTGACCGGGGGCCTGCTGCAGAGGATCCGCCAGGAGCTGCCGGAGGCGGTGCTGCGCACCACCTTCATCGTGGGCTTCCCGGGCGAAACGGAAGAGCACTTCCAGCATCTGCTGGATTTCGTGGCCGAGCAGCAGTTCGACCATGTGGGCGTGTTCACCTTCTCGCCGGAGGAGGGCACCCCAGCTGCGGACCTCCCTGATCAAGTTCCAGCGGAGGTGGCCGCCGAGCGCAAGGACCGTCTGATGGCCCTGCAGCAGCCGATCGCTGCCGAGCGCAATGCCGCCTGGGTGGGCCGCATCGTGGATGTGCTGATTGAGCAGGAGAACCCCTCCAGCGGCGCGATGCTGGGCCGCTGTGCCCGCTTCGCCCCGGAGGTGGATGGCGAAGTGCGGGTGATGCCCGGCGAAGGGGGCCTCTGCGCCGCCCCGGGCACCCTGGTGCCGGTGCGCATCACCGCCGCCGACACCTACGACCTGATCGGCGAGGTTGTCGGGGCGAAGGCCATGGTGGGCGATGCCCTAGCCGCCCGCCGGCCGGCGCCTTGACACCGCCCTCGCGGACCGGTGACGTTCAGGATCGCGCTGCCGGAGGTCATCCCGATGGAAGGCCCCTGTCCCTCGGCACGGCCGTACAGGGGGATCCGACCGGGGCAGCAAGCGGCGCCCCCAGCCAACCCGGAAGGCCCGGGCGCTGGCAAGCCGGACTGAACCTGGCCCGCCAGCGGCAGATCTACCTGCTGGCTTCGGGCCTGAGCACGGCCGGCTCCTTCGCCGGGCTCACCGCCAAGAGCTGGATTCTTTTGCATGCCAGCGGCAATCCCCTGATCCTGGCCCTGCACTTCGCCACCCTCTCGCTGCCGAGTCTGCTGCTGAGCGGCCCGGCCGGCGTGGCCACCGACCGCCTTGGCTGCGAGACCGTGCTGATCCGGGCCCAGTGGGGCCTGTTCACAGCCGCCCTGCTCGGGGCCCTGGCGATCCCCTTGCTGCAGGGCCAGGCCCAGGTGCTGATGCTGCTGCTGAGCACACTGCTGGTCGGGGTGGCCAGCAGCTTCGAGCTCACGGCCCGCAACAAATACAGCGCTCTGCTGGTGGAGGATCCGGAGCGCCTGGGCCGCTACATCGCCAGCTTTTCGGTGGTGTTCAACGTGGGCAAGCTGGTGGGCCCGCCCCTGGGGGGCTGGCTGCTGGCCCTCACCGGACCGACCACAGCCCTAGCCCTGGATGCCGCCACCTACCTGCTGCCGATCGCCACGGTGCTCGGGGTGTTGCAACCGATCCGCTCGGCAGAACAGCGCAGCGCCCCCGGACGTTCGGCCTCCCTGGGAACGGCCTGGCGGGAATGCGGTGCCGTGCTGCGCCATGTGCTGCGCTTCACGGCCCTGGCCAGCCTGGTGGGCTTCTTCCATCCGGGGCTGGCGCCGCTGATCGCCCGGCAGGTGCTGGGCCCCTCCCCCCAGGCCCTGGGGATCTTCACGAGCGTGCTGGCGGCGGGCAGCATCACCGGTGGGGTGGTGCTGCAGCGCAACAGCAGCCGTCTGATCCAGCGGCCCGGCGTGCTGCTGGGGTGGAGCACCGTGATCACGGCCCTCGCCCAGCTGGGGATGGCCGCCAGCGGCGGCCATCAGGGGATGCAGTTGCTGATGACCTTCCTGATCGGGGGGGGCACCGCATGCCTGCTGGCCGGCACCAACCTGATCGGCCAGATGGGAGCCCCGATGGCTCTGCGAGGTCGGATGGCGGGCCTGGGGCAGATCGCCTTCCTGGGGGGCGGTGGCCTCAGCGGCATCATCGCGGCCCTCTTAAGCGGCCGAATCGGTCTGAACGGCACCTTCGCGCTGCTGGGGAGCGCGGGGCTGGTGCTGGGGATCCGCGAGCTTCTGCTGCGGGGGCAGCTCCGCCTGGCTGATCAGGCGCCGCCGCAATCCCGCCTCAGATCAGACGAATCCCCCGCAACAGAACCGTGAGCAGAAAGGCGGCCGTCAGGCCACCGCCCACCAGAGCCAGATAGATCGCCGCGCCCATGGGCCTTTGCTGCAGGAACCCGGCCATTACAGCAGAACGACTGGGCTCTCCGAGGTAGGCGCGCCACCGCCGTGGCAGATCGCCATGAATGCCCCCGCCTAGCGGGACCGGCCGCCCCAAGCGGATCGACGGGCCTGGGGCGGGATGGGAAGCGGATGGGGGAAATCCGGCCACCCGAAGGGTCGAGCGGTCCGGAAACCATCTAGGGTTACAGCCACTCCGGGGCAGTCGCACCCATGCGCACCCTCTTCATCTATCCCGAGTTCCCGAAGACCTTCTGGAGCTACGAGAAGATCCTCGAATTGGTGAACCGCAAGGTGCTGCTGCCGCCCCTCGGGCTGGTGACCGTGGCGGCCCTGCTCCCCCAGACCTGGGAGATGAAGCTGGTGGACCGCAACGTGCGCGAGGTGAGCGAAGCGGAATGGGGCTGGGCAGAGCTGGTGGTGATCTCCGGGATGATCGTGCAGAAGGCCGACATGGCCGCCCAGATCGCCAAGGCCAAGCAGCGGGGCCTGCCGGTTGCCGTGGGAGGCCCCTTTGCCAGTTCCACGCCCGATGCCCCTGAGATCTCCCTGGCGGATTTCAAGGTGCTTGATGAGGGCGAAATCACCCTTCCCCTGTTCATCGAGGCGATCGAGCGGGGCGAGAGCAGCGGGCGGTTCAGCGCCAACGGCGAAAAACCCGATGTGACGGGCACCCCGATTCCCCGCTTCGACCTGCTGGAACTCGATGCCTACGACTCGATGAGCGTGCAGTTCTCGCGGGGCTGCCCTTTCCAGTGCGAGTTCTGCGACATCATCGTGCTCTACGGGCGCAAGCCCCGCACCAAGAGCCCGGAGCAGCTGGTGGCCGAGCTGCAGCGCCTCTACGACCTGGGCTGGCGCCGCGCGATCTTCCTGGTGGACGACAACTTCATCGGCAACAAGCGCAACGCCAAATTGTTGCTGCCCGCGATCAAGGCGTGGCAGATCGAGCGGGGCTATCCCTTCACCTTCACCACCGAGGCCTCCGTGGACCTCGCCTCCGACGAAGAAATGATGCGGATGATGGCTGAAGCCCGCTTCGAGGCGGTGTTCCTCGGCATCGAGACCCCTGACGAGGCCAGCCTCTCGGTAGCCGGCAAGCACCAGAACACCCGCAGCTCCCTGGAGGAGTCGGTGGACCGGATCACCTCCTACGGCATCCGGGTGATGGCCGGCTTCATCATCGGCTTCGACGGAGAAAAGCAGGGTGCCGGCGACCGCATCGTGCGCTTCGTGAGCCGCACCGGCATCCCCGCCGCCATGATGGGCATGCTGCAGGCCCTGCCGAACACCGGTCTCTGGCATCGCCTTGAGAAGGAAGGCCGCCTGATCCAGGAGAAGGCCGACGCCAAGGGCGTGAACCAGACCAACCTGCTCAACTTCGTGCCCACCCGCCCGATCCGCGACATCGCCAACGAGTACGTGGATGCCTTCTGCCGCCTCTACGAACCCAACGCCTACATCGATCGGGTGAAGCATTACTACCTCAAGATGGGCGAGCCCCGCTGGAAAGCTTTTTACCGGGCCGAGAACTCCGATAAGCCGGCGATTCCCCCCCTGCGGGATCTGCGGGCCCTGGGCATCGTGATCTGGCGCCAAGGAATGTTGCGCGACACCCGCTGGCGCTTCTGGAACGCCCTGATCACCGTGGCCCGGCGCAACCCCAAGACACTTGAGCAGTTCCTGGTGACCCTGGCCCACAACGAGCACTTCCTGGAATACCGCGGCATCGTGACCCGCGAGATCCAGGATCAGCTGGCGGCCCTGCCGCCCGATCCCCCCACCGCGCCGGTGCAGCCCAGCCGCGAACTGCAGCCAGCCTGAGCCCCCCCACTCGCGGGGAGGGGTCAGTCCTGAACGTAGGGTTCACCCGCCAGTAGGGCGGCCTCGGCCTTCTGAAGCTCGCGGCCCAGATAGAGGGCGTGATCGAGGCGGCTGAGGGGGAAGGGGCCCGCTCCCTCGGTGAGGGCGATCCCCAGCTCCTTGGCCGTGCGGCCGCGGAACACCGCCAGGGGCCGGCGGGGGCCGGCGTTGCGGCAGGCGAGCACCTCGCCGGTATCCGGGTCGGTGGCCAGGCCCCGTTCATCGATGCCGTTGCCGTAGTGCTCGGCCACCAGTTCGCCCTCCCGGTGATCGACAAGGATCAGGAAATAGCCGGCCGGATCGAGACGGATCGAACGCTGGGAGAGCCCTTCATCAAGGGCCAAGGCCGCGGCGACCCGCAAAGCAGAAACATCCATTGGGCGATGTTATCGGCCCTGTTGAGGGGGCACATCGGCCCCGCCAGGCCGGCGTCCGGGGCGCTTGTCGATGGGAGGACCCAGCCTCACGCCCAGCAACTCAAGGATCGGCCGGGTTCTGCGAAAGGCTGCTGGCGCCTGGGCTGAGCCTGGCCGTCCGCTCGAGGGCACTCAGCTCAAACCGCCGACCAGGGCCCGGAAGGTTCGCGGCTCAGGCGGGGTCTTCGGCAGCCCCCTCCACGCCGGGGAGGGGCGGCACCCCGCCGCGGAAGGGCAATTCGGCATTCACCGCCTCAATCTCCTCGCGCTGGGCCTCATTGGCCTCGCTCAGCCAGCGCCGCAGGATGGCGGCGAAGCGGGGGTCACTCCAGCGGTGCAGGCTGACGCGGGGTTCGGCCAGAAAGCCGCGGCGGCGCTTGTGGCTGCCGCCGGCGCCGGGGTCAAAGCGGCGGATGCCGCGCGCGATCGCCCAGTCAATGGGGGCGTAGTAACACACCTCGAAGTGAAGGTTCTCCAGATCCACATCGCTGCCCCAGTACCGCCCCCAGAGCCCCTGGCCGTCCTGCACGCACAGCGACATCGCCACCGGATCAGCGGGATCGCCATGGTGGGCACTGAACAGCACCAGATCGGGGCGCAGCGTGTCGGCCGCTCGAAAGAAGGCTTCCGTCAGGTACTTGCTGCCCCAGGGGCCCCAACGGGCGCAGTGCTGGGCGTAGAAGTGATGCATCCGCTCGAGCAGGGCCGCAGGAATGGCCTCCCCCACCACCGCTGTCACCGTGAGGCCGGCAGCGGCCACGGCGGCACGCTCGCGGCGCACGTTGCGGCGCTGGTTGGCGTTGAAGCCGGCCAGGTAAGCCTCGAAATCGACGAAGCCGGGGTTGCTCCAGCAGCCCTGCTGGTTGATCCAGGCGCTGCAGCCCGCTGCCTCGGCCAGGGGCCGCCAGCGGGGATCCACATAAAGGAAATTGCAGCTGAGCAGTCCGTTCTGATGGCAGAAGGCGTCGATCAGCTCCAGCAACAGAACGGTGATCGCAGCCTCGTCTTCGTCGGGGGCCACGAGGAAGCGGTAGCCCTCCACCGGGCTGAGGGGGCTCATCCCCACCAGCTTGGGGTAATAACGCAGCCCGAGCTGGCCGGCGAGCTGGGCGAACGACTGGTCGAAGACAAATTCGCCGTAGCTGTGGCCCTTGAGGTAGAGGGGGGCCGCCGCCACCAGCGCCTCGCCCCGCCAGAGCGCCAGATGGCAAGGCTGCCAACCCTCCCGGGGCACGATGCTGCCGCTGGCCTCGAGCTGGTGCAGCCAGCGCCAGCGGAAGAAGGGGGCGGCGGCATGGCCGTCCAGCAGCCGGTCCCAGGCCTCCGGGGGCAGATCAGCGATGGCGCGATGCCAGCGGGCTTGCAGCTCGGCCATGGCAACAGCGGCGGTGAGGGGGCCTCAAGGCGCAAAACTAACGGCTGCATTCCCTGGCTGCCCGCCGTGCCCCTCCCGACCTGGCCTCCACGCCGGCGTTGCCTGCCCGCGGCCCTTGGAGTCCTGGGGACAACCCTGGCGCTGGCCGGGGCCACGCCGATGCCGCCGGCCCGGGCGGGCCTGCTCACGCCGGTGCTCCAGCTGATGCGGCCCCAGCTGGAGACGCGTCTGGCCAAGGTGTGCGTGGAGACCGCCGCCGGCAGCAACGTCGAGCTCAGGCGAACCCTGGCGGAACCCTGCCAGCAGCTCGCCGTTCCCACCAGCCGCTGCCTGATTGAGGAAACCGACAGCAGCGGCCGCGGCCTGGGGGTGTTGACCGAGCTGCTCGGCGGCCGCTTCGGCGATGACAGCGAGGTGGTGGTGAAACGCTGCCTGGCACGGCTGTTCGGCATCCCCGCCGACAGCCTGCGGGACGTGCGCCTGCGGGACCTGGGTCGCCACTTCGGATCCCGCCAGACGGGCGCCGAGGCGCCCTGAGGTCTTACGTGCTGAGGGGGCGGGCTGGTCACCAGGGCGGACTGGGGCGCGCCAGGGTGGCCGACCAAGGGCGAACCACGGCGCTGGAGAGGGCGCTGCTGCCGGCAAGGCCAGCATCGTAGAAACGGGTCCGGAAGGGTCCCGAGGGCCCACGCACCCCCCTGCCCCCATGGCCGCCTCCGGAGCCGATGCCCCCAGCCACGCGGAACTGGCCAGGCGGTTGGCCGGCATCAATGTGTACCTCGTGGGGATGATGGGAACGGGTAAGAGCGCCGTGGGAGGCCCGCTGGCGTCGGCTCTGGGCTACCGCTTCCTCGATGCCGACACCGCCCTGGAGCAGGCCGCCGGCCGCTCCATTGCCGAGGTGTTCGCCGAAGAGGGGGAGGAGGGCTTCCGCCAGCTGGAAACCGCCGTTCTCGATCGGATCGCCGGCTTCCATTCCCTGGTGGTGGCTACCGGCGGTGGCGTGGTGACCCGGCCGGTGAACTGGGGCCACCTGCAGCAGGGTGTGGTGGTGTGGCTGGATGCCCCCGAAACGCTGCTGCTGGACCGGCTGAGGGCCGATCCCACCCCCCGGCCCCTGCTGGGCGACCCCGACCCCGCCGCCCGGCTGGCCGCCCTGCTGGAGGCACGGCGCCCCCTCTACGCCCAGGCCGACCTCCACGTGCTGCAGGCGGATGCACCGCCCGAGGCCGTGGCCCTGCAGGTGCTGGAGGCCCTGCCCACGATCCTGCGGGAACGTTCCAGCCCACCCGAGAGCCCTGCGGTGCTGCTCGGTGGCGACGGGCAAATCACGCCCTCCCTGAACTGAGCAGGCCAGGCCCTCAGGTTCCCGCCCCGCCCGGAGGCTCCAGACGCACCGCAAACCAGCTGATCACCCGCCCCGGTTCCAGTTCAAGCTCACAGGCGGTGTCGAGCAGCCGCTGGGCCCGTTCCGGCGGATCGGCCAGCCCCGCCAGATCAGCCGGGGGGTGAATCAGACCGGCCAGATGGCCCTCCAGCCAGGTGAGGGTGGCGGCCGCCGTGAGAATCGATTCGGCCCCACCGGGCTCCAGCACCACGTAATGATCGAGTTCCCGCAGGAGGGGATCGGACATGACCAGCCGCCGCATCACGCCCATCCTGCCGTTGCTGCTGGCCCTGATGCTGGTCGCGGTGATGGTGCAGGCACCAGCGGCCCTGGCCGCCCCCTCCATGGCCGGCATCCCCCCACCACCCCCGGACCCCCTCGAGCGGCGCCTGGCGCGCTGGCCCGACTGGAGCCTGCCGGCGCCCCTGCCCCGGCCTGGCCGGGATGATCTGGTGTGGCCCGCCTGGTTCAGCGGAACCTGGGAGGTGAGCAGCCTGCCGGCCGAACCAACGCCAGAACCTGCGGCCACCCTGCGCTGGCGGGCCCGCTTCGTGGCGGATGGCGAGGGCGGCGCCGTGGCGGATCGGGCTTTCAATGCCCGCCAGATCGGAGAGGCCCTGCTGGGCGATCAGCTGCTGGCGGTGCGCAACGACCCGACCAATCCCAACCGGCAGGTGGCGCGGCTTCGGGGGAATCGCGAGCTGGAATCCACCGTGGTGGGCCGGCGCCGCAGCAGCCCCGATGACCGCACCTTTCTGGCCGACGAACTGACCCTGCAGGTGTTGCATGGGCCCACCAACCCGCGTATCAGCCGGGTCGAGGTGCTGGGCCGCTGGCATCGCTGCGCGGACGGCAGCATTCGTGGTGAGCAGTGGCAGGCCAGCTACGCCTCTCCAGCGGCGGGGCTGCCGGCGCAAGCCGATCACCCCCAGAGCTTCCGTCTCAGGCTCGTCCGACTTCCGCCAGGATCCGATCCCGCCAGCTGAACAGGGGCTCCAGCAGCGGATGGTCGGCGAGACCCTCCACCCCCCGGCCCGCCAGGGGCGCGCCCGCGGAGGCGGGGAACTGAAGCAGCGAGAGCTGGGCCACCACGGCCAGATCCGCCAGGCTGAGCCGGTCACCCTCCAGGTAGGGCTGATCGGCCACCAGGGCCGCGAGCTGTTCGAGGTTGCGGCGGAGCTGGCGCGCTTCGCAGGGAGCCAGCACCTCGCCCACCGCCTCACTCATCGGAGCCATCAGGCTGGCGGGGAGTGCGGCCACCACGCGGCGCAGGGGATCCGGCGTGGCCAGGGGCAGCAGGGCGGTGCGCAGCACCGGATCGGCTGCCGCCGCCTGAAGAAGGGCCTGACGGGCGCCCGCAGCCAGGGCTGTGTCGGCCCAGTCCTCCAGAAGGAGCACCCGGGCCCGGCTGCGGGGGTCAGCCGGCAGCAGGGCCGGCAGGGGATGGCGCCGCTCGAGGTGCAGGGCAATGGCGGTGGAATCGGCGATCACCTCACCCCCATCCACCAGCACCGGCACCTGACGCTGGCCAGAAAGCCGGAAGAGCTCGATCTGGCCCAGGCCGGGGGTCACCTCAAGAAGGTTGGCCTCCAGGCCCTTGACCGCCAAGACAAGGCGCACCTTCTCGCAGAAGGCGGAATGGCGGAACTGGTGAAGGTCCATCGGGAAGGGGGGATCGGCGGCGGGGGCCCCAGGGCGGCAGAGTAGCCACCACTTCAGGCATGCGGCCGTGGCCGCCGGGAGAGACGCCCGATGAGGGACTTTCTGATCAATGTGACGCGCTATCCGCGCTACCTGGTGGCCTTCAGCCTCGGGGTGCTGAACTCGGTGTTCGAGCCGCTGGCCCGGCTGCGCAGCAACCCGGTCACGGCGGTGGCGCTGATCGGAGCGCTGGTGAGCGGGCTGCTCACCCTGGTGCTGGTGCTGCGTGCCATGGTGAATGGCGCAGCCGTGGTGGCCTCTTAGGGATGGCGCAGGGACGACGGGTGGAGCGGGTGGCGGCGCTGATCCGCCGGGAGATGAGCGAGCTGCTGCGCAGCGGCATCCGCGACGAACGGGTGCACCACGGCATGGTGAGCGTGACCGAGGTGCAGGTGGCCGGCGATCTGCAGCACTGCCGCATTCACGTGAGTGTGTTCGGCAGCGAGGAGGACCAGCGGCTCACCATGGAAGGTCTCAAGGCGGCAGCCCCCTACGTCAAGGGCGAGCTGGCCCGGCGGCTGCAGATGCGCCGTACCCCCGAGGTGGTGTTCCAGCTCGACCGAGCCCTGGAGCGGGGAACCTCCGTGCTGGGGCTGCTGAACCAGCTGGAGCAGCAGCGGCAGGATCGGGGGGAGATTCCCCTCGGCAGCGATGACGAGCACGGGGATGGGCAAGACGGCGATCCGGAGGAAGGCCAGCCCAAGGAACACCTCCACCACGACACTCCCTGAGTGCCGGATGGCCGGCACGGTCACGGGGTGCCACGGCCCTGCAGAGCGGAACGGCAAGGCCAAGGGGCGATTCCTGGGCACCAGCCGCGTGGCATGAGCGGCGGAAGAAAGACGTCACCAGCGAGCGGAATCCGGATCGAAACCCATCGGCCGACGGCGCCTGAGCCACGGCTGCGCTTGCATGGTGCCAGCGGCAACGACGGCATGGAGGGGGCTGGGGAGCTGGCCGGCGTGGGGGATGGGGCCGCCGTGGCCCCGGACGAGGACCTGGCCCGCCTGGTCGCCAGCCTGCTGGTGGTGCGCGGCAGCGGCCATCTCGCCGACACCCAGCGCCGCTACCCCCGCTGGGAACTGGACAACGCCACCCTGCAACGGCTGCTGGGCTTGGGGGTGGGCGGGGTGATTCTGCTGGGGGGCAGCGCGGCCGAACTGCGGCTGCGCACCCGCCAGCTCCAGGCCTGGGCGGCCACCGACCTGCTGCTCTGCGCCGATGTGGAGGAGGGGGTTGGGCAACGGTTTGAGGGCGCCAGCTGGCTGGTGCCGCCCCTGGCCCTGGGCCGCCTTCACGGCCAGGATCCGACCGCTGCCGAAGGTCTGGCGGAGCGCTATGGCCGCTGCAGCGGCCGGGAGGCAAGGGCCCTGGGCCTCAACTGGGTGCTGGGCCCGGTGTGCGATGTGAACAACAATCCGGCCAACCCGGTGATCAACGTGCGCGCCTGGGGCGAGACCGCCGCCGCCGCTGGGGCTCTGGCGGCCGCCTTTGTGCGCGGCGCCCAGGCCGAAGGGGTGCTCTGCTGCGCCAAGCACTTCCCCGGCCACGGCGACACCGCCGCCGATTCCCATCTCGAGCTGCCCCTGCTGTCCCACAACCGCGCAAGGCTCGAGGCGGTGGAGCTGCCCCCCTTCCGCGCCGCAATCGCCGCCGGTGTGGCCAGCGTGATGACGGCCCACCTGCTGCTGCCGGAGCTCGACCGGGAGCGGCCCGCCACCCTCTCGTCGGCGGTGCTCACCGATCTGCTCCGCCGTGACCTGGGCTTTGCGGGTCTGGTGGTAACCGATGCCCTGGTGATGGAGGCGATCACCGCCCACCACGGCGCCGGTGAAGCGGCCGTGCTGGCCCTTGAAGCCGGCGCCGACCTGGTGCTGATGCCCGCCGACGCCGACGCGGCGATGGCCGCGATCGTGGCGGCGGTGGAGCAGGGCCGGCTGGCTCGGGGGAGGCTCGAGGCGAGCGCGGAGCGGCGACGGCGGGCCTTGGCAGCGCTGCGCCAGAGCGACCTGGCGGCGGCTGGCGCCATGGCCGAAGCCAGCCCTGAACCCCTGGGCCCCGGAAGCGCGGCAGGGTCCGAATTCACAGAAACCAGCGAACCCCTGGGCGCCCTGAGCAACGGGCCGATCGCCACCGACCAGGAGCTGGCCCTGGAGCTGGTGCGACGCAGCCTGCGTCATCAGGGCGGCCAGGTCACCCTGCCAGCGGAGAGCCTCGGCGCTGCAGGCGCCATCACCCTGATCCGCGTCGACAACGCCCTGGGCTGCCCCTTCCTCCAGCCATGCGCGCCCGCCCTCACCCTGGCGGGCGCCGCCGGCTTCCGGCCGATCGTGCTCGACAGCTCCAGTCCTTCGCCCTGGCGGATCGCCGACGCGAAGGCTGAAGGCCCGAACGCCTCCAGCCCGGCCGTCGGGACTGCAAACGCCAGCGGTGCAGCACCGATCGCCTCCGACGGCCCGCTTGATCTGGCCCGGCTGGGAACGGGGCCGGTGCTGCTGCAACTGTTCGTTCGGGGCAATCCCTTCCGCGGCAGTGCGGCGGGCCGCGAACCCTGGGAGGCGGTGATCCTCCAGCTCCAGGCAGCGGGGCGGCTCGCGGGGCTGGCGGTCTACGGCAGCCCCTACCTGTGGGAAAGCCTGCAGCCGCTGCTGGAGGAGGGGATTCCGGCGGCCTGGAGCCCCGGCCAGATGCCCCTGGCCCAGGCGGAGCTGCTGGTTGTGCTTGGGCTGGGCCGTCCCAGCGGCCGGAGCGATGGCTTTACCGATTGAGGCCATGCCGAACGCCCCCCTGGCCCAGCCGCCGCCCAGCACCGATCGCCCTTTGATCAGCCTCTCGATGATCGTGCGCGACGAGGCCGAGCGGATCGAGGCGGCCCTGACCTCGGTGGCCGGGTTCGTGGACGAGATGGTGGTGCTCGACACCGGCTCCAGCGACGACACCGTGGCGATCGCGGAACGCTGCGGGGCGGTGGTGACCGCGATGCCCTGGCCCGGCGACTTCGCCCCGGCGCGCAACCGGGCCCTGGAGCTGGTGCGGGGCGACTGGGTGCTGGTGCTCGACGCCGATGAACGGCTCCGCCCCGAAGCCCGCGCCCCCCTGCGGGAGCTGTTGGCCCGGCCCGAGCTGCTGGTGATCACCCTGCTGCGGCAGGAGGAGGGCGCCCTGCAGTCGCCCTATTCCAGCGTGAGCCGCCTGTTTCGCCGCCATCCCGCCCTGCGCTGGAGCCGGCCGTATCACGCCATGGTCGACGACAGCGTGACGGAGCTGTTGCAACGCGAGCCCCACTGGCGCGTCGCCCAGTGCCCCGAACTAGCCCTGCTGCACACGGGCTACCAGCCACACCGGTTGGCCGACGGGCGCAAGGCCCGGCTGTTAAAGCTGGCGATGGAAGCCGAGCTGCGCCAACGGCCCGGCGACCCCTACGCCTGCGCCAAGCTCGGCGCCCTGCTGGTGGAGGAAGGCGAACGCGACGCCGGCATCGCCCTGCTGGAGCGGGGTCTGGCCCAGTGCCCCGCCGGTGCCGATCCGGAACGCTTCGAACTGCTGCTGCACCTGGCCATCGCCCACACCGCCGACCAACCCGGCCAGGCCGCAGCCCTCTACCGCCAGGCCCTGAGCGTTCCCCTGGATCCCCGCCTCAGCCTGGCCGCCCGGCTCAATCTGGCCGGCCTGCTGCTGGAAACAGGAGCCTTGGACGAGGCGGCCCAGCTGTGCAGGGAAGCCACGCAAATCGCCCCGTCCATCGCCCAGGGCTGGAGCCAACTGGGACTTGTGGAGCGCCGCCGCGGTGCCATCGCCGCTGCCATCAGCGCCTACCGGCGTGCCCTGGCCCTCGATCCCCGGCAGGCCGCCACCCGGCAGAACCTGGCGGTGGCCCTGCTCCTGGCCGGCGACATCCCCGGCTGCCGGGAGGCCTTCCGCGAAGCGGTCGCCGCGCTGAAGGCCCAGGGCCGGGAGGCCGAAGCGCTGGCACTGGCCCGCCAGGCCGCCAGCATGGTGCATCTCGACGATTGAACCCGGCAGCCATGGCGGACGCAAAGGGAGACCACCAGGCCCTGCAGGGACGCTGGATCGGGGTAACCCGGGCAGAGCAGCAGCTCGGAGAGGCCCGCCAGCTGTTTGAGGCCGCCGGCGCCAGGGTGATCGACCTGCCCGCCCTGGTGGTGACGCCCCCCGATGACTGGGGCCCCCTTGACGACGCCCTCGCCGAGCTGGAGGACTTCCACTGGATCGTGTTCTCCAGCGCCAACGGGGTGGAGGCGGTGGAGCGGCGACTCGCCCGGCGGGGAAGCGGCCTGGCGCACCGCCCCGCGGGCCTGCGGATCGCAGCGGTGGGACGCAAGACGGCAGCGGCGCTGGAGAACCTTGGAGCGGCGGCCGACTTCGTGCCCCCAGCCTTCGTGGCCGACAGCCTGATCGAGCACTTCCCCGTTTCCGGCTGGGGTCTGCGGCTGCTGATCCCCCGCGTGCAGAGCGGCGGCCGCACCCTGCTGGCGGAAGCCTTCGCCGCGGCAGGCAGCCGGGTGGTGGAGGTACCCGCCTACGAAAGCCGCTGTCCCGAGCACTGGCCAAGCGCAGCCTTGCTGGCCCTGGAGCAGGGCCGGCTCGATGCGATCACCTTCAGCAGCGGCAAAACGGTGACCCACACCTGCCAGCTGCTGGAGCGCAGCTTTGGCCCGAGCTGGCGCGATCGGCTGGCGGATATCCGGCTGGTTTCGATCGGCCCCCAGACGAGCCAGCGATGCCGGAGCCTGCTGGAGCGGGTGGATGCCGAAGCCGACCCCCACGACCTGGGAGGCCTGGTGGCCGCCTGCGCAGCAATCCTCAACCGCGGCGAAGCTCAGGAACTGGCGCAGTCGTAGTGCTGAACACGGCTGCCTTTCTTGAGAACAAGGCTGCAGGCGTTGATGTTGATCGATTCCACGCTCCATCCGGGCGGCAGCAGCGGGGTGGAGGGCGAACCGCTCTGGCCGATCCGCAGGCTGTCGCTCTGGCTGCCCAGCACCACGATCGCTTCGGGGCGGCCCCCCGACTGAATCACGCCGCTGAGCTGAAGGGCCGGAACCGCGGGCTCAGCGGGCCGGGCGGGGACCCCAGGCGCCCCAGGGGTCCGTGGTGCGATCCCACTGGCCGGCGCCGTCACCCCGTTGGCCATGGCTGCGGTGGCGGCTGGAGAGGGCTTGGGAGCGGGGGGGCGGGGATCGCTGAAGGGATCGACTCTCCCCTGCTGCACGGCCTGCGTCACCTGCTGGGGAGTGGGAAGGGGCTGCAGACCAAGGCCGGCAGTGGCCACGGGCCGCTCCAGCCCAGTCCGGGCTGGCGGGGCGGGGGGGGAGACCACCGTGGGTGAGCCGCCCGAACCAGGCCAGCCACAGGCAGTGGTCAGCAAGGGAAGGCCACAAAGCAGGGCCACCCGGCTCAGAACACCAGAAGAGAGACGAGCAGCGCAGGGTGTCCTACGGCTGGCCCTGTTCCACCAGATCGCGGAAACGGTCAAGGTTGGCCTGCAGTTCGCGCACAACAATGCCACCCATAATGCTGGGTTCCATCAGAGGTGCAAGCACACCGGGGAGTTCATAGGCCACGCTCAGCTTCACCGCTGTGCTGGCAGGGCCCAAGGGGTAGAAGCGGACACCGCCCCGGGTGGGCAGTCCACCCACCGATTCCCAGTGGAGTTGCTGGGCCTCGACCCGCCGGGTGATCCGGGCCTTCCACTGAAAGCGGAATCCCTGGGCCGCCAGGGTCCACTCGGTGAGATCGGGATCACCGAGGGGCACCACCGACTCGATCCAGCGCATCCAGCGGGGCATCGCCTCCAGATCGCTCCACACCTCCCAGACCCGCTCCACGGGGGCCTGGATCTCCGTGGTGACTGTGTGTTCTAGCCAACGACCCATGGACCCAGCCTCAGGAGACGCCAGCCGGGGCCGTGGAGCCCGTGGCGGCATTGGTGGCCAGGGAAACCGGCCGATCCAGGATGGCAGCGGCCGCAAGATGGCCGCTCATCGTGGCCCCCTCCATCGAATCGATGTAGTCCTGACGGGTGTAGCTGCCGGCCAGAAAGAAGTTGGCCACCGGCGTGCGCTGGTCAGGGCGGTAGGGCTCCATGCCCGGTGCCTCGCGGTAGAGGGACTGGGCCAGTTTCACCACATTGCTCCACACCAGGTTCAGGTCGCGGGCGGAGGGGAACAGCTTCCGCACCTGGGCGTCGGTGGCCGCCACAATGTCTTCGCTCTTCTTGGGAATCCAGGGATCGCCGGGGGTGAGCACGCACTGCAGCAGCGAACCGAGCCCTTCCTTGCGGTAATCGACCGGGCTGGCCAGGGCCAGATCGGCGAAACAGCTGAAATCGGCATCGGCGGTATAGAGCAGGTTGTCGAGGCCGGAGGGCCTGGAGAGATCGGCGCGGGCGGTGCGGGCTTCGGGGGAATCACCGAGTTCGGTGACCCAGCCGTCGTAGCGGAGCTGCACCGTGGCCACGGGCACAGCCTCGAGCCGGTCGATGGCGGCGATGGCGGGGAAGCGGCGCCAGGACTGGGGCAACAACCGCTGGATGCCCGGCACATCGCAGGCGGCCAGATAGGCATCGGCCTCCACCCGGATCTCCCCCTCGGGAGTGCCCAGGGTGAGGCCCGTCACCTGCGGTGGCTCGGTCCCGTCAGCCCCCGGGCCAGCGTCGTCGTGCACCTCAAGCACGCGATGGCGCAGGTGCAGCCGGCCACCGCGGGCCTCGATGTAAGCCAGGATCGGGCCGGTGAGCCAGCGGTGCGGCGAGCCCTTGAGCAGATTCAGCTTGGAGGCCTCGGTCTTGGCTGCAAACATCATGAAGATGGTGAGCATGCAGCGGGCCGAAATTGCCTCGCAGTCGATGAAGCCCAGCGCGTAGGCGATTGGATTCCACATGCGCTCGATGCTGCGCAGACTGCCGCCGTGGCTGGTGAACCATTCCTGGAAGCTGATGCGATCGAGGTCGCGGATCACCGTCATGGCGCCGTCGTAATCCACCAGGCCCCGCACGATCGGACTGGTGCCGAGGGCGAGGGCATTGCGCAGCTTGTCGATCCAGTCGAGCTGGGGTGTGGTGAAAAAGGCCTTCAGGCCATTGAAGGGGGCACCGATCGGAAAGCGAAAATCAAGCTCGCGCAGGTCGCCGCCCGTATTCACGAACAGGTGGGTGTGCTCCTTGGGCAGAAGATTGTCGATGGCGCCCACCTTGCGCAGCAACGCAAAGAGATTGGCGTAGTTGAAGAAGAACACATGCAACCCCATCTCAATGTGGTTGCCATCGCCATCCACCCAGCTGCCCACCTTGCCGCCCAGGAAGGGCCGGGCTTCGTAAAGGTCCACGCTGTGGCCCGCGTCCACCAGATCCACGGCCGCCGCCAGACCCGCCAGACCGGCACCCACGATGGCGACGCGCACCTTTCTGCTCCCGTGACCGACCGACTCTATGGAGAAGGCCGCCCGGAGCGGCGGGTTCCCGCAGGGGGGAAACCGGCCCGGCGGGCCCTTGCCGTCCCCTGGCCGTGGCGCCTCCGGCCCGCCCCCAAGGCAAGCTCAAGCTCCTCTCCATAGAGTGGGGCCACCAGCGACCCGCCCCCCATGAGCTCGCCGATGAGCAGCCCGATGAGCAGGCCGATGAGCAGCGAGATCGCGACCGACACCGCCATGTCCTCAACCACTGCGCCGACCAGCGCTTCCTCCGGCGCGAGCCCGGCGGAGGTCACTTTCACCGGCCGCGATGGCAAGGGCATCCTGATCACCGAGCCGGCGATGAAGCAGCTGGCGGCGCTGATGGCCCAACAGGGCAGCGACAAGGTGCTGCGGGTGGGTGTTCGCTCCGGCGGCTGCAGCGGCATGAGCTACACGATGGATTTCATCGACACCAACGGCATCCGCGGCGACGATGAGGAGTACGTGTACGAGCCGGCCGGAGCACCCTCCTTCCGGGTGGTGAGCGACCCGAAGAGCCTGTTGTACATCTACGGCATGCAGCTTGATTTCTCTTCCGCCCTGATCGGCGGCGGCTTCAACTTCACCAACCCCAATGCCAGCCAGACCTGTGGCTGCGGCAGCTCCTTCGCCGTCTGAGGGGCCGGCAAGCCGGCGCCCTTGAGGCGGCCAGTCGCCCGGCGTGGGAACCTGAAGGGATTCCAGCGGCGCTGCCATGACGGCCCCCTCCCCCACCCCGTCCTCCACCGATACCGGCGAGGCCCAGGAGTCGGGCGAAGCCTCCCTGTTCGACCAGGCCCTGGCCCGCTATCAGGCCGGAGCGGCGCCTGAGGATCTGATCGACGATTTCCTGGCGATCACGGCCCAGGCGCCGCGGCAGTCGGCAGGCTGGACCTGCCTGGCCTGGTTGCAGCTGCTGCTGGATCAGCCCCGCGCGGCCCTGCAGTCGGCCCGCACGGCGGTTCGCCTCAATCCGCAGGATCCCCAGGCCCGCATCAACCTCAGCCTGGCCCTGCTGGAAACCGGGGGGAAGGGGGTGCGCGAGCACGTGGAACTGGTGCAGCGGGTGATGCTGATGGCGCCTGAGCTGGCCGAGGAGCTGCGCGGTTCGATCGCCGATGGGCTGCAACGGCGGCCGGGCTGGGGCGCCCTGAACAAGCTGAAGGGCTGGCTGGAGGCTTGAAGCCGGTTCTGCTGCTGAGCAACGGCCACGGCGAGGATCTCAGCGGCGCGGCCCTGGGGAGCCAGCTGCGCCTGCGGGGTGTGGCGGTGGAAGCCCTGCCCCTGGTGGGCCACGGCCGGGCCTACCGCCAGGCGGGCATCCGCGTGGTCGGTCCCACCCGCGACTTCAGCACCGGCGGTCTGGGCTACACGAGCCTGGCCGGCCGCCTCACCGACCTGCGCGAAGGTCAGTTCCCCTATGTGCTCGGCATGCTCGGGCGGCTATGGCGGCGGCGGCGCCACTACCGGCTGGTGGTGGCGGTGGGCGACCTGGTGCCGGTGCTGGGGGCCTGGCTGACGGGCCAGGAAGCGGCGACTTACCTGGTGGCCTATTCCAGTCACTACGAAGGGAGGCTGCGGCTGCCCTGGCCCTGCGGCTGGCTGCTGAAGCGCCCCCGGATGCGGGCCGTGTGGAGCCGTGATCAGCTCACCGCCGACGACCTGAGCCGGCAGCTGGGCCGGCCGGTGGCCTTCCTCGGCAATCCCTTCCTCGACCCGCTGCTGGAGGGTGTGGCAGCAACCGCCCCAACAGATCGGCCGGGCGAGGGGGGCAGCGGTGGGGCCGTCGCAGCCGAGCGGCCCGTGGTGGCGGTGCTGCCCGGCAGCCGGCTGCCGGAGGCCCTCGGCAATCTCACCCTGCTGCTGGGGGTGCTGGAGCGGCTGCCCGCCGCCACCGGAGCGCACCAGGAGGAACCGATCCTGAGAGCCGCGCTGGTGACGGCCCTGGAGCCGGCCGCCATTGCCGCCGCCGCCGCGCCGCTGGGGTGGCGCTTCCTGGAGGGATCGGGCGTGGCAGGAGCAGAACATGCGGCGCTGCAGCGGGATGGGCGGCGGCTGGAACTCCACTGGAACCGCTTCGCCGCCGTGCTGGCCAGCAGTGATCTGGTGCTCGCGATGAGCGGCACCGCCTCGGAGCAGGCCGTGGCCCTGGCCCGCCCGGTGCTGCAGCTGGCGGGCCCTGGCCCCCAGTTCACCGAGGGCTTCGCCGAGGCCCAGCGCCGCCTGCTGGGAGCGGGGGTGACCTGCGCTCCAGGCCCGGTGGGCCAGGCAGGCACCCTGGCGGCCACGGCAACACGGCTGAGGGGGATGCTGGATCGCCTCGCCGATCCGGTGGCCGGACCCGCCTGGCGCCGGGAGCGGGAGGCGATCGCGGGGGAGCGCCTGGGGGCCATGGGGGGAAGCGGCCGCATCGCCACGGCAATCCAGGAGATCCTGGAGATGCCACCAGGCCGTCCTGGATCACGCCCGACCTGAGCCATGAGCACCCCACCCCCCGATCGCCCCGCAGCCCAGCCGCTCCGCACCCAGGCGGCCCCTGGCACCGACCCGGCGCCGAGCAGCCCCGATCGCGCGGGTCTGCAACGCCTGCGGGAGCTGCTGGACCGGCTGTTGGTGGCGGATGTGTTCCTGGTGCTGGCTGGCGCCCTCTGGTTCGCCGTGGCGGTGGTGCTGCACAGCCAGGGGGTGGAATCGCCCCTGGCCACCTTCCAGCGGCTCTGGGAGCCGCTGTTCACGCCGGCGATCGGCCTGCTGATGGCAGCGGCGCTGCTCAGCGGAGCCCTGGGCTGGTGGCAGCGCCAAGGGCAGCGCTGAGGTCGGGGTATTGATAGCGGAAGCCCTGGGCGGCGAGCCGCTCCGGCAGCACCTGCTGGCCCTCCAGCACCACCTGGGCGCCATCGCCGAGCAGGAGCTTCAGGATGGCGCCCGGGACCGGCAGCAGGCTCGGACGCCCCAGGCTGCGGCCGAGGGCCGCCGCGAAATCAGCCATGCGGGCGGGCTCGGGCGCCACGGCGTTGTAGACGCCGCCGTAGGCGGAATCCTCCAGCGCATTGGCGATCAGGCGGCAGAGATCGTGACGATGGATCCAGCTCATCCACTGCCGCCCACTGCCCACCGGTCCGCCGAAGCCGGCCCGGAACACCGGCAGCATCTTGCCGAGAGCGCCTCCATCGGGCCCCAGCACGATCCCAATCCGCAGGATCACCAGCCGGGTGGCGGAAGGCACCGCCCTGGCAGCGGCCTCCCAACGAAGGCAGAGCTGGCCGAGCACATCGTCGCCGGCGGCGGCCGCCTCACCGAACCGCTCGTCGGCACTGGTGCCGTAGTAGCCGACCGCGGAGCCGTTCACCAGCACCGAGGGCGGCTGGGGCAGAAGGGCCATGGCCTCCACCAGCAGTTCCGTCGTCCGAACCCGGCTGGTGACCAGCCGTTCCAGGTGCTCGGCCGTCCAGCGGCGATCGGCGATCGGCTCACCGGCCAGGTTCACCACCCCCTCGGCCGCAGCCAGGGCCTGGCGCAGGGCATCCTGCTGCCAGCTGGCGGGATCGGCGGGATCAAGCTTCAGGCACTGCAGACGGTCACTGGCCAGGGCTGGAAAGGGCTGACTGCGGCGGCTCACCAGCGTGATGCTGTGCCCCAACTCCAGCAGAAAGGGCACCAGCTCGCGGCCCACGAAACCCGAACAGCCCAGCAGCAGCAACCGCATGCCCACATCCCCGATGGTGCCGCCGAGGCTAGGCGGCACCGGAACCGGTTGCCCCGGTGCCGGTGCCATTGGGCCAACGCGGCCCGGCGGAGCGGAGGCAACGCCCCGTGGCCGTGGGTCCTAACCTGCGGCCACCTCACTGGCCCAGCTCCATGGCCGAAACGCCCGCCCCCGCCCCCGCTCCGGCTGCCGCAGCCCCCGCGGCGGCGGCCCTCAAGAAGGGAGCCCTGGTGCGCCTGAATGCCAAGGCCTACGCCGGCAGCCTGGAGGCGGCCGCCAGCGACGGCGCCCCGCCGGCCTATGTGGTGGAAGGACCCGGCGAGATCCTGGCGCTGAAGGGCGAGTACGCCCAGTTGCGCTGGCGCCGCCCCGTGCCGGATGTGTGGCTGCGGCTCGACCAGCTGGAGCCCTGGAGCGAAGCCTGATGCACGCGGCGGATCCCTGGTGGGAGCGCCGAACAACCGACCCTGACCGGCCATGGCATGGCTGGGGCAAACGCCACCGGATCAGATCGAAAGCCGGCGCCGCTCCTCCTGGAGCCGCTGGCGACGACGACGCGCCTCTCGCAGCATCTCGCGGCCGTCATGGAGATAGCTGTCCACATAGCCGAGCGTGTAGCGCTCCAGCTCAGCGAGGGCATCCTGCACCTGCCCCAGGCAGTGATACACGCTGAGGCCGAAACCGCGGGCCAGCTCTGGGCAGGCCCGCGAGCGGTAGAGCGTCTCGGCGCGGGCCACCTTCTGGCGGCTCTGCTCGAGGAAGGCGCAGAAGGCCTCCATCAGCGCGTCGTCGTAAGGGTCGGCGGAGAGGGCCTTAAGGGCGGCGGGGAAGGGGTTGATCACCTGACCCAGCAACCGGTCCATGGGGGCATAAACAAGCCGCAGCCAGTCGAGCAGATCGCCGGCGGAGCGCTCCCTGGAGGCGGCCTTGCCCACCGTCGAGGCGGGCCCGGACCCGCCCGATCCTGAACCGGGTGGATCGGCTGCCACACCGGCGGCAGCACGAACAGACCCAGAAGCGCCGCAGCCGCCGGTGCTGAGGTCGTAACGACGGCGGCGATCCCGGTCCCCCAGCACCTCCCAGGCGGCATTGAGGGCGAGCATCCGCTGGGAATCACCCCCGGCATCGGGATGGTGGCGCTTCACCAGGGCGCGATAGGCGGCCTTGATCTCCGTGGCGGTGGCGGTGCGACCCACCCCCAGCACCGCGTAGGGATCCGCGGCAACCAGGGGGGCTGTGGAGAGGGAATCGCGTCGGGCGGCGGACAAACCAGGGAGCCGGTGCCCCCCCATCATCAACCAGGCCGATGGTGCGGCTGCTGGGTTGAGCTGGGCGCGGGCCAGCGAACGCGCAAAAAAAAGCCCCCCGTTTCCGGGGGGCTGGAGGGGTTGTGTGAGGAGAGAGCGGATCGGTCAGAGGCAGCTGTCCCGATCAGAACTTGAACATGGTCTGCACCAGGCCGCCGAAGGCGTTGTTGGTGAAGCCGTTGGCGGTGTACTGGCCGAGGGGGCGGCTGAGGTAGAAGATCGCCGGGGTGATGCTGATGTTGTTGCTCACCTGGAACTTGTACCACCACTCGAAGGCGTAGTTGCCGTCGTTGGCGCCGTTGGGGGAGTCGTAGAAGCCCATGTACACGTTCTGAGCCCGTGCCTTGCCGGATCCCGAGTAGCCGTAGGGCTTACGCAGGCCGCTCTGGCTGAGGCCGGTCACATAGGTGGGCTGGCCGAAGGAGAAGCCGGCGGCATTGCCCTTGGCGAACAGGTCGTTCCACTGCAGGCCCAACTGCCAGGACTGCATCTGGGTGATGTTGCGAACATCGCCGTAGTTGGGGAACGGCTGGGTGGTGCCCGCAGGGATGGTGCTGGTGGCGTTGTAGCCGTTGTAGGTGGGGGAGCTCACGGCGCTGATGCCCCAGCCCAGGCTGATCGAGGGGATCAGGCCAGCGTTGAGCGGCTGCCAGGCGGCGTTCAGGGCGAAGTTGTTGCTGGAGGTGTTGCCGCTCCAGAAGGGGCTTACGCCCGTGGTGCCTACACCATCGCTGCAGGGAAGGTTCTGCCTGGCGAACTGGGTGCCGCGGCGGGTGAGATCCTGGCCGCACTGGCCGTAACGCCAGGCCGCGGTGAGGGCGAACTGGGGACCGGCCCAGCCGATCTGGGTGAGGAAGCTGCCGGCGCTGGAGGAGGTGAAGAGGCCACCGCCACCCAGGGCGCCAGTGGTGCCAGGGTTGCTGTTCTCGCCGTTGACGGCCACGTAGCTGGTGGAGGCAGCGAAGTAGGGCTGACCCTTCTTCACCTTCTGCTTCCACATCAGACCGAAGGCAGAACCGGTGGCCTTGTTGTAGGTGGCCGGCGCGCCGTTGAGGGTGAAGACGTCGAGGAGATCAGCCTTGTAGAACGAGGGGGTGATCGCCAGGAACTCGGTGTTACGAGCGCGGGGACCAACCAGGGCGGTGAAGGTCTGTCCGATCGGGAAGCGGTAGTACAGACGGTCGATCTGGACCAGGTTGTTGCAGTTGGTGCTGCCGGTTGCACCGCTGGTGCAGGTTCCGAACGCCTTGTCGAGAGCCAACAGGTTGTAAGGGTTGCCGTTGAAAACGCTGTTGGCGAAGTTACCGGAGCGCAGACGGGTGTAAAGAAGATCCTTGCCGGTGAAGCTGGTGTTCAGATTCAGACGCAGGTCGTAATTGAAGGTGAGGGCACCCCAGTTACGGCTGTTATTGCCCGAATAACGGGTGGCGTTGGTTGCCCCGGTGTTGGGCGTAGCAAGGCCGGAACCATTGGCCGTGCTGGGTCCGTACTGGCTGCCACCAAAGGACACGGCGCCGATGTCAAAAACGGCCTCACCCTGCAGCTTGGTGGTGGTGGAGAACTGCATCGCCTCCAGCTTGCCGATCTTCTTCTCGATGCCGTCGATGCGGCCACGGATCACCGTGAGCTCCCGCTCAAACTCCTGGGCCAGACGCTTGAGTTCGTCGGTGGCCTCGGTGACGCGATCGAGACAGGAATTCAGAAGGGCAGCCGCCTCATAACGGGAGAGGGGCTTGGCGCCCTTGAAGGTGCCATTGGGATAGCCGGCCACACAGCCGTACTGCTCCACCAGATTGTTCAGGGCTTGATAAGCCCAATCAGTGGGCTGCACATCGCCAAACTGGGAGATGTTGGTGATCTGGTCGCTGGAGACCGGGGCGTAGCGATTGAGATCAGCTTCGGAGGCCATCGCCGCCACGGGGGCCACAAGGCCAACCGCAGCAGAGCTGACCAGCAGCTTCTGGAAGGGTTTCATGGGTTCCTCACACCAAAAAGAGGACTTCCGATTTGGAAGTGTGCCGAGGATAACCAAAGCAGCAGATCCGCTGCCATTTTGTGATCACAGGGCTTGGTGTTGCAGAACACATTCCATGCCGGATCAGCCAAAAAAAGACCCGGCTGCGATACAGCCGGGTCGGATGAGGTGTGGGAGCAAAGAGAATGGGACGGATCGGGAAGTGTCCCAGCTTTGCAATGAAATCGCAGAGCTGGGACGATCAATCCAAGGGCCGAGATCAGAACTTGAAGGTGGTTTTCACAAGACCGCCGAAGCTGTTGAAGCTCTGGCCATTGTCCTTCTGCAGGGCGCCGAGGGGAGCGCTGAGGTAGTAGATGGCAGGAGTCACGCTGATGTTGTCGGTGACTTGCATCTTGTACCACCATTCCCAGGCGTAGTTGCCGTCGTTGAAGCCGGAGCTGGTCACGAAGGTGGGCTGACCGAAGGCGAAGCCGAAGGTGTTGCCCTTCAGCAGGAAGTCGCCCCACTGGAAGCCGAGGTACCAGGACTGGCTGGCGTCGCCACCGAGGTTGATGGTGTCGGCGTAGCCGCTGGTGGCGGTGGTGTAGGCGGTTGGCCCAGCACCCGTGGAGCCGCCCACGTAGGTGTTGATGCCCCAGCCGGCGCTGATCGAGGGGAACCAGCGGGCCGCGAGCGGCGAGAAGTAGGCGCTCAAGCCCACGGAGTTGGTGCTGCTGGCACCGAAACCGGCCACGGCAAGGGGAGTGCCGTTGCCGCCATAGAGGCCGGCGCCGCTGGAGTAGGTGTAAGCCGCCGCCAGACCGAAGTTGGGCCCGCCGTAGGCCGCCTGGATGGTGCCGGTTTCCGCGGCGCCGGCGGTGCCGATGCCACCCAGCGAGGGGTTGGAGATGTCGCCGTTGGCGCTCACATAGTTGGCGCTGAGGCTGAAGCCGCCAGCCTTCCACCACAGACCGGCACCGGCGCCGAGGTTGAGGCTGTAGGCGCCGGGGGCGCCGGCGTAGGTGAAGATGTCGAGAACGGTGTCAGCCGGGTAGGCCGAGGGCCACATCGCCAGCATGTCGTCCTGACGGACGCGGGGACCGAAGGTGGCCGTGAAGCCGCCGCCGATCGGGAACTGGTAGAAGAGACGGTTGATCTCAACGATGTTGTTGCCGGCACCGGATTCAAACGCGGTCTCCATGCCGAGCAGACCCACCGGGGCGTTGCCGAACCAGGCGCTGCCGTTGAAGTTGCCGGCGCGCAGGCGGGTGCGCAGCAGGTCCTGACCGGTGAAGCTGGTGTCGAGGTCGAGGCGCAGGTCGTAGGGGAAGCTCAGGGCGCCGGCGGTCTGCTTGGCGTAGGTGGCGTACTTGTCACCCACAGCCACCGGAGCGGTGGGGCCATCAGGGCCGCCAAACCTATTGGCGTTGGCATAGGCAGCCACATTCGGGGTGGTCAGCAGGTTGCCACCGAAGGTGTTGGCGCCGAGCACGAAGGCGGCGTAGCCCTTCAGTTTGGTGGTGGTGGAGAACTGATTGGCTTCCAGCTCACCCACGCGGGCTTCGAGGCCATCGACACGGCCGCGCAGCACGGCGAGCTCCTTCTGGAACTCCTTCATCAGGCGCTTGAGCTCGTCGGTGGTCTCGGTGACGCGATCGAGGCAGGCGTTGAGCAGGGCGGCCGCTTCATAGCGGGTCATCGACTGACCGCCCTTGAAGGTGCCGTTGGGATAGCCGGCCACGCAGCCATAGCGGTCCACCAGGTTGGAGAGGGCCTGGTAGGCCCAGTCGGTGGGCTTGACGTCGGAGAACTGGGAGACGCTGCTGACCTGCTCCTGGCTGGCGTATTCATTCACGCCGGAGAGATTCAGATCGGCGGCACTGGCGGCAACCGGGGCCAGAAGGCCCAGGGCGGCGGGTGCCAGCAGCAGTTGCTGGAAGAGTTTCATGGGATCCTCACACGGAAGGCGCAATGCGCCGTGAGCCATGGTGACCGGTGTCTCGGGGATCACCACGGCGGGTGTGACAGAAGACCCAACGGCCGCAGCGATGATGGGCGCCATTGCCAACCGCAGCCTCTCCCCTGGACGTTCTTCCTCCCACCAGAGCGACGGCCGGGAACGGCACCGGCCATCCGCCCGGCCCCGCGGGCCCGGGCCAAAGCTGGCTGCCTTGGGAACCCGCCGGCGCCGGCAGCGGTCCGGTGCCCAGCCCCGGTGCCCATGGCCGCGAACCCCTGTGGTGGGCTGCCCTGGGCTTGATCTGGCTGGCGGCCACCGCCGCCGATCGCCTCTGGCTGGGGCTGGATCGACGCCTGCCCAGCTGGGATCAGGCCGACTACCTCAACAGTGCCCTTGACCACGGCCGGGCCCTCGGCCTGCTGCGCGGCGGCGGCTGGCAGGGCTGGGATCACCTGCTGGATCTCTCCCCGAAGATCCCCCCCCTGGCCTCCCTGGTGAATGGCACGGTGATGGCCATCGCCGGCGACTCCCCCCTCCAGGCCTCCTGGGCGCTGGCCCTGTGGCATGGCCTGCTGCTGGTGGCGCTGGCCTGGTGGGCGCGGCAGCTGGGGGGCCGGCGCTTCGCCCTGCTGGCGGCGGCCCTGATGAGCCTGGTGCCGGCCCTGGCCCAGTTGCGGGTGGACTACACCCTCGATCTCGCCATGGCCGCCTGCACGACCCTGGCCCTGGCCCTGCTGGGCCGTTGGCAGATGGCCAGCAGCCAGGGCGGGGGGCGCTGGGGTCAGGCCCTGGCGGCGGCCACGGCGATCGCGGCGGCTGTGCTGGTGAAACAGAGCGCCCTGCTGGTGCTCACCCTGCCCTCCCTCTGGGCCGCGATCCGGGCCCTGCGCAGTCCCTGGAGGCGGCCGCAGGTGCTGGTGGCGCTGCTGATCGTGATCGGCCTGGCGCTGCCCTGGCTGCATCACAACTGGATCACCACCCTGGGGGGCACCAACCGGGCCGTGATCGAGTCCGCCGCCAGCGAAGGGGATCCGCCCGTTCTGAGCCTGGCCTCCCTGCTCTGGTACCCGAACCTGTGGCCGCGCCAGCTCGGGATCGCGCTCCTCACCCCGGCCCTCGGCGCGGGACTGACAGCGTCCTGGCTGAACCGCCAGTGGCTGGCGGGCTGGCTGCGCCATCCCGTGCGGGCCCTGCCTCCGGGCTGGGCCTGGCTGATCGGTTGCACCCTGGCCGGCTGGCTGTGCACCACCTTGAGCCCCAACAAGGATGACCGCTATATCGCACCGCTGCTGCCCCTCCTCACCCTGCTGGTGGCTCGGGGCTGGTGGCAGATCGGGCTGTGGTTGCGGGCCCGCGCCGGCGCCAAGGGGGGCGTGATCGGAGCGGGGGCCCTGGTTCTGGGCCTGCTGGCGGGAGGCGGGGAGCTGGCGGCCGTCCAGGCGCGGGCCCTGCGGCGAGAGGCCCCCTCACCGGCGCCCGCGGCCATGGCCGACCTGCGCCGGCGGGTGGGAGATGCGCCGATCACCCTGCTGGTGGTGCCGGGAAGCCCCGATCTCAACGAACAGACCCTGACCACCTATGGCCGCCTCGACGGCGGCCGGATCGAAGCGCGGCGGCTGGGCCGGAACCGCGGCGAACATCCCGTGGTGCTGTCGCGCAGCGACTGGCTGCTGCTGGCCACCGGCGACCAGGGCACCACCCACCCCGCCTCCCGGGAGCTCAGCGCGCGGATCCGCCGCGACGGTCGATTCGAGCGCCTGGCCCACTGGCCCTGGGACGGCGGCCGCGAGGTGGAGCTCTGGCACCGCCGCGGCGGGGCGGGATTCGGCAGCCAACCCTTCGACGCTGACTTCATCCGACTGGCACGCGGCATGGAACGGGGTCCAGCGGGGATTCAGGATCTTTTCCAGCGCATCGGCCCCGAGCATCAGGCCGATGGCCATTTCCTCTACCAGCAACGGGTGAACGACTGGGCGCGGAAGCGGCTGGCCCAGAACCCGGACGACCGCGATGCCCTCTGGAGTCTGGCCCTGATTGAAACCCTGAGAAACAGGCCCCAGGCGGCCGCACCCTGGTACGCCCGGCTGCAGGCCCTTGAACCCGCCTCCCCCTGGCCCGCCGCCTACCGGGCCGTTGTGCTGCTGGCCGACTGGCGTCCGGGATCCGCCGCCAACGTGCTGCGCGACACACCGGACAGCGTGGCCAAGGCGCCGGTGAACCGGGCGCTGTTCCAGCTCGGCCGTGGTCTTTCGGGCCATCCCCTGGCGCTGGAATCGCTGCGGGTGACGGTTCCCGAAGCCATCGCCTCGGTGAAACGGGACCTCATCGCCAAGCCCTGAGGAAGAACAGCGAAGGCCCCCTAACAACGATGCCCCCGACGGGCCGAAAGCCTGCCGGGGGCGCTCGCCGGGTCCGCGCTGCCGCGGAACCACGAGATCGAACAGCTGCCAATCAGGCGGCGTTCTCCGCGATTCGCGAACCCTGGGTGGAATGACTGGGAACCATGGACACCTCCTCCGTTTGGATGATGCCAGCCGGTGTCGCTTTCGGAGTCTCCTCAAAGAGAAGGCCCCACGCCACTGCTGACGGAACTCGGCAAGCCTAACCAGAGGCGCCCTGTCCCCGGGAGCCCCCGTCCATCGCGGGGTCAGCATGGTTTGAAGCTGGTGCCCATCCGGCCCCCACCATTCATGCCGTTGTCCGCCCAGTCCCCAAGCCCCCATGCGGACTCCCGCGCCCGATCCTGGGGGAGTCCGAGCGCACGCGCCTCGGTGAGGGACGGGATTCCTGTTCGCCTGCTGGGGATCGGCCTGGCCGTGGCATGCGGCTTCTGGGGTCTTGCCGCCCTGCGGCACGCCCTGCTGCAGAGCAATTCCTTCGACCTGGGCCTCTTTGATCAATGGGTCTGGCTGATCAGCCGGGGGCTGGCACCGGTGAGCAGCCAGTCGGCTGATCTGCACCTGCTCACCGACCATGGAGCCTGGCTGCTCTACGGATTGGCACCGCTCTATGCGTTGCTGCCGACCCTGCAATGGCTGCTGGCGCTGCAGGCCCTGAGCCTGGCCTTCACCGCCGTGCCTCTCTGGATCCTGGCCCGCGATGCCGGCCTGGCGCCGGGGCTCCGCTGGACGGTGTGCGGGCTGTGGTGGCTGCAGCCGGTGGTGTTCAACACCAACCTCTTCGACTTCCACCCGGAGGTGCTGGCCATGCCGCTGCTGGCGGCCCTGGTGAGCGCCGGACGCCACCAGCGGTCCTGGGCCTGGGCCGGGCTGATCCTGTTGATCCTCGGCTGCCGCGATGGTCTGGCCCTGGTGACCCTTGGCCTGGCCCTTGAGCAGCTGCTGCGGCGCCGCTGGCAGCTGGCGGGCCTGGGCCTGGGGCTCTCCCTGGGCTGGCTGGCCCTGCTGAGCGGCTGGCTGTATCCCCTGCTCACTGCGCGCTACCCGGGCGTGAATGCCGGAGCCTCGCGCTACAGCTATCTCGGCGACTCGCTCGGTGCGATCGCCCTGGGGGTTCTTCAGCACCCGCAGCGGATCCTGGGCCATGTCGACTGGGTGGGGGCGGCGGTGTACCTGCTGCTGCTCGCCCTGCCGCTGCTCCCCTTCTGGCGCCGGGCCTCCCTGCCCGTTCTGCTGGCGGCCCTGCCGTTGGTGATGGTGAACATCCTTTCCGAGAGCGGCGCCCAGCGCTCACTGGTGCACCACTACAGCCTGCCCCTGGCGGTGATCGGCGTGGTGGCCGCCCTCGATGGGCTGGCCAGCAGCGGCGAGCGGCGGGTGCCCTGGCGGCGAATCGCCTGGGCGGCGGCCTGCTGGGCAGCCCTGGCTAAACCCTGGTTCTTCAGCGGGCCCTACCTCAGCCGGCTGGAGCAGCTTCCAGAAAGCCGGGCTGCGCTGGCCGAGGTGAGGCCCGGCGATCGGGTGGCCACCACCAGCTACCTGGCACCCCACCTGAGCGGCAGGCCGATGGTGCTGTTCCCGGCCGCCGCGGACGGGGATCTGGCGAAGCTGGCGCGGGAGCGGGGCCTCAACCTCCTGCTGCTCAACCCGCTTGAACCGGGCTGGGCCTCCGACGGCGCTCTGCAGCGTGCCCTGCTGGAGCAGGCCCGCCAGCGGGGCTGGCGATGCCGAAGCTGGCCGAAGGGTCTGGAGCTCTGCCGCCGCCAGAGCTGAAGGCTCCCGTCGAATCAGTCCTCAAGCCCCGGGGTTGTTCCGGCACCGCGGTGAGCTCAGCGCCGATCCATGGCACTGGAGCGAACGGGCACAACCGATCGGAAGCGCCGAGCAGCCTCGCCATCGGAGCAGAGGGCGGCAGCCCTTCCGGAGCCGGGAGGCAGAGCCACGCCAACAAAAAAGCGCCCCTGAAGGGAGCGCTCAAAGAAATCAAACCTTTCTTCTCTTCCGAGAATCAAAGAGCGTTACCGCGGGGCAGAACCTCTTCAGGGAAGACGAAGTTTTCGTGAGGCTGGTCGGCGGGGGCCATCCAGGCGCGCAGACCTTCATTCAGCAAGATGTTCTTGGTGTAGAAGGTCTCGAAT
>Ga0209401_1000372_pt1 | contig 30513 bp, 35 predicted proteins | sample M_140807_MF_Meta_FD_187318 | JGI IMG/M metagenome (GOLD analysis project Ga0209401, IMG submission 187318) | Freshwater microbial communities from Lake Montjoie, Canada to study carbon cycling - M_140807_MF_MetaG (SPAdes) (version 2) | ecosystem: Environmental > Aquatic > Freshwater > Lake... | reverse complement strand
GGTGGTGGAGGCAGTAGCACAGGTGGAAATGGGGCCGCCGGTGGAATAGTGTTAAATTTCACCGCAGCTACTGGAACAGGAACATTTACTACCTACGACAGCGGCAATGCTGTGATTTCTACTACGTCAACAAGTGGAGCTATTATTAGTTTACCTTCTAATGGTGCGTACTTTATTATAACATAAATTTTTGGATTTAAATGTATGAATATAAGAAACAGTAGAACACTTTCTGAATATGGAATGAGTTCATGTATTAAAATTGCCTCCGACACATGGTACATTGCAGGAGCTGGATTGACATATATACTATTAGCATCCGACGGTGAGTCTGGTACAACTACTACAACAAGGGCAGGATCGTGATTACATTAGACCTTTTACATTCATTATGTCCAAAAACTAAAAATTCTATATTAGAGACCTATGTAGAACCACTTAACACAGTTGGGGAATACTACGAAATGTTTGTAAATCCCCATAGAATCGCAGGGTTTTTAGCACAAATAGCACATGAATCAGGTGGTTTTACCGCTACTAAAGAAAATTTAAATTATAGTGCTAAAGGTTTAATGACTACTTTCAAGAAATACTTTCCTGATCAAGCCACTGCAAAACGGTATGAAAAAAAGCCAGCAATGATTGCTAATAGAGTATATGCTAATCGTATGAAGAACGGACCCGAAGAATCAGGCGATGGATATCGTTTTTGTGGTAGAGGACTAATTCAATTAACTGGTCGTGACAATTATACTAAATTTGCACAAGCATTAGATATGAGTATTGATGATACTATTGCATACTTAGAAACGCCAAATGGTGCAGTTACTAGTGCAGGATGGTTTTGGGATAATAATAAACTAAATGCTTATTGTGATAGGGGTGATTTTGTAGGTCTTACTAAAAGAATTAACGGCGGAACTATTGGTCTAGAAGATAGAAAACACCATTATGAATTAGCATTACGAATGCTCTAGGAATTATATGGCACAACCAACTTGGAACACGGCTGCAGGCTCGTTAGGAAATTTTCCTATTCAATATTCTATATCTGTTCAATTATCTGCATCAGCAGTATCACCTGCGACTACAGTCACATACACGTTATTAAGTGGAAGTTTACCAATTGGATTAACATTAAATTCTTCAGGGCTAATTTCAGGAACGCCAACTTTTATCTCAGAATTAGAAACTGCTAATTTTGGTATACGGGTTACTGACAATTTAAATAATATCAGTGATAGAACATTTTCTATGACAGTATCTGGTACCGCGATACCTTATTTTACTACTCCTACTGGCAGCTTATTTACTACTAATGACAGTCTTTGGATTGAATATCAAATAGGTTACACAATTCCTATTGCTGATACCCCGACGGTAGTTAGAATTGTTGAAGGAGAATTACCACCTGGATTAGAAATTAATGAAGTAGGTATTATAAGAGGATACCCTGAGCCACCGGTCAATGGATTAGGTGATCCGATTATACAAACATATTATTTCACGCTTCAACTATATTCAGAGTATGGTGGTAAATCTAGTAGTTACACCATAACTGTAGTCAATCAACATACTCCTATAAGTGCAGGCGGCCCAGGATATGCTAATAATACTAGAGTACCTACAATTTTAAATACAAGACCATTGACATTTATAATAAATCCCACTGATCCTTATTACGCCTATTATATAGTTCCTCCTCCTGAGAGTGCAGATTTTACTACTGCACCTAGTGCTAATGCATTCATAGGAACATTACAAAGTGGAAACAATTTAACATTTAAGATCAATGGATATGATTTTGATGGTAATACGTTAAGTTATAATTTCAGTGGGTTACCTGCAGGATTAACAGGTGATAGTACTACTGGATGGGTTACCGGTACTCCAAATATTGCAAGTCCAGGACTTAGTAGTTATTCTTTTAGTGTAGCTGCATATAAAACTGCTAACTCTTCTATACAAAGTGCTTTTTTTAATTTTTCTTATTATGTTTCTAATGAGATTAGTCCTGATATTAATTGGATTACTCCCACTGATTTAGGAATAATATATAATGGTACAGTAAGTACTAAAAAGGTTATGGCAGTAGCAGATGCAGATTTAGCATATACAATAACATCAGGTTCATTACCACCAAACCTTGTATTATCTACTACTGGTGAAATAATAGGAACAGTAGCCGATCAACCAACTAATACACTATTGGCAGTAGGTGATTCAACTGATTTTACATTTACAATTCGTGCTCAATCACCCACTTATCCAATAATCACATCTACCAAAACATTTGTATTAACCGTTTACCAAGAATTTGATCAACCTACTGATACACTTTACATTAAAGCAATGCCTAGTGTACAAGATCGTAATATTCTTAATTTATTATTACAAAACGATACTCTTATTCCACCAGAATATATTTATAGAATTGAAGATTCAAACTTCGGAAAAGCAACTTCTGTAATTTATGAACATGCATATGGGATATTTGCAAGTAATATTACGCAATATTTAGAAGCAATTACTAGAAATCATTATTGGAGATTTTTAACATTAGGACAAATAAAAACTGCGGTTGCTAATGATGAATTTGGCGAACCATTATATGAAGTAGTATATAGTGAAATTATTGATAATTTAGTAAATCTACAGGGTGTAAGTGTTGATAATAGAATATATTGGCCAAGACCTATAAGATTGAATACTGGTGGTTTCGCTAGAATTCTATATCCTAACTCATTAGTTGACATGAGAAATAGAGTAGTAGATGTATTAGGACAAACACAAAGTGGAGCATTACTTCCTCTTTGGATGACTTCACAACAACCTGATGGTAGTATTTTAGGATATACTCAAGCTTGGGTAATCTGTTATACTAAACCCGGATACGCATCTGAAATAGTAAGTAACATAGAAAGATTCTATCCATATACTCTTAATCAAATTACATTTGAAATTGATAGATTTTCAGTTAATAAATCTATTACATACGATTATGATACTACGGTTACTCCTAATGTATGGACAGCCTTACCTAGTGCTACTCCAGTACCAGTGCCATTGGATAGTGAAGATTTCTATGCTATATTTCCTAGAAAAACAATTATACCAGATGAACCTCAGTACTAAATACATTATGGGATATAGATATGAGTCAAATTAATACTAGTGGAATAAATGTAAACTACCCTGTTCCAGGGGTCAATAATAATTCTCAAGGATTTAGAGATAATTTTGCGGCTATTAGAAACAATCTAAATGTTTCTGCTACAGAAATTACAGACCTTCAGAATAAAGCATTGCTTAAATCAGCGTTAGATAACACTGTTTTAGATAACAATATGGCAAATACTTTAATAAGTAATGCCTCTACTCGTGGATTTAGAGCAACTACTTATAATTTAGGTAATGCATTATCAGGTACTGTATTAGTAAATGCATCATTGGGTGATGTTCAATATGGTACTATTTCTGCAAATACTACATTTCAATTTAGCGGATGGGCTCCTACAGGAACACAAAGCAATGTTCAGTTGCAATTGTCTATTGGAAACGCTAATGCAGTAATTACTTTCCCAAGTCAGGTAGTTTTTGCAAATAATAACTTTGGTGTAACAACAGTAGAAAATTATGCAAATATTGCTAATACTCCTACAATTACAGCCCCGTATGATGTTACACAATTAGACTATACGTTTAGTACATTGGATTGCGGTAATTCTATTACTATTGAACCATATAATAGACCTAGACAATCTACGCAAATTCAAACAAGAACTCCTGCCTCAACTGGCAGCTTAGGTGATACATCAGGTGCAGTATGTGTAGACCCTTCTGTAAATCAACTTATAATTTCAAATACCACAGTAACAACTAATTTAATTACAACTGCAGGGGACACTACTCAACTTTATCCAGATATGCCGATCGTGTTTACTGGTAATACTTTTGGAAACATTACAGCAGGAACTGCATATTATGTTAAATCCGTTGCTTCTGCTAATACATTTACAATAACAGCAACACCTGGCGGTAGTACTTTTACTATATCTACTTCTTCAGGTAATATGAATGCTAATCCAGTTACTTATATGTATGTAAGTACTGACAGTTATAATGCTGTAACTGTTGGTCCCAAAATAGCAAGTAACACTACAGTTACAACCAATGTCATTACGTTAAATAATACTACTGATTTAGTAGTAAATGCACCTGTAGTGTTTACTGGAAATACGTTTGGTGGAATTACTGCAAATACAGTTTATTATATCAAGAGTATTAATAGTCCAAATATTACTGTAAGCCAAACTAGATATAATGGTGTTGCGGCAAGTGCTGTAGTATTATCTACTGCCAATGGTACAATGTCAGCTACCAGTTACGTTGGTTCAGACATTTGGAAAAGAATTTCATTAAACTCATGGTGATAAATAATTAGGATGGAACATCCTTTTATACTTAACCTGTCTGATAAAACAGTTGAAGAACTGCAAAATACTATTTCTGATTTAACTAATAAGTTAACCTTTGCATATAGAAGTGGTAATCAGCCACTAGTAAACCAATTAAACATGGCTATTGCTAGTTATAAAAAAGAATATTCTAAGAAAATGGATGATCTAGTTAAAAAGAAAGATTTGGGTGATAAAATTAATATACAAAAAGAAAAATGAGCGTTAAATTAGAAAAAACTTTTTCTTTCCAAGCAGGTGTCCATTTCCAAGATAAATTTTTAATGAATTTATATGACTTTACTTTATCTATGGAAGTATTAACTGACTGTATAATAGAACAAAATATTGCAATGGAAAGAATAAAATATTTTTTATTTGACTGTTTAGAAAATTCAATATTTGTAAATGAAAAAGAAAAAAAAGTAATAGATAATTATTCAACCGCTGGTATTAAAGTTTGCACAGTATCGGATGATCCGTATGATCAAATTATTGCAACTATATTATTACTTAAATTAAGAGCAATAACTGAAAGCAGGTTATTAATCACAGATATATATCTTGTTAGCAAACTAAGCGATGATGTTAAATTTTGGTTAGAAATTGATGATATAGAGAGTATGTATACTAATGAAGGATGGTGGAATAAATCATCTACTTGTATTACTGATGCTCCTAAATCTAATAAAAAGGATAAGATCCTTAAATTGTTTAACAATACTGAATGGAATGATGTTGGACTACATTGGAAAACCAAACCTGCTTCAGCCGAAGTCACCTACATTCACGAGTTAACCGAAAAGTAAAAAAATAGTTGACTTTTCCTACAAAGGAGAGTATAATCACTGTATGAGAGTTGATAAATATGGTCAAATGATATTTACAGAAGACGACCTCTGTAATCATTATTTGAGTGATACTGAAAGACTGATTAAATCGGCTTTAGTTGAAGCTGATATTAAATTTGATGAAAATTTGTTTTTAGAAAACGTTCCAATCTTAAAAAAATATCATGACCCAAATGTTTTAATAGAAGAATTTGATGCCAATTTACAAAGTAATTGGTTTCTGCCTGAAGAATATAATGCAATAGATATTGCTCAATGGGTATTGGATCAATGTAAATCTGATGCTGAACTACAAAGAGCAGGTCAAGAATTGATTATATTTCAAGAAAGAGATATGTTCCCTTTACTAAAATACTTAAAGTATTTGGTCGATACAATGCGAAAACATAATATAGTATGGGGTGTTGGTAGAGGCAGTAGCGTAGCAAGTTTTGTGTTATTTTTGATAGGAATTCATAAAATTAATTCTTTGTATTATGATTTGTCAATAGATGAGTTTTTAAAATAATATAAATACCTAACTACTATTAAATTTTTTATAAGGAAATTATTATGTCAAAACATAGAAGTGCATTAGGAAAAATGATTGATATGGGCTCTCTAATTGCCAAAAATGAAAAAACATTGGCTGTAGGTAATATGAAGGTCAATGCTAGAGGTGACACCGTAGATTCACATGGAAGAATCGTTAAATCTGTTACTGAAAAAGTAAACGATATGTATGGTAAAACTGTGGGAAATAGATCGGCCCATGCTCAACGTCCACAGCCCACGCGCCCGCAACCAACACCAGTTCAACAACCAAAAGAAGAACTTACAGAATGGGAACAGGATATAGATGGTAACATTGAAGAAGAATTAGAAATTGAAAAGATTAAAGCAAAGGAAAAAAGGAAATAAAATGGAAAAAAGTTTGGCATTTCAACCACACAAAATTAAACAATTACGTGCCTTGCATGATAGCGTTATTGTTTCAGACATGGCATTTGATGAGCGTATCTCAAATGGTGGAATTATAATCCCCAATGATGATATGAAAAGCTCAGGTATTCGCCCACGTTGGGGTCGTGTATATGCAATAGGGCCTGATCAAACCGATATTAAAGTTGGTCAATATGTGCTAGTGACACATGGTCGTTGGACTCGTGGTGTTGACATTGAAGATGACAACGGAGATCATACAATTCGGAAAGTAGATACTAATGATATTCTTATGGTTAGTGATGAGCCTGTACAAGATAGTACTATGAGTGATAAGGTAATTTAAAATGTATCAATATAAGTGCAAAATTAACAAAGTTTTAGACGGTGATACCGTAGCCATTGATTTGGATTTAGGTTTTAATATTATTCTAGCCAATCAACATGTGAGAATGGCAGGTGTAGATACACCAGAATCTAGAACTACAAACAAAGAAGAAAAGCCACGTGGTCTTCTTTCTAAAAAGAAATTGGCAGAAAAACTGCCTGTTGGATCTTGGCAAAAAATCAACACACTTAGGGCTGATAGTAATGACGATAAATTTGGTAGAATTCTAGGAGAATTTATTTTAGAAGATGGAACCAATGTTAATCAGTGGCTAATTGAAAACAATTACGCGGTTCTTTATCAAGGTGAAAATAAAGAATTAGTACAAGAACAACATCAAGCAAATAAGCTTAAGCTAATTGAACGTGGCGAACTTTCATAATAGGAGATTAAATCTGTGAATTGGATTTTGAAGTGGTTTAATAAAAAAGTTCAAAACGCTTTGAAAGAATCTAGGGAGGAGGTTTATGTATCTGATACTATTGGATCAAGTAGAGTCTCTAACCTAGGTTCAGCCGGCATGAATTTCACCGTATATAAAGCAAATGGTGGTTTTATTTTAGAATATCATCAATACGACAGACACCGTGACCGTAGTGAACATAAATTACATATTGTTACTGATGACAAGGATCTTGGTGAAGAGTTAGGTAAGATTATTAGTTTTGAAACATTAAGGAGTTAATTATGTTTTATACCCAAAGAGTTTATCCCGATGCTACTACAATTAATACAGCAATGGCTGGTGTTTATAAAAACATGAGTCTTGCTGTTTTAGTCAGTATGCTTATTAGTTATGTTGTTGGTACATCACCGGCCCTATTAGCATTTTTCTTTACTGGTGTAATGAAATGGATAGTAATGTTTTTGCCTCTTGTTGCTGTATTTGGTATTGGCTATGTCCTAGCTAACAGACCATCTAGACAAACAGCACTGCTTATGCTTCATGGATTTGCTGCACTTATGGGTCTAAGTTTTGCTACCATTTTTGCAGTATTTCAGATGGGTAGTATTATTACTGCATTTATGGGTGCGGCAGTGTTATTTGGAGTAATGAGTTTCTATGGATATTTTACGAAGAAAAACTTGGATAGTCTTGGCCAGTTTATGTTTGTTGGGCTTATTGCTATCATCATCGCCAGTATTATTAATATTTTTATTGGTAGCACTGTATTTCAAATGGTTATTTCTGCTCTAGCCATTGTCATCTTTTTGGGTTTGACTGCATATGATACCCAAAAGATCAGAGAATCGTTGTTTTATGATGAAACTGGGATAGCAGAGATCACGGGAGCCTTGACTTTATACCTAGATTTCATTAATATATTCTTGTCGTTACTACAACTCTTTGGCGAGAAAAAATGAACAAAAAAATGTGGGTCGAGGCATATCGGCCTAAAACAGTAGATGAATATGTATTTACTGATGACCGATTGAAAAGTCAGGTCAAACAATGGATTAGTGAAGGGTCTATCCCTCATCTCTTATTGAGTGGTGATCCTGGTACAGGGAAAACTACTCTAGCAAAAGTACTAATTCAAGAATTGGGAATCGAAGAGTATGATGTGCTAGAAATCAATGCTAGTCGTGAAAATGGTATTGATTTCTTGCGTGAAAAAATCAATGGGTTTGTGCAAACAATGCCTTTTGGTAAATTCAAAATCGTTCTTTTAGATGAGGCTGACTATTTGACACAACCAAGTCAGGCTGCTCTACGTGGTGATATGGAAACATACCATATGACTGTCAGGTATATCTTAACTTGTAACTATGAACATAAGATTATCCCTGCTTTGCGTGATAGCAGGTGTCATAAAATTCATATCGCACGACCTGATCAGATAGAATTTACTGCAAGGGCTGCGGTTGTTCTATCAACTGAAAATGTGAAATTTGATTTAGATACACTTGATAGTTATGTACGCGGTACATATCCTGATCTTAGGCGTTGTCTGAATCAATTACAAGTTAACAGCAGTACAGGAACACTCTTGCCGCCGCAAGAAGCTGGATCGAGTGAAAATGATATTTTGGTAGAGGCTGCACAACTGTTCAAGAATGGTAAAATTCTTGAAGGTCGTCAGCAATTGATGCAATATATCGCTCTTTATCCTACTAGAATTGAAGATACTTATCGTTGGGCATATGACAATATAGACCTTTGGGGCAAAACTAATGAAAAACGTGATGCGGCAATAATTGTTATTAGAAATGGTCTTGCAAACTTACCGCTAGTTGGAATCCCCGAGGTTTCATTAGCAGCCTCTTTAGTAGAACTTACAACATTATGAGATACCTATTTATACAATTTATTAGAAAACCCAATGGTCAAATTGACGAAGCAGTAACAGTTTCTAAACGACTAAAAAATTCTGACATACAGGTTATGAATGTAATCCTAGACTATGCAGAACAAAAAGTAAAAAAATGTGTTATTGAAGGAAAGGTAGTTGATACAGATTGGATTAGGATGAATGATTATTATAAAAAAATCTATCCAGCACTTATTGAGCAACTAGAAAAAGAAGCGGTAATTGAATCAATGGTGAAATGAAAAACGGGGCTAAGCCCCGTTTTTCATGAGTACAGTTTTAGAACGTGCTCTATTATAGAATGACGCTGTATATCTGAGACTTCAAACTTACAGACAGATAATCCAGGTACCTGAAACCTTTGTAATCTATCTACTAAGTCCATTAGTCCATTTTGCGAAGTTCTTCTATCCGCTTGTTCTATATCTCCCGTAATCACGATTTTGCTACCATACCCAATTCTAGTCATAATCATTTTGAGTTGACTTGGGGTGCAATTTTGTGCTTCATCTAATACAATGTAGCTATTTTTAAAATTTCTACCCCTACAAAATGCTAGTGGAGCGATTTCTACAATTTGCTCTGCTAACATATGTTGAATTTCTTTTACCGAATAATATTCTTTAAGAACGTCTATTAGAGGTCTAGTCCATGGTTCCATTTTGGCATTTAAATCGCCAGGTAGAAATCCATGTTGTTCATCATCAACCCCTACAGCAGGTCTAGTAAGAATAATTTTATCGCATTGTCCTTCTCGCATAGCCTTGATAGCAGCTAACATTGCAAGGTATGTTTTACCTGTGCCTGCAGGACCTGATACTACAATGATATCGGTAGATTCATCTAGTAGTGCAGATATATATTTTTCTTGATTTGGAGATTTAGGAAGTAGATTAACAGGTCTTCTAGTCCTCTTTGGTTGTACCTGTGTAAAATCTATTGTTTTGGATTGATTCATATAGAATGTATTTGTTTCATCTATGTACCGTGCTTGTGAGTATCTGTTATTTTCTTTGCTACGTAATGCGCTAGTTTTCCGTTTGCTCAAAGTTATCTCCTTATAAAGAGCGTGAATGCTTTCACATTCAAAGATATTTAAAGACGGTGATAACGCATTAATAGCTAGCATATAATCACATCTTATCTTGATAAATACTTGGCTCTGGACTTGATTAGTTGAAAAAAATAATTATTCACCCAATGATAAATACTAGATGAAAAATAAAGTCGCGGATAATTTTTTTAACGATATAGATTTCGTAAGTATTGTTAGTACTGTCAAAGGTATTTTTACCAGTGATGGGGCGATAGCTAGTCTTATAGATTATGAAAGAGTACTTGACGAAGCAGATTTATATGCCTATAAAAATTGGCAATTGGGTGAATTGGTTCAAGGCCCTGATGTAAAACGATATTCAGTTACATGTACGTTTATGTGGCCCTATCATTTAATGCCTGATCCACGTGGTGTTAAGCGACTGCTTATGATCGGGTGTGATATAAGTTTTGCTAAATCTGAATTAAAAGTTCCAGTTGAAATAAAAAATTATGATGATTTTGTTCCTGGTACTCGTTATCCAAAGATGCATAATCGCCCTGTTTGGTTTGTTCAAATTACGATTCCAAAAGATTTGATGAATAATATCAAAGAAGGTACTATTGATTTAGCAGATCAAACTATTGATTTACAAGAAATTGAAGATGCATATGCTGAAGATTTAGATAAAGAAAACTTACAAGATCAAGAAGATACTTCAGATCAACAACCTAATCCAGCAGGAAATGTTCCTACTAGTCCAGTAACTTTTTAAAAATTAAAATGAAAACTATTATTAACGAAGGTTTAGATTATCACGATTTAAAAGGACAAATGGAACCTTTTGTTTCAGTAGATGAATATGCGGCTAAAATGGGTAAAGACAAAGATGTTGTAACTCTAGCCTTTATTATCAAGTCTAAAGAAGCAGGTAAAGATTTAGTTAGTTGGTTTGAAAAAGGATATGATTATGTATTGGATGCTAGTTTAAGTGAAGGTGAGGTAGAAGTAGGTAAATATTTGGTATTCGTAGAAATGAATCGTAGATCTAAAGTTCCACAAAGAATTATTGAATTAATAAGTGATTTGCAAACCCTTACTGACTTACCGGTAAAAGATTGGACTATTAAAGTAGAAAATGAAGAATATGGTCCAAATGAAGATGAACTAGCACAAGTAATGATTCTTAATCCCAATGAATATAAAGCCGACAAGGAAGAAGAAGAAAAATTAAATGAATTCCGAGAACTTGCAGGTATATCTGCTAAAAAAGTTTATACAGACGATGCATATACCAAATATATTAAATCATTAGCAGGAATGTAAAATGCCCACGATACTTCCAAAAAAAGCTGACCAAGAAAATCCAATAGCAACTGATGATAATCATCACGAAGCATTGGCAGCAGATCCTACTATAGCACAATTTCCACAAGGAAGTAGTTATGGCACAACGACACCAAACACAACAAACCCACTATCAAGTGGGCCTTCAACATTTAACACTTCGTCAACAACAGGATTCGGCTCGACCAGTGGATTTGGTTCACCAACAAGCTTTAGCGGAAATACAGGCTTTGGAGCGTCAACGTCTGGGTTTGGAAACAATACAAATAATGGGCCAATCAATCAACCAGTATTAACCGGCGCAGGTTCTAATGCAGCACAAGGCGCTGATGTATTAGTAGCAAATACGAACGAAGATTGGATTAACAAAAAATGGAGACCCTTGATGGGCTGGGTCTATATGGCCACATGTACCGCTGATTTTGTTATATTCCCTATTCTATGGTCATTGTTACAAGCAATGAGTCACGGTCAAGTTACAAGCCAATGGCAGCCATTAACTCTACAGGGTGCAGGTTTATATCATATTGCAATGGGTGCAGTTCTAGGTATCGCAGCATATGGTCGCACTAAGGAAAAACTTGAGAATAAGCAATAAAAATAAATATTGACATTAGCACACATTAGTGCTATAATCAATATATGGATCATTATCAAACTTTGGGGCTAGCTAAAAATGCTAGCCCTGATGAAATTAAAAAAGCATACCGTAAATTAGCTAGTCAAAATCATCCTGATAAGGGTGGTGACACCGCTAAATTTCAAAATATTCAAACCGCTTACGATACACTGTCTGATCCAAATAAAAGACAGCAGTATGATAATCCAATGCCTCAAGGTATGCCTGGATTTCCACCTGGTTTTCAATTTCATGCAGGCGGCATGGATATTAATGACATATTTGGCCAAATGTTTGGTCAAGGTAATCCCTTTACTCAAAATAGACAACAAGTTCTTAGAACTCAAGTCAATGTAGCCCTAATGGATGCGTACAGAGGTGGTAGCCATGTATTAAAAGTACAAACTCCCAATGGTGTTAAGGTCATTGATATTGATATTCCAAAAGGTGTTAATGATGGGACTCAGCTTCGCTATGATAACATATTAGAAGGTGCTTCTTTGATTGTAGAATTTCGGTTATTAAACGACTTGAAATTTGAACGTAGAGGTAAAGACTTGCTATGCAACCATTCTATATCAGTGCTAGATTTAATTGTTGGTACTGCATTTGAATTCGTTACTATTTCGGGTAAGGTACTTGAAGTAACTATTCCACCAAAAACTCAACCATTTATGCAACTTAAACTATCTGGGCAAGGAATGCCTATTCAAGGTAGTCCACTATTAGGAGACCAAATCATCTTGCTAAAACCCTTCATGCCTGATACAATACCTACAGAAATAACTGAAAGCATTTTGCGTTCAAAACCACAGTAAATAATTTTAAAGGAATACTATCATGTCTAACAGTCCGGAAATCGAAAGTATCATTGAACACGCAATTGCTTGTGCTAAGGAAAAGAACCATCAATATTGCACAGTAGAGCATCTACTACTCGCACTAGTTAATCATCCGCCCTTCAAAAAATGTCTATCTAACTTTGGGGCTGATGTACAACTATTGGTAGAAGAGATAGATTCTTACCTAAACAGTCTTAAAGCTATTGTAGTTAAAGACCCTGATTCTGTTCCACGTAAGACAAATTCTCTTGAACGGGTAATGAATCGTAGTGTTACTCAAGTGCTTTTCACAGGACGTAGACAAGTAACTACTATTGATTTGTTTTTGAGTATTGCAGTTGAAGGAAATAGCCATGCACACTATTTCTTGTTGAAGTATGGTATTAACAAAACTGAATTTGTTCAGCATTGGCAAAAATCATACAAAGGTGCAGAGTATTCTGCTAATTTGACAGATAGCCAAGCTGATGATATTTTGGAAGAGTACACAATCAACTTAACAAAATTAGCCGAAGAAAACAAACTTGAACCAGTTATTGGTCGTAGTAAAGAATTGGATGACATTCTTAATGTACTAGCAAAACGTTTCAAGAGCAATGTTCTAATGGTAGGTGATCCTGGTGTAGGTAAAACTGCTATTGTTGAAGGTCTTGCCATTTCAATGGCAAATGATGAAGTTCCTGACTTTATTAAAGGTCATCAACTTTACTCACTAGAGATTGGTAGGTTGTTAGCTGGCAGTAAATATCGTGGTGATTTTGAAGAAAAAGTAAAACATGTCATTGACGCACTTACTACAAAAAAGAAAGCTATTCTGTTTATTGATGAAGCCCATACAATGCAAGGGGCAGGCGGCGCTAGTAACGGTAGCGTAGATTTTGCTAACTTGATTAAACCTGCTATTACAAAAGGCGTTCTTAAAGTTATTGCAAGTACTACTTGGGAAGAGTTTTATGAATCCTTTGAAAAAGATCGTGCATTAATGCGTAGGTTTTATAAAATCTCAATTGATGAACCTTCATATGATTCTACTATCCGTATCCTTAAAGGACTAAGCACAAGACTTGGAGAGTTTCATGAGGTTGAGATTACAGATGAGGCAATTGCGGCATCCGTAGAACATGCTACTAGATACATCCATGATAGAAAGAATCCAGACAAATCAATTGACCTGTTAGATGCAGCCTGTGCTAAACAACGTGTAGCAGGTAACACCGATGCTGTTATCACAAAAGAATTGATTTTTGAACAAGTAGAAAAATTCACAGGAGTACCTGCTGATAAACTTAATGGCGATAACTTTGATAAGATCGCATCTTTAGAAGTTAATGTCAAGGGTAAACTTTACGGCCAAGATCAAACAGTTGAAAAGGTACTTGAGCGTGTTTACGTTAGCTTTGCGGGTATTGGTAATGAAAATAAACCAACTGCTAGTTTCTTGTTCTTAGGCTCAACTGGTACAGGTAAAACCGAACTTGCTAAACTCTTAAGTAAAAATCTAGATATGCCACTACTCAAATATGATATGAGTGAGTATAGTGAAAAACATTCAGTTTCTAGTTTGATTGGACCTCCTCCTGGATACGTTGGATTTGGTGATTCACAAGTACAAGGTGGTAGGTTAATTAGCGATTTGAGCAAGAACCCTCATTCAATTATGTTGTTTGATGAAGTAGAAAAAGCTCATCCTGATATCTTTAACATCTTCTTGCAAATTTTAGATGAAGGTCGTATTACTGGTAGTAATGGTAAAGAGGTAAGTTGCAAAAACTCTATTATCATTATGACTAGTAATCTTGGTTCATCAGATAGCGAGAAAAATAATATTGGTTTTGGTAGTCAAGAAAAACTAGGAGAAGATGACCGAGCACTTAAAGAATTCTTTAAGCCTGAGTTTAGAAATCGTTTGGATTTGGTTTGCAAGTTTAATAAACTTGATATGCTTTCTATTAAGAAAATTGTAATTAAATTTACAGATGATCTTAAGAAAAGTCTTTTGGATAAACACAATATTACAATCAATTTCTCTGAACCTGTAGTTGAGTATCTTGCCGAAAAAGGATATGATAAGAACATGGGAGCTAGGCCCCTAGCTAGGAAGATTGATGAATTGATTAGGGTTCCATTGAGTAAGAAAATTCTATTTGAGCAAATTAAAAACTCAAATATTATGGTTCAACTTGAAGAAGATAACATTTCTTTCCTAGTTACCCAAAAAACAACCGCAATGGTAGATGAGAATGGATTTATTAAAGTTCAAAACTGATTCTAGCAAAACCTTGTATTTTAATCAATACAAGTACAAGGTCTGTCTATCACTAATAGGAGTACACTTAACTCGCGGTATATCTACAATTGAAAAATTTAATGAAAGAGTTAATAAACGTAATATTAGAATCAACCAATATATTCAATCTTTAATTCATAGAGATCCTCCTAAACATGTCAATAGTGATCTTATTGAAAAATTTATGACATGGCGACTGGCTAATGGTAATAAATTACAAATTAGATTGGAATTTGATAAGGTTCATTTTTATAGCAATGATATTCCGTTGTTAGAAACTATACTTGATGTTTCTCCTAATGTAGAATGTTACCAAGCTTTAGATTTGCAAGTTCCTGTAGGTATCAAATACTTTTCTATACAACCAAAGTTTGAATATAGGGTATATTTAAAAGATATAGTTCTTACTGAAGATGATCACAAAGAATTAAAAAAGTTTCATTATAAGTATGAATATTCAAGTGAATTTAAGTTTTCACCTGGGCTAACTTATATTCTTAAAAACAATCGTAGGTATATAATCAAATACTTTATTGACTGTAAGACTGAAAACAGTGTAACCCATTTATACTTGTTATTCTCACATATTTTAGGTAAAAAATATAAGTTAGAAAAAAGACCTTAGCCATGATAAATACTCTAATAGCACGGAGTATTTATGGCAAAAATTCATGAAGAAGTATTAGTTGTAAAACTAAGCAAACTTGTCAAAGAATCAGACCTTACCAATAATAGCATTGTTAGTGAAGATGTTTTATTTTCCCTAGAACAGGTTGCACAAGAACTTGTGGGAGAAACTGTAGTGGTTGAGGTGGTACGTACATAATGTCACAGTCTACCACACTAATATTATTACCACAAACTACTTATAGAAATCCTGGTAACGGAGCACCATATACCGTTACTGGTGACACACAACCGGCAGCCGCTTATTATTTAGGTAACCGTGATTTACAAACGGTTAACATTAACCTTACACAGGTTATAGGCAATATTGTAATACAAGCATCACTTGCTAGTAATCCAAATGCCACTGATTGGTTTCAAGTATATGAATTAGAGGCTACTGCCAATTCAAACGTATCAACGTACACCAATATCGACGGTAATTTTGTTTATATGAGAGCCCAAGTAGTAGACTTTCAAGGTGGCACAGTTAATTTTGTTAAACTAAGTTATTAATACTATGAAAACATTAGTAGTAGATTAGATAAAAGACTAGTGCAACAGCAAAGACATGCAGCGTCAGCACAATGAGCGTCCGCATATACACAAGGAAAATAAAATGAGTTCAGAACTTTTTAGAAAATATATTGATATTATTAATGAAGCAGCGGGTGAAGCAGGAGACGCGGTAGATATTAATACTATTGCTAGTCAATTAAAGTTTTTACCAACTAAAAAACAATCTAAACAATACAAGTTCGTCAAAGATGGTATTCCAGGTAGAATGCCATCAATGACATATACAGTATCTTCAACCGAACAACCAGTAGTCACTGTTACTAGCGATGGCAAAGAAACACAAAACGTTGCTGCACCCAATGACATAATCATGTCAGGTCCTAGCAAAGAGAATTATGTAGTTAAGGGTGCTAAATTTCCTAAATTATATCAAGGTGAGGTAGGTGGAGTTGTTATACCTGAACAAAGTCCTCGTCTAGTGGCAAGATATACAAGCCAACAACCAGTAACATTTATTGCTCCTTGGGGAGAATCAATGGTATTGAAATCTGGCGATTATTTAGTTAAAGACGGTGACGCCGGATACTATAGAATTGCTAAAGTTGAATACGAACAAACATATAATCCACCAGGAAAATAATAATGAAAACATTAGTAGTAATGTCGGGTGGATTTCATCCTTTTCATGCAGGACATATGGCATTATATAACTCTGCCAAAAAAACATTTCCTGATGCCGATATAGTAGTAGGTGCTACTAATGTACAAACAGATAGACCATTTCCTTTTAAAGTTAAACAAAAATTAGCAAAAGTATCAGGTGTTCCACCTAAAGATTTTGTAGAAGTATCAAGACAATTTTCAGCACAAGATCCTGAAGTTGCTAAAAGAATTGATGATCCTGAAGATACGGTATTAATTTTTGTTCGTAGTGAAAAAGATAAAAACGAAGCACCTATGCCTTGGAGTTTAAATCCTGATGGTTCAGTACCAGTTGGCAAAAGAACAGGCAAGCCATTAAGCAACTACTTACTGCCTTACAAAGGAAATGAAAACAATTTAAAACCATTGACTAAACACGCTTACATGGCATATCTACCTACAGTAGAGTTTGGCCCCGGTATTACCAGTGCTACAGAGATTCGTAATGCATGGCCTACATTAGATGACAAACGCAAGACAGCAATGGTCATGAGTCTTTATCCTGCAACCAAGACAAATACTAAATTAGCCGCTAATGTTGTTGCTATGTTAGATCAGGTTATGGGTAGTGGAGAGCAAGTGCAAGAAGATAAGGCTATGGAACCATTAACTAATACAGTAGTAAATTTCTATAAACCTGTTATTGGCAAAGTACATAAAGAAAAAGTTGAAGACTATACTGATAAAGCTAGGTCTTTGATGCAAAAAACTAATGATCTAGCAATTCGTAAAAAACTACTAGATATATTTAAAAAAGGTAAAGATAATCCTTATATACAAGGTGGGATTATTACTACGGTTGGTTCATTGTTAGCAGGTGGACTACTAAGTGCTTCAAGCAATATGGGCCTAAGTCCTTCACAAACTAATATTCTATTACAAGCGGTGTTGAATACAGTTATACCTACTCTAGTTTCACAGATTAATGGTAAAGATTGGAAAGATACTGTAAAGTATACACTGGCTAGTGCAGGTATAGGTACCGGTATTGCTACCCTAACTGAAGATATTAACCAAGATTATTTAGAAGAAAAATAATTTCACTATCTCCTCATAAAGTAAATAACTGTATCATTTATGAGGATGACATGGCACGAAAATCAAAAAAAGAAATTCCTGTAGAACAGGCTCAAGAAATTCTTGAGGAAATTAAACAAGAAGCACCAGCTACACCAAACATACCTGATGCCACAGTTAATCAAGCAGAAACAAAAGAAATCCCTGCAGGTCAGGTTCAAGTTAACGTAGATTTTTTAAGAACCACTAAAGTTCATATTTCCATGCCATGCTATGGTGGAATGTTAACTGAATCTACCTTCATGAGCTTTATCAAGTGGGCTAACACAGCCCGTCAACTTGGCATTGACTGGACACTAGAAACAATGGTCAATGAATCACTGATTAGCAGGGCACGGAATACACTTACTGCTAAATTTCTAGACATGCCTGAAGCAACTCACTTGTTTTTTGTTGATGCTGACATTGGTTGGGAGCCATGGCACTTGTTGGTGCTATTAAATCGTGACAAAGATGTTATCGCCGGTCTATATCCAATGAAAACAATGCCAATCAAATGGGTTGTAAATGGATTTGAAGGTGCTGAAACAGGACCTGATGGTCTACAAGAAGTAAGTAAAGCAGGTACAGGTTTCTTGTTAATGAAGAAACATGTGTTTGAAAAACTTAACAAGCATCCAGCAGTTAAACAGTATAAGAACGATATTGGATTAGATCCAAAGTATGACCAACACTTAAAGACCTATTTTGACACAGCAGTTCGTCAAAATCGTTATTATAGTGAGGATTGGACATTCTGTGAAAACTGGCGTGATCTAGGAGGTAAAGTATTCGTTGATAAACGTGTTCTTCTCCGTCACTCAGGTAGTTATGTTTTCTGTATGGAAAATCAAGAACACTTGTTGAAGACAGTTGGACCAATGTATGTTGAACAACAAAAAGCTAAAGGAATGAAGCTTGTTGATCAAGACGGTAACGAAGTTGTATAATTAATTTTGGGCACATTGTAATATTCCTGTAACATTAATATGTTTAAATAGTAATGTGCAAAAGCACATTACTATAAGGAAATCAGATGAAAAAAATTATTGGAATGCTATTAGCCGTAGCAGCATTTGCGGCACAAGCGCAGATTACTGGAGCCGGGGCAACTTTCCCGGCTCCTATTTATTCAAAGTGGGCAGCAGCCTACAATAAAGAAACTGGTACAAGCGTAAACTACAATCCAATCGGAAGTGGCGGCGGTGTTGCTCAAATCATTGCTAAAACAGTAGACTTTGGTGCTAGTGATGATCCTACAGCAGATGCTAAATTAAAAGAAGTTGGACTGTATCAATTCCCATCAGTTATTGGTGGAATTGTTCCTGTGATCAATATCAAAGGTATCGAGCCTGGCAAGATGATTCTTGATGGAAAAACTCTAGCTGATATCTATCAAGGTAAGATTGCAAAATGGAACGATCCTGCTATTGTTAAACTCAATCCAGGATTAGCATTACCTGACACCGCTATCAATGTAGTAGTTCGTGCTGATAGTAGTGGCACCACTGCTGTTTATACTGACTACCTAAGCAGGGTAAATCCTGAGTTCAAGGCTGGTACTGGTGCTGGTAAAACAGTTACTTGGAAGCCAGTTAATCTTTCAGCAGGCAAAGGCAATGCTGGTGTAGCCGCCAATGTTCAACAACTTCAATACAGCATTGGGTACGTTGAATACGCATTTGCCAAACAGAGCAAATTAACTCATGTGGCTATGAAAAATCGCAAAGGTGTTGTAGTTCAACCAGATGACCTAACATTTGCTGAAAGTGCTAAAACAGCAGATTGGTCCGTGCCTAACATGGCAGTTAATCTCAATGACTTAGATGGATGGCCTATCACAGCCGCTACATTTATTCTCATCTACCCTACTGGAGAGAAAACAAAACAAGTCACCAAGTTCTTTGATTGGGTCTATACAAAAGGTGACAAGGATGCTACAGACCTAGATTATGTTCCGCTACCACAAAAGGTTAAGGATCAAGTTCGTGCCGATTGGGCAAAGTTAGTCAAATAAACAAACACACAAAAGGAGTTTAAAATGAAGTATACAGTTCTAGCAGTAGCCGTAGCAACGGCTCTATTAACAGCATGTGGTGGCGATGACACCACAGTAGCAGCACCTAAAGAAGTTACTGGTTTTACATCAGGCAAAGCAGTTAGCAGTTCAGTAGATCCCTATATTGTTCCAATTGAATCTGGTGTCAAAGTTGCCAGTATTCTAACTGTAGGCGATGCTGTTGGCACTTATCGCATGGTGGGTATTCCAGATGGACTGGGTGCTTATGATAATGGTGACAATACATTTACAGTGCTAATGGCCCATGAACTGGCCAATTCTGTTGGTATTGCCCGTGCTCATGGTGGTATTGGTGCTTTTGTTAGCGAGTGGGTTATTGATAAAACTACTCTACAGGTCAAGAGCGGCAGCGACCTAATGAAGAAAGTCTATGCACAGGTCAATGGTGCGTGGGCCGAGCAGACTGCTGTGGCATTTCAGCGTTTTTGCTCCGCTGATCTACCAGCCACCGGTGCTTTCTACAATTCAGCAACAGGCAATGGTTCTTCGGTTAAAATGTTTATGACTGGTGAAGAAACTGCTAACGGTACTGTTACAATGGGGCGCGGTCTTGCTATCGTGGCCAGTGGGGCAGACAAAGGCAAAGCATACATTCTCCCGCACTTCGGTGGCTTTACCACTAACGGTGTAGGCTGGGAAAATCTAATCGCACATCCTAATAGTGGCGACAAGACCATTGTTATGGCCAATAGCGACAGTGGCAGCAACGGCGTTTATATGTATGTTGGTACTAAAAACAAGACCGGTGCCACTGAAGTTGATAAAGCAGGCCTAACCAACGGCACATTGTATCGTGCTGTAGTCAATGTTGGTGGTGTTGCTGCTAATGAAACCACTGCTGCTGATGCTGGTTTAGGATTGGTCAATAAGATGGCTACATTTAGTTTTGTTCCTAATGTTCCAGTAACTGGTGTTGCTGGTACAAGTTTCTTGCGTCCAGAAGATGGTGCTTGGGATACAGTTAACAAGAATCGTTATTACTTTGTAACAACTAATCAACCAGATGCTGCCAAAGACAACACTGGTGGCAAGATCAATACCAGTATTACCAATACCGCTCAAGTTGGTCGCACACGCCTTTGGAGCATGACATTTACTGATCTAACCAAGCCTGAACAAGGTGGTATCCTTGAAATGATTCTTGACGGTACTGAAACTGTTACAGTTGCTGGTCGTGTTCATGGCACACAGATGTTTGACAACATGACTGTTGCTAGCGATGGTACAATCATCCTACAAGAGGACGTGGGCGGTAACAATCACAATGGTAAGATTTGGAAATATAATCCTGTTACTAAAGCACTAACACTACTTGCTCAACATGATGAGAAGTTGTTTGGTGACTACTATACCGGTGTAGTTGGAACTGAGACTAATGATGAAGAGACTAGCGGTATCATTGAGATCACTAGTATCTTAGGTCGTACAGATGGCAAGCGTTATTTCTTGATGGTTGACCAAAATCACAAAGCGGCTACTGGTCCAAATGCTGCTGAGTTGGTTGAAGGTGGGCAGTTGCTATTATTGTCTTTTTAATAGTTTGTAATATTACTTTAATATAGTAGTAGTTAAATAAGGGTGAGTGAACATGATTCACTCACCTAACCTAAAGGAGCAACCCATGAGATTACAAGATTTAGCCGCAAGATTAGTAGCAGTAGAAGCCAAATTAGCAACACTAACTGGCACATCAGTTAATACAGAGAATGCCACAAGCATAGAAGAATTAGATTCAAGATTATCCGTAGTAGAAGCCCATGTTGAACAATTAATAAATGAAAAAACGCAGCGTCAAATTGATGCTATTGTTTATTCTGTAGCTGACGAAGCACCGGTATCTGTTGAAGATGTAATAGCACTTTCACCGAGTGCCAATCATGTGGAAGCTGCAACCATTGTTGAAGATGTAGTAGCTGCTCAACACGAGGCAGACGCAATTGTTAACCCTGAAGTTGCTGATATCGTAAAAGCCGCTGTATTAGCGGTTGTTACAGCAGATCCTGAAGTTGTGACAGATCCTGAAGCAATTACAGCCGCTATTACAGCGGCAGTTGCTGAAATGCCTGCACCAACTACAGGAACAGAAGAAATTGCTGCTGCTGTCGCTAACATTGTTGCAACAGCAACAGGAGAAGCAGTTGATTCTGAAGTTCATCAACAAATATTTGAAGCAGTTTCTGCGCCAGCAGACCCTGCACTAGATGATATTGAGCATCGGTTGAATGTTGCTGAAGCGAAGGTTGATAGTTTATTGGGAAAGTAATTACCAGCGCAAAACGCTGGTTTAGTAGTTTGTTTAAAACGGGCCCAAGATAGAGGGATCGCTGGACGCTCGTAACCAGCACTAAAGGGCCACATGGCTCTTTTTTTATGACTGTAACAGCTTTGTAATATATTAAACATTAAATAGTATTATGCCGCAAACAACTTACCGTACAATCTCTATTAGCGATGTACACCTTGGTACCAAAGCCTGTAAAGCAGACTTTCTAAACAATTTCCTCAAGCATAACAGTTGTGAAACCCTGTATCTAGTGGGTGACATAATAGATGCGTGGAAAATGAAACAAAACACATTAAAGTGGCATCAAAGCCATACCAATGTGATCCGCCGTGTTTTAGGTCATGCCAAACGCGGAACACAGGTAATTTATGTGGCAGGTAACCATGATGAATTTTTAAGACCACTTATACCCTATGGTGTTAGTTTTGGTCGTATTAAAATCTGTAATCAAGCCACACATACTGGCTTAGATGGCAAGAGATACCTTGTAGTACATGGTGATCTATTCGATGGCATCACAAGACTAGCACCATGGCTCAGTATATTAGGAGACAAAGCATATGACTGCGTACTCAATCTCAATACTAAACTCAATTGGATTCGTCATCGTTTGGGTTTTGGCTACTGGAGCCTTAGCCTGTACCTTAAGCACCGTGTCAAAAAAGCGGTAGACTTTATGTTTCAGTTTGAACTAAATCTAGCCAGTTATTGTAAAAAGAAAGGCTATGGTGGCGTGATCTTCGGCCACACACATAATCCTATAATAAAAGAAATAGATAATATTATAGTGATGAATGATGGTGATTTTGTAGAGAGTTGTACAGCATTGGTTGAAACTCACGCAGGTGATTGGGTAATTATTAAATTGATAGAAAATAAGTGGCTTCCAGTGAATGTACTAGATCGCCAAACTGGGAAAATACTAACAGGAGAACCTTGTGTCCTTTGGTATGAGCAGAAAGGATTTTCTGTTTTATCAATTGATGATCACGACTAAAGGTATAAGGACTCTTAATTTCTACCACCAAATTGTCGCTAGGTACAAAAAAATCACAGTAATATCTACGAATTTTTCCTTCCCAATTATACCATAACTCTGGCATATCTTTTTTGCGGTACAAAACTTGTTTTTCTTCATACAAAGTTTTTAAATAATCAAACCCAAATGGTTCATATCCTTGAAGATGTATAATTTCCCCAAAAGATAACATATATTCTTTTCTTTTCTTAAATCTATTATAACATAATTTTTCTGCCACTTCTGGTATATGTACGCTATTATATACTCCGTGTTTAGCAAACATTTTTTCTGACCAATTAATAAAGTTATGTTCAACACCAAACCTTTCTAACATTGTGTTGATTCTTTTTAGTTTTACTTGATCATTGCTACTGGGGTTTTCTACTCCATATTTTTCAAGAAAATGTGTTTTCCTTTTCACATCCATACCTGGAATATCCATTGGATTATCTACACCGTACCTTTCTTGTAATGTTTTTTTGGCTAAAGTTTTTATACCTTGTCCTGCTACCTTGTAATCAGCAAACATACTGTATCCTTCACTCATTCCAGGGATATCAATTCGTTCAACAGCACCACCAGCACGCCATTTTCTTTCTCTACCCGAAATTGGGCAGAGAGGAACACTACTTGTGTCTCTCCAATAATGCCATAGTTTTCGTTGTAAAGACCAATTGATTGGTAAGTTCATTTGAGAAAACACTTTTTCTAATTCATCAAACCAAGCGGCCTTACGAAGACTAAAAATTAATTTCTTCTGTAATTTAGATGCGTTTAGGTATTCTAATATTTTTGTTTTCATATATTTATTTATCATAATGACGGTGAAACCTATTTTTAGTAACAAATTTGTAATATAAAAATTGTTAAATATCATTATGACAACTTGGCTATTGATACTGTTAGCAGTACACAAAACTGATCCCAATGATATTCCTGGGCGAGTAACATTGGAGTTTGAAAGCCAAACAGCCTGCGAACGTAGTTTAAGCAATATGTCTTATTGGCTAAAGTTTGATACTTTTAAGGTAGAAGGCCGATGTACAAAAAAGTCCTCATAATAACAGATAATGAACCAGCACAAGTTAATGGCGTTGTTACAACATTTCACAACTTGGAAGCACTGGCTGAGCGTGATGGCTATGATTTTGTTTATCTTGATCCCAGGCAGTTTGCTAATATTCCCTGTCCTGGCTATGGTGAGATTAAACTTAGCTGGACGTGGGGCATTGGCAGGATTATTCAAAAAGTAAATCCTGACTACATACACATAGCAACAGAAGGACCAGTAGGCTTTGCTGCCCGTTGCTGGATGGATTATTGGGGATGGCGTTACAATACCAGTTATCACACTCGTTTTCCTGAAGCCATAGAAAAAATTGCAGGCATACCTACAGATTGGAGTTATCGCTATCTACGTTGGTTTCATAAACACAGTGGTCGTGTACTGACTACTACGCAGAGTATGGTAGACGATTTAGTCGGTCGTGGGTTTAGAACTGATATTAAACCATGGACTCGCGGAGTGGATCGTAACATATTTGGCAGCAGCACCAAAACAGCTACAGAATTATCACAGCCTGTACTATTAAATGTAGGGCGTGTAAGTAAAGAAAAGAATTTAGATGATTTTTGTAGGTTATATTATCCCGGTGCTACCAAAATAGTCGTAGGTGATGGACCATGTCGCCGTCGTATGGAGCGTGAATATCCTGATGTACAATTCGTTGGAGTAAAGCGTGGGGCAGAACTAGCTAAGTATTACGCCGATGCTGATGTATTCGTATTCCCTAGTCGTTGGGATACATTTGGCATAGTAATGATTGAAGCCATGGCTTGTGGTACACCCGTAGCAGCATATCCAGTAACTGGACCTAAAGATGTTATAGATCAAGGTTTAACTGGTTATATGGATGAGGATTTAAAGACTGCTATTGACCAATGTTTGCGATTAGATCGTGTTCGTGTTGAAGAAGCCAGTCTACGTTGGAGTTGGGAGGAGTGTTGGCGTATCTTTAGAGATAACTTAGTAGATAAATGTTAATAGTATCCGAATAAATAATTAAAGTAACTTCTCTAATAATAGGGGAAAAGTATATGCTTAAAAAAATATTGGTATCTACCAGTATCGTCTTTTTTACGGGTACGGCCTATAGTCAAACTTTAATTAATCAAGGTAGTTATGATTCTAAAACTTTGGTGGATACCAACAGCACCAGTAACAGCACCAGCACTGTTAATACTAACAATAACAGCTCCAGCAACAGTACGAGCACAAGCACTAGTACAGTAAACAGCAATAGCAATAACGTCAATACCAGCGTTAACACAAACAACAATATTCAAAGTGGCACTGTGACCAACAACAATGTCAACAGTGGCACAGTTACCTATAATAACAACAACAATAACGTCAACAGCGGAACTGTAACTTACAATAACAATAATGTTCAAAGTGGAACAGTAACCAGCAATAACAACAATGTTAATAGCAGTACGTCAGTTAGTACCAATAATAACGTTCAAAGTGGTACAGTAACCTACAACAATAACAATGTCAACACTGGTGATATGACTAACCGCAATATCAGTACCAGTACCAATGTCAATACTAATAATAATATTAATAGTGGTACAATAACTAGCAACAATAACAATGTCAGCACCAGTGTCAGTACCAACAATAATATCAATAGTGGTACAATGACTAACAATAACAACAATGTTAGCACCAGTACCAATAACAATGTCAATACCAACAATAATATCAATAGTGGTACAATGACATACAATAACAATAATGCTAGTACCAGCTCAAATACCAATAAAAATATTAATATCAACAGTGGTACAATGACTAACAACAATAACAATGTTAGCACCAGTACCAATACCAACTTTAATTATGGTACAATGACTAATAATAACAATAATGTCAGTACCAGCACTAGTGTTAATACCAATAATAATATTAATTCAGGTACAATGACATACAATAATAATAATGCCAGTACCAGCACCAGTACTAATACCAATAAAAATGTTAACGTCAATACCGGCACAATGACTTATAATAACAATAACAACAGTAATAGTACAAATAAAAATATCAACACCAGTACCAGTACAAATAAAAACGTTAATACCAGTACTAATTATAATTATGGTACCATGACCAACAACAATAACAATGTCAATACCAGCACCAGTACTAATACTAATAAAAATGTTAACGTAAATACTGGCACAATGACCTATAACAATAACAATGCTAGCACTAGCAATAATGTTAATACCAACAATAACATTACCAGTGGCAGCATGACCAATAAAAATATTAATAACAACACCAGTACCAGTACAAACAGTAATGTTAATACAAACAATAATATCAACAGTGGTACAATGACCAACAACAATAACAATGTCAACACTAGTTTAAGTTCAAGTACCAGCAATAATACAAATAACAGCAACAATGTCAATCAAAATGTACAAACTGGTGACATGACTAACCGAAATATTAATTCGTCAGAGATTACACAGCGAGTCATACAACCACCGCCCACAGCAATTGCTCCAACAATGATGAGTGGAGGTAATGCTGACCTATGTACTACGGGTGTAAGTGGTGCCGTACAAACACAAATCTTTGGTGTCAGCAGCGGATCCACTATTAGAGATGTCAATTGTGAACGCTTAAAACTAGCCAAAACACTGTATGACATGGGTATGAAAGTGGCTGCGGTAGCTACAATGTGTCAGGATCGCCGAGTATTTGATGCCATGTGGAGTGCAGGTACACCTTGTCCATATGAAGGCAAGATTGGCGATGCAGCAAGGGCAGCGTGGGAAGCTAACCCTGAAAAAATACCAGTAGCAATAGAGGTAAAAGAAGATGACAGCCTTAAGAAAATTGGCTTGGGTAGTTTGTTGGGCATGGTTGCTTTCAAGCTATTCGGCTTCCATTAATGCTCAGAACCTAGATCCTGTAACAGGACTACAATTAAACAGCACCAGTAATGTGTTAAATCTTGGTGGGGGATTGCCATGGAACGGGACTGTAACTGGTGCAGCAGGTGGAACGAGTGGTGGTCCTACACCAGCATACAACCCCGATACAGGTAACATTATTTTTAGTTATGCTTCTCGTACAGTAAGTCAAACAGTTGCTATTAATCAAGCATTGGCAAATGCTGGAGCAGGAGTTCAACTTAGTGGATATAGATATCTGTGGCAAATCCATAATGACCTCAACAATTACGAGGGTAATAGGGGAACATTGACTGGTAATGTATCGCTAAAAGGAGCTACTGGTAATATTGTAGAAAGTTTTAACTACAACTACAATCAAAATTTACCAAGTTTTACTTCATTTTCGGGTATACAATTTTTTAATAATCGTTATGATATCGCCTCGGCTAGTAGCCTAACAGTTAGTTTCACTGGGCGAGATCAAAACAACTGGGCAGGATATTATGGGCCTAGAGTACATGTAGACAGTTTTAATTTATTATACACAGTAGATCCTTGTAAATTAAATCCTGCTTATAGTCCCACTTGCTCGGGGTTTAACACTGTAGTAACCACTGGTAATCTCGCTCCCTATCCTGATGCTGTGGCTACTTCAATGACTCAAATGGTTGCTATTAATACAGCATTGAAAAGTGCTGGTTTTGGTGCTACAGTTCATGGCTTTAATTATAAATTTGATTATACTGTAGGGCAAGGGTTTTTTGGATGTACTGCTTGGAATCAAGATGGGTCATGTAGTTGGATGATGAACACTCCGGCATATGTAAGTGCTAGTGCCTCAATGACTAATAGCGGTAATCAAACCCTAATTTCAAGAAATCATAGTTTCAATAGTGAAGGCACTAGTGGAACAGTAAATTCACAACTACTACTATCAAGTAGCATGAATCAAACTTCACTTGGTAATATTAGACTTTCAGGTGGGGCATCTGGTATAGGTTCTTCAATTGGCAATTATTCAATGAGTCTGATTTATAAACCAGATCCTTGTGTTAAGAACCCACTATATAGTCCTGATTGTAGTGGCTTTGCTCAAGCAATGACTGCTAAACTTGGTGCCAATACTACGTCTACTCCAACTGTAGAATCCTCTGTATCTAGTACGTCTGTTGCTACTACTAATGTTATTCAACCAAACAGTAATTCACCATCAAAACCGCAAACAGAAAATGCCTCTACAACCAAAGGTGCTTCACAGTCCAAAACTGTAGCCACTGCATTAAGCATAATCGCTAAGAATCAACAGCAAACACAGGCATTAGAAACCAGTGTAGCACAAGCGGCCGTAGCAGAAGCAGCAAGTGCAGCATCCCAAGCTCAACAGCAGGCTGTGTCTGTTGCTACCGGTTTGACAGCGGCCAGTCAATCATTGGCTAATTCTACAGCAGCCAACAACACAACTAGTAACAGCAATAAATCTACTGCTAATGCGACCTCAGTGTCTATATCGTCTACTGCGGTCCCAAAAAATACAGCATTTACCGCAGCCACTACTACTGCACCAACGGAATCTTTTACCAACTCAGTTACTGATTCAGTTACTCTAAGACCTGCTAGCCCTGTAATAACTAGTAGTGTAAACACTGCTAACACATTACCTAGTACAAGAAATACAACAGCTACAACAAACACTAGTGTAACCACTGCTAACACATTACCTATTATAAGAAATACAACAGCCACAGCGACCAGTGACACTGTTGTTACTGGTATTGAGATGGTTGTACCAAGGCCCACAGTACCTACAGTTTCTGCTAATATAACCACTAATACTACCACTGCACCAAAAAATCTTACGCCTAGTATAGTTAACATTACATCCGCAAACAACACCGCAGAATTTAGTCAAAGCACATCCTCAATATCACAAACTTACAGCGTTAAAACACAAAATCAAAGTCCAACTCCCACAATACAAACTGCGGTAGCTGCCACACTACCGCTCTTACCACCTGTTAACAAACCCACAGCGGCTCAACCAGTGATTATTGCACCTGCGTCTACTGCTGTTAATCAAAACAATTGGACTTTTTCACAGTCAACCGCTGACACACAACAAACCACTATGACGACTGCTTACATCCAACCACAGAACACCATGTTCTATGCTATGGCAGCAGCACCTGTTGAACAACAGCAACAGGCCACAGCACAACAGGTGAGTTTCGCTAGGCAAGCAGAAGTAGAACAAGTCAGCAGTACAGCAGGTTTTATGACCAATCGCACAGATCCACTTAACGAAGCAGTTGAATCAAAAACCGCAGTAACCACTGCAAACTCTACAGAATCCGCCCAAACGGTAAAAGCCAGTGTATCAGACAACGAATTAGCAGGCGGGGTGGACATCGGTCGGTTAGCAACAACTCCAGTTGGTTACAGCAACTATACTAATTTAGTACTCAAAGATGGCAAAATGTATGAGCCAAAAGAAATCTATAAGAACCAAACCACAGTTGATAATGCTAGAGCGTTAAGACAGTTATCAACAGACCGCCTACATCAACAGATGATAGAACAACAGTATAGGAGATAATATGACCGAAGAAATTAAAAGCGTAGACGCTAAAGTTGACGAACTAGAAGCAGCGGCAAAGAAGTATGCCAGTAAAGACACTGTAATTAGTATTGGTGGATATGAATTCACACCAGCTAAACTTATGGTAGCATTTACTATAGTCAGTAGTACACTGGGCGGCTTATATGGTGCGTTTGAAGTATACAAAGACTATATTGGTATGAAGAAAAAGATTGCGGAATATACCGCCCCAGACTTGTCAGGGTTTGATAAACGATTGGCAGTTATTGAAGAAAATTCAGGCAAGACTAGTGATTATACCCGTGACATTAAGAATGATTTAAAGAATGACATACGACGCAATGAAAGTGTTACTGAGCAGGTAGAACGCAGCGTTAAACAAGCACAGCGGGAAACTGAACAAGAAATGCGTGATATGCGTAAAGCGGTGCGTGAAGATTTAGAGCGAGCCCGTAGTGAGGCTTCTACCATACGTAAAGATATGGAACAAACTCGTAAAGAGATTAATTCAGAGTTTACTACTGCCCGTAGAGAAATAAACCGTGAAGTAGAAG
>Ga0209401_1000371_pt1 | contig 30536 bp, 45 predicted proteins | sample M_140807_MF_Meta_FD_187318 | JGI IMG/M metagenome (GOLD analysis project Ga0209401, IMG submission 187318) | Freshwater microbial communities from Lake Montjoie, Canada to study carbon cycling - M_140807_MF_MetaG (SPAdes) (version 2) | ecosystem: Environmental > Aquatic > Freshwater > Lake... | reverse complement strand
ATTTATAGAACGTCTGGTGATTCAACACAACACGTTGACATTTGGTTTCGTGTGAATGGTGTTGACATTGACAATTCAAATACCAAGGTGACAATTCAAACCGACCATTACCACAATCCAGCGTGGAATTTTTTCATTCGATTGAATTCAGGTGATTATGTCGAAATTATGTGGGCGACAACGACAAACACAATCGAATTGATTTATGAAAATGGAAGTTCAATTCATCCCGCGATTCCGTCAGTTATTGCAACAATTAATCGAATCAACTAATTATGGCGAATAAAGAAGCAGTTTTTACGCTGAAGGTCAACACGGGAAATTCCGCGAACGACATCAAAGCAACCGACAAGGCGTTGAATGATTTCAACAAAGATTTGAAAGCAACCCAACAAACGGCATCTTCAGGAACGGGCATGGATGCGCTCGAAAAGAACCTTGCTGACCTTGACGCAAAGATGAAAGCGGGTGGGTTGTCGATGCGAGAAATGACCAAGACGATGAAGGAATATCAAAACATCGCCATTCAGGCGGGTGTTGAAACGCCCATCGGTTCACAAGCTTTGAAAAATGCATCTTCATTAAAGGATGAAATTGGTGATTTGAAAGCGCAAACCAAAGCGTTGTCATCCGACTTCAAAGGTCTTGACACAGCAATGGCGGGAATTTCCACGGGTGCATCGGTCTTCCAAGGAATGCAGTCGGCAATGGCGTTGGCGGGTGTGGAGAATGAAGCATTGGTTCAAACGATGGTAAAGCTTCAAGCGGTTCAAGGGTTGGTGAATGCGGTTCAAACCATTGCCAACAATTTGAATTCGGATTCCATTCTTGGAATTCAGTTACGAACGGCGTTGACCGTGAAGGATGGTGAAAGCGCGGTTGCTTCAATTACGGCACGAACCATTGCTGAAAAAAGCTACCAAATGGTTGTCGGAACATCCACGGGTTTGATGAAAGGATTGAAGTTGGCGATTGCATCCACGGGAATTGGTTTGCTTATTGTCGCGCTCGGTTTGGTTGTCGCTTACTGGGATGACATCAAGTCGGCGGTTAGTGGTGTGACTTCAGGAATGAAAGACCAATTAGCAATAACTACGTCGCGTGCGGAACAATCAAAAAAAGAAGTCGACAATTTCCAATATCAAGAAAATTCTTTGAAGCTTCAGGGAAAATCCGAAGAACAAATTTTGAAGATACGAATGGAGAAACAACGCGTCGCCCTGAAGGATGCGAAGGCACAACTTGAAGCGCAAATCGCCATTCAACAAGGCAGTGAAAAAGCATCGATTCGTAACTTCAATTTAACGAAACAAATTTTGAAGGCGATTGGTACGGTTGCCAATCTTATTCCTTTGGGGATTGCCTATGCCATTGATGGCATTTCGGCGGGAATTATTTCCTTGATGAAAATGGCGAATAACTTCACGCAAAAATTCCAAGGGTTAATGATTGGATTATTGGTTGCGCCCATCGACATCGCATTGAAAGGAGCAAACGAAATTTCCAAGGCGTTGGGTCTTGGAAGCATCAACGCTAAATCAATCATGAGTGACATTACCGAAGTCGCGAAGTCAACGACCAAAGCGGTGAACGAAACGATTCAAGGATTGAAAGGAACGAATCTCGCGGGCGCATTAAATAGTAGCATTTCGGGGATTGCGGATTGGGGTGCGGGATTGATTTTCGACACCGAAGAAATTAAGAAAGACGGCAAAAAAGGAATCGAAGAACTTCAATCGACGGTTGACCAAATGCAATCCGAACTTGATGGGGGTGAATTGCAAATCAGAGAAATCAAAAAGAAGTCCGCTGAAGACCAAAAGAAAATCGCTGAAGACAGCGCGAAATCCGAAGCGGAAAGAAGAAAGGCGCAATTGTCGGTCATCAAGTCATCGGTAGAAGAAGAAGGGAAAATTCTTGAAGAACTTGAAAACACCAAGTTGAAAAACCTTGAAGAAGGGAGCGCGAAACAAATCGCCATTCTCGAAGAACAATTCGGCGACTGGAGAACCCAATTAATTCAAACCGCAAACAAAGAAGAAATCGACGCGCTCGACCAAAAGTTCTTGACACAAAAAATGTCGGAAGAAGAATATCGAAAGCAACTTGAAGAAATCATGATTAATGGGGTGAACAACCTGACGGACAAGGAAAAGGAATTGATGGCGCAAAAGATGGCGGAACTTGAAACGGAAAAAACGCAAATCGTTTTGGATGCCACCGCGAAACGAGAATTGAAACGCGCGGAATTGTTGGGTCAATACTTTCAAACCGTTGCATCCGAATACGACAAAGAATTGAAAGCATTCGAAGACCAACAAAAGAAACAAATCCAAGCGTTGAATGAAGCGCATCAAGAAGGTTTGATTAGTGACGAAGAATATCTCAAAGCTCAGGAAAAACTTGAAACCGATTACGCAAATAAAATTGTCGAAATCAACAAGAAAAAGAATGACAAAATAACTGAAGCGAATAAAAAGAAATTCCAAGAAGACACCGAAGGATTGACCAAAGGAATTGAAACCGCACAACAAGTGGTTGACAAGTTGGGGGAAATTAACAACATAGCAAAACAATACGAAGAAAACAAATTGGCATCCATTCAGGCATCGCGTGAAACTGACCTTGCTGACCTGGATGAAAAACAAAAAGCGGAACTTGAAAACACTAATTTAACGGAGGAACAACGAAATCAAATAACTCAAAAATATGCCATTGCGAAATATCAAATCCAATTGAAAGCGTTCAACGAAGAAGAAAAAATTAAGAAGGCGCAATTCAATCGCGACAAAGCATTGCGAATCGCCCAGGCAACCATTGACACCGCGAGCGCAATTGTAAAATCAATCGCCGACAACGGTGGTATTCCGTTGGGAATTCCATTCGGGGTGTTAGCGGGTGCAATGGGGTTGGCACAAATCGGAGCAATCGCGTCAACACAATACAAAGGGGGGTCAGCACCATCGATGCCTTCATTGTCGGGTGGCGGTGGTGGTGGTGGTATGGCGGGCGCGGGTGCATCTTCATTCAGCGCACAACCACCAACGAACAATGGAACATCAACCGAGGGATTATTGGGAAATGCAGTCAATCAAGCACCCGTTTCACAAGTTTTTGTTTTGGAAAGCGACATTAGTCAAACACAAAACAAGGTCAAACTTCAGGAAACCAAAACAAGTTGGTAAGCCATGACCGACCTCGAGGGGTCAAGAATGTTTCGTTGGTTGAAAAGCATCCGTATGTTCGAAGTAATTCTTCAGCTTTTGGAATGTTGTCCATGTGAAGCTTGACGTTGTGACCTAAACGGATTTCCTCGGGTAAATGGTGATTCAAATAAATTGACTTGATGAAATGATTGTGATTTTGCCAATCAAGGGAATCGAATAAAGTGACCAGCTTTGCCGAATCAATTAGAATGGGTGAATGCGTTTCAAAATTGTATGTTGTCAAATCGTATTTATTCAACAATTCAATTGTGTTTTTCATCGCTATTTTGTAATGGCTCGGATGTTGGTCAACGATTTTCAATTCACCTGAATGAATCGGAATGTCGGCGCGAAGTTTTGGCGTAACGTAAAAGTCATCGTTCATGTAGATAAATTCACCACCACGTTCACGCGCATACGTCAACATTTTGTTGGTCACGTCCGCACCCCGAATGTTGTTCAATTGTTTGCAAGGGATGTTGTCGATTCCTTCGACCTTGTCACCCACCGTGGTGATGGATGCTTCAGGAAATGACATGACAACAAAGCGCATTGATTGAAGAATGTCGAAATCGTTGCGACTTCTTCGATAAGGGTAAACAAAATTCATCGAACAAAAATACATAATAAAGTAATATGAAAAAAGACCTACCAATTTACGAAATCGTCATCGACTTAAATGATCCCGAAACAACGGTTTCGTTCAATTCTTTGGTGGAATATCCCGCACACGAAAAGAACTTTGAAACCTTTTCCAAGATGGCATACGAATTTAACGACGAACAAATGGTCATCACTGGGATTGCCATTTCAAGCGACACACCAATTTATCGATTCGACCAAAATACCAAGGAAGAATACTACGTTGTTTTCACGAAGGACGCCATTCGTGACATCGTGATTGATTACGCTCGGAGAAACAATTTCAACAACGTAAACATCGAACACAATTCGAAGAATGTTGTGGATGGGTTACACATGATTATGTCTTACCAAATTGACAACGAACGTGGATTCACCGCACCCGAAAGGTTCAAGGATGCGAACGATGGTTCGTGGTTGGTGTCCTACAAAGTAAACGACGACCAACTTTGGAAAGATGCGAAAAAAGGAAAGTTCAAAGGATTCAGCATCGAAGGTGTGTTCAATTTAATCGACACCAAGCGCACAATGACGGAAGAACAAATGATGTCAGCGATTCTTGAAGCTTTGCAAGGAATAAAATTCCGAACAACAAAACATAATAAGTAAACACGAAAAATTTTAAGATGAATAAATTCGATAAAATCATGGGGATTCTTTCCGATTTCAAAACGAAATTTGAAGCGACACCCCAAACATTTGAACAAGCGACATTGATTGACGAAACAACCATCGTTGAATTCGAAGCATTGGAAGTTGGTTTTCCTTTATTTGTGGTTACCGATTCAGGTTCCATCCCCGCACCCGAAGGAACACACGCCCTTGGTGGTGATTATTTAGGTGTTACGGTTACCGTTGACGCTGAAGGAATCATTACTGAAGTGGTTGACGAAAGGGGAAATAATGACGTTACACCACCAGTTGACCAATCAATGTCAGCTGAAGAAGTTGAAGCCATTGTTAATGGAAAGCTTGAATCATTCACAGCCGTTCTCGAAGGGGTTGCCGAAATGATGAATGCAATTTCCGAAAACAACAAAACGCTAAACGAAACAATTGCATCTTTGAAAGCGGACTTCGAAAGCTTCAAGGCGCAACCATCCGAACCAGCGAAAGAAAGCGAGAAATTTTCAAGGGTTGGCAACCTAACAGCCAAACAATTATTTTTGAAAAACTTTAGAAACATATAAACCATGAGCATTAAAAACTATGTAAAGTCAAATTTTGACTATGATGTAAACGGACTTTCTCCGTACATCGACCAACAAAGAGAAGAATTAATTCACCGTTCGGTGACCGAAGCCCAAACGCTTCAGTACATCGCAATCCAACAAGGAATCAAAGGAACTGAAGACCTTAAATTGTTGAACGATTCAATCGTTTATCAAACTGGTGATTGTTCTATGTCCCCAGCGGGTGACACAATCTTCACCGACCGTTCGATTTCCGTTGAAACAATCGGTTACTTAAAAAGATTTTGCCAAAAAGACCTTGCGGGATTTTGGACACAATTGGCACTTAGACCAGGTGCAATGGCTGAAGATAAAACTTTGCCATTCGAACAAACATTGATTGACTACCTATTGAAATTACATTCTTTCGAATTGGAGAAATTGATTTGGAGAGGTAACAAAGTTTCGGGTACGGGTAACCTTGCCTTCATGAATGGATTCAATCAATTCTTGACCGTTGCGAACGGATGCGTTGACTTGAATCAAACATTCGGTCCAACTACAATCGATGCAACCAACGCGTTCGACATCTTTTACGAAGCGTTTACCAACACGCCATCGAACATCGCTGAAGGTGAAGATTTCATTTGTTTCACGGGTCGTGAGAATTTCAATTTCTTGTTGAAAAACTTGGTTGACTTAAACCTTTACCATTTCAATGTAAATGAAATCGGAACATTGAACGAAATCCTTTTACCAGGTACAAACATGAGAGTTGTTCGTGTGAACGGTTTGAATGGAACTAAAAAAATCTACACGGGTCGTGCATCACATTTCTTCTTCGGAACTGACTTAACGTCTGACTTCGAATCTTACGATATGTGGTATTCATTCGATGACGATGTAATTTATTTACGTTCAAAATTCCGTGCGGGTGTTCAAGTTCCATTCTTGAATCAAGTCGGAACATTCGAAGGTTTAATTTAATCAATTAATCATTAAGGGGTGGGAAATCACCCCTTTATTAAAATATAAAACATGGCTTGTGAAATGACAACTGGGTACAACGACAGAACGTGTACCAACGGAAAAGGCGGAATCAAAAGCGTATTGTTGTTTCCTTTGGGAGCAACTTCAGGCGCGGTGGTTTCGGGAGCAAATGAACTTATGTCCCTTGTGGTGGCGGGTGAAACTTTCCTTTACAAATTAAAATCAAATTTATCTTCGTACACTGCACCCATTCGCGTTGACAAAAACAACGGGACGTTGTGGTACGAACAAACTTTGAACATGATTTTGGCATCGGATTCGAAAGAATTAAGAAGCGAAATTCATTTGCTTGCACAAAACGAAGTAATGTGTTTGGTTGAAAATGCTGACGGAACAATCGTTGCCCTTGGTCTTGGTGAAGGTCTTCAGGTAGCTGACGCGAATGAATACACTTCAGGGATTTTGAAAAGCGACCGTAAAGGACACGTTATCGTGTTGAAAGGAATGGAGAATGATGAATTGCCTGACGTGTCACCCGTGCTTTACGCGACATTGATTGGTCAGCAATCACCATCTATCTAATTAATTACTAACTTTTTTAAGGGGGTGGGGTTGAACCTATCCCCTTTTTTTGTAACTTGCCGAAATGAAAATAAAAAAAGAATTTATCGGATGCAAAGTTTGGTCACCATTGATGGGACGTTTGTTCCTTGTCGAAGAAAACAACGGGGAATTATTATTGTCGTTGGGAGTGATGGACATTTTTGAACTTGAAGAACCTAATTTAGTAAAGAAAATCAATGTTAAAAATACAAAGAAACGGAGCAACGCCATTAATAGTGACGGTGACGGAATTGACAACAATCCCGAATCCGAACTATCTATTTGAATTCATTCACGAACAATCGTTCAACACCCAAACGTGTGTGTTAACGAATGTTTCAACGACCACCCAACGATTCGATGAATTCGTTTTGACGGATGGCGTCGATGTAAATTTCATCTACGATGGTTTTTACGTTTACAACATTTTTCAGCAATCTTCCCCTGGTAATTTAGATCCCGTGAATTCGCAAGGACTTGTTGAAACGGGACGCGCGCACGTTGTCGAAGCGGATTCTCCAAGTTACGAATACGATTCTCCTATTTACTTTAACATCTATGAATAACAAGCTTACATCGATTTCATTTCGAAAAGATTTTCAAAAACCTGACGAAGAAAAAGACCGTTCACAAGGGTTTGTGAAATGGGGAAAAAAGAACGATTACCCATTTTTTTTAATTGACCTTTACAATGGTAGCGCATACCATCAAGGAATCATAAAAAATAAAACGCATTACATCGCGGGTGGTGGTGTGGAAATTGTTTCGGGAATGTTGCAACCATTCATCGACAACCAGTGGAGCGACTTCGACATGAATGAACTTGCCGAACGCATGGCATTCGATGGTGAAATGTTTGGCGGGTTTGCCGTAAAGGGAACTTGGAACAAAGAAGGAACACGCGTTGTTCGTTGGGAACACATTGGTCTTGATTCCATACGGGCGTCAATGGATGAAAGAACGTACTACATTTCCGACGATTGGACGGCGTTAAACCAATCCCCCGAGAAAACGAATCTTCGTGTTATTCAAGCATACGATGACACCGTCACGGTTGGTTCGTTTATGCTATATTACAAAGACCCACATTTGCGCGGTCGAAAAGAACTTGGAATTTACCCAAAACCAACCTACTACGGTGGCATCACGGCAATTCAAACGGACGTGGACATTTCGAAATTCCATATGTACGAATTGCAAAACGGCTTCAAGTCGGGAACATTAATAAACTTTCCTTCAGGTTACCCCGAAACCACCGAAGAATTGAATCGAATAAAATCGGACGTAAAGGGTCGCTCGCAATCGGTCGAAGATGCGGGGGAAATTATTTTAACATTCTCGAACGGCAAAGACGAAGCACCCACCGTGATGTCATTGAATGGCAACAACCTTGACCAGCGTTATTTGATGACTGAGAAATCAGTTCAACAAAACATTTTGGTTGCACACGCAATCACATCACCGCAATTGTTCGGGGTGACAGTCGAAGGTTCGTTTAATTCAGCGGAATCGGATGACTTGTTTAACATTTTCAAATCAACCTACGTTGACGCGCGTCAAAGAAGGGTTGAATGGATGTTGAACATGATGGTTGAATTAAGCGGTTTCACGGGTAAAGTTAAACTTCGCGACGTGACACCTTTACCAAAGGATGTAATTACACCAACACCAACCGCAACGCCTGACATGAACACACCAACCACCACCGCCGACGTTGTTGACGTGGCAAAAAGCGCCTTGAATGGAGCGCAAATCGCATCACTTGTTGATGTGGTTGCAAAAATTAAAGAAGGATTGTTGACGCCTGAAAGCGCATTGTCAATTGTTCTTGCTTCATTCCCAACCATCGACGATGCAACCGCCCGAAGGATTGTCGGAATGACACCTACGGCGTTTTCAATGTGTTCACACGAAGATGAAATCGATGTGTTCGCGCAATACGGTGAAGATAAAAAAAAATTTAGGGTCATTCACACCGAGAAAATTGATTGGAACACACCAAGCGAATTCGTGTTTGCTCGAAGCACGGAACTATTCGACAAAATCGGAGAAATCAAAGCGGTCTTGACGGGTGCTGACAAAGATATTTTGAAGCTATTGAACGACGGAGAAGATGCACCAAGCATCGCGAAAGCTTTGAACACGTCAACAAAGAACGTAACGGAAACAATTGCAAAATTGGATGGTTTGAACATGATTAATCAAGGAGGTGAATTGAATAGCTTGGGAAAGTCCGTAATGGACGCCATTGACATTCCATTGGAAAGGTTTGAAGTTCGTTATTCGTACCGAACACGTCCTGACGTTCCCCCAGTGAAGACAACATCGCGTCCATTTTGCATAAAACTTTTAGAATTGAATCGAATGTATTCACGCGATGACATAAACGCAATCAGTTACCGCGTTGACCGTGACGTTTGGCGTTATCGTGGGGGTGAATATACGAATCCACGAACAAAAATAACAACACCCTATTGTCGACACGAATGGGTTCAACAATTAGTAATAAGACAATGATGAACAACTATTTACTTTCCGTGGAAAACCTGAAGAAATTGGGTTTGATTCACCAAAACACCGACACGAAGATTCTCGCGGTTGCGATTCGTCGAAGTCAGGACATCAATGTTCAACCCGCGTTGGGTTCACCGCTTTACCGAGCGTTACTTCAACGCGTTGCGACTAACACTTGGAATCCAAACTACCTTACATTAATGAATGATTACGTTGTTCCTTGTTTGGTGGCTTACGTTGACTATCGTTGCGCGTTACTATTAAACGAAAAGCTTACCAACAAATCAGTTGGTCGTGTTGGGGATGAAAACATTCAAGCGAATAACACCCCCGATACCTATGTGTTTCGGGATCAACTTTTGAAAGATGCACAGTTTTACAAAGAACGATTAATTGGTTATTTAATGGATGACAACGGTGACCATTTTCCTGAGTACATTGATTGTTGTGGTTCACCGAATGGTTCACCCGCATTGTGTCACACCAACGTGACGAAAGATAAAACGGGTTATTCACCTTTACAATGGATTGTATGAAAAAATTTGTCGCGAATAAAAAGGACATCGAAAAACTTAAAACTTATTTGACAAATGGACAGAACATTAAACGCATTGATGCGGGAATTCGAAATAATAGCAAACGAGCATCGACAAATAAATAGCTTCTTTCAAGGTGACTATTTGGATGCGGTTTCGCGTGATGCTATTGATTACCCGTTGATGGTTGTGACCTTGCAACCTGGTTCGCTTGTCGACTTCGGCGTTCAAGTCAACGCAATCATTTCCATTGCTGACAAATATAATCTTCAGGAATACCGACAAATTAACGAAATACATTCCGATTGTTTGTCCATTTGCAAAGACATACACACGACTTTGAAGCAATGGAGATTCGAAGAATTCTTGGATGTCGAAGGTTCAATTTCAACATCCCCATTTATCAACCGAAGTCACGACGTCACGGCTGGCTGGACAATGAACATTGCGATGAACGTGTACGATAACGAAGATTGGTGCGCAATTCCTATGGACAACTATAATTTTGAAAATGATTAAACACAACCACCTCCGTCAACTTGGAATGATGTATTTTATTTGTTCATTCATCACCGCATTTTTGATGTGGTTCGAAGAATCTTTTTATTTGAAAGCAATGGGATTCGCTTTATTTTTTTACAACCTTTATCAAATTTTCACGGAAATGTATTTTCAACAACAAGACGACAATGAAGAATAAACTTTTGCTTTTCGCGCTTTCCCTGGTGTCGATTTTGTCCCCAATCAAACCATTAGTTTGTATCGCGATTCTTTTCATTTGGCTTGACATGGTCTTCGGGATTTGGCGTTGTGTTCATTTGGGTGGGTGGAAATCCATTCGGTCGCGAAGGTTGTCAAGCACCATTTCAAAATCCTTGCTTTATTCGGGTGGAATCGTTGCGGTGTTCATCCTTGAAAAATTCGTAATTGCCGACATTATTGGAATGTTTGTTTCGGTTGATTTGGTGTTGACCAAGGCATTCACCTTCTTTTGCGTAATGGTGGAAATTAAAAGTATTAACGAAAGTTACTTCGACATCACTGGAAAAGACATCATGAAATCTTTCAAGAAATTTTTAACACGTTCAAAACAAAAAATGGATGAATTCAAATAAATTGCAAATCGATTCAATTATTCAAGAAAGATTGTCACTTGGTCAATTCATTGCTGAAGAACATCCCAAATCACAAATCTATCTTCACCACACCGCGGGTGGGGGTGATGCGAAATCCGTTGCGCGTTTTTGGAATGGAAATTCCTCGAAAATTGGAACGGCATTCGTGATTGGTGAACGTGGAGAAATCGTTCAATGTTTTTCCTCGAAGCACTGGGGGTGGCATCTTGGTGTGGGAACTGAAATCTTCAAGGCGAATAAAATTCCATTTCTTGACCTGAATAAAACATCCATCGGAATCGAATTGACCAACTGGGGACCGTTAAAAACGGTAAACGGAAAATTCTTAAATTACGTCAATAAGGTCGTTCCTTCCGAGAACGTCACCACCTTGGATGAAAAATTCAAAGGTCACCTTCACTGGTATCGCTACACCGACGAACAAATCGAATCATTACGAAAGCTTGTTGAATATCTTTGCGAAACTTATGACATCCCGAAGGAATACAACGAAGAAATTTGGGACATTGATTTGAACGCATTGAAAAATAAAAAAGGAATTTACACCCATAATTCAGTTCGTCGCGACAAATCGGATGTTTACCCGTGTCCACGATTAATCGAAATGCTTAAAAATTTATGAAAAATTTAATCGCTTTATTTATTGTTTGCTTGATGGTTTCATGTTCCTCCGAACGCAAGGCGCAACGTCACTATTCGAAAGCATTGAAATACGGGATGAAGGTCATTCAGGACACTGACACCATTCGAATCACAACGCTTGATTCGTTCCCCGTGATACGATTTGATTCGATTGTATACGAAAAATTCATTACGACCAAAGACACCGTGATAAATTTTCGAAACGTGTATGTTCCGAAGACTAGGTTTCAAACACGCATTGCTTACAAGGAGCGCATTAAGATTCAGCGAATCAAAGGAAAGACCATCACGAAGAATCACGAAGTCGTAAAATACCGAATCAATTGGTGGTGGTTGTTGTTGTCATTTATTCTTGGTATCTTTTCGCCTAAATTAATCAAGCTTGTCTTGACAAAACACCTTTGATGGCTAAATTTCGACCACGATTGACGCCCGAGGAAATGGACGTTGTCGTACAATTTCGCGCAATTAAACAAAATTGCGATGAACAAAACATCGACCATACATCAGTGAAGCACGGTTGGTTGAAATCAAAGAAAACTTCGTTGTTCTTTACGAATCCCGCCTACGTCAACGAAGGTGAAGCGAAACTTTTACAATTAAAGGATGACATTCTTCAAGACCTGAAGACGCATTCACCCATTTACCCGAACATAACACGAACCAAATCAACCGACGGTCATCTTTTGGTTGTCGATCCCGCGGACATTCACATAGGTAAGTTGGCAACGGCATTCGAAACGGGTGAAGATTACAACCAACAAATCGCGGTGAAGCGCGTTCACGAAGGGATTCAAGGAATTCTTGACAAAGCTTCAGGATTCAACATCGAGAAAATTTTATTTATCGGTGGCAATGACATTCTTCACATTGACACACCCAAACGAACCACGACTGGAGGGACACCACAAGACACGGACGGCATGTGGTACGACAATTTTTTAACCGCGAAACGACTTTACGTTGACATACTTGAAAAGCTTGTCGCAATCGCTGACGTTCATTTTACTTTCAATCCATCCAATCACGACTACACGAATGGATTCTTTTTAGCGGATGTCATTCAATCATGGTTTCGAAATTCTCCGAACATTACCTTCGATTGTTCCATCGCCCATCGCAAGGGTTTCATCTATGGAAAGAACCTAATCGGAACAACCCACGGGGACGGCGCGAAGCTTCACGATTTGCCATTGTTGATGGCTCAAGAATTCCCCCTGGAATGGGCGCGAACAAAACACCGCTACGTCTACACCCACCACGTCCATCATAAGGTCGCAAAGGACTTTATTGGTGTGACTGTTGAATCTTTACGGTCGCCGTCGGGAACGGATTCATGGCATCACCGCAATGGTTACCAGCACAACCCACAAGCGATTGAAGGATTCGTTCACCATCCTTTGCACGGGCAAATTGCTCGATTGACGCATATTTTCTAAGGTTATTCCCTTACGTTTGCGGTGATTATTTAAGGTTATTCCCTTACTTATCTATGTTTTTTGTGATGTTTTTCACAAATTCCTTATTTTTTTTTGTGATAATATTGTATGTCGTAATCGGATTTTGTCCGTTTATCATAGCTCAATTAAGCATTTTTCACCTTCATTAAGTGTTTTTCTTATTTAGAATCATTCTAAATTTCATCAAAACTTAAAATAATTGTGCGTAAAGTTTTGCACTTATGAAAATTAATGTATCTTTGTAAGGTCAATAAGGCACATAACAAAAAACAAAACAAAATGAAAGTAACTGAAATCGAAATCAAAAGAACAAAATCTTACGGTCACTATCGTATCACTGGTGTGGTCAATGGAATGGAAGTAACGTGCATCACAACGGATTCCGAAGCATTCGACTATTTGAATGACGAAGATTACCATGAAAAACAAGAAGAAGCTCAGGCACACTGCGAAAGAAAATTAATTGAAACTTTTAATAACATATAAAATGAACCAAGATGAAATGATTGAAATAATCCTTCAGTTCGAACAAGAACTATGGACGGAACGAAACGAAATGTTCGAAGCTTTCGGATTGGATGACCAAGGAACAAAACGCGCCATTACAAGGTGGTGCATTATTGATGACCTTATTGACAAACTTAAAATTGAAAAACCATGAAAATCAACGACATCACATTCAACACAACGTCCACATTTTTCTTCACCATTGAAGACGACATTTGCGGACAAGCGGAATTCAGATTCCTTTACGTTATGATGAAACACGACATCATTAAAGACATCGAAATTGAACTGGATGACCTATGGGCGTTCAAGGAAATTGACGGAAAAGAAACGGAACATTTCTTGAATTCAAAAGAGGTTGACATCCTGACCAATGAAGTAAAAATGATCATTATGCGAGACCCTGAAATGTTTAATGCGCACGAATTTATCTCCGAAGATGACCAACACGAATGGCACTTGTGGCACGAATACCAACTTCAACAATACCTCGATGACAGACTATAAACCAACACTTCCCGCCATCATTCGTTGGTGGCAACGGAAGTCTTTCACGAACGACAAGGGTGGTTCGTTTGATGTAAAACTTTACTTGAAAATTTGTGAAATAAAAATCAAAAATAATGTATAAATTAATCTACCTACACGGAACAAGGATTGTCGAATCCTATGAATTCCCAACCAAAGCACTTGCGTTTTGGAAACGAAATCAACTAATCGGGCAACGAACCCATTTATCAGGAACATTCAAAATTGAGAAACTATGAACCACATCGAAGAATTAATCGAAGAATTCAAATTAAATAAACCAAGTCGCATTCGTGAAGACGTTTACAAGCGTTTTTATTTGATGCACATTTTACACGGAACAACCGATTTGACGTTGTCGGAAATCGGAAAGCTTTTCGGACGTAACCACACAAGCGTAATTCACGCGCTCAAACAACACGAACGATGGACGTTCACGAAAGACCAGGAATACATTCGCGCAATCCATCCATTGCCCGAATTGGTAGGTGACGAAGGTCGACTTCCGAAAACACGTTACTTCAATTGCACGGTCACTGAAAATTCAGTTACGATTCGCGGTCGATTCACGAAAAAAACGCTTGAAGAACTAAACCGACCATTGAACAAAATGGAAATTTCAGCAATTTTCGACACGATTTGACGCGTGACACAAATGAAAAAAACGTCGCAAACCTTATGTCGTTGACAACATCGCTCAAAAACAAGGGGGAGGGGTCAAAAAGTTGTGTCACGCTGTCACGGATGGGGTCAAATCCAATGCCAATAAAGGAAATAGCCGTGACAAAGGGCGTGACACAAAATAAAGTTTGTCACGGATTGTTTATATTTGAATAAATTAGTTACATTTGTTATGGCGCAAACAAATTTTTTAGGGGAAAGGGTTAGTAACCGCGCGCCACGGTGAAAACCCACCCCTTTTTTTTACGAATTTTCATGATTCCCAAAATATCAATTTTCAAAAGCTTATTCAATTCCAAAGAAACACCCTACACAATGAGTGTTTTGGAAGTTTACGAGCGAATAAAAAACGGTTATCCTGACCTAATTTCAAAAATTAACAAGCTTCGGTCTTTAGACGAAAAATCAAGCGCGGTCAAAAATTCATTGTTGGCAATTATGTTCAATGGGACATTCTCCGAACGAAGCGACAACGGATTGATTGAACATTCGGGGTTGTGTGTTTTGGATTTTGACAATTACCCCGATGCGGTGACAATGCAAAGCGAACGGAAAAAATTTCAAAGTTTACCGTTTGTGTTTATGGTCTTTGTTTCCCCATCGGGAAATGGGTTGAAAGTCATTGTTCGAATCCCACCATCAAATAAGGATGAACACAAGCGAAGATTCAACGCTTTGGAAAAGTTTTTTGACAACGAACATTTCGATGCAACCTCCAAGAATGTTTCTCGGGTTTGCTTTGAATCATTCGATCCCGAAGCTTACATCAATGAGTTTTGCGAAACCTTTGAAACCATTGAAAGCGAAGTCGGTTTTCAGTTTATTGAACGTCCCCCAGTAGTTCGCTTGACGGATGAAAACAAAATTATTGAAAGGGTGATGAAGTTCGATTTTGGTTGTTCGTTCGTCAGCGGTTCAAGGAACATTTATATTTTTAAGCTTTCCGCTTGTTTATGCGAATACGGAATCGAAAGGGAAAGCGCGGAACATTACCTGGGGTCATTCGTGTGTGAAGATTTCACCCAACTTGAATTGGTGACAACCATCAAAAGCGCTTATCGAACCGCCGAATTCAGGTCAAAATACTTCGAAGATTCGGACAAAATTTCCCGTTTGAAAATGAAAATCAAACAAGGGATTTCAACCAAGGAAATAAAAAGTTCCTTGAATGTTGACGAAGAACAAATCAATGAAATCAAGGATGACATTTCAACTTCGGATGATTTTTTTTGGATTAAAAACAACGACAAAATAACGATTGAACCGAACCTTTATTCCAATTTTTTATCAAAGCACGGATTCGCAAAATTTTACCCCGAAGAATCCCTTTCCCCGACATTTGTTCGCGTTCAAGAAAACAAAGTAAAACTGTCAAGCGCGGAGCAAATTAAAGATTTTGTATTGAAATATCTTGAATCGCGATGTGAAATATCCGTTTGGAATCATTGTTCCAGGTCGACTTATTTATTTAGCGAGAATCATTTGAACATGATTGAATCCATCAACCTGAAGATGCTTCAAGACCGTCAAAACATTTCGTTTATTCCATTCACCAATGGGGTGGTCGAAGTCAGCAAGAAAGGAACGCGGTTGATTAGTTACATCGATGTGGACGGTTACATTTGGGAAAATCAAATTTTAACCCGTGAATTCAAGGTTGTTGACGAACATGACAACGACTTTCAAAATTTCATTTCCAAGGTAAGCAACGAAGACCCCGACCGAACAAACGCCCTCGAATCCACCCTTGGTTATTTGATGCACACCTTTAAGGACAAAACCGACCAAAAAGCAATTATTTTCAACGACCAAGAAATCGATGACAACGCGAACGGAGGTTCGGGAAAATCATTGATGTTGACCGCGCTGGGTTACTTTAGGAACATTGTAACGATTGATGGAAAGCAATTTAATTCTTTGAAAAACGATTTTGTTTACCAACGCGTGAACCTCGACACGCAGATTCTCGCTTTCGACGATGTAAAAAAGAACTTCGATTTCGAGCAATTATTCAGCATTGTCACGCAAGGAATCGCGGTCAATCGAAAAAACAAAGACGAAGTTTGGATTCCTTTCGAGCGTTCACCTAAAATTGTAATAACAACCAACTATGTGATTGCGGGTGCGGGTTCATCCCACGACCGACGAAGACATGAACTTGAATTTTTTCAGTATTTCAATGCCGAACGGTCACCTTTGGATGAATACGGGAAACTACTATTCGACCAATGGGATGGGGAGGAATGGTCACGCTTTGACAATTACATGATTGCCAACCTTCAAAAATATCTTAACATAGGATTGTTGAAAACCAAATCCATCAACGCAGATGCAAAACGATTGATTCAAGTAACGTGCAAAGATTTTTACGAATTCGCGAAAGAAGGTCATTTGAAACTTGAAGAATACAATTACAACCAATCTAAACTTCAGGAATTCCAATCCGAAACGAATTCATTCAAAGACCTTTCATCGGTTAAATTCTTGAAATGGGTTCGCGCCTATGCAAGTTTCAAGGGGTTAAAATATAGCGAAGGTAGAAGTCACCTGGGACGCTATTTTGTTTTATCAGAAAATTCACCATCAAATCAAAACCAATAAACTATGAGCAAAAAACTAATCGCAATCACAATCATTTTATTCATCGCAATGTGGTGGACAACCATTTACTTCTTCGGTTTATGGGGTGCGCTTGCCCTTGTCACGGGATCAACTTTATTCACCATTTACATTGCAAATGGTAACAAACGAGGGTAAAATGAATCAACACAAAATGTATCGCGTCATTAAATTAATCGATTTAATGAAAGAAAAACCAAGAACGGTAATGTCGATTTCGAGATATTTGAATGTCAGTGAAAGAACCGTTTATCGGTATTTTGAACTTTTTCGGGCACTTGAATACAACGTGAATCGTGACATTTATTACAAATACTATATTGAAGAATGAAGAAAGAAAATAAACAACGATTGGACGCGCTGAAGCTTGAAAATCAAATCGAACGCCATCCGAACTTTCCCCCTGACTACCATCCCAAAACACTTTGGAGCGACAAGACCGCGAACGGATTGACCAAGGCAATTGTGTCATTCATCCAATTTAGCGGTTACCAAGCGGAACGAATCAACACGATGGGTGTTTATCGAGAAAAGAAAACAACCGACGGAAAATTGATTGGAGGGTCGTGGACAAAGGGAACATCAACCAAAGGGAGCGCGGACATTTCAGCCACTATTCGTGGTCGTTCCGTGAAGATTGAAGTTAAAGTTGGCAAAGACCGTCAAAGCGACAATCAAAAACAATATCAAGACGCCATTGAACGCGCTGGAGGTATTTACATTATTGCGCGTGACTTCGATGAATTCGTTGAATGGTTTGATAAATTTGTGAAACAATGATTGAACTGACCATAACACAAGACCAGGTGAATCGAGCGCGTGAACTTTATTCCTTCGGTAAATTGAAAAATTCTATTCGTGAAGGTGAAGGAAATGAAATTGGTGCGCTGGGTGAAATCCTTGTTCTTGACCATTACACGAACAAAGGGAGCAACGTGGTTCACGCGCAAAACTTCGAATTCGATTTGTTGATTGATGAATTCAAAATTGAAATCAAGACACAAGAACAAAGGTCGATTCCTTCACCCGTTTACACTTGTCACGTTCCTGACTACAATCCAAATCAACAATGTGATTTTTATTGCTTCGTTCATATTCATCCAAGTTTTACGAAGGGATGGATTGTCGGAATGATTTCTCGAAGTCGATTTGATTCTATTAAACAACTGAAGAAAAAAGGGGAAATGGGATTCACGAAACCATTCAAATGTGACACATGGATTGTTCGTGTAAAAGATTTATCACTTTAATTGTTTTATGAATGAAAAAAATGTTTATCTTTACTGAAACTTAAAAACATTAATTATGGCGATTACAAAACCCGTGGCGGAGAAAGTCACAACCGAACAACCGAAGAAGTTGTTCCACAAGCTTCATCAAGCGAAGCAACAAATTGGAAAGGTTTCCAAGAATGCAACCAATCCACATTTCAAAAAAAGTTACGCTGACATTAACGCGTTGCTTGAAACCGTTGAACCAATTTTGTTGGCGAATGGGTTAGTACTTTTGCAACCAGTCAAAGCGAACCTGGTCTTTACTCAAATCATTGACATCGATTCAGGGGAACTTGTCGAATCATGCATGGAAATTCCCGTGAACATCGTCGACCCGCAAAAACTTTTGTCGTGCATAACGTACTTCAGACGTGGAACGCTTCAATCATTGTTGTCGCTTCAAGCAATCGATGACGATGGGAATGAAGCTTCGAAACCTACGGCGAAACCAACGCTTGACAATAACCGATTTATCAACGCCTTGGATGCGATTCAACAAGGAAAGTTTACAATTGAGAAATTGAAAGCTACCTATTTACTAACCGATGAACAATCGAAACACCCATTACTACAATGACAACAATGAATGCCGAAGAACGGGCGCAATACCTATTCGATTTGTTTTCCTTCGTGGAATTCAGTTCGGATGAAAAAACGCTCAAAACAAGAAAAGCGTGTGCGCTTGTCTTATTGCGAGAAACGATGAAAGACATCGATATCAAATCGCGTGATTTTATTTATTGGTTGAATGTCCGTCAAAAACTTGAAGAAATATGAAATGGAGAGCATCACAAATCGGTAAATTGATGACCACGTCACGGTCGAAAACGGATGCGTTATCGCAAACGGCGAAGTCGTACATCAATCAAATTGCGAAGGAGAATTTCTACGGTTATTCAACCGAACTTTCGTCGAAATACCTTGACAAAGGAACGAACCAGGAACTTGAATCAATCAACTTGTTGAACGCGGTTCGATTCACTGACCACAAGAAAAACACCTTGCGTCTTGAAAATGATTTCATCACTGGGGAATGCGACATCATTACGAATGATTCGGTTATCGACGTCAAAACACCTTGGTCGCTTGACACGTTTCCCGAGTTACCTGAAGACATCGACGCGAAGGAATACGAATGGCAAGGTCGCGCATACATGATGCTTTACAACCGCTTTGAATTCGAATTGGTTTATTGTTTGGTGTCGACATGGGATGAATTCTTGTCCGAATGGGACAATAAAACCATCCACAAAGTTGACCACATCGAACCCCATTTGAGAATCACTTCGGTGATGTTTGAACGTGATTTGGAAATCGAAGCACAAATGATTGAACGATGTCAGTTGGCAACCGAATACTACATTGAAAGGATGAATAAATTGAATAACAAATGAAACAAACAGCAGTAGAATGGTTATTTGAGAAGCTATGGAATACAAACAAGGATAAGTTTTCTTGGTATGCTATACTTAAACAAGCCAAAGAAATGGAGAAGGAGCAAATTGTAAATGCTTATAACGATTGGGAATGGACTGGGGACTATGAAGATGGAGAACATTACTATAAAGAAACCTTTAACAAATCAATTAATGATAAGGGGTAAAAGTTACCCCATTACTTAAATAGAAATGATATGAAAGCAACACTAGAATTTAGAAAAAAATAATTATATTTATAACTTATATAAATGTAAATATGAATACTACTTGTAGAATTATGTTTCGTATCATTGCTGTCAGGTTTATCCTGATATTGCTACTATGAAAAATAAATAACAATGAAAGCAACACTTGAATTTAACCTACCCGAAGACCAGCACGAATTCGATTTGATGGTCAATGCGAGCGGGATGTACAATGCCCTTTGGGACATCAATTCCGAACTTCGAAAGATTTGGAAATACGAAGAATTGAATGAAGACGAATCAAACATCCTTGGACGGCTTCGAGATTCATTTCATGCCATTCTTCAAGAAAACAATGTAAATTTAGACAAGTAAATATGAACAAAGAAAAAGGGACGGTTGTCCAAATTACACCCCTTTATGTGGTGTCGGAGAAATTCAAAAAACAAGAATTGACCATCAAGACGGAAAACGAAAGTTATCCACAATTTATCACCTTTCAAGTCGTGAACGACAAATGTGACCTTGTCGCGAACCTGAACAAAGGTGACGTTGTCGAAGTAAGTTACAATCTTCGTGGTCGTGAGTGGAATTCACCCGAAGGTGTGACGAAGTATTTTAACACAATCGAAGCGTGGTCAATAGTATTAACAAGCAAACAAGAACAAAATGAAGTCGATGACGATTTACCTTTCTGACGGAAATAACGTCGTTGACTGGATGCGAATGACAACGGAATCGAAGTTGAATAAACGCTACAAGTTGACCCATTTAGCGGAAGACATGAAGGTAAAATATTCGATGCTTTATCGGTTTGTCAATAAAAAACCAGTCAGTCAAGAATTCTTTGTCGCTTGGTTTCGTTATTTTAGCGAATGATTTTTTGGGAACGTGACGCATATGCCATTGCTCGGAAGATAACGGGAAACAACCCGTTGTCTTTTGACCTGGTTTCTCACGTCTTTATTATTTTGTACCGATACGACATCCCCGAAGCTGACATCCCCGCGATGTTTTCACGAATCGCATGGAATCAATGGACGTGGTCACGGTCGGAATTTTGGAAACTTTACCGTTCAAGCTTTGATGAACTAATCGAAATCGCTGAAATCGAAACCGAAGTCATCGAGAGCAATTACCGAAAACTTCTTAGGGATTTCATTGAAACGGATTCAATGGATGACCAAGAAAACTTCAAAAAAGAAATTACTAAAATGCATCTTTGCGGTATGACATTCAGAGAAATTCAGCAAAACACGGGGATTTCCTTGGACACTATTCACCGCGCAATTAAACAATTCAAAAATGATTTATTCAATTATAGCAATCGCAATTGCGAGGGCAATGATGACCTTCAGGTTACCTAACACAAAACCTTTCAATTGCCAATCGTGTTTGTCCTTTTGGACGGCGGTTGGTCTTTACTCATTCGTTGATTATAGGATGTTGCCATTCGCATTCCTTTCCTATTTGATTTCGGATTTAATTTTAATCTATGAACATAAGTAACGCGCTACGATACCAACTGGAACAATTCGGAAGAATCCGTTCCGCACACCTGAATGAGTCACTCAAAGAAGAACTTTCCATTCATTACAAGTCGCTCGGATTCGGCAAGTTAAACAAAGCTTGTTCAACGTGTGTTCGAATCGCAATGGACAAATTGAACGCAAACATTGACAAGGTCATCGCGCCGAAAATAGTGGTCGACACACACATGACCGAACAACCTCCGAAGCTTCATTTCGTTGGTATTAAAACCAAAACATTCAAGGAACTTCGCAACGAAGCAAAGGAGAAAGGATTCAAAGCATCCCGAACAACGACGCGTCAAGACCTTGAAGAATTCCTTTCAAATGAATAACATTCACCCAACCGCAATAATTTACCCAGGTGTCACCCTTGGTCACAACGTCACCATCGGTGCATTTTGCATAATCGGTGCGCCCGCTGAATCCAAACGTCACGAAGGACAACATGGGTTCGGGGTGGTCATTGGAAACGATGTCATCATTCACGGTCACGCCACAATCGATGCGGGGTGCGAACGTCCGACAATCATTGATGACAATGCTTACATCATGAAAGGCGTTCACATTGGTCACGATGTTAGGATTCATCAAGGGGTGACAATCGCGCCACATTCATTGATTGGGGGATTCGTTGAAATTCACGACGACACCAACATCGGAATGGGTTCAATGATTCACCAACGCGTGACGATACCATCGAAATGTATGGTCGGAATGGGTGCAATCGTAACGAAGAAAACACCGCTTGAATCGAACACCGTCTTGGTTGGGAATCCCGCGAGAATCATTCGAAGCAATAACAAATGAACGGTCGGCAAATCCACGAAATGTGTTTGGCAGTCGAAAGGTTCATTTTAGAAAAAAAGAATCGCAAAGTAAAAATCGACTTGAATTCAGTGATGTTCGATTCACGCCAATTGGCAATGCTTATTCACGCTTTCAACGTAACACAACAAAATGAAAATAATAACGGTTAGCGCAATGCATGGTCGACACGCCACGGTAAAGAAATGCATCGACCGAATGCCATTCATCGACAAGGTTTACATCTACACGACCGAAGCCGATGGAAAGTTCCTCGAAGGTCAGGACATCTTCGCCATGGCGAAATATAGAAACAATCCGTTGTCGTACAAATGGAACATGGCAATTCGTACGCTTGAACAAATCGATTTCGATGCGGTGGTTTTACTCGGTTCGGATGACTACATTGACGAAGCATTCATCGATTACGTTGAACGAACCATTCCTGACTTCGACATGATTGGATTCAAAGACATTTACTTTCAGCATAACAACGAACTTCATTACTGGAAAGGTTACACCAATAACCGAATCGGTGAACCAGCGGGTGCGGGGAAAGTTTACACGAAGACGTTTTTGGAGCGAATCAATTACAATTTATTTGACACCGCACGGGATCGGGGACTTGACAAAATTTCATGGAATAAAGTCAAACGAGCAAAGGCGAAAATCCACGTTACATCGCTGAAGGAAAACGGATTGATGTTGGTCGACATCAAGGATGGTGAAGGAATGACACAATTTAATAAATTCAAAAATCTACAATTTTATGCCTATACCAAAACCAACACCAAATGAAGCTGAAAATGATTTCATCACGCGTTGTATGTCCGACGAAAAGATGAAAAGCGAATATCCTGAAGAATCTCAAAGATACGCCGTGTGTGTGATGCAATTCGCACCCGAACGCGTTTCATTTGATTGGGACGGAACGGGGTCGACAAAGAAAGGAAAAGAATTAATTCAATCATTCATCGACAAGGGCGCGGAGGTTTATATCATTACGGCGCGAAGAAGTGATTCAGGAATCAAGTTCGAAGGAATCGACCGAAGTCACATCATTGCGACTGGGTCAAATAAAGCGAAGGTCGAAAAGATTAAGGAACTGAACATTTCAATTCATTACGATAACAACAAAGACGTGATTGATTTACTTGGTTCAATAGGTAGGTTATTTTCGAACAAGTAAACATAATAAAGGGGGAACTTATATTCATATGGCAAACAAACACAAAAACATTGATAAGGATGAACTTCTTGAAATGGCTTATCGCTATTGTGATTATTGCATCGCTTCGACAAAAGAGATTGCCACGAATTCAGGGGTGAAGCAAGTCAAGGAACGTCACATTCCGACCGTGTCTTATTTTCTTCTTCACTGGCTTCGAAGGGAACACTTTGATTTCTATACCAGGGGGAATTGGTACATTGCGATGAAAGACGAATCACATCCATTGTTTGACACTATAAAAGGAATAGACGATTTGTTCAACTCATTGGCGCGTGACATCGTCGCGAACGAAGGCAAGGGGATTTTCTATGCGAAGAACAAACTTGGGATGCACGACCGCCAACAAGTCGAAACCCGAACGGTTGAAAGATTCGATTTCGATGTCAACGATTAAGGGTTACAAACCACACGTCAAGCAACTCGAGATTCATAACGCCATCAACCATGGGAGCGAAAAGTATTTTGCATTAAACATCGGACGGCAATTCGGAAAGACATTACTCGGAATCAACCAACTACTTTATTGGGCAATCAATGACAAGGGTTGCAAAATTGCATGGGTCACGCCCGTGTACAAACAAGGCAAGAAGGTATTCGCGGAACTTGAACGCGCCGTCGCGAAGTCGGGGTTGTTCGAATTCAATAAGTCGGACTTGTTGGTCACTGGGTTCGGTTCATCCATCGAATTCTTTTCAGGGGAAAGACCTGACAACATTCGGGGAAATACATTCGACTACATGGTGATTGATGAATTCGCGTTTACCCGTGGAGAATTGTGGGATGAAGTTTTGTCCGCGACGGTCATGGTCAAGGGAAAGAAGGTCATCTTCATTTCAACGCCGAAAGGAAAGAATCATTTTCACCGCGTATGTATGCAACCGAACTACGATGACCGTTACCGTTACTTTCATTTTACTTCGTACGACAACCCCATGATTCACCCGAAGGAACTTGAAGAAAGGAAACGCTCATTGCCCGACCACATTTACCGTCAAGAATACCTTGCGGAATTTATCGACAATGCGAGCGGGTTGTTCAAGGATGTTCGTCAAAGCATCGGTAAAGGGGAACGCACGTCGCGAACTTACGGAGGTCTTGACATCGGACGCGCTGACGATTACACGGTGTTGACCATCCTGAATGAACAAGGCAAAATGGTTCACGTTGAAAGATGGCGTCACGACGATTGGTCGCGAATCATTGACAAGGTGGCTGACTTGATTCGTAAGTACAATGTAATCACCACGGTCGAAGTCAACAACCAAGGTGACGTGTTTTACGAAATGCTTCACAAAATGCATCCGACCAAGGTTGTTCCATTCGTGACCACATCCAAATCGAAACCGATATTGATTGAAGACCTTGCGTTGGCATTCGAACAACGAACCATCGGAATCAACGACGTGGGTTGGTTGGTTGATGAACTCGAAAGTTTTACTTATATTTACAATCCAAACACCCGAGGTGTTCAATATAGCGCACCAGTGGGGATGCATGACGATGGGGTCATGTCGTTGGCGTTGGCATGGCATTCGATTAAAGCGAACAAACACAAAGGGAAATATCAATCCTTACGATTATGAAAAACATTACAATAAAACTACCGTCTTCGGTCAGCGATTGCCGACCTGACCAATTGGCAAAATGGTTGTTGATTACGGAAAACATTAAGGACATAAGCGAAGAAGATTTGCTTGGAATGATTGAATTCAGGTGTCAAATCCTTTCCATCTTTTCGGATGTCCCAGTGAAGGAAATCAAACGGGGTTGCATCGATGACATCAACAAATCAAGCAACGCGTTATTTGAAATGTTGTCAAAATACAATTACGAAGAACCCAAAGGAAAGGTGACCATCGACGGCGTGAACTATGTTTTTGACACCGACATTCGAGCAATCGAAACGGGTCAAATCATTGATTTGAAACTTATTGAAGACATCGCATCCGATCCCGTTAAAGCGATTGCGATTTGCTATGTCGAAGAAGGGATGCTTTATTGTCAGGAAGACGCAAGGGGAAAGGTCATCAACCCAAATGAAAAGAGATATAAAATTTTCAAGGAGAATTTCGACGGCAAAGAATTCTTGGACTTCTTCGGTTTTTTTTTGCGCGATTACGAAAAGAGGAAGAACGCTATCTTGGGGATTCAGATGATTCGGATGATGATGGAACAGAAGACAATAAATCAACAATTAAAGATGATGACTGGTTCGTATGGACAAGATTACTCCTTCGGCTCGCAAAAGACCTTGGAACAACTGTTGACGGAATCACACGACAACCTTACATAAAAACTTTATTTTGGTTGAACTACTTCAAATTAGATGACGAACAAAAATACATACTAAGTAAGCATGGCTGACGAATTCGATTTTCTTGAATCATTTGGGATTTCGGTTAGTGAAGCGAGTGAACCCGCGAATGTTTACGAAAAGTTTATTCTTGATGTTGGGAATCAAGTCACCGCCGACCTTCGAAGTTATGTGAAAGAAAAGGTCAACCACACGGGTGCGTTAGCGCAATCGGTTGTCTACTTTCCCACGGGTGCGTTGTCGTTTGAAATTCAAGCGGACTTTTACTTCAAGTTCATGGACGAAGGGGTGAACGCGGTGGGGACAAACAACCAGGGCAGTTCGTATTCATTCCGCACCCCATTCGTTTCGGGGAACATGGCGAAAGCGATTGGTGAATGGGCGGGTGTTGATTTGGAACACGCGTTCGCGATTGCATCTTCGATAAAACAACATGGATTGAAACCGCGACGAATCGTGGACAATGTCATTACCGAAGAAGTTCTCGAAAGAATTGCGAAAGATTTAGCAACGGTGACGGGATTGACCTTCGCCGTTAATTTTGAAAAAACTACAAAAGAATGGCAGTAACTATACACCAACAACCACAACGATTTCAACCAGCGGTGAACCCGTACATTTGGACTTTCTCCAGTGACCAAACGGCGCAACCGAACTTCAGCTTTATTGTTGAACTTTACGTCGACGGTTCATTGGTTTCGACACATCAGGTGTTCAATGAAGTTTCCAATTACGCGAAGTTTGACGCAAGCGGTGACCTTCGTTGTTTACTTACAAGCGAGATGGTGACAACGGGCGCGTTGCTAACTTACTACGACCCCGCGTTCGCGTTTGTAAACATTCGTGTTTACGAAAGGTACGGAACACCGCCCGCGTTGTCGGGTGTCTTTGCGACTGGGTCGGCATCGGTCGGATGGAATGCTTCGCTTCGTCACCCCGACTTTATCAATTACGATTATTTGGATTGGATGGTTTCAAGAGCGAATCCGAATTCAGGGAACATAAAATTCTTGACGGATTTTCCACGGGCGAATAAGTATTTTGTCGGACTTTACGAATCGGCGTTCCTGACATTCTTGACGAACTCGAATCCTGGCATCACGTTTTATTTAGATTTGTACACAATAGGAGGAACATTAATTACAAGTTATTCGACAACCTTGTCGTTCAACCGCGTGGTGGTGATTGACGCATCCCCGCAAAACTTGATTGCCAACACGACCGTGACCGCGCTCGATTTCCAAAATTGTGGGTGCTATAAAATTTTAGTTCAAGGTCTTGACACGGGAACGAATTCAGGATTCACCGAAGCATTTATATTTTACATGGACACCGAATGTCATCGATACGAAACACGCCGACTTCACTGGTTGAACAAGTTGGGCGGTTGGGATTCCTTCACATTCACGCTTGTGTCGATTGATTCGAGCAACATTCAAATGAATGACTATCAACGTGAACGTGGTCGATGGGATGGAACGAATTGGAACTATTCTCTTTATTCGGGTGAACAAATGGTTTACAATAAGTACACCACCGACACCCTTGTTTTGAATTCCGATTGGATTTCACCCGAGGTTCAAAATTGGTTGGTTCGTGATTTGTACGAATCACCAAAGGTTTACCTTGAAGTCACCCCAGGTGCGTTCGAACCAGTGAAGGTCACGAACAATTCATCGATTCAAAAACAACGACGCGTTGATGGGTTGATTCGTGAAACCGTCAACATCGAAAGAACTTATTCATACAATTCACAACTGACTTAATGGCGGGCGAACTTTACATTAACAACCGATTAATCGACATTGACCAAGCGTTGCCATTTCCATTGACGTTCAACATTTCGGACATCAAAGATTTGTCAGCACGGAAAGGGAATAAGTCGAAGACCATCACGATTCCTGGAACGAATTCGAACAGCGCAATTTTCCGTTCGATTTTCTTGTTGACTTACTCGGATGAAACGACCGCAACGAATTCGGCATTCCTTGACTTCGACCCCAGCATCAAAGCAACGGCACGATATTACAACAATGGTATTCTTGAATTCAATGGAATCGCACAACTTCAGGAATGTACGTTGGTCAATGGGGTGTGGTCATTCGACATTACTTTGGTATCGGACACGATTGACTATATTGGTCGATTGAACAAAATAAAAATCAACGAACTTGACTTCAGCGAATACGACCATGCGTTGACGAAGGCGAATCAATTCGAAACGTGGTCGGGATTCAATCAGGTGAACGGCGTTTCGACACCAATAAAGTCGGGAACGAATTGGGATGGTTTGGGTTATTACTACGGGTTGATTGATTACGGTTACCGACATCACACCGCACCCGACAAGTTTGATTGCGATGAAATCCCCCCGCAAATTTTTGTTTATCAAATTTTGAAGAAGTTATTCGAATACGCGGGAATCACATGGTCATCTACATTCTTGGAAAGTCAAAGATTCAAAAGATTGTTAATGGCGTATTATGGCGGGTTGTTCCCAACTATCACCCCAGCACAATCGTTGAACGATTCGGTTTACGGAACTGAAAACAACAACGCTTCAGGATTCATCATTAACGGAACGACAACGCAACCATCGTCATCGATTTGTTTTTGGAACGACACGAACACGATTGACATTGTGGATGCAACGATTACCAGTGACCCAATTGGTCAGGTCGTTACGTCAAGTCCATTGGTCATCAACGCGGGTTCGGATGGCGTTTACAATTTTGAATACAACGGAACACATCAACTTGATGTTACCTTCAGCGCGTCAATCCTTCAGTATTTTATTGCTGAATTTTACGTTTTGATTTTGAAGAATGGCGTGGTCATTTCAACCGATTTGATTTACACGGACACCGCGAACAACATCCTCGGGAACTATTCGATGGCGTTTTCATTCAACTACAATAGACAAGTGAATTGTTACATCAATGACAACATCACGTTTCAAGTGAACCTTCAAATCCGTCAAGCGCAATCGCTCGGATTCACGGGGAACTTGACCCGAACAATTGAACTTCAATCCACGGGTGTGAATGTCAACTTCATTAAAGGGGTTCAGGAATTGCAACCAGGGGGAACGGTTGCCATTGGTTCGTTTTTGCCCGACATGACTGGGGATGTATTTTTGAAGGGATTGACCACGATGTTCAACTTCATGATAAAACCATCGGTGTCGGATGCAACCGTTTTGGAAATCGAACCGCTTGCGGACTTTTACAATTCGTCACAAGACGCGTTGAATTGGACACCCTTGGTTGATTTTTCCAAAGAAGTCAAGGTGACGCCTACCATCAACTATGCGTCGAAGGAATACAATTTCAATTTCAAACAAGACGGGGACTTTTGGAATGGAAAATATACAAATGAATTCTTCGACAACTACGGAGAATTTCAAATTTTGTCGCAGTCGCAATATGCAACGGATGTAACGAAATTCGATTTGCCATTCAGTCAAAAACCATTGGTTGAAAATCACCCATCGTTGACGATTCCCGCATCGTACCAAATCAACTTGGATGACAATGCAAACGGTCAGGTCGTTCCGAAGAAAGGGACGGCGTTTATTGTTCACCTCGGTGAAATGCGTTCGGCTACATGGCGTTATCACGACGAATTCAACAACCCGCACTTCCTGACAACTTACCCGTATGTCGGTCATTTGGATGACATCGACCACCCGACATTTGATTTGAACTTCGGTGTTCCGCAAGTTGTATATTACCCAGCGACCGTGTACACGAATAACAACTTACTTCAATATCACAACACGTTCATTCAAGAATTGGTGTCACGTTACGGAAAGCTATTGACTTGTTATGCAAAGATTGACACGGCAATAATCAACACGCTTGAATTCAGAAATTTAATCAACATCAACGGGGTGGTTTACCGACTTCAAAAGATTGCCGACTACGATTCGACCAAGGAGAAAACAACTCAAATCGAATTGCTTCGATTAATTGGTGGTGAAGGTATTCCCGCCGAAGATACATTTGAAACGGAAGGAACAACGCCTTCGCCAATTATAACCGAAGTAGAAAACAACACAATAATACGAGAACAATAAACATGGGACAAATTAAGATTAGTCAATTAACACCGAAGGACGCGCCGTTGTCCGACACCGATTTGTTTGTCATTGCTGAAGAAACATCGGACGGTTACATTTCGAAAAGCGTGACTGGACTTGAAGTCATGGAATCGGTCAAGCCACCGAATGCATTCGGAGCATTCATTGATTTGAACACACAAACAACAAGAGCCAACACACCGACACCTATGCGAATGAGAGAAACGATAACGGAAAAGAATGTTTCAATTGATGAAGGAACAAAAATGGTTGTTGAACAAGACGGCATTTACAATGTTCAATTCAGCGCGCAAATTTATAGAACGTCTGGTGATTCAACACAACACGTTGACATTTGGTTTCGTGTGAATGGTGTTGACATTGACAATTCAAATACCAAGGTGACAATTCAAACCGACCATTACCACAATCCAGAGTGG
>Ga0209401_1000370_pt1 | contig 30547 bp, 33 predicted proteins | sample M_140807_MF_Meta_FD_187318 | JGI IMG/M metagenome (GOLD analysis project Ga0209401, IMG submission 187318) | Freshwater microbial communities from Lake Montjoie, Canada to study carbon cycling - M_140807_MF_MetaG (SPAdes) (version 2) | ecosystem: Environmental > Aquatic > Freshwater > Lake... | reverse complement strand
AGGCGATCGTTTTCTGTCCAAGGGTGGGCTGCGAACGCGACTGTTTGATGTGAATTATGTGCCAGCCCTGGGCAATCCGCAATCAACCCTGGAATTGCGGGCTGTCGGCTATGGCACATCCCAGCGCGAGATGTTCTGGGACACCATAATGAACCAAACGATTTACCGACCCGGCGGCCTCAAGCAGGGATCGGCGCAGGGCTATCAGGTCTTAAATCATTATACCTTTTACACCCGCCGGCGCCTGTTGTGGAGCGTGCTTTTGATGCTGCTGATTCCGATGGGTGTGATTGTGGTGAATACCTGGTTTGGCTTTTTCTGGCGGGAGTCGAGCCCGGCCACACGCTTTGGCGCGTCGGGGATCCTCTCGGCGATCAGTCTTTACTTCGCCTCCAGGGTCTTTCGCCCTTCCGTGAGCTATCTTGTGCTCACTGATGTCTGGTTTTTGGCGCTTTTTGGTCTGATAACGATCAACAATTTTGCTGTGACCTGGTTGTATCGGAATGCCAAATCCCTCGGCGCCCTCGACGGTCTGCCTCGACGTCGACTGGAGTTGCGTGTGGCGCTTGCCTCGTTTGGCTTCACGCTGTTGTTCCCCTCTTTGATCGCGTTTGGTGTGGTTGTGCGCAACCGGCCCGGCGTTAAGGAATTGGTCAGCCCCGATCCCTGGCCTTCGGCCATTCAATTGAATGTGATTGTGCCCACGGAACTCCTTCGCGCCGAGACCACACCTGTCTGGATGGAAGCGGAGAAGAACCGTCCCTGAGTCTGCTCCTGCCGGGCCGGTGCTTGCATGGAGTTCTTGCCACACCGGGTTTCCCGACCGGATGCGATGACCCCCCTCGACTGGCTGGCCCTGCTCCATCCGGTGCTGATGATCCTGTTCGTGTATCCCGTGGTGGGGGCCACGGTCAGGCTGGGGATTCTGGTGCGGGAGCGGCGGCTCCAGATCAATCCCTTGCCCCCCACGGTGCCGGTGGAGCACACCGACCACGGCCGCTGGGTCACCACCGGCTCCGTGGTAGCCGTGCTGATCGCCCTGCTGTGGTCGTTTCTGCACCAGGTGGAAGCTGGCACCCCCTTCCCAGGGGGAGAGGGGCGCTTGCTGCGCCTCCTGCTTCTGGGGGGCATGGCCTTGGCGGGGTGTGGGGCCCTGTGGCGGTTGCGACGCCCGGGTCGCCGGGCCGCCGCGGCCCTCCTGAGCTGGGGCGCCCTGCTGCTGGTGGGGCTGGAGCCGGAGGTGTGGCGCCAGGGTGACCATCCGCTGCAGCCGGCCTTCTGGCAGTCGCATTTCTGGGCGGGCTGGCTGCTTTGCGGCCTGCTCCTCTTCGCCATGGCGGCGGCCCCGGAGATCGCCCACCGCCCCGCACTGCGCCGTTTGCATGTGGCGGCCGCCTTCCTGATGGCAGTGCTGCTGGCGGTGCAGGCGATCACGGGCTGCCGCGATCTGCTCCAACTGGCACCGGGATAGGTTCCACGGGCCGACCCCGTTCGACCTCGGCGCCAGCTCAGCCTTCCCTGGCCCCTAGTCCCGCGGCCGCCTGGGCCAGCAGTTTCAGGGCGTCGTCGCGGGTTGGGGCCCGCATCAGGCCATGGCGCAGCTCGGCCGCCCCCGCAAACCCCTGGCAGGTCCAGCCCAGGTGCTTGCGGGCGATCAGCAGGCCCTTGTCCCCCCAGGCCTCCACCAGGGCATCGAGCTGCTCGGCCGCCAGGGCCAAGCGTTGGTGAGCGCCGGGGATGGGCGGCAGCGGCAGGCCCCGGAGCGCTGCATCGATGCGGCCCACCAGCCAGGGGGCCCCCATGGTGCCGCGGCCCACCATCACGCCATCGGCGCCGGTGAGGGCCAGGCAGCTCAGGGCATCCTCCGGGCTCCTCACATCGCCGTTGGCGATCAGCGGAATGGTGAGGGCTTGCTTCACCCGGGCGATGGCGGTCCAGTCGGCCTGGCCGTGAAAACCCTGCTCGCGGGTGCGGCCGTGCAGGGTGAGGGCCCGGGCGCCGGCATTTTCGAGGCCGAGGGCAAAGCCCACCGGATCGGCGCTGGCGCCGCACCAGCCCAGCCGGGTCTTCACCGTGACCGGAATCCGCACGGCCGCGGCCACCGCCGCCACGACCCGCATCGCCAGCTCGGGATCGCGCAGCAGGCCGCTGCCACCCCCCTTGCGGGCGATCTTGGGCACGGGGCAGCCCATGTTGATGTCGATCAGAAAGGCCCCGCAGGCCTCAGCCCGGCGCGCCGCCTCGGCCATCGCCGCCGGGCGGTGGTCGAACAGCTGTACGGCGATCGGCCCCCTTTCGTCGGCGAGGTCGTCGAGTTTGGAGCGGCCATGGCCCAGCTCCAGGCCGGTGGCATTCACCATCTCGGTGAACAGCAGGGCATCGGGCGCCCAGCGGCGCACCAGGTTGCGGAAGATTCGGTCGCTCACGCCGGCCAGCGGGGACTGCAGGACCCGGCAGTGCAACTGGCGGTCGATCCCGTTGCCCACCAGCCGCAGGGGGCCGGAGCCGACAGCTGCGTGCGGGCTGGCTGCCAAGGCGTTGCCAGCGCCTTCAACGGCACGGATGTCGGTGGGCCGGACCTGGACCTTGAGCGCGTTGTTGACCCGGCTGCTGGCGGGCTGGCTGCTGGGGCTGGCGTCTTCGGCACCGGCCGCGGCCTCGCGGCCGGTGCCTTTGCCGGAGCGGCTGACGGCGTGGGAAAGGGCGATCATCGGTGCCATTCTCCTCTTCTTCGGCGAGCGGCCGTGGTTGCCCCCTCCTCCTTCGATCCCTTCCCCCTCAGTCGCGCGTTGCTGGAGGCGGTGCTCGCCGACCGGCTCAGCGATCGCTTTGTGTGCGAACTGATCTGGCCGCGCCTGGGCTATCAGCCGCAGACAGCACCAGCCGCCGAGCGCCCCGGCTCTTGGAGCGCCGGCCCGGCCACGCCGCCGGAGTGGGCCGAGGCTTTCCCCGAAGCCCCCGAGCTGATCGCCACCCGGCCTGCCAGCGTGCGCCTCACCCGCTCGATTCCCGCTGAACACAAGCAGCTGCTCAAGCAGCAGCTCTGCTTCGCCGGCTACCGCATCGGCGAGCTCTACCCCCGCCGCACCCGCCGCGCCACAGCCGTGAGCTGGCTGCTGGCCCACCTGGCCCTGCGGGGCGAGCCCCTGCCGGAGGAAGGACCCCTGCCGCCGCTGCTGGAGCCTCCAGCGGATCCGGTGCAGGGCCATCCCGGCGATCCGCCCGTGGGCTGAAGGGCCCTCAGGGCCGGATCGTGACGGGTGTACCCAGGGGGGTGTGCGCGTACAGCCAGCGGGCTTGGTGGGTGGGGAGCCGCACGCAGCCGTGGCTGCGGGGCACCCCGAAGCGTTCGCCCGCCCGCTCCTGCCAGGGCGCCCCGTGCAGGCACACGGTGGCCTCCGGGTTGATGCAGAGCACCCAGGGAACCCCCGGGGTCACGTAGTCCCGCCCCCGCATCGTGACGCTGGCGAACTTGCTGAGCACCTTGCTGGCGCCGATTGGGGTAGGGGAGCTGCTCCGGCCGCTGCTCACCGCCATGGTGCGCAGCACCTGGTGTTGGGGGTTGTAGGCGTAGAGCTTCTGCTCCGAAAGATCGATCAACAGGCTGGCAATCAGCTCGACCATCCCAGGGCCCAAGGCCACGGCGGGCCCCTCCAGCTTGACCATCAGGCGGGTCAGAAGCGAGCCTCTGCGGCGCATCCCCTGCGGAGTGCGCTTGCCCCCGTGCGCGGTAGGGTCATCGTTATGAACGAATTGAAGGAATAAGTCCGTGCCTCTGCCTGTGGTCGCCATCATTGGGCGCCCGAACGTGGGCAAGTCCACCCTGGTTAACCGTCTCTGCCAGAGCCGCGAGGCGATTGTGCATGACCAGCCGGGTGTCACCCGCGACCGCACCTATCAGGAAGGCTTCTGGGCCGACCGCACCTTCCGGGTGGTTGACACCGGCGGGCTGGTGTTCGACGACGACAGCGAATTCCTGCCGGAGATCCGCGAGCAGGCCAACCTCGCCCTAGCCGAAGCCACCGTGGCCGTCGTGATCGTTGACGGCCAGCAGGGCTTGATGGCGGCCGATCAGTCGATCGCCGAATGGTTGCGGGGCCAGGGGGTGCCGGTGCTGCTGGCGGTGAACAAGTGCGAATCGCCCGACCAGGGCCTCTCGATGGCGGCGGAATTCTGGGGCCTGGGTCTGGGGGAACCCCACCCGATCTCGGCCATCCATGGTGCCGGCACCGGCGACCTGCTCGACCGGGTGATCAGCTTCCTGCCGGCCACCACGGAGGAGGAGGGCGAGGAGCCGGTCCAGCTGGCGATCATCGGCCGGCCCAACGTGGGCAAATCCAGCCTGCTCAATGCCATCTGTGGCGAAAACCGGGCGATCGTGAGCCCGATCCGCGGCACCACCCGCGACACGATCGATACCAGCATCGAGCGGGAGGGCCTCACCTGGAAGCTGCTGGACACGGCCGGCATCCGTCGCCGCCGCAGCGTGGATTACGGGCCGGAGTACTTCGGCATCAATCGCAGTTTCAAGGCGATTGAGCGCAGTGATGTCTGTGTGCTGGTGATCGATGCCCTCGATGGTGTCACCGAACAGGACCAGCGCCTGGCGGGGCGGATCGAGGAGGACGGCCGGGCCTGCGTGGTGGTGGTGAACAAGTGGGACGTGATCGAGAAGGACAGCCACACCCTCCCCGCCATGGAGAAGGAGCTGCGCGCCAAGCTCTATTTCCTCGATTGGGCCCCGATGCTGTTCACCTCGGCCCTCACCGGCCAGCGGGTCACGGCGATCTTCCCCTTGGCCAAGCTGGCGGTGGAGCAGCACCGCCGCCGCGTCACCACTTCGGTGGTGAATGAGGTGCTGGAGGAGGCCCTGCGCTGGCGTTCGCCGCCCACCACCCGCGGGGGGCGACAGGGCCGCATTTACTACGGCACCCAGGTGGCCACCCGGCCCCCCAGCTTCACCCTGTTTGTGAATGACCCCAAGCTGTTCGGCGAGACCTACCGCCGCTACGTGGAACGCCAGATTCGCGAGGGATTGGGCTTCGAAGGATCGCCCATCCGCCTGTTCTGGCGCGGTAAGCAGCAGCGCGATGCCGAGAAGGAGCTGGCCCGATCCAGCAACCGCGGGCGCTGAATGGACTGGCTGCGGCAGCTTCCGATCGGCCAGTACGTCGATGACGGCGGCCCGGGCCGCGGCAGCTGGCTGAAGCGGATCGATCCGCGGCTCAAGCTGGCCTGGACCGTCGCCTTCCTGGTGACGCCGATCCTGGCCGGACCCATCTGGCGGGTGGGGCTGGTTGCTCTGTTGCTCCTGCTCACCCTGGTCAGTGGTCTGCCCCTGCGGATCTGGCGGCGCAGTCTGCCGCTCCTGCTTGTGCTGGCCTTGCTTGTGGGACTGCTGACGGCCCTGCTGCCGGCGGGCGGCACCGGCCGGGCCACCCTGCAGCGGCCCCCGGAGGAGCTGCGGCTGGAACCGCCGACCGAGCCTGGATCCGCTGCGCCGCCGGAGCGCAGCGGCCTTGCCTGGGACCTGCTGCGCTGGGGGCCGGTGCAGCTAGGGCCCGTGCCCGTCGGCCCGCTGGTGGTGACCCGTCGCTCCGCCGAACTCGGTCTGAATGGCGCCACCCTGCTGGTGACCCTGATTCACAGCGCCAACCTGCTGCTGCTCTCCACCACCCCGGAGGAGCTGGCCTGGGCGATCAGCTGGTGGCTCAGGCCCCTCGGCCGGCTGGGGCTGCCGATGGAGAGGCTTGGCTTCACTCTTTTACTGTCATTGCGTTTTTTGCCCCTGGTGCAGGAGGAACTGCAGAACCTCCTGCGGGCCCTCGCCACCCGCGCCGTAACGCTGAAGGGACTGGGGTGGAAGGCTGCTCTGGGCCTGGTCCTGGCCGTGGGGGAACGCCTGCTCGCCAACATCTTGTTGCGTTCCGAGCAGGGCGCTGAGGCCCTGATGGCCCGGGGAGGGCGCTGGATCGCACCCGATGCGCTGCATCGGGTGCCCAGTGGATCCGCCTGGCCCAGCAGGCTCGGTTGGCTGGCCCTGGGGGCTCTGCTGCTGCTGCGCTGGCGCCTGGGTGGCACCTGAGGCCAGGGATGGCGGCAAAGATGCCATCAGAACCCGGTGACCTTTAATAGATACAGCCCTGCAGGCCACGTGAGCGCTGAGCGTTATCTCAACCACCCCACCTTCGGGATGCTCTACAGGATCGCTCCTGTGGAGGAAGGTCGCGACCTCTACGCGACCCTTTATGCCCAGCGCATCTTTTTTCTGGTCACACTCCAGAGCCGTGGGGCCAGCTTTGAGGTGATCCCGCTGATGGATGCCCGCCACCACGCCGAACAGAATCTGGCCCGGGCTCGCCGCACGGGTCCGGAAGAGCACAGCCGCTGGCGCCAGCTTTTCGATCAGACCTTCCTCTGAACCGCCCCCTGTGACTCCCGCCGAGCTACCGCCATCCGCGGGTTGGGCGGAACGCCGGAGCCCTGACCCCGCTGACCCCGCTGCGGCGGGCTTCCAGCAGGCGGCCGGCCCGACCCTGGACCTCGCGCTCCCCCTGCCGTTGGGCCTTGAGGCTGCCCTGCCGGAATTGCGCAGGCGGCTGCCCCCCTCGGCCAGGATCCTGGCGGTGAGCAAGGGGCAGCCGGCTGAGGCCATCCGCCGCGCCGTGGCCCTCGGCCAGCGCAGCTTCGCCGAAAGTCGGCTGCAGGAGGCGATCGCCAAGCAGGAGGCCCTGGCCGATCTCGGGCCGCTCGACTGGCATTTCATCGGCCGCCTGCAGGCCAACAAGGCGCGCGGGGTGCTGCGCCATTTCGCCACCATCCACTCCCTCGACAGCCTGGAGCTGGCGGAGCGGTTGGCCCGAATCGCTGCCGAGGAGGGGCTCGCGCCGGCGGTGCTGCTGCAGGTGAAACTGCGGCCGGATCCGGCTAAGGGCGGCCTCAGCGCCGCGGAACTCCACCAGCTCTGGCCCCGGCTGGTCGCTCTGATGCCCCTCCGGCTGGTGGGCTTGATGACCATCGCTCCCCTGGGCCTCGACGCGGCTGCCCGGCTTGCGCTGTTCCACGAGTGCGCCGCCCTTGCCGACGGGCTGGGCTTGCCGGAACGCTCGATGGGGATGAGCCAGGACTGGCCCGAAGCTGTGCTGGCGGGCAGCACCTGGCTGCGGCTGGGCGGCGCCCTGTTTGGTCCGCGTCCGGCCTGAAGGCCGCTGCCGCCAAGGGGCGGACGGATCGAGCAAAGACCAACAAGCCCTTGCCATCACTGATGTGGGACGCTATTCAGGATCCGAGCATCCCACCAAGAGGCCTCCATCCGTGTCGTTGTTCTCCCGTCTGCGTGCCGTCGTCTCCGGTGATGACTACCTCGATGGCGACTACGACGACGAACTGGATTACGACCCCGGCGAGGCGTCCGAGTCGGTCCCGGCCTCCTCGTTCTCGGGTTCGGGCATGCGCAGTTCCAGTGCCCTGGCGCTCAACAACGACTTCGGCCTCGACGATCCCTTCGCCGGCACCAATGTGATCGGCATGCCCGGCCTCTCCACGGCGGTGGCTGAGGTGTATTTGATGGAGCCCCGCAGCTTCGATGAGATGCCCCGGGCCATTCAGGCCCTGCGGGAACGCAAAACCGTGATCATCAACCTCACGATGATGGAGCCCGATCAGGCCCAGCGTGCGGTGGATTTCGTGGCCGGTGGCACCTTCGCCATCGATGGCCATCAGGAGCGGGTGGGCGAGAGCATCTTCTTGTTCGCCCCAAGCTGCGTCACCGTGACCACTGCTGGAAGCGAGGAGTCGGCCTCCCCCAGCGTGAAGACGAGCCGACCGCCCACCGCCGCCGACTCCCAGGAAGCGGCCCCCAGCCCCGCCTGGGGCCGGTCGGATGCCCTGGGCTGACGCTGGGGCGCCGACCCTTTCGGAAGCTCCTCCCCCCCGGGGATCCTTCGGCATCGTGGGCCTGGGACGCATGGCCCAGGCACTCCTGCTTCCCCTGATCGCCGACGGGGTGATCGATCCTGCTGGCGTGCGGGCCGCCGTGGCCAGCGACAACTCGGCCCGTCAGCTGGCCGAGGCCCATGGTCTGGCGGTGAGCACCGATCCCTCAGCCGCCTGGGGCTGCTCCACCGTGTTGCTGGCCGTGAAGCCTCAGCAGCTCGAGACGGCCGCCTTGGCTGCCAGCCGGGCTGGAGCCTTTCCAGGGGATCCGGCTGTTGCTGGCCGTCCCCACCTGGAGCCCCCCCTCTTGCTCTCGGTGCTGGCAGGGGTTCGTCTGGAGCGGCTGGAAGCCCTGTTTCCGGGCTGGGTCTGCGTGCGGGCGGTGCCCAACACCCCCTGCCTGGTGCGCTCCGGCCTCACCGGCCTGGCCTGGGGCCATGGGGTTGATCCTCAGCGCCGGGAGTGGGTGAGGGGGCTGTTTGCGAGGGTGGGAGAGGTGGTGGAGCTGCCCGAGGGCCAGCTCGATGCCTTCCTGGCCCTCACCTCCTCCGGTCCGGCCTTCGTGGCCTTGGTGGCCGAGGCCCTGGCCGATGGGGCTGTGGCGGCGGGCCTGCCGCGGGCGCAGGCCCAGCACCTGGCCCATCGCACCCTGGCCGGCACCGCCGCCCTGCTGCACCTGCGGGAGCTCCATCCCGGCCAGCTCAAGGACATGGTGAGCAGCCCCGGCGGCACCACGATCGCCGGGCTGCGGGAGCTGGAGCGGGCCGGACTGCGTTCGGCCCTGATCGAGGCGGTGCTGGCCGCCGCCGCCCGCAGCCGGGAGCTTGCCTAGCTGCGGTCGCCCTTGGCCTGCCCCAGGCGCGGCTCCGTGCCCTCCAGCAGCCGCCCCAGATTGGCGCGGTGCCGCCACATCACCAGCAGCGTGGTGATCACCGCCAAGGCGAGGTAGGCGGGCCGCAGGCTGCCGTTGCCGAACCAGCCCAGCATCAGCAGGGGCAGGGAGAGGGCCGCCACCACGCTCGAAAGCGACACGATGCGGCTCAGGCTCAGCACGGTGAGAAAGATGCCGAAGCAGGCCAGGCCCACCGGCCAGGCCAGGCCAAGAAGCATGCCCAGGCCTGTGGCCACGGCTTTGCCGCCCCTCCAGCCGAGCCACACCGGCCAGATGTGGCCCGCCAGGGCCGCGAGCCCGGCGGCCACCACCCAGCCGTCCACCCCCCAGCTTCCGGATCCGCCACCCAGCGGATCGAGTACCGCCTTGGCCAACAGCACCGCCGCCGTGCCCTTGAACACATCCACCAGGAACACAGCCAGGGCCGCTCCCTTGCCCACCACCCGCAGCACGTTGGTGGCGCCCGTGGAGCCAGATCCTTCCTGACGGAGGTCCACGCCGGCCAGCCAGCGCGCGGCAAGCCAGCCGCTGGGGATCGATCCGAGCAGGTAGCCCGCGAGCAGCAGGGCCAGGGGGAGCAGCGGCGGCATGGGGGGCGGGAGCGATGGTGGAGGCGGGCAGGATGTCTCCAGCGACCCAGGCTGCCTGAACGCGGACACCTGCCTGAGACTTCCGCGCGATCAGTACAGATCGTCCTCGCTAGCGATCTCCCCAGGGGTGGCGGCAAAGGCCAGCCAGAGGGGGAACTGCAAGACCGGCACGGCCAGGGCAGCCTCGCCCGCATCCACCACGATGAAGGGCAGGTCCCCCCGTTCCTCAAGCCGGTCGGCCCGCTCGACCAGAGCCTCGGCCCGCTCGAAGAGCACAATGCCGCTGGTGGGGCCGAAATCCTCCCGCCCAAGGCCGAGGCAATCCTGCAGGCCGCGGCGCCACTCCCCGAGCCGTTCCGGCTGGCCGGCGAGCACCAGGGTCTGGAAGCGGTCGCCGTAGAGCTCGCCGAGAATGGCGATCGCCGCAGATGCCACCAACACGTTGCGGTTGCGGCTGCCGCCGCTCGGCTGGGCCCCCCGGCCGCCCTGGTTCAGGAACCAGTCCTCGAGCAGGGCGGCACCGGCCGGCTCCAGGGTGCGGCGCAGCTTCCACGGATCAGCGTAAAAGTCCGGCTGGCCGCCGAAGCGGGCCAGGGCCCCACGGATCAGGTCTTCGTCCTGGTTGAACTGCCCGGCCAGGGCGGGTCCCGCCACGGCCTCGGCGGCCGTTGCCGCCTGGTCGAGGGGGGAAGGCTGCACCACCACCGGAGCTACCACCAGCTCGGCCTGCTCTGCGGCGGCTGCGAGATCCTGAAGGGCGCCCACCAGGTAGGACTGGAAACCCTTCACCCGGTTGGCGATCCGTTCCGACTGGCCGATGGGATGGGCGCCCATCTCCTGGCAGATGCGATCCCGCTGCTGCTCGAGGCCAGCGATCTCGGCCAGCAACCCCGCTCGGCGCTCCTGAAGCTCGCTGAGGGCCAGCTCCAGCAGGATGCCGGCGGCCGCCCCCGACCCATCCGTAGGGGCCGGGGGATGGGGCCCGGGCGGCTCGGCGGATGGCGGCGTTGTGGCATCCGGGCTGGTGGCCCCGGGCACCTGGGGGTATCCCGGGGAGGCCTGGCCGTTGCCGCTGCCGTGGCCGTCGAGGCGGGGGGCTGCGGCGAGGTCCTTGTCGGGAAAGGTGGTCATGGGGCTGGGGTGGGGGCCAGATGGGCCAGGTGCCGCTCCAGCTGCTCCCTGAGAACGGCCGGGTCGAAGAGTACCGGCAGCAGATGGATGCTGCGCTCCTCTCGGAAATACAACAGCACTGGAAGTCCCGGCCAGAACACCCGCCAGCCCATCCAGGTGGCATAGGGGAAGCGGCGGATTTCCCGCTCGCCCCTTCGCACCACCAGGGCGGCATCGTTGAATTCCAGCCGCAGCAGGCGTGCCTGCAGGAGCAGGAAGCCACCGAACAACACCAGCGCCAATGCCAGCCAGCGGAAGCCACCCCAGCTGGGGAGCAGCGGCAGGCAGAGGGCCCCGAGCAGGCTTACCCCCAGGGGGAGGGCATAGCTCGGCGCCAGGATCACAAGCTCTGGGGATCCCTCCTCGGCGGGGCCGGATGATCCGGAAGGGGTGGTGCTGTTGGTGGGACTGGTCATTGAACCAGCTTGCCTTCCCAGACGTCATTCAGCGTCGCATGCGCGTCCTTTGAAGCTCGGATCAGACCCCGAAGAGGATCTGGGTGAGCACCACATCGCTCAGGGCCACAGTCACCAGAATCATCACCACGGCTCCGGTGGTGCTGGACCCCACCTCCTTCGGGCCGCCCCGGGTGGTGAGACCCCAGCCGCAGGCCAGAACGGCGATCAGCAGCCCGAACACCAGGGCCTTCAAGAGCATCGAGGGCACGTCACTGGGTTCCATCCAGGTCCGCACGGAGTTCCAGAACACCGACGGGGGCAGGCCGTAGAGCAGGGTGCTGCTCACCTGTCCCGACCAGATCGCCAGCAGGAAGAACAGCAGGCATTGCACCGGCGCCATGATCACCATCGCCAGCACCCTTGGAACCACCAGGTATTCCACCGGGTCGGTGCGAAGCATGGTGATGGCATCAATCTGTTCGGTGACCTTCATCGTGCCCAGCTGGGCCGCGTAGGCCGTGGCCACCTTGCCCGTGAGCAGGCTGGCGGTGAGCAGGGGGGCGATCTCGCGGGAGAGTCCGAGGGCGAGCAGGCCGCCGATGGTGGTGCTGGCGCCCTGCTTGGAAAGCTCAGCCGCCACCTGGATGTTGAACACGGTGCCGGCCGCCAGGGCGGTGATCAGCACGATCAGGAAGCTGCCGGGGCCGGCTTCCAGCAGCTCCTGGATCAGGTCCTGGCGACCGATGCGGAGTCGGGCGATGGCGCTCACCGACTGGCCTCCGATCAGCAGGCTCGCCCCCAGGCGCCTCAGCCAGCGGGGCATACCGCGGCTCCACCCCAGTTTCATCGGCTCCGGGCCTGCAGGTGCAGTCCCCGCTCCGGCCAGTGGCGCATGATCACGAGTCCAAGCACCACCAGCACCGCCGGAATGAGGCCCATGCAGAGCCGGATCGCCACCAGGGCCGAATCGGGCTGGAGGATGCCACGGGAGGCCTGATAGCCGCTGAGGCTCATCAGGTTGCCGAACAGGAACAGGGCCACACTGATGCAGATCTTCTGGCCCAGCACCATCCAGGCACTGAACAGGCCGGCCGGCTTCTCGGGGTCGGCATCGATCGCATCGGGCAGCAACGACCAGGGAATCAGATAGGCGGTCGAGGCGCCGAGACCGAGCATCAGGATGGCGGCGAGCAGCGCCAGGAGTTTCAACAGGTTGCCCGCGGAGCCGGTGGGGGCCAGCGACGCATCAAAGGGCATCATCATCATCGCCGCCAGGCAGCCACCGATCCAGAGCCAGGTGCCCCAGTGGAGGGCCTGCACCCGCCCCCGCACCGCCGCCACACGGGTCCAGATCTGAAGGCCCACCAGGGTCATGATCTGGAAGGGCAGCAGAATCCAGTTGCTCCAGCTCTCTGGCAGGCGCATCACCACCGGCAGATAGATGAGGGCGGCGGTCTGCATGAGCTGCAGGGCGCACCAGAGCATGAGATAAAGGCCCAAAACCCTCAGGAAGCGGCCATTGCTGCGCACGCGGCGCAGCTGGCGGCGGGTGGAGCCGCTTTCCAGCTGGGGTTGGCTGGCCTGGCGGGCGGCCGGTGCGATGCCCCAGGCGCACAGCAGGGTGCACACGGCGATGACGGCGCCGGAAAGAAGGCCCAGTCGGAGGTAGTTACTGGCGATGTGGTGGTCCTTCAGCAGGATTCCACCGAGCACGATGCCGACCAGGCTGGCGACGATTGAACCGGTGAAGCGGCTGGTGTTGAGCTGGGTGCGCAGGGTGGTGCTCTCGGTGAGCTCGGCCGGCAGGGCCGAATAGGGGAGGTTCACACAGGTGTAGAGGCTGTTGGCAACCACCGAGATCGCCACAAACACCCAGAACTTCATCCAGATGCCGCCGGGGGGAAGCCACCACATCGCCGCCATCGCCGCCCCCAGCGGCACGGCGCTCATAAAGATCCAGGGCAGGCGCGGGCCCCAACGGGTACGGGTGTGATCGCTGAGCCAACCCACGATCGGGTCGTTCATGGCATCCCAGAGCCGGGAGACCATCAGCACCAGCCCCGCCATCCAGGCCGGCAGCCCGGCGGCCGAGGTGTAAAAGATGAAGAGATAGAACCCGATCAGGGAGGCCGCCATGCCGGTGCCGGCGTCCCCCAGGCCATAGGAGAGGAGCAGGCGGCGGCGCTGGGACCTGGGCAGCAGGTCGGGGTCGGAGGGGCGCAGCGTGGAGGGGGTGGTGTCGCTGGCCGGCGCTTGGGAGGAGATCAAAGGCGGTAGCCTTGGGTAAGCCATAATGGACCAGTCTGGTGGGAAGCCGCCAGGGAGATCCATTGTGCTGAGGCCATTGGCCTCGGTTCGATGGTGGAGCAGCCCTCGGGAATTCAGCAGCACATTTTCGCTGATCTGATTGATTCCTTGAGGTTAATGAATCACCAGGTTAGTTATTGCGCGGGCGTAGTTTAGTGGTAAAACCTCAGCCTTCCAAGCTGATGATGCGGGTTCGATTCCCGCCGCCCGCTTTTTCCTTCGTTCGTTGGCGAGTACCCGCCCTGGCTGGCCTGGTGGGTTTCTGATCCTGCCGAGGTCTCGGTGGCTGGCCAGTTTCTCCCCTCACCCCAGCAGCGGCTGGGCCACCAGCAGCACCAGGCTGCGGCTCTCCAGGGAAGCCTGGGCTCCGTGGAATGGCTGAGGTTGTTCGGGCAGATCCTGATCCACCGGCAGTGCCGTGTTGATCACCTGTTGCCAGCCCGTGGGGCAATGGGGCAAGGCGAAGGTCATGGGTTGGTAGTAGGCGTTCAGGCCGCACCAGAGCAGCGCACCCCGCATGGGGTCCTGAAGGCTCCAGGCCAGGCAGTGGGACCAGCTGGCCCAGTCGGGAAGCTCCAGTTCCACGCCGTGCCACTGCCGCCAGGGCGGGCCCCCATCGCCGGCCCGGCGCAGCTGGCCCTCTCCGAAGGGAAGTTCGGGGTTGAGCAGGGGGGCGAGCTGTCGCCGCAGGGCGAGCAGGCGCTGCAGGAAGCGCCGCAGGGCCAGGTCCTCGGCATCGGGCTGCCAGTGCATCCAGCCCAGAGGGTTGTTCTGGCACCAGGTGTTGTTGTTGCCCCCCTGGCTGCGGCGCACCTCATCCCCCATCAGCAGCATCGGCACCCCCGGGGCAAGCATGAGGCTGGCCAGCAGGTTGCGGATCTGGCGGTTGCGCAGGTCTGCCACGGCGGGATCGCTGCTGGGCCCCTCCACGCCGTGATTCCAGCTGTTGTTGTGGTTGTCGCCGTCGCGGTCGTTCTCGCCGTTGGCCAGGTTGTGCTTGCGGTCGTAGCTCACCAGATCGGCCAGGGTGAAGCCGTCGTGGGCGGTCAGAAAGGTGATCGTGCGGCCCAGGGGTGCCGCCTGGCCGCCGAACAGGTCGGGGTTGCCGGCCAGCCGCTGGCTCAGGGGCCACACCATTTTCTCATCGCCCTTCCAGAAGCGGCGCAGGTCGTCGCGGAAACGGCCATTCCAGCTGGCCACCCGGCGGGCTGGGAAATCGGCGAGGCGATACAGGCCGCCACAGTCCCACGGTTCGCTGATCAATTTGAGGTCGGCCAGGTCGGGATCGGCCTCCATCGCTTCGAACAGCGGAGGCAGATCCAGGGGGGCCAGGTCCTCACCGCGGCTCAGGGCGATGCCCAGGTCGAAGCGGAAGCCATCGATGCCCAGTTCCACCGCCCAGCAGCGCAGGGATTCGAGGATCAGGCGCCGCACCAGCGGCCGGTTGGCGGCGATGCTGTTGCCGCAGCCGCTCACATCGAGGTAGTCGCCTCGGGCGTTCTGGTGGTAGTAGAGAGAATCGGCGAAGCCTCGCCAGCTCAAGGTGGGACCGTTCTGGTTGCCCTCGCTGGTGTGGTTGTAGACCACATCGAGGATCACCTCCATTCCCTCCCGGTGGCAGGCCTCCACCAGTTGGCGCACCTCCCGGCGGGCCGCCAATGGGTCGGTGTCCACCAGGTAGCCCGGATGGGGGGCCATCCAGCTGATCGGGCTGTAGCCCCAGTGGTTATAACGGCCGGCCGGCGCGTCCTGGGGGTCGAAGGCCATCACCGGCAGCAGCTCGATCGCCGTGATGCCCAGCTCGCGCAGCTGGGGCAGCACCGTGATCAGGCCCAGCAGGCTGCCCTGGCGATCCTCCGGCACGGGGCAGTGGGGGCCCTGGGTGAAGCCGCCCACGTGCAGTTCGTAGATCACGCTGCTCTGCCAGCGGTGTCGAGGCCGGGGGGCCGCGGCGAAATTGAATCGCTCCCGCTCGGTTACCACCCCCTTGAGACAGGAGCCGGTGTTGGGAACGGCCCCCACCGCTGCCCCCCGTTCGTACACCTCCCAGCCGCCGATCGCCCGCGCACAGGGATCGAGCAGCACCTTCGAGGGGTTGAACCCGTGGCTGCCGCTCTGCAGGGGGCCGAACACCCGGTAGCCGTAGCAGCAGCCCAGCCCGACCCCCTCCACCTCCACATGCCAGTGGTCGCCGGAACGGTGCCGCCCGTCCAATTCGATCACCTGCTCGGGCTCGCTGGCGCAGCCATCGGCGAAGAGCAGCAGCTCAACTCTGGTGGCCAGGGGGGCCACCACCGAAAAATTGACACCGGCCGGGGTGATCGACGCTCCCAGGGGCGAGGGTTGTCCGATCCGGTACGCCGGCAAGGCCTTGAAGAGCTTTCCAGGAACGCTAATCCCTCGGTTCTGAGGCGTCGCTGCGCCGCGAGGCCGGTGTGGGATGGAGTTCCGCGATCGCATCGCTGCCGGGGTACCGGCCGGGCAAGCTGCCTGGATGGATCCCTTTCCCCCACCATCCCTGGAGACTGGCCGCCCTCCCAGTGCCGTGCTGCCGGGTCTCTGGCTGTTCGCCCCCAACCGCGATAGCCAGGGGGGCAGTGCCTGGCTGCTGGAAACGGCGGATCTGGATCTGCTGATCGACTGCCCCGCCCTTAGCCAGGCCAACCTCGCCTTTCTGGCCTCGCATGGGCGCCGCGCCGGCGCAGCCGTGGCGGGCCGGATCGTGCTCACCGGCCGTGATGGCCATGGCCGTTGCCGCCGTCTGCAGGAGCTGCTCGGTTGGCCCTTGGTGCTGCAGGAGCAGGAGGCCTACCTGCTGCCGGGGGTGGATCAGCGGCTCACCTTCGCCGGCGAACTGGAACTCGCTCCGGGGGTGCGCCTGCTCTGGACCCCGGGGCCCAGTCCGGGGGCCTGTGTGCTCCACGCCCAGGGGAAAGGTCCGCAGGGGGATGGTCTGTTCTGCGGTCGCCTGCTGGTGCCCGTGGGCCCCGGAGCCTTGGCGCCACTGCGCCGCCGCAACACGTTCCATTGGTCCCGCCAGGTGGCCAGCGTGGAGCGCCTGCGCCGCTGGCTGCCGGCCGGCTCCCCGGGCTGGATCGCCAGCGGGGCCGGCCTCGGGGCCTTGCGGGGCGGCCGGATCGTGACCGGGGCGGAGGCCCTGCTGGCCAGCCTGCGGCCCGATTCAGGGGCTCCCTGTGAACCGCTGGCGAGGGGCTGAGGCCGGCCGGTAGCCGTCGCCGACTGTCCGGCTGCCGTGAAATCCCCGATTTCCTTGTTGCAGCCTTGCTCTAACCTCCATACGATTGGCGCGCTTCATCGCTGGCGGTCGGGCCCACTTCGACCCGCCTCCCCATCTCTCGATTTTCCCAAGACACGAACGCCATCCGGAGGCCTGACTACAACCATGAACAAAGCCGATCTCGTTAATCTCGTTGCGGCCCGCACCGAACTGACCAAGACCGAGGTTTCCCTGGTCGTTGACGCTGCCATCGAAACCATCATCGATTCCGTGGTGGAAGGCAAAAAGGTTTCGATCCTTGGCTTCGGCTCCTTCGAACCCCGCGAGCGCTCCGCTCGCCAGGGCCTCAACCCCAAGACCGGCGACAAGATCAAGATCCCGGCCAAGCGCGTTCCTGCCTTCACCGCAGGCAAGCTGTTCAAGGATCGGGTGCAGGGCTGACCCGATCGCTGCGTTCCGACGCCTGATTGCGGCTCACGGTCCCTGCGGGCCGTTTTGTTGCGGTTCCCGGCCCCAGCGGCCTCAGTTTCCGAAGCTTGGCATGGTCCCGGGCTTCGGGCCAACCCTCCTGCGGCCAGCATGGTTCTGTGATCGTGCCAGCCATGGAGGATGCCTGGGGCGATAGCGCTGAGTCACGGGCGGCATTGCTTCACCTGCCTGCCCATGTCACGACCCTGCTCGAAGCCGGGGTCGAAAGCCGCGCTCGGGGCTACCGCGGTCGCTTCGCGCCCTCCCCTACCGGTGCCTTGCACCGAGGCAATCTGCGCACTGCCCTGCTTGGCTGGCTCGAGGCTCGCCTCCGGGGGGGGGAATGGCTCCTGCGCATCGATGATCTCGACACCCCCCGCAACCGGCCCGGGGCGGAAGAGGCTGTGCTGGCCGATCTCCTCTGGCTCGGCCTGGCTTGGGATGGCCCGCCTATGCGGCAGAGCCACCGTCGGGGGCTCTATGCCACGGTGCTTTCAGCGCTGCGCCGCGGCGGTGTGCTCTACCCCTGCCGGTGCAGTCGGCGGATGTTGGCTGACATCTCGGCTCCCCATGGCCCCCTGAGCGTGTATCCGGGCTTTTGTCGCCACGAACCCCATCGGTGGGGCCGCCAGCAGGGCCGTCTGCCCAGCTGGCGGCTGGGCCTGCCGGCGGGGCGGATCGTGTGGAGGGAGCGATTCTCCCGGCCCGGCGGCCTTGATGGCCCTTCCGAGGTGGGCGACACCGTGCTGCGACGGGCCGATGGGGTGATCGCCTACCACCTGGCTACCGCAGTAGATGAGCTAGCGATGGGCATCAGCGATGTGCTGCGGGGTGAAGACCTTTGGTCGTCCACGGGACCGCAGGTGGCGGTGATGGCGGTCCTGGGATCGACTCCTCCCGCCTATGGCCACGTTCCCCTCTGGTGCGACGAGGCCGGTCAGAGGCTCGGCAAGCGGGAGGGTTCCGAGGGGCTGGAGGGCTTCAGGGCCCGGGGCCTTGATGCCCCCGCTGTGGTCGGTGAGCTGGCAGCGAGCCTGGGGCTGGTGCCGCCGGGCAGTCGTCTGTCGGCCAGGGAGTTGATGCAGACACTGGGGCCGGGAGATCTGGAGCGGTGCCTGCGGCTGCGGGCACCAGGGGGAGGCGAATCAGCTCTGATTCGAATGCGCTCCCAGCTGCCCTGATTTTTTCCCACCTAATTCGAATTTAAGGAAAGTTTTGGGATTGGGGTGCCCTTTCCCCGCCACAGTGTCGAGATCAAAACCGGACGAGATCCATCCCATGCGCTCCAACTTCACGCCCAGTCGCAGCGCCACACTGGTGGCTGAGCAGGGCGTCGGCTCCTCGGAGGTGGCCGCCCCACGCCAATGCCCCCATTGCGGCGGTAGCGGCATCCTGCGCATGGGTGACCAGCAGTTCCGCACCTGCATGGAGTGCCTGGGGCAGGGGCAGCTAAGCCTCACCGTGCAGCAGGACCTGCTGTTGCCTTCGTTTGGCCTCAGGGTTTCCGCTTGCCGCGCAGAATGAAGAACACGCTGGTGCCCACCACCGCCGCAAGGGGCACCGCGGTGAACAGGAGCAGGATCACAGCGGTCCAGTCGGTGTACATCGGCTGCGGGCAACGGATCAAGTCACCATTTCAGCAGGTGCCTTGCAGCTTGTTGGCTGGAGCGATGGACTGGGGGGCCTCGCTCGGCCGCTCCATGCCCCGTCCAGATTCCCTGTTCCGCGGGGGGCGCCCCGCCTGGCTCGCGCGCCGGTTGTGCGGAGGCGTGCTGCTGGGCCTGCTTCTGGCCGCGGCTTCCCCGCTGCAGGCCGGAGTGCGTTTCGAGAACTGTGTGAACGGTGCCGATGGCGCCATCACCTGCGACACCGTGCCCACCGGCAACACCCTGGCCGACGATGAGGCGGCCCGCTTCGGCCTGTTCGCTAACGCCAGCCCGGGCTGGAATGAATTTGATCCCTATGCCGGCTATGAGGACGACTTCGGTGGCAACCAGAGTTGATTCCATGGGATCGATGCCATCGGGGTGATCGCGTCGAGAGCTGCACGGCTGGCCCGGCGTTTTAAGGGAGGTTGCATCCTCCCCTCCTCCGGTCCGGTGCGGGAGTAGGTGTGGAGGGAGTGGGAAACAGATGATGGTCCAGGTCCTGAACGGCAACCCCAGCCCCCCCGGCTGCCAGGAAGCAAAAAGGATCATCACGCCCGCTGGATCCACCATCGAGCCAACCGCCGATGGCCGATACCGGGTGTGCGATGCCTTCAGCCACTGCCGCCGGGCCGAGAGCCTCTGGGAGGCGCAGCAGCTGGTTCAGTGGGCTGAGGTGCACCACCGGCCCTTGGTTGCCGAACGCGACTGATGCCAGATCATCCGCAGCAGCCGTGAGCGGGGGCTGTTGCCCTTACTCACAGGTGCTGTCGGCCCGGCTGCCGGTGAGACCGGTGAGGCGCAGCAGGTAGGCCCGGGCCTGGTCCCTCCAGGTGCGCCAGGGGCTCTCGGGCCGGTTGTCGCCGGTAACCGCCGCCTGCCCCGCCACCGTCCAACCCAGCGGCTGAATCACGATCTGGGCGATGGCGAGGGTTCGCCCGAGGTGGGCGGGGCTTGTCACCATGGTGAGATTCCCATGGCGCCGCATCGGCTCCAGCAGGCGGGCCAGGGCATCGACCTGCCCCACGGTGTCGCAACCCGGCTCGAGGCGGATGATCCGGCCCCCGTTGCTCGGCCACTTGCCCGTATTGATCAGTTGTTCGAGATTCACATTCTGACTGGAGGGTCGGCCCTGGAGAACCAGCAGCGAGCCCGGACTGTTTTTCCACAGCTCGATGGCCATCACCGTGCGTTGGGGATCCTCCACGAACACCGAGATCACCTGCATCGGTGGTGGTGAGGAAGCGGTGCTGCTACCCATGGGGGGCACCAGCCGAGGGGCGATCGATGGCCAGGCCAGCCAGAGGGCGCCGCCGCCGAGTCCAAGCAGCAGCAGGGGTTGGCGGAGCCGTGGGACCTTGAAGCCGGGGAGCAAGCTCAGGATCTCGCGAAGCGGGCGGCCGATGGTTCGCCCCAGGAACGAGCTTGGGCGCCGTCGCCGCACCCGGACCCGCTGGGATCGAATGCGTTGGGGATTCATCGTGCTCGGTTCCCCCGTGCTTGCTTCGCCCCAAGCATCCGGCCTCTGCGGCACCCCACCACTCATCCGTAGCCAAATGCCGATCGAGCCTAGGTGATGGAATTGCGGGATCCCCATCGGGAGGAGCTCCATGCAGGCGCTGGGTCCGCCCAGGCATCAGGATCTATGGATGACAGCAGTACTCCCCACCGATTCGGCCCTGGCGGCGTTCGGATCGAGTTTCACGGCCATCACCCTGGCCGAACTGGGTGACAAGACCTTCTTCATGGCCCTGATCCTGGCGGCGCGCCATCGCCCCCGCTGGGTGTTCATCGGCGCCTTTGCCGCCCTGGCCTGTGTCACCGTGATCTCCCTGGCCCTGGGCTTCGGGCTGCGGGAGCTCCTGCCGAAGGGCCTGGTGCCCTGGCTGGCCGCCGGCCTGTTTCTGGCCTTTGGCATCAAGCTGCTTCTGGATGCCCAGGCCATGGGCGCCGACCAGGCCCGGGCGGAGGCTGAGGAGGCCGAGGAGGCGGTGAATGCTGCCGAGAACCGTCATCCCGTTGCAATGGGGCGGGCCGTGATTCGGGAGGCCTTCGTGCTCGTGTTCATCGCCGAACTGGGGGACCGGACCCAGTTCACCACCATCTTCCTGGCGGCGGCGCCGGCCTTCAGTTTCCTGGCCCTGCTGGCCGGCGCCATGCTCGGCCATGGGCTGGTGACGGGCCTGGCGGTGGGGGCGGGTCGCTGGGTGGGAACCCATCTGCCTGAACGCCTGCTCTACCGGCTCAGCGGAGGGCTTTTTCTGCTCTTCGGTCTGGCCGCCGCGCACCAAGCTCTGGGCTAAACCCCCGGCCGCTCCCAGCCCTTGCGGCCGGAGTCGAAGCGGGTCCATGGTTAAAGGAACCCTCGTCAGGCGGGCTGGCCTGGGTGTGATCCTTCGACAATCGTGGCGATTGACCGTCATGGTCGAGGCAGCGCCAAGGCCGTCGCTTACCCTTGAGAGGGCTTTGGAGGCGTGGTTGCTTGACGGAGGTTTCGTCATTCAACTGGCAAACGCCCGATCCAAGCCGTTGGGTCAGGCTTGGTTGAATCGGTGCCAGGATGGGGGCTTGTCGAAGGCGCATGGATTGCAGATTGCAATCAACCGATGACCGCCTTCACCGCGTAGCCAACCATCTCTCCAGGATTTCTCCATGACGATCACCGACTCAGCCACCGAGTCAGCCTCCGATGTGGTGGCCGGTAAGGGTGCCCGCTGGGTCGTGGTGGGTTCCTCCACCCAGGCCGAGGCTGAGCTGGCCGTCCGCGAAGCGCTGGCCCCGATCGTCAAACGGGCCGATCCCAAACTCACAATCATTTTTTGTTCGCCGGCTCACAACCTGGCGGAGATCTCCCGCCTCGTTCGGGCCACGGTTGGCTCTGGGGAGGTGATCGGCTGTTCCACCGCCGGTGAGTTGCTGCGGAACCACCCGACGACCGGGGGGCTGCTGATCTGGGCCCTGGGCGGCGATGGCTTCGCCGTGACCACCGGGGTGGGCCTCGGAGACCCCGCCACGGGGCTCCGGGATGCGGCCCAGACGGCGGCCCAGTGCCTCAGGCAGCTGGAGCGCAAGGAGCACACCCTGTTGTTTCTGCTCGCCGATGGTCTGTGCGGCGACCAGATGGAGGTGGTGCGAGGCGCCTACGACGTGAGCGGCGCTGGTGTTCCCCTGGTGGGGGGATGCGCCGGCGATGACATGGCCCTGCAGGGCACCCAGCAGATTCACAGCGGTGAACTCCTCACCCACGCCGTGGTGGCCGCCGCCATCACCTCAAACGCCCCCATGGCGATCGGCATCGCCCACGGTTGGGAGCCCCTAAGTGAGGCCATGCTTGTCACCGGCAGCCGGGGAACCACGCTGGAGTCCCTTGATGATCGCCCAGCTCTGGATGTGTATCTCGATACCTACGAAGCCCCAGACGAGGTTCGCAACGATCCTGCCGCCTTTTTCGATTTCGCTCACACGCGACCGGTTGGCATCGCCCGTCGCAATCGAACCGAGATTCGCTATGTGTATGGCGCCGATTATGAGCTGCGCACGCTCATGATCTTCGCCGAGGTCCCTCAGGGTGCCATGGCCTATCTGATGCAGGGCAATGCAACATCGGTGCTGAATGCCACCACCGATGTCTGCGCCTTGGCGGAGCAGGCCCTGGGCGGCCAGCCCGCCAGGGGGTTCATGTTGCTCGAGTGTGTGGCCCGTAAGACTTTGCTCAGCAATGCCGGCCTGCTGGATGAAAGCCTGAAGCTGCCCTCGGTGGCTTCCGAAGCCGCCGTGGGGGGCTTCTACACCTACGGCGAGATCGCCCGCACCGAGGGCTCCGGTGGCTTGCACAACCAGACGGTGGTGGCCCTGGCGCTCGCATGAGCTCGGCGCCATGGTCGCTGCATGTGCTTTCGGAGGTGCTGGCGGCCTTCACCGTTCGGAGCCCCACGGCCCTGCGGGACGTGATGAGCCGGGTGGCGGAGGCCGTGGATGCGGAGATCACGGCCATCATGGATGGTGCCCAGTCCGACTTTCAGCACTGCGTCGGTCTTGAGGATCATCAGAAGTTCCTGCTGGCGGCGGCGGTGGAGGAGCGGCTGCCTGTCCTCAGCCTCGCAGGAGTGCCCCTGCATCTCTACTGGGCACCCCTGGATGGTGGGGCCGTGATGGTGGTGGGACGTTTTCGGGAGGCTTACTCCCTGGAGGAGCGCGCGCTGCTGCGGGCCATGGGACGCAGTATCCAGCTCAGCACCCAGATGTTGGCGGCGCTGAAGGCGGAGCAGGAGGCCAAGGATCTGGCCATCCGCGAGGCCACGATCGATGCCCTCACAGGCCTTCCCAACCGTCGCTACTTGCTGGCCCATCTAGGGGCAGGGCTGGACCCGAGCTCTGGAGGCAGGCTCCAGATCGGTTTGCTGTTCATCGATTTCGATCGCTTTAAGCACATCAATGATGTGTATGGACACAGCGTTGGCGATGCCTATCTGCAGGCCGTGGGGGTAGCCCTCGGTCAGTTCCATGACGCCGACACCTTTGTGGCGCGATTGGCCGGTGATGAATTTATCGTGGTTGTTGCTTCTGCCAACATCGGGATCCTTACGGATCTGGCGGACAGGATCTTGCAGTGTCTGAAACAGCCCGTGAAAATAAGGGGGAGGCTTCTGCACTATTCGGCATCGATCGGTGTGGCTCTGGCCGAGCCCGGCGACCGCCCCCAGGATCTGCTGGATAAGGCCGATATGGCGATGTACAGCGTTAAGCAGCTGCTCCCGGGTGGCTATGCCTGCTTTGAGCCCAACATGCTGGATCAGGCTCGGCGCAAGGCTGTTCTGGAGAGTGAGATCCGCAGTGCCCTGCTTCAGGATGAAGTGATCGCTTTTTTTCAGCCGATCATTTCTAGCCTGCACGGCGGTGTGGTGGGCTTTGAGGCACTGGCTCGATGGCTCCATCCCCGGCGTGGGTTGCTGACTCCGAAGGATTTCATCGAGGTGGCGGAAGATGCGGGACTGCTGCGCGATCTCGATGCTCGCATTCTTCGCGATGCCTGCTGCAGCTTCAGCGGCTGGCAGAGTGTGCAGAAGGGTTTTAACCCTCGGCTTTCGATTAATATTTCGGCCGCCACTCTTCAGGACCCTACCCTGATTGAGCGGGTAAAAGAATCGCTTGTTTCTTCTGGGTTGAAAGCCCGCAATCTTCTGCTTGAAGTTACCGAGAGCTCACTGGTGAAGAACGTGGAGCGAGCCCAACACAACATCCTGAGTCTCAAGAAAATGGGCGTTAAACTTGCTGTAGATGATTTTGGTACCGGCTATTCCTCGTTGCGCTATCTTCGCCAGTTCCCGGTTAGCATGTTGAAGATTGATCGTTCTTTTGTCTCTGGTCTCGGGCAAAGCTACGACGACAAAGTTATCGTTGAAACCATCCTCCGCATGGCGGCATCCTTGGGCATTCAGGTGGTGGCCGAGGGTGTGGAAACCGAGGAGCAGCGGGCGATTCTATCTAGGATGGGCTGTGAATTTCTTCAGGGGTATCTGCTGGGTCATCCCCTGGATAGCCCGATGTCGGATCAGTTTTTGGCCCGTTCCGAGCGGCGCCGCAATTGGCTGCGTCAGCCCATCGTCTGATTCTCCTCGCTCGGCGCAGATCCAGCCACCGCCGGCTCTCTGCGCCGAGCCATACGCCTATCCCAGGCGCTGCAGGGGCCGCCTCAGCGAGGTTGGATCCAGGCCTTCCCTTAGCGCTAGCACCAAGCCGGCGGCTTCGGCGTAGCTGCTAGCGCTCAGCACCTCCAGGCCCAGGGCCTCGTTGCTCACCTGCAGCAGGCAGGGATTGCCGGCCACCGCGATCAGGGGTAGGCCCCGCAAGGCGGAGGCCAGCACCGCCTCGCCACCGAGGGCACCGGCCGGGGCCACGACGGCCCCCAGGGATGCCACCTCCAGACGCTCCCCTGCTCGCCTCTGGCCCTGCCCTGGCCCGAAGCGGCCCCCCGGCCATCGCTCTGTCCTGTCGCAATGATCGCCAGCCCCACCGGGACCGTCGCCAGCGCCGGCGCACTCCCGGCCTGAGGTGGCCGATGTCAAGCCGGTCGCCCCCCCCAGGGCGTTGAAGGGCGGTGCTCCCACAGGGCCCAGGGGCACCAGATCCGGTGCCCGGCTCAGGCCCACCAGCACGCAGGGGAGGAAGGTGTGGCCGAGCTCCTCGGCCGCCGCGCGCGGATCGAGGCCGGGATCGAGGGGCAGGGTCGCCAGGGCCGGCGCATGGGCGCAGGGGATGCCGAGATGGCGCACCAGCAGATGGCTGATCACCGCCTCAGCTCCTGCCAAGGCATCCACGCCGCTCCCCTGGCGATAGGCGGCCAGTGCCTCGCTGTCCGGGTCATCGGGGAAGCGGGCCACGGCGGCGATGGCGGTGGCGCCGGCCGCCATCAACTTCTCGCCGGCGCGCAGCAGGGCATCGGGGCGCTCCAGGGTGCCCCAGCTGCTGCCGCTGGGGCCCAGGCTCAGGCCCACCCCCAGGGGAGCCTCGGTGGTGACCACCGGGCCGATCGAAAGGCCCAGGGTGGCCCGGCAGGCCTCGGCCGCCTGGATCTGGCGGGCCCGCAGCTCCGGTTCGATGGCGGCATCGAGCAGCAGCCCCACCCGCCGGCCGGCCACCGGCGCCAGGGCCAGCTCGCCGGCAGCGAAGCGATCGAGGGCCCAGCCCTCCACGTAGTGGATGCGCCGGTCGCTCCAATAGAGGGCGGCGCCATTCATCACATTGGGATGGGTGATCAGGCAGCCGCTGGCCGCCGCCAGCAAGCGGGCCGCCGGAAGGCCATCACCCGCGTAGCCCCCTACGGCGCAGCCCACGCCAGTGGGGATCACCAGCAGGGTGGGCAGGGGCGGGGCGTCGCTCATCGGTGCTCCAGGTACTCCTGGGCCTGGAGCACCCCAACCCCTTCGACCTGCAGGCCCCGCAGCGGATCCACCGCGGTGATCGCCCAGCGCAAGGGTTCGGCACCAGGCCAGCCGAGGCCGGCGAGATGGGCCGCGATGGCGCCGCGCAGGGCGGCGGGGTTGGGCGGATCGGGCTGGGGCGAGGTGCTGGGAGCCGGAACCTGTGGATCCGGTGGCGGTGCGGAGCAGGCGGCGCGGGGCAGCCAAAAACTGAACGGCACCAGCACGGGCCAGGGCAGCTCGTTCCCTCTCGGGTCGAGCCCCGTTTGCTCAAGCGCCCGATCCGGCCCGGTGGACCCGTGGCTTAGCACCCCCAACCCCTCACTTCTGGTACTTCCCGAACTGGGCCTCATAGAGGGCGTCCTCCTGGCCAGCCAGCAGCTCCAGATCGCTGAGCGGGTAGCTCACGCAGAGCAGCGCATAGCCCTGATCCCGGAGTTCCGCCTTCACGCCCATGGCATCGGGCTGGTTCACGCTGCCGCTGTTGATCTTGGCGGCGCAGGTGGTGCACACCCCCGAGCAGCAGCTGCTCGGCAGTGGCACCCCGGCGGCCTCGGCGGCGGCCAGCACCGTCTGGTCGGCGCGGCATGGGAAGGTGTGACTGGCCCCCTCGAGGCTGGCCGTGATCTGGAAGATGGGGGTGTCGCTCACCGGAATGCCGTGGTTGGCCTCCATCCTCCCTGAGGGATGGGCGGGGGCGGCGGCGAGTGGCTTCACGTCGATTCCGGAGCGCGTATCCCGCCGGGGCCACAGACCTACCTGGGGCGCCCGCGATTCCCCTACCCCAGCTCCTGCCACTCCCCCGGATGGGGCGCCAGGTACTCCGCTGAGGCGCCCATCTCACCCTGCGGAGCGGTGAGCACCAGATCCAGGCTGATCGAGAAGCGGCTGTCGTCGGGGTCCTCGTTCTCCAGCACGGCGTGGTCCACGCTGGCGGGAAAGAGCAGCAGCAGGCCCGCCCGCGGCGCCAGATCAAACCAGGGCGCATTCCACTGGGCCGCCGCAGGAGCATCGCCGCGGATCGGGCCGCCGTGGCCCACCGCCAGTCCCGGCACCAGCTCATTGGCCTGGCGGGGCGGGAAAAACCGCAGGCAGCCGCTGCGGCCGCTGCCATCGCCATTGAGGTAGAGCACCGCGCTCAGATGGGCGTTGGGATGGTGGTGTCGCCCCACCACCTGGCCAAACTCGCTGACCACCGGCCAGCAGCGCTGGATATGCAAGGCAACCTGGCTGCGCGCGAACCCCAGGCCCTCGAGATAAGCGCCGGCATGGCCGGCGACGCTGGCGATCAGCGGTGCAAAGGTGGGATGGCGGTGCAGTTGCCACACCCCATGAAGATCGCCGGTCCAGGCACAGCCCGGGTCGGGGTTCGACACAGAAGAACCCTGCAGCTCCCGGATCGCCTGGAACTGCAGGGCTACATCGAGGGGATCCACCGGCAGCTGCACCATCCCCAAGGCGAGGGGAAAGAGCGGCTCAAGGGTGAGGGTGCCCAGAGGGCCGCTCACATCGCCGAGGACCCACCCACCACTTCCAGGATCTCCTGGGTGATCGCGGCCTGGCGGGCTTTGTTGTAATCCAGGGTCAACGACTTGGCGAGGGCCTTGGCGTTGTCGCTGGCGTTGTTCATGGCCGTCATCCGGCTGGCCAATTCGCTGGCGGCGGCCTCCTGGAGGGAGCGCAGCAGCTGATTGGCCAGATAGAGCGGCAGCAGCGAATTCAGCAGTTGGTCGGGGCTCTGCTCAAACACGACGTCGGAGGGCAGGGCGGCTTGGGCATTGGCCACTTCCACCGTTTCCACCGTCAGCTGTCCGTCCTTGGTGATCAAACGGAACATCTCATCATCGGCAACGGCGATGTCCTGTGCATCAAGCGGCAGCAGGGTCTGCACCACGGGCTTGCAGCTCACCAGATTGATGAATTTGGTGTAAATGATCTCCACCCGGTCGGTGCTGCCCGAGAGGAACTCGGACAACACCTCATTGGCGATGCCGTTGGCTTCGGTGGCGGTGGGCACCTGCTCGAGGCCGGTGAAGGTGGCGCGGATCTTGTACAGGGAGGCGCGGTTCTGGAAGTAGGTGATCGCCTTGCGACCCAAAAGCACCAGGTCCACATCAAATCCCTGCCCCTTCAGCTCAGCAAAACGCTGCTCGGTGCGCTTGATGATGTTGGCGTTGTAGCCGCCACACAAACCCCGGTCACCGGTAACGGCGAGCAGGGTGATCGTGCGCACGTCCCGCGATGCCAGTAGGGGGGCATCGGCGGTTTCGAAGGCCATGCGGGTCTGCAGGTTTTGCAGAACGCGGGCGAGGCGGTCGGCAAAAGGCCGGCTGCGCAGCACCTGCTCCTGGGCACGGCGCACCTTGGCGGCCGCCACCAGACGCATGGCCTCGGTGATCTTGCGTGTGTTCTTGACCGAACCGATGCGGTCGCGGATCTCCTTGAGATTGGCCATGGCTGGGGTTCCTCAGGCGCCTGCGGTGATCGAGGACACCACTTCCTTGATGGCGTCCTTGAGGATGGCCTCGGATTCCTCCGAGAGCACCTTGTCGGTCTGCACCTTGGAGATGTACTCAGGCTTTTGGCTCTTGAGATACTCGCGCAGTTCGCGGGCAAACACCGTGACCTGATCCACCGGCACAGCGTCGATCAGACCCTTGACGCCCGCGTAGACCACGGCCACCTGCTCAGCCAGGTTGAGGGGGCTGAACTGGGACTGTTTGAGCAGCTCGCGGAGACGCTTGCCCCGGGCCAGTTGGGCCTGGGTGGCGGCGTCGAGGTCGGAGGCGAACTGGGAGAAGGCGGCCAATTCATCAAACTGGGCCAGCTCCAGCTTCAGGGTGCCGGCGATCTTCTTGATCGCCTTGGTTTGAGCGGCGCCGCCCACCCGACTCACCGAGATGCCCACGTTGATGGCGGGGCGAAGGCCCGAGTTGAACAGGTCGGAGCTGAGGAACACCTGGCCATCGGTGATCGAGATCACATTGGTGGGGATGTAGGCGCTCACGTCGCCGGCTTGGGTTTCGATGATCGGCAGGGCGGTCATGCTGCCCTTGCCCATGGCATCGGAGAGCTTGGCGGCACGCTCGAGCAGGCGGCTGTGGCAATAAAAAACATCGCCGGGGTAGGCCTCACGGCCGGGGGGACGGCGCAGCAGCAGTGACATCTGGCGGTAGGCCTGGGCCTGCTTGGTGAGGTCGTCGTACACCACCAGAGTGGCCTTGCCCTTGTACATGAACGACTCGGCGATCGCCGCGCCGGTGTAGGGCGCCAAGTACTGCATGGCGGCAGCTTCGGAGGCGCTAGCGGCCACCACGATCGTGTAATCGAGGGCGCCCTTCTCACGCAGCACCTCCACCACGTTGGCCACCGAAGCGGCCTTCTGGCCCACGGCCACGTAGACGCAGACCACGTCTTCGCCCTTCTGGTTGATGATCGTGTCGATCGTGATGGCGGTCTTGCCGGTCTGGCGGTCGCCGATGATCAATTCCCGTTGGCCCCGGCCGATCGGGATCATCGCGTCGATGGCGGTGATGCCGGTCTGCATCGGCTCATGCACCGACTTGCGCTGGATGATGCCAGGCGCCATCGATTCGATCAGGCGCGTTTCGGTGGTGGCAATCTCACCCTTGCCGTCGATCGGTTGGCCCAGGGCATTCACCACCCGGCCGAGCATGGCGTCCCCCACGGGAACGGCGGCGATCTTGCCGGTGGCCTTCACCGTGCTGCCTTCCTGGATGCCGCGGCCCTCGCCCATCAGCACCGCCCCCACGTTGTCGTCCTCCAGGTTGAGGGCGATGCCTTCGGTGCCGTCCTCAAACTGCACCAGCTCACCGGCCATCACCTGTTCAAGTCCGTAGACGCGGGCGATGCCGTCGCCGATCTGGAGCACGGTTCCGACGTTGCTGACCGAAACCGACTTGTCGTAGTCAGCGATCTGCTGCTTGAGGATGGCGCTGATCTCGTCGGGGCGGATGGAAACCATGGGAGGGAATCCCCGGAGGGGAGGCGATGGGGAAGGAGGGTGGAACGGAGGAAGGGGGCAGGGTCAGCTCACCTTGGCCAGGGCCAGGCCAAGACGACGCACCTGCCCGGAGAGGCTGGCGTCGATCACCTTGGAACCCACCTTGAGCACGAAGCCGCCGATCAGGGCGGGGTCAACCGCTGCGTTGATCTCCACCTTGTCGGTGCCGGCCACAGCTTTCACCTGATCGGTGATGCGGGCGAGCTGGTCGTCGCTCAAGGCTTCGGCGGAGGTCACCGTGGCCAGGGCGATCTGGTTCTGGTCGCGGTAGAGATCGAGGAAACGCTCCAGAACGGAGTTGAGATATCCGATCCGCTGGCGATCGGCCAGGAGCTTGAGGAGGTTCAGGAAGGTGGGGGACACCTGATCGCTGAACAGCTTGGTGATCGCGGCCTTCTTCGCTGCGATCTCCAGGACCGGGGAAGCCATGGCTTGCCGCAGTTCGGGAGACTCGTTCCAGAGGGCCAGCAGCTCGCGGGCCTGGGTCACCACCTCGTCTGTGTCGCCGGCAGCCTCACTCAGCTGCAAAAACGCCTCGGCGTAGGGCGTGGTAATCGTATTGAGGAGTGGCATCTCAGGCGTTCCCCAGCGTTTGGATGGACTGGTCGATGAGCTTGGCCTGAGCCGAGGAATCGAGCTTGCCGGGCAGGGCGGCCAGGGCCTTCTCGATCGCCAAGCGGGCGGCTTCGCGGCGGAGCAAGGAGCTGACGCGGGCGGCCTCGGCATCGAGATCGGCCGCCGAATCCTGCTTCATGCGGGCCATCTCCTCCACCGTGCGCCTCTCGCTCTCCAGGCGGATCGCCTCGGCCCGGGATTGGCCGTCGCTGCGGATCGATTCGGCCCGCACCTGGGCTCCGGCGAGTTCCTTCTGGGCTGCAGCCAGGCTGGTGGTGGCTGCCGCCAGGCGCTCCTCGGCGTCCTTGAGGTCGGTGAGGATGGCTGAGCGGCGGCGCTCAAGA
>Ga0209401_1000366_pt1 | contig 30720 bp, 30 predicted proteins | sample M_140807_MF_Meta_FD_187318 | JGI IMG/M metagenome (GOLD analysis project Ga0209401, IMG submission 187318) | Freshwater microbial communities from Lake Montjoie, Canada to study carbon cycling - M_140807_MF_MetaG (SPAdes) (version 2) | ecosystem: Environmental > Aquatic > Freshwater > Lake... | reverse complement strand
CGCTATTGATGCGGCCAACATTCTCAAACCGGCTCTAGCCCGCGGCGAGCTGCAGTGCATCGGTGCCACCACCCTCGACGAATACCGCAAGCACATTGAACGCGATGCGGCCCTGGAGCGTCGCTTCCAGCCAGTGATGGTGGGTGAGCCGTCCGTGATCGACACCATCGAAATCCTGCGTGGCCTGCGGGAGCGCTACGAGCAGCACCACCGTCTGCGGATCTCCGATGAGGCCCTGGTGGCCGCCGCCACCCTCGGAGATCGCTACATCTCTGACCGTTTTCTGCCGGACAAGGCCATCGACCTGATCGATGAGGCCGGTAGTCGGGTGCGGCTTATGAATTCCAAGCTGCCACCCGCCGCTAAGGAGGTGGACAAGCAACTGCGGGCTGTGCAAAAGGAGAAGGAGGACGCCGTTCGCGATCAGGACTTCACCAAGGCCGGCGAACTGCGCGACAAGGAAGTGGAGTTACGCGAGCAGATTCGCTCCATCCTCCAGACCCGGCGCGATGGCGAAACCAGTGAAGCGGGCGAGGTGGCCACTCCGTCAGACACCGCCACGGTCGCATCCGAAGCCAGCGAGACAGCTGCTGGTGAACGCAGTCCCGTGGTGACCGAGGAGGACATCGCCCAGATCGTGGCCGCCTGGACCGGCGTGCCGGTTCAGAAGCTCACCGAGAGCGAATCGGTGAAACTGCTCAACATGGAGGAAACCCTGCACCAGCGCCTGATCGGCCAGGATGAAGCGGTGAAGGCCGTATCTCGGGCGATCCGCCGCGCTCGGGTGGGATTGAAGAACCCCAACCGTCCGATCGCCAGCTTCATCTTCTCCGGCCCCACCGGAGTTGGTAAGACCGAGCTCACCAAGGCCCTGGCCGCCTATTTCTTCGGCAGTGAGGAGGCAATGATCCGCCTCGACATGTCCGAATTCATGGAACGGCACACCGTCAGCAAGCTGATCGGTTCCCCTCCTGGCTATGTGGGCTTCAACGAGGGGGGCCAGCTCACCGAGGCGGTACGACGTCGTCCCTACACCGTGGTGCTCTTCGACGAAATCGAAAAAGCCCATCCCGATGTGTTCAACCTGCTGCTTCAACTCCTGGAGGACGGCCGCCTCACCGACTCCAAGGGACGCACGGTGGACTTCAAGAACACCTTGATCATCATGACCTCGAACATCGGATCGAAGGTGATCGAAAAAGGTGGCGGCGGGCTTGGCTTTGAGTTCGGTGGCGGCGACGCCGACGAGACCAACTACAACCGTATCCGCTCCCTGGTAAACGAAGAGCTCAAGCAGTATTTCCGGCCTGAGTTCCTCAACCGCCTCGATGAAATCATCGTCTTCCGCCAACTCAGTCGTGACGAGGTGAAGGACATCGCCGAGATCATGCTGCGCGAAGTGTTTGGCCGCATGCAGGAGAAGGGCATCACCCTCTCGGTCACGGAAGCCTTCAAGGAGAGACTCGTGGAAGAGGGTTATAACCCAAGCTACGGGGCTCGTCCGCTGCGGAGGGCCGTGATGCGGCTGCTCGAAGATAGCCTTGCTGAGGAATTCCTCTCCGGCAGGCTAGGCGAAGGCGATTCGGCCCTCGTGGATGTCAATGCGGAGAAACAAGTGGTAATCCGCAAGCAGGTTGAGAATGTCACCATTCCTGAACTAGCCGCGGCCTCAGCCTGAGGCCCTTTGCATCGATGACCACCTCCATGATCCCTCGTCGGGAAGAACGTCATCTCCTCCCGTTTTCGAGCGTTATGCTCAAGGCAGAGTTGTACACGCCCAACTTCTGCCACGAGGGCTACCTCTGGGATGTCAGTGCTTCCGGGGCTTGTCTATGCTTTAGCGACAATGATGACGAGGCTAGCAACATTCAGGATAAGGACTTTTTGCATATCCGTTTTCTCTCACCTGAAATGGAGCAAGCCATCACTTCACCATGCCGTGTGGCTTGGCTTAATTCCATGCATGGCGCCCGATTTGTGGGAGTTGAGCTCACCGAGGCCATGGATCTGTCGAAAACGTTCTTCCACAATCTCCTCAATCCTAAATTTCTCAAACAACTGAACCCCATCTAAGGCGCCCAACCCGGCCAGACCATGGTCACCACCTCCACCCAGGCAATCGCGCCAGCCCATGTTCTGCGCGGTGATGTTCTCTGGCCCGAAGCGATCGATCTGATCGCTCGGCTGGGCCGTCGCCCCCTCCTGCTGGGACGCAGTGCCGCCACCGCAACGATCCGGAACGGTCTCGAGGATCGTTTCGGCCACCATGGGCTCAGCACGATTCCCGCAGCCCTTGCCCATGACTGCTGTGAGGAGGCTGGCGCGGATCACCGCCTTGGCGGACACGCCATCGCGTGACCTGGTGATCGCCGTTGGAGGAGGCAAGGTGCTGGATGCGGGCAAGCTGCTGGCCGATCGCCTCGACCTCCCCTGCGTGACGGTGCCGACGAGCGCCGCCACCTGCGCCGGCTGGACTTCCCTTGCCAACCTCTATTCCACGGGCGGCGCCTTTGCCCATGACGTGACTCTTCGGCGCTGCCCTGACCTCTTGATCTTCGATCACGCCTTGGTGAGCCAGGCGCCGCTGCGCACCCTGGCCAGCGGCATCGCCGATGCCATGGCCAAGTGGTACGAGTCCTCGGTGAGCAGTAGTGGGAGCGAAGACGGCTTCGTACAGCAGGCCGTGCAGATGGCCCGCATCCTGAGGGACCAGCTGCTGCTGGAGGGACAGGAGGCCATGGCGAACCCAGGCTGTGCGGCCTGGAGGCGGGTGGCCGAGGCCTCGGCCCTCACCGCCGGCCTGATCGGTGGGCTGGGCGGCCCCCGCTGCCGCACCGTGGCCGCCCACGCCGTGCACAACGGCCTCACCCAGCTGGAAGCCACCCATGGAAGCCTGCACGGCGAGAAGGTGGGGTTTGGCGTGCTGGTGCAGCTGCGGCTCGAGGAGCTGGTGGGGGGAAACCGTCTGGCAGCCCAGGCCAGGCGCCAGCTGCTCCCCTTCTTCCGGGCGCTGGCCCTGCCCCTCAACCTCGCCGACCTGGGCCTGGGCTCCGCCAGCCTCAGCGAACTTGGGGCCGTGTGCGCCTTCGCCTGCCGGGAGGATTCCGACCTGCACCACCTGCCCTTCCAGGTCACCCCCGACGACCTGCTAGCGGCCCTGGTGAGCACCACCGCCGTACGTCATCAGCCCGCATGACGGAGACCCCCGTCGTGCGCGATGGTCGGCAGCTCGTGGAGACGGCAGCCAGGACCCTGCTTGACCCCCTGGGCCGGGAACTGGCCGCGGCGATGGAATGGTGGGAGCTTGACGGCCTTCCCGACCGCTGGCCGGTGGCGGTAACCGGCAAGGGCCCGCCATTGCTGTTGCTCCATGGCTTCGACAGTTCCTTCCTGGAGTTCCGCCGGCTGGCGCCCCTGCTCGCTGCCCACCACCGGCTGATCATTCCTGATCTCTACGGCTTCGGCTTCACACCCCGGCCGGCCAATGGCTCCTACAACCCCGCTGGCGTGCTGGCCCACCTGGGGGCCCTGCTGACGCGGCTCGAGCGGAACAGCAGCCCGGGGGGGAGACCGCTGGGCGTGATCGGAGCCTCCATGGGGGGCTCGGTGGCGGTGGAGCTAGCCCGTAACCACCCAACTCAGGTGTCGCGGCTTCTACTCCTGGCCCCGGCCGGGCTCACCGGTCGACCCATGCCCCTTCCCCCCGGCCTGGATGCGCTGGGGGTCTGGTTCCTGGGGCGACCGGGGGTGCGACGTGGACTGTGCCGCTCCGCGTTCGCCGATCCCGGCTCCGCTGTCGGAGCCGCCGAACTGGAGATCGCCTCCCTGCATCTGGGCACGCCAGGGTGGGGAGCGGCCCTGGCTCGCTTTGCCCGCTCCGGTGGTTTTGCCGGATGCGGCGATCCCCTGCCGGCGCAGCCCCTGCAAGTGCTCTGGGGACAGCAGGACCGCATCCTGAGGGCACCCCAGAAACGCGCCGCCCAGGCGCTGCTGGGTGATCGGCTGCGGGAGTTGGACGACTGCGGCCACCTGCCCCACATCGACCAACCCCAGGCGGTGGCGGCATGCTGGCTGGAATCCGATTCAGGCTGAACGATGCCCACGGCCCTTCAAGAGATCACGCCCCTGCACCCGGCGGAACGCCGGACTCGATCCGGCCCCGGCTGGCGGCTGCCCTGGCAGGCGGGCTTTGCGTTCATCATCGCGATCTTGCTGGCCCTGGTGTTCACGGCTCCCGATGCCGCCCGGGCCTCCCTGCTGCACATGGCTGGGCCTCCACCACCGGAGCTGGGCCTGCACCAGGCGCACCTTTCACCCTGCCCTGCTCCCGCCCACTGCGCCCGGGAAGACTGGTCCGTAGCCAATCCTGCCGCCGCTCTGGAGAGGCTCCTGCCTGCGGTTCTGGCCCTGGAGGGCATTGAAGTCGTGGAAACAGGATCCGGCTACATCCACGCCACAGCCACCAGCCGCATCTTCGGCTTCGTGGATGACCTGGAACTCCACGCCTCACCGGCTGATGGGGTGATCGAAGCGCGCTCGGTGTCACGCGTCGGTGACTCCGACCTCGGTGTCAACGGCCGGCGGCTGGCCACCCTCCGCCAGGCCCTTGAGGCATCCTGAAGCCCTCGTATCAGCCCTCCCCGCCTTCACCACCCTCTCCTCCCTCGTCTCCATGCTTGAGGTCGTTTCCATGCTTCTTGATGGCCGGCGTGGGCGAAGCGGGAACCGCAGGCGGCGCCACGACGGGCCTCCCCATCTCCGTCGGTCCCGGGCCGCCATCCCCGGAGGGCACCTTGGCGCAGCCCCCGCCCATGGCCACTAGGCCGGCAGTGGCGAGGAAAAGGGCAATGCGGGAACGTTTCAAGGCAGCACTCAGGCACGAATCGCCATTCTTGGCAGGCCCATGAAGAAACGGCGGCGAAAATGCCACCGCTGCCTGTGCCATTGATCACGTTTTCAGGTCGTTGTTCAGGTCGTTTGCGCCCCAACTCGCCAGCACCATGCGCTTCCAGCTCGATGCCCTGCTCGATCCCCAGACCCTGGAGGAGCTGCTGGAGGATCTCCAATCGCCACAGGCCGAGTGGCGGCCAGGCCAGGAAAGCGCCGGCTGGCATGCCCGCAGCGTGAAGCTCAACCGCCAGCTCGACCGGAGCTCCCCCCTGCATCAGCAGCTGGCCGCCCGGGTGACCGCCAGTCTCCAGGCCCATCCGCTGCTCCAGGCGGCCGCCCTGCCAGTGGGAATCCACGGGCTGCTGTTCAGTCGCTGCGGGCCCGGCGAAGGTTACGGCCGCCATGTCGACAACGCCTTCATGGGCGGTGGACGGGCTGATGTCTCCTTCACGCTGTTCCTGCAGGATCCGACTGCGTACAGCGGCGGGGGGCTGATGCTCGAATCGGCTGCTGGGGAGGAGGAGGTGCGGCTGGCGGCCGGCAGCGCCATCGTGTATCCGAGCACCCTGCTGCATCGGGTGGCGCCCGTGACCGGCGGGGAACGGTTCGTGGCGGTGGGCTGGATCCAGAGCCGGGTGCGCGACGCCGAACAGCGCGAGCTGCTCTTTGACCTCGACACGGCCCGCCGTCACCTGTTCCAGCGGGAGGGTAAAAGTGAGACCTTTGACCTGATCAGCCGGAGTTACAGCAACCTTCTACGCCGCTGGGGTGAATGAGGCGCCAGCATGGACACCCTCCGGGCCCCCCGCCCCCGGAGCCCCTACCGAATCGAGCCCCCTGCCCCCATGCCGGAACTGCCCACCACCCCGGTCACCAGCCAAGGTCCAGGCCTCGACCAAAAAGCCGTTCTCGCCGCCTCGGCACCCTGGCTCGGCGCGCTGCTGAACGTGCTGCCCGGCCTGGGGGCCGGCTACCTGTACCAACGCCGCTGGCGTGCCTGGTGGATCACCACGGTGCTCTCCAGCGGCTGGTTTCTGCTCGGTGCCCTGTTGGAACCAAACCCTGCCGAGATCGATCCGAGCACCCGCCTGGTGGGCCTAGGGGGACTGCTGCTGCTGGCCGCCGTGAGCGCGGTGGAAGCCTTCCTAGCGGCCCGCCGGGCCCGGATGGAGTGAGCCTTCCCCTTCTCTGTTAGGAGAACCCGATCTCCCTGCGGCCGCATGGACACGCTTCCCCCAACCAGTCCCGAGCCGCTACCACCGGCAGGGCCGCTGCTGGGACTGCTCTCGAGGGGCCTGGAACTTTGGCTGCGCCAGCAGTGCACCTCGATCGAGCGGCTTGAGATCCAGCTGGAGGGCTCGGCGGCCCAGCTGATGCGGGGTCGCCTTGAGGGGGTGCGGCTGCGGGCGCGCCGGGTGGTGTTCCAAAACCTTCGCTTCGACCGGGTGGAGCTAGGCAGCGGAGCGATTCAGGTGCGGATGGGGGCCCTGCTGCGGGGCCAGAGCCTGCAACTGGTGCAACCCTTCCAGGTGCAGGGCACGGTGGCCTTCAGCGGCCCCGACCTTGGAGCGTCCCTAGCCACACCAGACTGGCGGATTCTGGGTGATGACCTGGCGGAGGAGATCCTCGGCCTGAGCCCTCTGGCGGGGCTGCGCATCGAGGAGGAACGGCTGGTGCTGATCGCCCATGGCTCCGGCTCAGGAATACCGCTGGAGGTGCCAACCAACGTGGAGGCCGTGGACGGCAGCATCGAAATCCAGAGCCTCGATGGCGGCGCCCGGGCCCGGTTACCGATGGATCCCGCCATCCGGATCGAGCAGGCCCAGATCGGCTCCGGTCTGCTGCAGTTGCTGGGCGAAGCTCGGGTTTCCCCCTAGTAGGTCAGGCCGGCAGCGGCTTGCGGGATGCCAGGGTGAAGACGTGAAGCCGATCCGCTGCACCCCGATGGTTGGCCGTCTCCCTGTGAACCGGACCGGGACGCTCCGGCAGAGCCTCCCAAGGACCTCCGCCGGCCTGCTGGCCGCCGGCCTACTGGCCGCGCTGGGGCTGGTGGCAGGCCAAGGCAGGACCAGTGACCTGCCAGCCACCGGGGCCGAAGCCACCGTGGAAGCCCTGGTGGCCGGCGCCGCCGAGGCCTGCCGGACCTCGCTGGCCAGCCGCTATGGAGCCGAGCCCGCCAGCCTGGAGATCTGGCTGACGCCTGGCCTGAGGATCGCCATCGACGGCGGGGAACTCGGAACGGCAGCGGTGCGTCGCGAAGGGCTCCAGTTCGGCTGGATGCTGCGCGGCCGGACAGCACCAGCGCCGATCGGCCTGTGCCGCACGCGGGGAGACGGCACGGTGGCCGCCATCGAGGAGCAGAAGGACTGAGCCGTGCCCTTGCGTATGCCTAGGCAAGCCGTTCAACGAGGGGATAAAAAAGGGTGACCAGGGAATAGACCACCGCCGGCACAAATAAGTAGCTGTCGATCCGATCAAGGATGCCGCCGTGGCCGGGGATGGCGTCGCCGGAATCCTTGAGGCCGGCATCGCGCTTCATCATCGATTCGGTGAGATCCCCCACCAAGGCGAACACCGACACCACCGCTCCGAGCAGCCCCCCCACCAGCGCACCCCAGTGCCAGCCCAGCCAGATCCCCCCCGCAGCCCCCACCAGCAGCGCGGACACCATGCCGCCGAGGGCCCCCTCCACGGTCTTGCCTGGTGAGATCGGAGACAGCGGATGGCGGCCCCAGCGCCGGCCGATGGCATACGCCCCAAGATCGGTCGCCACGATCAGGAAGCAGGCCAACAGGGTGAGGGCAAGCCCACTGGTCCAGGGCCAGGAGGTGCCCGGAAGGGTGGCGTTGGCCAGGGAGGGTGCCAGAGCCGGATCGACGAGGTCCCGCAGCTTGATCCAGTGGCTGGGTAGAAAACCGAGATAAAACAGTCCGAAGATCGAGGCCGCGATGTCGGCAATCGTGCCGGTGGTGGGCTGGAGCAACAGCCAGCCGCAGATCACCGCGCCACTGGCCGGCAGCACGGCGGCGGCCACTTCGGAGGCCACCTCCGGCATGAACCAGCCGCTACCGGCAGCCGCCTGGGTCGTGAGCAGCAGCAGTTGCACGGCCACCAGGGTGGTGCGGCTGGCCGGACGGATCCCCTTGAAGCGGGCCATGCGGAAGAACTCCAGCAGGCCGAGGTGCACGATCACGCCCACCGCCAGCGTGAACCACCAGCCCCCGAGCATCACCACCAGAAAGCCAAACCCACCGGCGGCCCATCCGCTGGCCAGACGGGCCAAAGAGGTGGCGGAGTGGGGGCGGGGAATCAACGTTCGGCGGCGATCACGAAGAGGGGCTCCGCGGCAGCCAGTTTGGCCTGGCTGCCGCGCCGCTGCATCCGGTGCACCGTGGCTTGCACCACTTGCACGTCATGGGCGCCGAGCTGGCCCAGGGTATCGGTGGCATCCACCAATCCCTCCAGGCTGGCGGTGCTGATCACGAGGCGGCCCTGGTCTTGCAGTGCATCCCAGACCGCCCGAAGCACATCCCCCAGGGGCCGTCCCACCTCCAGCAGCACCCGGTCGGGATGGGCGGGGAGTTGGGGCAGATCATCCGGGGCCCGGCCGGCATGGATGTGGAGGTTGCCAATGCCAAAACGCAGGCGGTTGCGCTCCAGCAATTCAATCGCCTCGGGGTCGCGCTCGAGGGTGTGCACCTCCCCGGCGGGCATCAGGCGGGCGATCTCCAGGGCCAGGGCACCGGTGCCTCCCCCCACATCCCAAACCAGGGAGTCGGCCCGTGGCCGGAGATGGGCCAGCAGCATCACCCGCAGTTCCATGGGTGTCGGGCTGAACCCGGGGGCGTCCTCGAAGGCGGAATCGGGCAGGCCGGGGGTCACGAAGTCCCAGCCGTAGGGGGAAGACAGGAGGGGGAGCCCGGACCCGGAGGAACCGATCGGGCGGAGCGGGTCAGCCGGGGGTGAGTGCGTCATCGACCGCTCGTTTCAGGCCCCGCCGCAGGGGCCACAACCCTCACCGTATCAGCGATCTGCCCGGGCCATAGGGCCCGCTGCCCCTCCAGCCAGGTGGCCCGCGCTGCATCGATCCGCTCTCCGGGGATCAGCAAGGGAATGCCGGGTGGGTAGGGGCAGAGCGGCTCCGCCGCGATTCGGCCGATCGCCTCCGCCAGGGGCACCAGCTCGGCCTGCGAACGCCAGGCCAGGCCCACCGCCAGCTCCGGAGCCGCCACCAGGGGGAGCGGGGGTCTCGCGAAAGGTGGCAGGTGAGGACCCCCAAGCTCCCGGCGCAGGTCCAGCAGACAGGCCGGCAGGCGCCGCTCCAAGGCGGCCGGTGGGGCCAGCCCCAGGCAGAGGGTGAGGGCTCCCGGTTCGGGCAGCTCAGCGATCACCCCCCGCTCCAGCAGCCAGCCATCGGCCTCGGTGCCGCGGATGCCCAGCGGGCCGGTAGCCAGCACCAGCCGCAGCGGATCGCGGTTGGCCACCACGGGGAAGCCCAGACCTTCCAGGCGCTGCCGCAGCCGTGAGGCGCGCGCCAAGGCCCTGCGGCGCTGCCGCTCCCCGGCCGTGCTGCGGCCATGGGCCAGGGCGGCGGCGGTGGAGGCCAGCAGCAGGGCGCTGGGGCTGGAGGTCTGTAGCCAGAGCAGACTTCGCTCCAGGCTGGGTTGATCAATGCGGTCGCCCTGGCTCAGCAGGGCAGCGCTCTGGGCCAGGCCGCCGCCGGCCTTCTGCAGCGAGAGCACCACCAGATCGGCCCCGGCCGCCAGGGCGGCGCCATCACCATGGGCTTGGTCCACCAGCACCGGCAGGCCTGGCCCGCCATGGGTATGGATCAGATCCACCAGGGCCGGGAGGTCGGCGGCGAGCCCTTGGTAGGTGGGATCCACCAGCACCACCGCCGTGGGGTGAAGGGGTGCGGCGGCGGCAAGCACCCGCTCCAGGTGGGTTCTGGTGGGCGGCAGCCACAGCCCGGTGAGGGGATCGAAGGGGAGATCAAACAGCAGCGGTTCGATCTGACCCAGCACACAGGCGTGCAGCAGGGAGCGGTGCAGGTTGCGGGGCAGCAGCACCCGGGATCCCGGGGGCGCCATCGCCAGGAGGGCAGCCTGAAGCAAGCCGCTGGCGCCATTCACCCCGAACCAGCAGCGCTCGGCCCCCAGCAGGGCGGCACAGGCGGCCTGGGCCTCGGCCACCGCACCCTCCGGCTCCAGGGGCCCACCGAAGGCTGGCAGTTCGGGCAGATCCCAGCTGCCGGGCGGACGGCGCAGCAGGGAATGCAGCGCCGGGGCAAGCCCGCGGCCCCTCCCATGGGCCGGAAGGTGGAGATCCAGGCCACCGCGCGCCCCGGGGTAGCGCAGCAGTCGGAACAGGGACCAGTCGGGGAATTCCCCCATGGAGACAGGCACACGGTTTCTAGAGTCTCGCCAGTCACCGGCCTGGCGCCGGCCCCCTGCAGCGTTGCCCACCTCTGCCCCAGCGGTCGCCGACGCGGCCCCAACCACCAGCCTGACGTGTCCCGTCGATCCGGCCGGTGAGGCCCCCCGCTATGACCCCGACGCCGACTTGCGCTGGCTGATCCTGCGCCCCTGGATCTGGATCAGCCGCCTTACCGAAGTGATCAGCCGGCTGGGATGGCTCGCAATCACCTTGGTCGCCCAATCCAGCAGCCCCGATCCCCGCGTGCAGCAGAAGCTGGCCCGCAGCATCCTGTCCACCCTCAGCGCCCTCGGACCCTGCTTTATCAAGGTGGGGCAGGCCCTCTCCACCCGCCCCGACCTGGTGAAACGGGAGTGGATTGAGGAGCTCACTCGGCTTCAGGACGACCTGCCGGCCTTTCCCCATGGGGTGGCGCTCGACCTGATCGAGACGGAACTTGGCGCACCCGCCCAGCAACTGTTCGCTGAATTCCCTGATTTTCCGGTGGCGGCCGCCAGCCTCGGTCAGGTCTACCGGGCCCGCCTTCACGATGGCCGCTGGGTGGCGGTGAAGGTGCAGCGGCCCAAGCTGCCGTTTGTGATGCGGCGCGATCTGGTGATCATCCGCTCCCTGGCGGTGCTGGTTGCTCCCCTACTCCCCCTGAACCTGGGCTTCGGGCTGGGGGCGATCATCGATGAATTCGGCACCACCCTGTTCGAGGAGATCGACTACCGCCGCGAAGCCGACAACGCCGAACGCTTCGCAGCCCTCTTTGCCGACCACCCCGAGGTGACGGTGCCCGAGGTGAATCGGAGCCTCAGCAGCCGCCGCGTGCTCACCACCCAGTGGATCGAAGGCACGAAGCTGCAGAACCGCCGCGAGCTGGAGGCCAACCATCTCGACCCCGCAGCCCTGATCCGCACCGGCGTGATTGCCGGACTGCAGCAGTTGTTGGAGTTTGGTTATTTCCACGCCGACCCCCACCCCGGCAACCTCTTCGCCCTGCACGGTGTGACCCGGGGGCTGGGCCATGTGGCCTATGTAGATTTCGGCATGATGGATTCGATCAGTGATGCCGATCGCCTCACCCTCACCGGTGCCGTTGTGCATCTGATTAACCGCGACTTCGAAGCCCTGGCAAAGGATTTTGTGACCCTGGGTTTTCTCAATCCCCGTGCCGATCTGGGGCCGATCGTACCGGCCCTGGCCGAGGTGCTCGGCGGGGCCCTTGGCGAGAACGTGGGCAACTTCAACTTCAAGGCGATCACTGATCGCTTTTCGGAGCTGATGTATGACTATCCCTTCCGCGTGCCGGCCCGCTTCGCCCTGATCATCCGGGCCGTGGTGAGCCAGGAGGGCCTGGCGATGCGGCTCGACCCCGACTTCCGCATCATCCGCGTGGCCTATCCCTACGTGGCCCGCCGCCTGCTGGCGGGCGACACCGCGGAGATGCGCGAGAAGCTACTGGAGGTGATCTTTGATCGCCAGGGCCGGCTGCGGCTGGAGCGGCTGGAGAACCTGCTGGCGGTGGTGGAAAGCGATGGGCCCGCGGTCGATCTGCTGCCGGTGGCCCGCGATGGCCTGCGGCTGCTGCTGGGTCAGGAGGGGGGCAGCCTGCGCCAGCGGCTGCTGCTCAGCCTGGTGGCCAACGACCGAATCCACACCGACGACCTCCAGGCCCTGCTGGCCCTGGTGCGGCGCACGTTCTCGCCGCGGCGGCTGGCGGGCGGCCTATGGGCACGCCTCAATCCGCTAGCGGCCTGAAGGCCGCCCCTGCTGGTGTTGCCGTTCCCTAAGGTCTGGCCAGCCTCCGCAGCCGCCGCGTGATCCCCTCGCCCGCCACCCTGGTCGCCCTGCTGGTCTCCACCATCAGCGTGGCAGCATCGCCCCTCGATCTGCGGGACGCGGCCCTGGATGCGACCAGCGGTCTCTATGGCGATCTTGATGACGCCGAGATCTTGCTGGAATTCGCCCGGATCCAGCAACCTCCCTACTTTCTCGCCGGCCTCGGGCTGGCTATTGGGCTGGTGTGTGGCCTCACCTTCTCCAAGTTGGTGCAGCTGCGCCTCGACGGCTGGAAGCAGGACCGCCTGCCGATGTTGCCCCTGAGCGGAACGACCACGGTGCTGCCCTGGATTGGTCTGGTGGTGGGGGTGACCCTGTTCATTGGCGGCAGCCTGCAGGTGTTCGGCTTCGGCGCCGGTACGGCCCTGCTGGTGGCCTTTCTGCTTTCCATGGCCACGGCCGGAGCGCTCTGGGCCCAGCTGGTGCGGTTGATGCAGCAGGTGCAAGCCGGCAACTTCAAGGCCGTGGACTTCGACAACTTCGATGAGTTCTTCTAGGCAGAGCCGGGCTGCGGCGGATTCCCCGTTCCGTCTTCCCGTGCCCTTCAACTGACGCCGGTTTTAGGGCCAGACCCGCTCATCAACCGTGATCGTGTTGCCGGCAAAGGCGTTGGAGGGCACCACGCGACCGACATGGATGGCCCGGATGCCGCGTTCCTGGGCCAGGTGGTCGGCCAGGGCCCGCCGCTCGCGCCCATCGAGGTAGCTCCAGGTGCTGCGGGGCAGCACCATCACCGGCTGGCCATTCCAGCTCCGGTAGAGGCCCTTGCGGTAGGTGGCGGTCCCATCCGGGCTGGTCCCCTCGAGGGTCCAGTAATCGCAGGCGCGGCTGAGGCGCTCGGCGATGTCGCGGCCGAGGGAGGAACCGACAGGCTGGGGCTGCCCAGGATCGACGGCGCCCGAGTCGCGGGAGGCCGGTGGGGCCGGGGTCAGGGCTGGCATGGCTTGCTCCGTTGGAGCCAGCAGGCTCCGGCCCACCTGCACCAGGGCCACGGTGGCCCCGATCAGCCCGACCCCGGTGAGGCTCAACAGGGCGATGCCAAGCCGGCGGCTGGTGCGGGGAAAGGCCTTCACACCTCCCACCACGGCCAGTGGCCAAAGCAGGGGTTGCACACAGGCCATCAGCAACAGGGCCACGGCACCGTTGCGCCCCGCCTGACGCACCAGCTCACCGCGCCGTTCAGCCGCCAACCGGGCGTCGTGCTCCCGCACCAGCTGGCGATCCTCCTCGGTGAACCAGTGCCCCAGCCGACGCGCCTCCTCCAGTTCACGCTCGAGCCGTCGCTGGCGCTGGCGGGGAGACTCTTTGCCGTCAACGGCTGGACCGGCCCCCGCAACCCGGGCGAGCAGCCCGGAAACCCGACCGATGACACCGACAGGGGACATGGCGCGCCGTCATCAGGCCGTGGAGAACGGCAACCTATCCCGGTTATCCCGCCGACATCGGGAACCCCCGGTACGGATCATCCCCTGGGGCCGGCAGCTGCTCAGGCGGTGAGGTACGCATCGAGCTCCCGTGAGCGGATCCGAATCTGTTCAAGGGCGCGGCGCTCGAGATTGCGGGTCTTGTCGCGGCTGAGGCCCAGGGTGCGGGCGATGCTCGTGAGGCTCATCGGCTCCTCACCCCCCATCCCGTAGCGCAGCCGCAACACCTGTCCCTGCAGCTCCGGCAGCTGCTCCAGCAGTTCCCGCAGGTCGCCCTTGAGGCACTCCACCGCCACCATCTCATCCGGGCCTGCCCCCTCGCCCGCCAGCAGATCCAACAGCTCCGTATCCTCCCCGTCGCCCACCTTCGTCTCCAGGCTCACCGGCTGCCGGGCCCGGCAAAGCAGATCCTTCACCTCCTCCTCGGGCAGCTCCACGGCCACCGCCAGCTCGCTCACCGTGGGGGTGCGGCCCAGCTCCTGGCTCAGCTCCCGCTGGCCCTTTTTGAGCTTGTTCAGGGTTTCGGTGATGTGGATCGGCAGCCGGATCGTGCGGCTCTTCTCGGCGATCGCCCGCGTGATGCCCTGGCGAATCCACCAATAGGCATAGGTGGAGAACTTGTAGCCCCGCGTCGGGTCGAACTTCTCCACACCCCGCACCAGGCCGATCGTGCCCTCCTGGATCAGGTCCAGGAGCTCCATGTTCCGCTTGGTGTACTTCTTGGCCACGCTCACCACCAGCCGCAGGTTGGCCGCCACCATCCGCTCCTTGGCGCGGCGCCCCCCCTGCAGGCGGCGCTTCAGCTGGGCGGGCGAGAGGCCTGCCGCCTCGGCCAGCTGCGCATCGCTGGGCACCTCCCCACCGGCGCGCATCGTGAGCTCCTCCCGCAGCTCCTCAAGCCCCATCAGGTCCTGAACCTGACGACCCAGGGTGATTTCTTGGTCATTACTCAGTAGGGGAACCCGGCCGATGTCCCGCAGGTAGGAGCGCACCAGGTCGCCGTCGAGGGGTAGGGCGGTACCGGCCAGGGTCACGGAAGGCATCGTGAGAACAGCAACGGCGGGTGGAGGACAGGGGTTAGGAAACCCTTTGGTTTCGCAATTTACCACCCTTTCCCGGAGTCGATCCGACCTGGAGCGGAACCTCGCAGCCCCTCCGGCGGCACCGGGCAACGGCGCCACTGCCGAGCGTCCGCCGCGGGAAACTGGAGGCGACCTTCTCGGCCGGGTTCATGCTTCCTGCTCCCGAACCCGATCAGGCCGGTGCTGAACGGCTGCAGAAGCTCATCGCCGCCGCTGGGGTCTGCTCCCGCCGCCGGGCCGAGGAGCTGCTGCGGCAGGGCCGGGTTCGCCTGAACGGCCGCACCGCAAGCCTGGGTGAGAGGGCGAATCCAGACCACGATCAGATCAGCATCGACGGCCGTCCTCTCAATCCACGCCCCGCCCCGCTCACCCTGCTTCTTCACAAGCCGGTCGGGGTGCTCTCCACCTGCCACGATCCCCAGGGACGGCCCACCGTGCTGGATCTGCTGCCGCCGGATCTGCGACGGGGCCAGGGGCTCCATCCGGTGGGTCGGCTGGATGCGGACAGCCGCGGAGCTCTGTTGCTCAGCAACGACGGGGATCTGACCCTGCGGCTCACCCATCCCCGCTTTGGTCATCCCCGCACCTACTGGATCTGGGTGGAGGGGCAGCCGGAGCCGGCAACCCTGCAGCACTGGGCCGCCGGGATCCCCCTCGATGCCCAACCCTGCCAACCGGTGCGGATCCGGCGGCTCGAAGCCAGGGGGGCGAACACCAGGCTGGAACTGGTGATGCTGGAGGGCCGCTACCGGCAGATCCGCCGGACCGCCGAACTGCTCGGTCACCCGGTTCTCGACCTCAAACGCGTGGCGATTGGCGCCCTGCGGCTCGCCGACCTGCCCGAGGGTCGCTGGCGTCGGGTGCCCCCCGGCGAAGTCCTTGCCCCAGACTGATGGGCCCCACCCGGCTGGCTTCCTTGGTTCCGCCCCTGCCCCCCGTCGCCGCGAGGCTGGCCCGGCGCCTGCGGCTGCCCCTGGCCGCTCCGGGCAAGGCGGAAACCGCCAGCCGTGCCCCGCTTGAGTTGGATCCCCTGCAGGAGGCGGGCCGGCAGCTACGCCAGGCCCGGGAAGCCCGGGGGCTCGGCCTGCGCCAGCTGGCCCAGGAGACCCGCATCAGCACCGCGGTGCTGGAGGCCCTCGAGCGGGGCTGGCGCGATCGCCTGCCGGAACCCACCTACCTGCGCACGATGATCCCCCTGCTGGAGCGTCACCTGGCGATGCCTGCCGGGAGCCTCCAGCCCGTGGTGCCGAGCAACCCGAGGCGACTCCACGGGGGGCCAGGCGGCGAAAGCCGGCTTCGGCGATTCACACCGGGTTCGATCGATGTGTTCACGAGCTGGCAGGCCACCCTGCTCTATGCCCTGCTCATTCTCGGGCTGATTCATCTGCTCAACCTCCAACAATTTCACCTGGCCTCTCGGGGTCTCCTCAGCACCCACCCCCTGCCCCCCCTGAAGGATCCGGCGGCGGCCGCCGCCGCTGCCGGCCGAGCGGACGCCGAGCTGCTGAAGGCCTTCCCGGATCTACGACCGATCAGCCAGGCGGCTTCGGGCCAGGGTCTGCGGCTGCTTCGGAAAGAAGCCCGCACCACTGCTCCGGACCTCAGCCTGGGCATCCTGAACCTCTCCAGCCCAACCCCAACCCGGCTGGAGATTCGCAGCAGCCGAAGCGGCAGCACCACCCTCAACAGCGTGGAGGGGGAGCTCGCCCTGCCCGTGCTGCCACCCTTCCAGCTGACCCTCAGCCCGGAAACCCCGGGGGCAGTGGTGCGCTGGCGGGGAGCTGTGCTGGCTCCGCTGGCCGGCGGAGGAGGGAGCTACGCCGTTCCACCCCCCCAGGCCCCGCTCCCCTCAGGTGAAGGGCGCTCTCCAGCTCCATCACCCCCTTGAACAACGGGGGGGCTCAGCCCTGGTCCGGTTCCGCCGGACCCCTGCCATAGCGGGCGGCCATGGCGCCGTAGCCCTGCACAGCCCCGGCCAGACGCTCCAGGGGGAGATCGAGACGCCAGCTCCAGTTCCCCGAAGCCGTACCCGGGGTATTGAAGCGGGCTCCATCGTCCAGCTCCAGCAGGTCCTGCACCGGCACCACCGCCAGATCGGCGCTGGAGGCCAGGGCTAGCTCCAGCAACTGCCAGGAGGGGGAATGCACGCTTCCCCCCACCAGAGCCGCGAAGCGCCACCGGGAATCGTGATCGAGGCTGTCCCACCAGCCCCGGCTGGTGGCGTTGTCGTGGGTGCCGGTGTACACGACCCATCGGTGGCCGGCGTAATTGGCGGGCAGATAGGGGTTATCGGCCGCGCCATCGAAGGCGAACTGAAGCACCTTCATGCCGGGCAGAGCGAAGCGGTCCCGTAGGGCCTCCACCGGTGGGGTGATCACCCCGAGATCCTCCGCGATCAACGGCAGGATCCCCCCAGGCAGCAGGCGTCCCCGGCGGCGACAGCGGCGGCGCAGCAGATCGAGCAACGGGCCCCCCGGCGAAGCGACCCACACTCCCCGCTCGGCGGTCTGGTCGCCGCCCGGCACGCACCAAAAGGCCTCAAGGGCGCGGAAATGGTCGAGGCGCAGCAGGTCGAAGAGGTCAAGTTGTCGGTCAAGACGCTCCAGCCACCAGCGGAAGCCCCCCAGCCAGTGACGCCACCAGCGATACACCGGCGTGCCCCAGAGCTGGCCGGTGGCGGAGAAGTAGTCGGGAGGTACGCCGCTTTGGCTGATCAGCAGCCCATCGGGCCCCACGGTGAACAGCCCGGGCCGGCGCCACACATCGGCGCTGTCGTGGGCGACGTAGAAGGGCAGGTCGCCCAGCAGCCGCACCCCCCGCTGGTGGGCACGCTGCCGCAGGGCCTGCCATTGCTCCTGGAGCTGCCACTGCAAGAGGGCCTCGGCCAGCAGGTCCTGTTGGCGGTTCTGAACCACGACGGCCAGGGCTCGCCGATCCCGCCGCGCCAGGGGTGCGGGCCACTCCCACCAGGGTCGGCCCTGCTGCTGGCGGCGGAGAACCATGAACAGCGCATGGTCATCAAGCCAAGAGCGCTGCTGGCGCCGCCAGCGTCGGAAGGCCTGCTGCCGGCCAGAGTCCTGGGAGGGCCAGTGGCGGGCCAGGGCAACGGCGATCGCCTCGGCCCGGGCCGTGGCCAGGGGCAGATCAAGCCATGCCGCGGACCCAGAGGGGAGCTGGGCGTGGTCGCCGAGGCTGATCAGGCCATCGGCGAGGAGATCATCCGCATCGATCAACCAGGGGTTGAGGGCGGATCCGCTCGGCGAGCTGTAAGGGGAGCCGGTGCCATCGGTGGGGGCCAGGGGAAGGATCTGCCACACCCCCACGCCCTCAAGGCCCAGCAGGTCGATCCAGGAGCGGGCGAAGGCTCCGAAGGTGCCGCTGCCGGGGGTGCCGGGAAAGGCCGTGGGGTGGAGCAACACGCCGCAGTCACGGTCTGAGCTGCTCACGGTGTCGGCAGGGTGTAACGGGCCACGATCCGGCGGGCGAAGGCGGGGATGTGCCGCTCCACGAGCTCCGGGTGGTGGCGCTGCAGCCACAGGGCATTGCGGGTGAAGTGGGAATCGATCGAGAAGCGGCCGTACTCCAGGCCCTTGGGGCCAAAGCGCTGCACAAAGAAGCCGATCACTTCGGCCAGCCAGAGGGGCAGTTTCACGGCCTTGTCGTAGGCGCCGATGCCCTGCTGCACGGCGGCGCGGCGGTCGCCCCGGCTGGTCACCGCGGCGGTGTCGAGTTCGGCCTCCACCAGATCAAGCAGACGCTGGCCGCGGGGATTGCGCACCGTGATCCACTGGCGGCCGAATTCGGCACCCATGTAGCCCACCACCAAGTCCGCGCCGGCATTGGTGTAGTCGAAGCAGCTCAGACAGCTGGGGGCAAACACATCCTTGAGGGCGGGGGTGTCCAGGCCGAAGAAGGGCACCGTCTCCGTGCTGCCGTCGGCATGGCGGAAGTGGATGCGGAAATCCTGCATGAACTCGTAATGAACCACCGTATCGGGAGAGCGGCTGGCGCTGTTGAGGAAGGTCTGCAGACCCTGGCGACTCACGTTGTCGACACAGGGCAGACCAAGCACATAGAGCTCCTCGAGCCCAAGGGTGGCCTCCACGGCCCGCAGAGCCTGCACCTGGCAACCGACGCCGATGGCGAGCAGGCGGCGGATGCCGCTGCCGGGAAGCTGCTCCAGCACCCGCAGGTTGGGGGACAGGGTGGGCTTGTTCACCCGGGCCGCCAGCACCTCGGCGGGGGTGCGGGCCAGCACGGGCACAGGGGTGAAACGATCCTCAGAGCTCTGTTGCACGCACAGCACCGCGTCCACCAGACCGCTTTCCAAGGCCCGCACACCGAGGCGACTCACGATGCCGGTCCACTGGGCCCCCTCGATCGGGGCGGCGAGCTTGGCGCTGAGCATGCGCTGCTGAACCCCGAAATAGAGCTCGTCCTCATCCTCGAGGTTGCGCGGGCGGCCATGGGCCTGGAGCTCCATCGCCTCGAAGCGTTGCTCAAGAAAGGCGCAGGAGCTGCGCACGTAGGCCACCCAGCGGCTGTCGCAAAGGCCGCATTGGCTGCAGAGATCCTTTGCCGGATAGGTGCTGCCGGGAGGGAGGGGCCGCGCCCGCTCATGGGGCAGGGCCGGGGGCTGGGACGCGGACGGGGCGGCGGACAAAGGAAGGCCGGCGGATCACCACAATCCTCAACCTATCCGTCCCCGGGCGGGACTAGCGGCCCATCGCTGGGTCAGAGTGGTCATGAACTGGCCATCACCGGCTCCATGCCTGCCCGCCGGGATTCTCGATCGTCCTCCCCAAGCTCGAGCCGAAGCCGCGACTCCCGTCGGTCCCGCTGGACCTTCGGCAGAGCCGCCCTTCCGGCTTTGCCATGGCCCAAGCTGCCGCGGCCGACGCTGGCGAACCTGATCACCGCAGGCTTGCTCGCCCTGGGCGCCCTGGCGGGTTCCACCCTCTTGGGGTTGGTCTGGCGCGAACCCGACCGGGCCGGCATCGACAGACTGGAGATCACCCCCGCCACCTTGGCGGAGAAACCGCAGCGGGCGATCACCGTGCTGGTGATCGGACTGGATGGCGAGCGGATCGGTGATGCCATGAACCATGCCGCCCCGGCTGGGTCTCCCGCAGCCGATGCCCTGTTGTTGGTGCGGGTGAATCCCAAGGGGCCCCTCCAGGTGCTCAATCTTCCGGTGGAGCTGGCGGTGAGGGTTCCCGGCTCGTCGCAGCCCATGGGGCTCGGCTCCCTCTACGGGCGCGGCGGCGTGGCCCTCACCGCCACGGTGGTGCGGGAGCTGGTGGGTCTGGAGCCCCCGCGGCCCGACCGCTATCTCGTGGTGCCCCGCTCCGCCTTGCGCCGCATTGTCGATCGGGTGGGTGGCCTCGAACTGAGCCCTCCCCAGGTGATGCGCTACCAGGACAAGGCACAGAAATATCGCATCGATCTGCAGAGCGGTCTGCAACGCCTCAACGGCAACCAGGTGGAACAGCTCGTGCGCTTCCGCGATCCGGGCCTGGGCGACTCCGGCCGCCGCATCGACCACCAGTTGGTGGAAAGCGGCCTACGGGAGCGTTTCGGCCACCCCGAACAGGTGGCCCAGCTCCCGGATCTGCTGCGCGATCTTCAGGGCCAGGTGGAGACGAACCTCACGGCCCGGGAAAGCCTCAGCCTGCTGGCGGCCGGCCTCGACGACCAGCGGCCGATCCAATTCACGCGGCTGCCGCTCAAACCGGCCAACAAGGACTTCGACGGCCTGCGCCAGCTCGACATCCCGCCCGGTACGGCCCTCTGGAAGGCCCCCTGACCCCTCAGGTCAGCCGATCTTTCCACTGGCTCCAGCGCAGACGCAGCACGGCGGCAGGGTCGGCATCGGGATGCGCCGCGTCTCCGAGCTGACCCAGCCATGGAAGGCCGTCTCGGCGCCGTGCCGAAGCGTCCCAACTGCCCTCCCACTGGATGAGCCCCAGAAGGGGAACGGACCAGCGCTCCAGCAGGGCCGTGGCGGCGGCGGGAATGCCTGTGGGGAGATGGCTATGGTCCACCACCAGCAGGGTCGGCTGACGCCAGGCCCCGAGGGCCTCGGCCCAGCTGCCCTGTGCCATGGCAAGGCCGGGGTCGAGGGGCAGGGGAGCGAGCCACGGACCGGGCGCCGTCAGCAGGTCCGCCAGGGCCTCGGGCGGTGAATGCGGCTGCGGGATCAACCGCAGCGGTAGACCGGTGGCCTCGGAGAGTCGCTGCGCCACCGCCGGCAGGAGCGCGGCGGGGGCAGCGGGATCGGAGGGGGTGCCGAGGGTCACCAGCACCAGTCGGGGCTGGATGGGAGACGCAACGGACGAGGGCGGCGGCTGGGCAGCCTCGGGCGAAACAGCGGGAACCACGGCTCGGGAGGGGATTCGCGACCAGTAGGGGCCGGCACACCCTTACCATCGGTGTTGCGCCGCTTCGATCGCGTTCGCCGTGACCACTTTCTCGACCGCAGAACGGGTGGAACCAGGCGAAGCCCCGGCCATCAACGTGCCGGACACGCGCCGTCTCAGGCTGTTCAGCGGCACCTCCAATCCCGAGCTGGCCCGCGAGATCGGTGCCTACCTCGGGGTTCGGGATGGGCCCCGCGTGATCAAACGCTTCGCCGATGGTGAGCTTTACATCCAGATCCAAGAATCGATCCGGGGCTGTGATGTGTTCCTGGTCCAGCCCACCTGCGCTCCGGTGAATGATCACCTGATGGAATTGCTGATCATGGTGGATGCCTGCCGGCGCGCCTCGGCTCGGCAGATCACTGCGGTGGTTCCCTATTACGGCTACGCCAGAGCCGACCGAAAAACGGCAGGGCGGGAATCGATCACGGCCAAACTGGTGGCCAACCTCCTGGTGAAGTCGGGGGTGGACCGGGTGCTGGCCATGGATCTCCACTCTTCGCAGATTCAGGGCTATTTCGACATTCCCTGCGACCACATCTACGGCTCGCCCGTGCTGGTGGATTACCTCAGCTCTAGGAATCTCGATGAGGTTGTGGTCGTGTCACCCGATGTGGGCGGGGTGGCCCGCGCCCGCGCCTTCGCCAAGCAGATGCATGATGCTCCCCTGGCGATCATCGATAAGCGCCGCAGTGGCCACAACGTGGCCGAAAGTCTCACGGTGATTGGTGATGTGGCCGGCAAAACCGCCGTCCTCATCGACGACATGATCGATACCGGCGGCACCATCTGTCAGGGGGCCAAGCTGCTGCGCCAGCGCGGAGCGGCCCGAGTGTTGGCTTGCGCCACCCACGCCGTGTTTTCGCCCCCCGCTGTGGAGCGGCTTTCCGAACCCGGCCTGTTTGAGGAGGTGGTGGTGACCAACAGCATCCCGATGGTGCCCGAACGGCGCTTCCCTCAGCTCCGGGTGCTGTCCGTGGCCAAAATGCTTGGTGAGGCGATCTGGCGGATTCATGAGGAGAGCTCCGTGAGTTCCATGTTCCGCTGAACAGGGCTGTGTGAACGGTCCCGATCCCCCGTCAGCGCCAGTGCAGCTGGCGCCATTGCGGCGCCACGCCCACCTGAAGCGGCTGTTGCCGGTAAGCCTCACGCTGGCGGTTTCCGCGGTTCTCCAGCTGTTGGGCAGCCTCGGGGCTGGTGGTCCCCGGGCCCTGGCGGGCGAAGGTCCGGCTTCTGGGGAACGGCGGGTGGGTGTCTGGCTGACCAACAGTCCAAGCCCTCTCTATTACGACCCGGCCCGGATCGACGCGGCGGTGGAGGCTCTGGCGGCCACGGGATTCAACACCCTCTATCCGAATGTCTGGAGCCGGGGCGCCACGTTCCACCGCAGCCGCTGGGCGCCGATCGAACCGGCCCTGGCCCAGGTGAATGCCGATTTCGATCCCATCTGCCGCCTCACCGAGTCGGCCCGGCGCCGTGGCATGCAGGTGGTGCCCTGGTTTGAGTACGGCCTGATGGAACCGGGCGATGCCGAGGTGGTGCGCCAGCATCCCGACTGGGTGCTGCGCCGTTCCGATGGCAGTGCCCTGTTTGCGATGCATGGCGCCAGCCTGGCCACCTCGCCGTTGAAGGATTTGCGGGTCTGGCTGAACCCGGCCCATCCCGGCGTCCGGGCACGCTTCATCGGCCTGATCACCGAGATCGTGCAGCGTTGCGGCGTGGCTGGCATCCAGCTCGACGACCATTTCGCCTGGCCGGTGGAACTGGGCTACGACGACACCACCCGGGCCCTGTTCCGGTCCGAAACCGGTCAAGACCCTCCCCTCGATGCCAACGACCGTTTCTGGATGCGCTGGCGGCGCCAGCAGCTCACCGCCCTGCTGCGGGAACTACGCGCCAGTCTCCAGAAGGCTTCAGGCCAGAGGCGCATCGTGATCAGCCTTTCGCCCGGCCCCTTCCGCTTCGCCTACAACCAATGGCTGCAGGACTGGGAGCTCTGGGCTCTGGGGGGACTGATCGACGATCTGGTGGTGCAGAACTACGCTTATTCGATCACCGGATTTTCAAACGATCTTGACCAGCCGGCCCTTGTTAAGGCCCGTACCTGGGGGATTCCGGTGGAGATCGGCATCCTGGCCGGCTTCGGCACCCGCACCACCAGCATGGAGAACCTGAGCCAGAAGGTGCAGCTGGCGGCCCAGCGGGGCCATGGCGTGATCTATTTCTATTGGGAGGGTCTTTGGGGCACCTATGCCGGTCGGGAGGGAGGGCCCTACCGCCGGGCCACCTTCGCCCAACTCCACAACGCCGTTTTCGGGGCGGGGAGGGGTGCCGCCACCGGCCCCTTCCGGCCCGCTCCCCCCACCTTCTTGATGCCCCCGCCGCTGCCCTCGGCGAACAGCAGCAACCCCCAGCCCCTGCGCCCCCCGCGCAACGTGTGGCGACGGCCGCTGCCGCCGCCCCCACCACCTCTGCCGGAGTGAGCCCCTACGCCTGCTGCATCCGGCTATCCAGGCCCCATCAACCTGAGCAGAAATCTCAGCCGCCCGTGAGGCTTTGGTTCACCACTTCCCGGGTATTGGGAGACAGGGGGGCAGCGGCCAAGCGCTCAAGGGCTTCGACCATGCGGGCGGAACGGAGGGCGCCGTAGCTGCGCCAGCGGCTGAAGACCTTGGCGAGCCGCGAGGCCGTGATCGGATTGCGGTTGTCGAGCTCGGCGATGCGGTCGGCCAGAAAGCGATAGCCACGGCCATCGATGGCATGGAACACCGGCGGATTGCCCGCTAGTCCGCCCAGCACGGCCCGCACCGAGTTAGGGGCCATCGGATCGAAGCAGGGATGGGCCAGCAGTCGCTCCACCCGCTCCAGCCCATCGGCAAAGGGGGCGGAGGCCTCCAGGGCGAACCAGGCATCAAGGATCACAGGCTTGGTCTGCCAGCGGTCATGGAAGGCGGAGAGGGCCGCCTCCCGCTCCGGCAGGGGATGGCATTGGAGCGCCCGCAAGCCGGCCCGCGCCAGGGTCATTGAGCTGCCCTCCACGGCGGCGCGGGCGGCGGCGATCGCGCCTGGATCGGCCGCGGCCACCCGCCAGCTCCAGATCAGGCCCGTGAGGCTCCGGTCGCCGCTGCCCTCCGGCCAGGCCAGGGGCCACTGGGGGGTGATGCGTTCCAGAGCCTGGTGCAGGGGTTCAGCCAGGGCCTCGCCGAAGCGCCGCTGCAGGGCTAGCAGGGCAGCAAACAGGGCGGGGGGATCGGGTTCTGCCATCGCCTCCTCCAGCTCCGCCAACCCCGGCAGGGCCAGCAGGGCGGCCCGACTCGCCTCGGAGAGGGAGGGGTCGGCCAGGATGCGGCGGAAGGCATCGATCAGCTCCTCCTCCAGGGCATGGTCGGCCTGGCCGCCGGCCCGGGCTAGGGCCGTACCGCGCAGCAGCTGTTGGCCGGCATCCCAGCGGGCGAAGGCATCGCTGTCGGTGGCGAAGAGATGCACCAACTCGCCGATCGGACGGCCGATCTCCAGGCGGACCGGGGCTGAAAAATGGCGCAGCAGCGATAGGGCTGGGGGATGGGCCTGGGGCGGCAGCCCCTCCAACACAACCCGGTTCTGGCCCTCCTCCAGCACCAGAAGCCGGGTGGCCCGGCCCCAGCGGTTGGGCTCCAGAGTCGCGGCGGCGGCAGCAACCGGATCCTCCCCCTCCAGGCGAGGCAGCAGGGGCTCCCCGGCCCGGTCGAGCAGGCCGATGGCCAGGGGAATCACCATCGGCTCCTTGTGGGGCTGGCCCGGTGTGGCCGGGGTGTGCTGGTGGAACGTCAGCTCCAAACGGCCGCTGCCTCCATCCCAGTGCCGCAAAATCCGCACCACCGGCGTGCCGGCCTGGTGGTACCAGCGGCGAAACTGCCCGAAGCTGAAAGGCGGCTGCTGCGAACCCTGGGCGGTGGCCCCGCCGGCCGCCGCATCCTCCATGGCACGCACGAAGTCTTCGCAGGTGGCGGCGCTGCCGTCATGGCGGGCCACATAGAGGGCCATGCCGCGCTGGAAGGTCTCCTCGCCAAGCAAGGTGTGGAGCATCCGAATCAGCTCGGACCCTTTTTCATAGATGGTGGTGGTGTAAAAATTATCAACCGCCTCGTAACGGTCCGGCTGAACCGGGTGAGCGGTGGGACCGGCATCTTCTCGGAACTGCGTATTGCGCAGCATCGCCACGTTTTCGATCCGATTGAGGGATTCACCGTGCTGATCGGCACTGAAACACTGGTCGCGAAAAACGGTGAGCCCCTCCTTGAGGGAGAGCTGAAACCAATCGCGACAGGTGATGCGGTTGCCGGTCCAGTTGTGGAAGTATTCATGGGCAATCACGCTTTCCACCCGCTCCAGTTCTGCATCGGTTGCCGTCTCGTCATCGGCGAGCACAAGCTTGGAGTTGAAGATATTGAGGCTCTTGTTCTCCATGGCGCCCATATTGAAATGGCGCACGGCAACGATGTTGTATTCATCCAGGTCGTATTCCAATCCGTACACCTCTTCATCCCAGGCCATGCTGCGCTGCAGCGAGGCCAGGGCATGGGCGGTGTAATGGGCGTCACCCGGATCAACGTGCAGCCGCAGCGCCACCGGGCGACCGCTGGCAGTGGTGAAGCTGCCGCGCACCTCCTCCAGCTCGCCGGCCACTAGGGCGAAGAGGTAGGAGGGCTTAGGGAAGGGGTCGTCCCAGACGGCGAAGTGGCGCCCGCTTGCGCCCGACCCTTCACCATCCGGTGCCGCGGGCAGATCGCCGCTGGCGATGCAGTTTCCGTTGGATAGCAGCACCGGACAGGTGGTGCGGTCGGCCTCGATCCGCACCCGGAAGCGACTGAGCAGATCCGGGCGATCCGGGTGGAAGGTGATGCGGCGGAAGCCTTCGGGTTCGCACTGGGTGGTGAACAGGCCTCCGCTCACGTACAGCCCCTCGAGGGTGGTGTTCGTGTGGGGAGCGATCCGCACCCGGCTCTCGAGCACGAAGGGGAGCTGGGGCGGAGCCGTCAGCAGGAGTCGGTCGCTCTGGAGCTCGAAGAATTCAGCCGCTAGGGGTGAACCATCGAGCCGGAGATCCTCCAGATCGAGGTCCACCCCCATCAGCTCCAGAACCTGCCCCCCTGGGCCCGGGGCCTGGGGATTGGGCAGGAAGGTCAGCCTGGCCTCCACAAGGGCATGGCTGGCATGGAGCTGCACCGTGAGGTCGGTGCGCTCCAGCAGAAAGGGGGCCGGCCGGTAATCGCTGAGATGAACGGCGGCCATGGGGAAGGCCTACTTGGAGGGGGCCGGTGCCTTGGCACCCGCCTGCTTCAGGGCCGCCTCAACCTTCTTCATCACCTCGGGGGGCACCGACTTCGGACAGATCTCGGCGGCGCCGAGAACGGCCGAATTGACCGAACCTTTGCGCAACTCCTCGATCGTGAGGGTCTTGCCGGGCACCTGCTGGATCTGGCCCTGATGCTGGCCCTGGATCAGCTGGGCGATGGTCTCGCCGGCGATGGCGACAGCCTTGTCGAATTCAACGCCGGCGGAGCGGGAAATGCAGACATTGACCGCCGCGATGCGGGTGTAGAGGTTCATCTCCGCCGGGGTGGCCGGGGCGGCCTGGGCGGCGCCACCGGCGAGCAACAGGGGAAGGGCCACAAGAGGTGCCACCAGAAGGCGCCGGGCACCGCGAACGGGGAAGGACAAGGGAAACTGGTTCGGACCCCTCCATGCTGCTGCATCGGAGGGGTCCTGCCGAGGGGGTCGGTTGCGATTCAGGCCACTCCTTCCAGGGGGACGCCGGCCCCCTCCATCCGGATCTCGTGGTGCATCTCTGAGATCTCCAGGGCACCATCGCGCCAAGAGAAGATCGAGCGAGCCCGAAAGCGATCCTGATCGACGAGGCGGATGTGCTCCACAATATTCCACTCCCGGTAATGGGATTCGAGCCTCAATTCATGTTCATCCACCTGGCGGAGCTGACTGCTGCTGGGGGCGCCATCCAGATAGCTGCCGCTGCGTCGCAGCTGGTGGCCGCAGAGGTAGGCCTCCATCGACCCTTCGCGCGAGTAGGTGGGCTTGCGTTCGAAGAAGTCGGTGTCCTTTTCCGGCCACCAGGTGAAGCGATAGGCCGCATCCCCCTCCACCGGTTGGCTAAAGCTCTCGACCCGCACCAGCATGTCGACCCGCATCACCTCGTCATCGGGGAAGAAGTAGGTGCGGCGTGAACGCCACAGCCCCAGGTTGCGAGAAAACCAGCGGCGAAGACTGGTGTCGAGCTGGATACGGCTGGGAGCCGCTCCTTCCGGGCGGGATGTCCGCGACGAGGGCAGGTGAGGACTACCCAGGTTCGGCTCAGGCGAGATGCTCATCGGAAGGGGTGCCTTCTTGGGGCCTGATGGCTAGGGAGCCTTTGCTGCAGTCCTAGCCAGATCGACGCGGATTGCCCAAGAGCCCATAAGGTGGCGTCGAATCGCCGATTGCCGGTGCCCGCCGCAGGGCCGATCCAGGATCCCGACCGCCCCCGCAATGGACCGGGGGCGGCGGTGGGGCGGCCCCAGCTGAAACTGCTGTTGTTGGCAGCCAACTACCACCTGGCTACGCCTGATCTGCGCAATCTGGTGGCGTTCCTCCACAGCGAGGAGTGCGCGTTCTCGATCTCCCTGGACATTGTTGATCCCGCCCGGCAACCGGAGTTGCTGGAACTGCATCGGCTGGTGGCCACGCCCGCCCTGGTGAAGCTCTCCCCGGAACCGCGCCAGGTCTTCGCGGGGACCACCCTGGCCATGCAGGTCCGGAGCTGGCTGCCCCGCTGGCGCCAGATGGAGGTGGTCAGCAGCCTCGGCCTCAGCCTTCGGCCGGCCGAGATCGATGGCAGCCGCACCGCCCGGGAGGTCCAGCTTGAGGACCAGTTGCTGGTGCTGCGTCAGGAGAACGAAACCCTGATCGAGCGGCTGGCGGTGCAGGAAAGGCTGCTGCGGATGGTGGCCCACGAACTGCGCACCCCCCTCACCGCGGCCAAGCTGGCCCTGCAAAGCCATGGCCTTGGGCAGATCGACGAGATCCGCTTCCGGGATGTGCTCAATCGGCGCCTCGATGACATTGAGGCCCTCTCCCTTGACCTGCTGGAGGTGGGCACCACCCGTTGGGAGGCCCTCTTCAATCCCCAACGGCTTGCCCTGGGCCGGGTGGCCGCCGAGGCCATTCTCGAGCTGGAGAAGCTGTGGGTGGGCCGGGATCTGGAGCTGATCACCGATATCCCGGCCGACCTGCCAGATATCTACGCCGATCAGCGGCGCATGCGCCAAGTGCTGCTCAACCTTCTGGAGAACGCCCTGAAGTTCACGCCCGCCGGGGGCCGGGTGACCCTCACCCTGCTGCACCGCACCAGCCAGTGGGTGCAGGCGAGTGTGTGTGACAGCGGGCCCGGGATCCCGCGGGAAGAGCAGCAACGCATCTTTCAGGATCGGGTGCGCCTGCCCCAGACCTCCGGCAACACCTCCGGCTTCGGCGTGGGGTTATCGGTGTGCCGGCGAATCTCGGAAGTGCATGGGGGAAGGATCTGGGTGGTCTCCGAACCTGGAGAGGGCGCCTGTTTCCACTTCACCGTGCCGGTCTGGTTCGGCCAGACCTCTCCTGATGTCACGGAGCGGCTGGCAGGCGGCAAACGCCTTGACGAAGGGTCCCCCTGACCCGTAGTTTCCGTTGGTCGAGGCCATCAAGCTCGACGGCCTCGCCCCCATCGTCTAGAGGCCTAGGACACCTCCCTTTCACGGAGGCGACAGGGGTTCGAATCCCCTTGGGGGTATGTCAACGGTGGACCATCCACCGCAATTTGTTTTGGCCGGCGCCCGCTAGACCACGAGGGATTAGGCGCTCTTGGCCCTGCGGATCGCTTCCTGTTGGACGCCGCGCAGGTTGCTGCCTAGATCCTGCTGAAGCCTCTGCTCGATCAGGCCGATCGGCATGCCGGCTTTTCCCTGCACCGTGAGTTCGTAGTGAAGCCAGCTGCTGCTCGCATCGGTCCCCATGCCCCAGACCCCTTCAAAGCAGCGGAAATCTCCCTCCAGCATCCGGAAACTGAGGCGGCCCTGCTCCCTCTGTTCGGTGAGTTCCAGCTGCACCCGAGCCGAGAAGCGCAGACCACAGAATTGCTGGGAGCCCACCTGTTCCAGGCCCACCCGGTTCCCCTGGCGCCAGAGCAGACGCGAACTGGCCAGGTTGGGGATGAAACGGGACAGGTTCTCGTAATCGGTGAGAACATCCCAGAGAAACTGGGGGTCCAGATTGAGGCGCAGTTGAACGGCCAGCCTCCGGATCCCCTGGGGAAGGCGCTCCATGTCCTGCTGGATCGTGTCCAGCCCACAGATCAGCGGGGTTGAACGGTTCTCAACCAAGCGACCTAGGGGGGAAGGGGGAGAGGTTGCCGGGAGCTGCGCCAAGGGGAACGGGCAGATGCGAGAGCTTGACCGCCGGCCAACCTAGCGGCAGTAGCCGATCGAGTGCATGCCGGGAGGAGATGTCTATGATCGGGCCGTTTTAGGGGGCTACGACCGCATGCGCGTTTCCACAGACAAGGCCAGCGGATCCGATGGTCGCCTGTTCACCGTGGTGGTCGAAAGCTACGGGGTCGGCCAGCAACGGCAGGCCGAACGCAGCTTCACCGTGTCCTTCGACCGGCTCCAGTCGCTGATGCAGTCGATCGCGCGCAATGGCGGCCGCATTCGGGTGGTGAGCGCCGCTGCGGTGAGTGCCTCCCCTGAAGGCCCCTCGGCTTCGGAAGCCGCAGCGCCCGCGCAGGCCCCCTCCGAAGCCAGCACAGAGCCCCTCAAGGCCCAACCCGAGCCTTCAGCGGCCAAGGCCGCCCCATCCACTTCCAATCCCGCTGCAGCCCCCGTGAGCCACGCCGACGTCCCTGTCAATCTCTATAAGCCCAAGGCCCCCTTCGTGGGCACCGTGCTCGACAACTACAGCCTTGTGGCTGAAGGGGCGATCGGCCGGGTGAACCACATCACCTTCGACCTGGCCGGTGGTGACCCCCAACTCCACTATGTGGAAGGCCAGAGCATCGGCATCATCCCCGATGGCAGCGATGCCAACGGCAAGCCCCACAAGCTTCGCCTGTACTCGATTGCCAGCACCCGCCATGGCGACAACATGGCCGACCACACCGTGTCCCTCTGCGTGAGGCAGCTGGAATACGAGAAGGATGGCGAAACCATCTACGGGGTCTGCTCGTCCTTCCTTTGTGACATCCAGCCTGGCGCCAAGGTGAACATCACCGGTCCGGTCGGCAAGGAGATGCTTCTCCCCGCCGACGAAGAGGCCAACATCATCATGTTGGCCACGGGCACCGGCATCGCTCCGATGCGCACCTACCTACGCCGCATGTTCGAGCCAACCGAGCGGGAAGCCAACGGTTGGAATTTCCGTGGGAAGGCCTGGCTGTTCATGGGAGCCCCCAAGACGGCCAACCTCCTCTATGACGACGACTTCAACCGCTACGAAGCTGAGTATCCCGACAACTTCCGCTACACCAAGGCGATCAGCCGCGAGCAGCAGAACACCAAGGGAGGCCGCATGTACATCCAGGATCGGGTGCTAGAGCATGCGGAGGAGATCTTCGGCATGATCGAGGATCCCAAGACCCAC
>Ga0209401_1000361_pt1 | contig 31140 bp, 20 predicted proteins | sample M_140807_MF_Meta_FD_187318 | JGI IMG/M metagenome (GOLD analysis project Ga0209401, IMG submission 187318) | Freshwater microbial communities from Lake Montjoie, Canada to study carbon cycling - M_140807_MF_MetaG (SPAdes) (version 2) | ecosystem: Environmental > Aquatic > Freshwater > Lake... | reverse complement strand
TACAACCACAGACGGCCGCATGGCGGCCTGAAGTGGCAGACCCCGGCGGCGTTCATTGCCGGGCTGGACGACATGGCCTCCGGGGTGGTCCCGGCGGCGGCGCGTGGTGTGTCTCCGGTCGGGGCTGCGCCCCTCCCTCCGACACACCACGCGGACTGTTCCCCAACTCTCTCATGAGCACTGGTACAGAAACCGGGAGGGGGTCACCCCAGAAAATCGAAAACAGTCTGCGCCGTGATTCCAAAGCACCTCATCACCGGAGTGTGGCACGACCGAGAGCGTGTCCACATCTCGCAGGCCTTGATCGCATCCGCAGCAGCGGATGCCGCGAGTGCCTGCCGGCGGCTGGAGACCCGTCCCGAAGGGTTGACCGATGAGGAAGCGGCACAGCGTCTCAGCGAGCACGGGCCGAACGTACTCGCCAAGGACACGCGGGCGGGCGTCCTCACGCTGATCGGGCACGCTGTGCTCAACCCCCTTGTGATCCTGCTCGCCATCCTCGCGAGCATTTCCTTCGCCACCGGCGACGTCCGCGCGGGCACGATGATGGCGGTCATGATCGCCCTGGGCGCAGGCCTGAAGTTGGTCCAGGAAGCGCGGGCCGACAGCGCGGCGGCGAAGCTCAAGGCGATGATTTCCGTCGGCGCGACAGTGATCCGCGGCGGTCAGTCCAGAGACATACCCATTTCGCAGCTCGTCCCTGGCGACATCGTGGCATTGGCTGCCGGCGACATGATCCCTGCCGATGTGCGCGTGCTCACGGCGAAGGATCTGTTCGTGAACCAGAGCACGTTGACTGGGGAGAGCTTTCCAGTCGAGAAGTTCGCGGCGGAAAACAACCCGGCGGCCAGTGCGCCCGTGGAATTCACGAGCGTGGCGTTCTTGGGCACCAGCGTGGAGAGTGGCTCGGGCACCGCGGTCGTGGTCGCCACCGGCCAGGATACGTATCTGGGCGGCACGGCGCGTTCCCTGACCGAAGAGGAACCGCCCACGTCCTTCGACAAGGGCATCTCGCGCTTCACGTGGCTGATCCTCCGATTTGTGGTGGTCATGGTCCCGCTGGTGTTCCTCATCAACGGTTTCACCAAGGGCAATTGGCACGAGGCGTTCTTTTTTGCAATCGCCGTCGCCGTCGGCCTGACGCCGGAGATGCTGCCCATGGTGGTGGCGGTGTGCCTCTCGAAGGGTGCGATCCGCATGAGCCGCGAGCGGGTCATCGTCAAGCGGCTCAATGCCATTCAGAACCTGGGGGCGATGGACGTCTTGTGCACCGACAAGACGGGCACGTTGACGATGGACCGCGTGATCCTCGAACGTCATTGCGATGTGTCGTTGAAGGAGAGCGAAGCGGTCCTCGCGCTGGCGTACATGAACAGCCACTTTCAGACCGGCCTGAAAAACGTGCTGGACCGCGCGGTACTCGCACATACCGAAACCCACTCACACGCACAGATTCCGGAATACGCCAAGGTGGATGAGGTCCCCTTCGACTTTCAGCGTCGCATCATGTCGGTTGTCGTCAGGACGCCCGCCGGCAAGGATCTCGTCATCAGCAAGGGGGCGCCGGAGGCGATCTTCCCGCGGTGCGTGTCGTTCACGCTCGATGGCACGCTGTATCCGCTGGATCACGCCCACATCGACACTCTCAAGACGGAGTACGAGCGGCTCTCCGCAGACGGCTTTCGGGTGCTTGCCATCGCCTCCAAGGAAATTGACCCTCACGGCACCGTCGCCGGGGATGCCACACCCTATTCGCAGGCCGATGAGTCGGACCTGGTTCTCAACGGATATGTCGCATTCCTCGACCCGCCCAAGGAGACCGCCGCCGCCGCCATCACGTCACTGCAGCACCGCGGCGTGGAGGTCAAGGTGCTCACCGGCGACAACGACCTGGTGGCGCGAAAAATCTGCAAGGAAGTCGGCCTATCCACGGAGCACGTGCTGCTCGGCGCCGACATCGAGGCCATGGATGACGAGCACCTCGCCGACGTCGTGAAGAAGACGACGCTCTTTGCCCGTGTCTCGCCGTCGCACAAGCAGCGAATCATCCGGGCGCTGCAGGCACAGAATCACACCGTGGGGTTCATGGGGGATGGCATCAACGATGCGGTGGCTCTCCGGGCCGCAGACGTCGGGATCAGCGTCGACACGGCGGTCGATATCGCGAAAGCCTCGGCCGACATGATCCTCCTGGAGAAGTCGCTTCTCGTCCTGGAGGCCGGCGTCGTCGAGGGGCGGAAGGTTTTTGCCAACATCCTCAAATACGTCAGGATGGGCGCGAGCAGCAACTTCGGGAACATGTTCAGCGTCCTGGGGGCGAGTGTATTCGTACCCTACCTGCCCATGATGCCGATTCAGATTCTCACCAACAATCTGCTCTACGACATCAGCCAGACCGCCATTCCCACCGACGACGTCGATCCCGAACAGGTCGAAAAGCCACGGCCCTGGGACATGGGACAGCTCACACGGTTCATCGTCTTCATTGGCCCGTGTTCATCGCTGTTTGACTACACGACGTACTTCATGATGCTGTACGTGTTCAACTGCTGGGACACGAGCACCCCGGAGGTCGCGCGGCAGAGTGCCAGCCTGTTTCAGACGGGCTGGTTCGTGGAGAGCCTGCTCACGCAGACACTGATCATTTACATCATCCGCACGGACAAAATCCCGTTCCTCCAGTGCCGTCCCTCGTGGCCATTGGTGGTCGTGTCGTCGTTGGTCATTGCGATCGGCATCGCCATCCCGTTCTCGTCCGTGGGTGGCTCCCTCGGGTTCACGCGGCTGCCGACGTTGTACTGGCCGTTGCTCCTGCTCTCGATCCTGAGCTACGCCATGCTGACGCAGGGAATCAAGACGTGGCTCCTCCGACGGCAATGGATCTGACTCTGGGGCGCGGGCCAGGCGTCGTGCGACCCGGCCGGGTTGGCTGAATTGGTGAAAGTGTCTCCTGCACAATGACGCACGCCTGCCGCAGCCGCGCAGCTCACGCGTTTTGAACGCGGCGTTTGCGTAGCGTTCATTCGTCAGACGAGTGGGCCAATTGGACTGCTGGCTTGTACGTCTGTCCGCGGCGAACGGCCGCGTATGGATTCCTCGACCGGAGGTCGTGCTTTCGGCAGCGGAACGCCGTGGTGTGCTGAAGCAGGCGTTCCCATGCTTGGCTGGTCTTGGTTGGTCGATCCTGTTTTTGATCATAGCCATCATTGCCGGCGTGTTCGGCTTCGGTAGCATCGCAGCGGCGGCGACTGATATCGCTCGGCTGCTCTTCGTGGTGTTCCTGATTCCGGAAGCTCATCGCCGACCTGTAGCCATGAACACTCGCCGTGGTGAGATGAGGTGCTGGAAAGCGTCGATCTGTGCGATCGCTGCGACGGGAGTCCTTGCTGGCAGTGCCGTGCTGCTGGAGATGCGAAGCGCCGCGGACGATATTGCGGACCCGCGAGCACCGGCACGCGAGCATCCGGCGCACGGGACTCGATTCTCGGTCGAAGTGATTGAGAGCTTCAATGCGAAGTACGCAGGCGACACTCCAGGGCATATTGGCCGCGGGGGTGGGCTGTCGCTCCATCCGCACGTGGCCCTCGGTGATCCCGTGTATCACAAGATCGGCGACATGGACAAAGCCATCGGGAGCCTGACGGGGGTGGTGTGGGAGCGATTACGCGGCAGCCTGACGATCGAGTTTCGTCCCCACGAGGATCATCGAATAGCGGTAGGAGATGAAGTGTGGGTAGATCTCAATCCCGCTGATCAGAAACCACCTCCGACGGCGGAAGGCAGTCCGGCCTCCGGGTCACTCAGGTAAGTCACCTCGTAGCGGCGTCCGGCGCGGGCATTTGCGGCTGCACTTGCGAATGCGATGGAGCAGCAGGCGATTTCAAGGCTCGAGACATGCGAGGACGTGCGACGAGCCAGTCGCTTCGTGCTGGCCGTATTTCCGGCATCGGAACGCCTTTGGCTCTCTTGAAGGAGGTGTTCCCATGCTTCGCTGGGCCATTTTGTTTCTCATCGTCGCCATCGTTGCCGGCGTGTTCGGCTTCGGCGGCATCGCAGCAGCAGCGACCGACATCGCGCGGCTGCTCTTCGTCGTGTTTCTCGCTTTGTTCGTGGTTGCCTTTTTCGTCGGGCGGCGAGGCACGTCGCCACCGCTCTGAGCAGTGCCGCCGGTCAGATACCGCCCGCCACCAGGGCCTCGAGCACCTCCGAGAGCGGAATCGTCGCGAACGACGTCGCGAAATCACTCATCGAGTAGGGAATGATGAGCAACCCTGCGTGCACGCCTGCGCCGCAGGTGTAGACGACGTTCGGCACATAACCCGCCCGCTCGTTTTCGGTCGGTGAGAGCAGCGGTTCGCGCAGGCGACCGATCACTCGCGATGGATCGTCGAGATCGAGCAGCACGCCGCCGATCGAATACTTCCGCATCGGCCCCACACCGTGTGTGAGGACGAGCCAGCCGGCGGGAGTCTCGATGGGCGAGCCGCAGTTGCCGACCTGGACGTACTCCCAGGGCTGCGTGGGCCGGAGGATCAGCCGGCGGGCGTCCCAGAAGTGAAGCATGCTGGACTCCATCAGATACATGTTCTCGCCATCCTGCCGCGAGAGCATCACGTATGACCCGTTGATCCTTCTCGGGAAAAGCGCCATGCCCTTGTTGGCGATCTCGGGGCCGTTGAGCGTGCTCAGACGAAAGCGGATGAAGTCGTCGGTCTCCACGAGCTGCGGCAGCGTCACGTCGCCGTCGAACGCCGTGTAGGTCGCGCAGTAGTGGACGGAGCCATCCTCCTCCACGAACCGCACGAACCGGGCGTCCTCGATGCCGTTGGTTTCCGTGGGCGAATAGGGAAAGAGCACCCGCTCGGAGAGGTCGGAGGCGGGGTCGCACTCGATCTCGTAATTCGCCTTCGCCAGCGCCGTGATCGCCGCGGCGAGGGGGACCCACTCGTGCCGCCGCGCATGCTGCTGCCTGCCCGTGGCCGCAAGCGCCGCTTCCAGCTGGCCGAGTGTGAACTGCTCTTCGAGAGCGTCGAGCACCGGGGCGACGAAGCCGTCGCCCACCCCGAGTTCGACGAGCTTCCGCAGAAAAAGCCCCTTCTCATACTTCGCATTGGCGACGACGTGGGGTGCGGTGACAAACCCCGTGGGTGCGGCGAGTGTGATCTTCCCCGAGGCGTCTACGACTCCCGTGCGAAAGCCTACGCTCGACACGTGCCCCTCGCCCGTCGCCCGCAGGCTGAGGATGAACCGTGCCGATCCAGCCGCCAGTCCGCTCTGGTCGGGATGCCAGACCAGCGACGGGTTGAAGAGCGCAGCGCTTTCGAGCGCATACTCCTGGGTGAAGTACGACCCAATCAGGAGACGGCGGGAAGGCGACACCGCCCGGTCGGTGAGCAGGTGGTGCTCAACCGCCGCGAATCGCTCCTCGAAGAAGTTCGCGAGCCGCTGGTGCCGCCCGTGAAACTCGCACACGACCCCCTGCAGCAGCTTCTCGACGTCCTCGTCGGAGAGTTGCATGACACGGCCGATGATCCGGACAGCCCGCTGCGCATTCGGCGGCTCGAAAGGGCGATAGAGCACCCTCGCGTTGTTGGGCCGCAGCAGCACGCCGGTACGAGTGACATTCATGACGGCGCGCGACACGCCACGACCGGCCGCGCACCCTCATCCGCCGGCCGTGACGTGGCCGGGATGGTCTCCAGCAGCCGCATCTCGAGGATGGCGGCAAGATAGGCGAGGGTCGACTCGGCCCCCTGGTTCTCGTTGGCCCGATCCTCGAGCAGGCCGTCGCGGCAGCCGCCGGTCCGAGGATTGCACAGCGCCGCGCCCAAGACGTTGTGACCGTGAAACCACTCGAACGCCGTCCAGGCCCGGTCGGCCCAGATCGGGTCGCCGACGGCACGAAACGCCTCGTGGCAGGCCGCCACCATTGTCTGGGCCTCGATGGGCTGCTGGTCGAACATCGCCATCGTGCCACCTCGCTTGCCGAAGCCACGAGAGCCGACAGGGGAGAAGCGGCCGGTGTCGGAAAGCTGTCGTGCGAAGAGCCACTCGAGCAGGGCGAGGCCCGTGCCCAGAGCCCGCGGATGGCCGCCGTCGCACCCGCTGGAAATCAGCGCCTGGCAGGGCCGGGCGTTCTCATACGTGACGATGTCCTCGAACCAGGGCCACGAAGGCGTCGCCGTACGGTCGTGGAGGCCGAGCAGTCGGTCGGTCAGCGTTCGCCGTGCCTCGTGCATGAACCGATCGCCATGAAGTCGTCGGAGGTACTCACGAATTCCGATGATCGCCAACGCCCACGCTCGCGGACTGGTGGTCGGGAGGATGGCGCGGACCGCGGGCTCGAAATACCTGCAGGCGAAGCGTTGCAGGCCCTTGCTTCGGGTGCGACCGATGCAGAGCCCAAGGGCGACGATCGCACGACCGAGGCAGTCGTCCGAGCCGGCCGTGTCGAGCCAACGACGGTCGTAGTCCATGAAGTTGCGAAACCTGCCGGTGCCGGCGTCGAACGCGTGCCCCAGGAAGGCGGCATACGTCGTCGCCGCCTGAACCGAGGCCGGTGACTCCAGCCCCATTTCCTCGATGTTCACCATCAATGCCAGCGCCCGTGCATTGTCGTCGGTGCAGTAGCCTTCCGACCTGGCGGGGACGTCGAACGTGGCGTGCTGCAGCAGGCCGGTGGCGTCGGTGAGTCTCCACAGATGATCCAGGACCAATGGGGGCAGGCGGCGGCGGAGCGCAACCGGGCCGGCTGTCGCCGCCGTCCGGCCTCGCGGCTTTACCATCGTCGCCAATCGGGTCGCGGCGAAGGCATCGGCATACCGCGCCGCGACACTCGCCCACACCATCTCGCGGCCGAGTTCCCAGGCCTGCTGCCGCATCGCCTCCCGCCGCCCCTCGTCGGCGAGCAGATCGCACACCTCCCTGGCGATCGCCGAGGAATCTTCAAATGGCACAAGCACGCCTCGCCCGTCGGCGAGCAGCTCCCTCGCGTGCCAGTAGGGAGTCGAGATGATCGCCTTGCCACATCCAAACGCGTAGGCCAGCGTGCCCGACGTGATCTGGTCTTCATTGAGGTATGGCGTCACATAGATGTCGGTCGCCGCGAGGAAGCCGAGGAGATCGGGCATGTCGACGTAGCGATCGTGGAAGACCACGTGCTCGCCCACACCGAGGCGGTCGACGAGCCTCATGAGCGAATGCCGATACGCCTCCCCGTGGTCCCGGACAAGCCGCGGATGGGTGGCGCCGACGACGAGATAGACCACATCCGGGTGCTTCGCCACGATCTGCGGCAGGGCCTTGATCACGTGCTCGATGCCCTTCCCCGGAGAGAGCAGCCCGAACGTGAGAAGCACGTCGGCATCGGTGATTCCGAGGCGTTTCTTGTGGGGCCGCGATGCGGTGAATGGCGTGTCGGGAATGCCGTGCGGTATGACGTCGATGCGGTCGCCTGCCACACCGTGAACCTGCTGCAGGAGATCGCGGCCGCGGTGCGTCATCACTGCCACGCGGGCCGAAAGGTGCAACACCTCGTCCATCACGCGGCGTTGCTCGGCCGAAGGCTCAGCCAGCACGGTGTGGAGCGTGGTGTGAACGGGCACCGTCAGTTCGCGAAGCAGGTGGACGACGTTGCCCCCCGCCACGCCGCCGAAGATGCCGTACTCGTGCTGGAGTGAGACGACGTCGGCGTTGACGAGGGCGATCCACTCCGCAGCGCGGCGGTACGCCGCGGGATCGCTGCCGTCGACGACGAACCGCACATCGGACGGGTAATCGACCGCAGCGTCGCGATCGTCGATGGCGATGACGGGGCAGTCAGCCGTGACAAGATGGGCGGCGACGGTGGTCCGCACATCACGAGTGAACGTCGCCAATCCACAGCGGTGCGGGACGTAATTGCCGACGAAGGCGACGCGATTGAGTGGCGGACGAGTCATGGTACCTCGTGGCATGCGGGGAAGGCGTGCATGCCAGCGAATCCAGCGTCGTCCTGTGAACCAGAGATCGTAGCGAGACCACCGGCTCCAGGCGAAATACGACGCTTGCGCGGCACTATCGCGACATGGACACGTCGTGCTGCACGCCACGACAACCGCCAAAGACGCACCAGGGAATCGCGCGCGGTTCGGGAGCCCGCGATCGCCTCGGTGCCATGGCTGGGCGATCGCTGCTCTTCGTACGAGCAGGAGGCGGGCCAGCGACAGCCAGAACGAATTGTCCCGGAGAGCTGATGCCCGGGAAACAACGGCAGCAGGCAGCCGACCGTCGCCTGCGAGCAGCCGTTTCTAGTGTTGCTGAGACCGAGTCGGCGGGGCTCTGACACGCAACGCGTTCCCTGTGCGACAGGAAGCTGGCGCACAGGGCGCGTGTGCGTCGGGACTCGACACGGTTGTTCTCGTCGACTGAATTGGAAAACATTCCGCGAGCGGTGAGGAAGGACTCCACGAGATCGTTTCATCCTGTGGTGTAAGGAGCGAGCCGTGAATCCGATCCTATTTGTCCTCGTCGTGATTCTGCTCCTGTCGCTGGCGGGCGGAGGCTACGGCTTCCAGAGCGGGAATGCCGTTCTCGGCGCGGGAGGCGGTGTGCTTGGGCTGATCCTGCTGATTCTGCTGATCCTAGCCTTGGTGGGGCGTCTGCCGATGTGAGCGCACCGCTGATGAGCTGCCCGCCAAGGTCACCGTTGACGACATGGACGACGCGGCGATCCAGCGGTCGTTTCCTGGCACAACGCCTCGAAGAAGCGGGGTCATCACGAGCCGGGAATCAGGCGGTTTTCCGTTCGGGGCGATGTCCGGCATCGCCCCCCGCGCGAGTCCTGCACGGTGAGCCGGGCGGCTGAGGACCGCACTCCCGGCACAGGCCGATTGGTCATTGGATAAGGCTGATCCGGGAGCAGATTCGTCCGGGCCTGGAAATTGGGCCTTTCTGCAATCCGCTCGTTCCGAGGGAACAGGGTTTCACCAAGATCAATGTCGACATTGCCACTCGCGAAGCCATTCAGGAGCTAGCGAGGAAAAGCGGCAGGCCAGACCAGATCGTCGCCTCCATCGAAGAGGTGGACGTGGTGGGTGATGCCTCGCATCTGGCAGAACTGCTGCAGAGCAACGGGATGAATGGTGCGCTGAACTGGGTCGGCAGTTGCGATACCGCTTGGCATCACCGGACGGCACGCCGAAAACGGCGTGGGATGCGTCGGTTCATTCAGACCGGTCACTCGTGATGCCTCAGCCTCTGGCCTTGCACCACTCCCGACTAAAGAACCTGCTGACGACGGGCGATTTTCGATGTACCGGTCATCGCTGGCACCTCACGCCGTCGGTCTTCGAGCTGCTGCTCTTCGACTTGGGGCAACTGCAGCTGACCCGCCTTCGAACGGTGCAGGTTCATCCGACGCTGACTTCCGCCTTCCTGGTGATCCTGCAACGCGGCTCGGGGGAACCGTTGTCTGAATGCGCCGCTGCAGACCACCGGCTCGCGCTGTGCTGTCGCATAGAGGACGAGCGGGCTGCGGCTTCGTGCCTCTGCCAGGAACAGGCGCGACATCTGGCGGAACAATCGCTGGAAATCCAGCGACTGCGTGGAGAGGTGGCGGATTCAAGCGTGGACAAAAAACACGAATGAGCCCCGACCTGCCCGCACGGTACGGCACCGCAGTTCGAGCGGGCTTTTGCCTTCCATCCCACCAGTTCCTGTGCGGAAGCCGAGGCGGAGCCCCGCGCCGGTCCCAAGGCGCTTTCAAGGGCCACTTCCCAGGACCTGCGATCAGGGAAATCGCGCCTTGAACGCCCGGCGAGACGGTCGCATGGTTTTTTTGCCCAAAAGTTTGGTTTCGGGAAAAGACGGCTTATGCTCACGGCACCATCGCTGATTGCGACCGGCACGTCGTTGAAATCCGGCAGGGAGGCTCGCCCGCTGCCAGGCGGCACATCCTTCACCCCAGCCGTCCTTCACCCAGCCATCCTCCCCACGGTGATTTTCATGGTCCGTCGCAGAAAGCGTTCCCTCGTATCGCCCGAGTCGCTCGAGCCCCGGCTCGCGCTCGCCGGCGTCGTCCAGTTTGTCGATGTCGACGGCGACCTCGTGCGCGTGGCCTCGTCCCTCGGAACCAGCCAACAACTCGCCGCCGCAATCCGTTTCGCCCTTCCACCCGCCGGGGCCGCCGCCGGGAGCCGCACGATCGATGCGATCGACCTGTCGGGGCCGTCGTTTTCCGGTACGTCGCTGTCGATCTCGGCGCGGGTGCCCCGGGGCGGCCGAGGCGACGGCAGTGTCAACGTCGGCGGAATCACCACCGGTCTCGGCGGCGTGTCGGCCATCAGCGTGGGCGGCAGTTTCTCGAGTCTGACCGCGCTGGGAAACGTGAACAGGGTGACCGTCCGGGGCCTTTCTGCAGGCGCGACCATCCTGTCGGATGGACGGATCTCTGAAGTCGCGATCTCCGGATCCATCGAGGGCACGGCGGCCGCCCCCGTCGTGATCGCCGCCAAGGGCGATGCGAGCGGTGCGGCACTGGGCCGGGTGCGCGTGGGAGGACGCAGTTCCTACGGTCTCATCCTCGCCGGCTACGACACCACCCTGAGCGCCGTCAACGGCGCGGCCCGGATCGAGAGCGTCGTGATCGGTGGCAGGGTGCTCGGCACCAGCATCGTTGCCGGGGTCGTCAATCCGAACGGCCTCGCCTTCGGCGACGCGAAAGACAGGGCCATCGACCGCAGCGACGCGTCCCGGATCGGCTCCGTGCGGCTCGGAAGCGTCGTCGCCACGCAGGACTCCGCCGACGCCTACGGCATCGTGGCCAATGCGATCGGGCCGGTGTTTGTCGGCGGCGAACGCGTTCCGCCGCCCGCCGACTGGCAATGGCAACGGGTCGGCACCACCGACCTGATCGTCTCGGACATCGCCCCTACGGCGACGCCCTACACCGACTTCATCGCCGATGCGATCCGCGCCATGGAGACCCGCACCGGTTCCAGTACCAGCGAGGGCATCCTCTGGAACGTGACCGACGGCAACACGCTCCCGGGCATGGGCACGGCCGATCCGTCGTGGGTGATCCGCACGCAGGACGCCTGGGGCCAGACCGACCCGCATGACTCGTCCGACGTGCAGCGGCAGATGCTCGACAGGATCACCAGCATCATCGGGGGCGCGAAGAAGGTCGTCGATCTCTCGAGCCTCGCCCGTGCGGACGTCGCGAATCTCTTCCAAAACTCTCTCCCCGACGGCGGCTTCCTCGATGCCATCATCGCTGGCCTGAAAATCGCCAACGATCATCCGGAAGGCGAACGGCCCGTGGTCCGTCTCCTCTGGGGCCGCGCAGACGCCGTCATCGATCAGAGGCTCGAGGAGTTTCAAGCAAAACTGCAGGACGCGGCGCCCAACCTCACCGTGATCGCGACGCTGATGGGTGACTACTCCCTCCTCCCGTTCAAAGCCTCCTGGAACCATTCCAAGATCGTGGCCGCGGATGGCCAGGTGGCGTTTGTCGGCGGCATCAACATGTGGGCCGGTGATTATCTGAAGAATAATCCCATCACCGACGTGGGGGCCGTGGTGGAGGGCCCGGCGGCGGCAGACGCGCAAAAGTTCCTCGATGTCTTGTGGCGGTTCGCCTACGCGCACTCGCAATCGGGTGCATTGATCGGTCCGACGAAGATCGTGGCCACGCCTGGAATCGATCCGAAGGATTACCTCTCCATAGCCCCCACCCCTGATCCGGGAACGGGCGACGTGCGGGTCATGAGCGTCGGCAGGGCCGCCTTCATCCCCGATGAATTCATCGCCACTGGCTATGTCAGCGGCACAAAAATCGACAACCCGGTCTCGGCCGAAGACCAGGCGGCTGCGAATTGGTTCCTCACCAACACGCCGCTGAACGGCCCGACGACGTTTCCCGGCAAAAACACCTGGGACGGCAAGAACCCGAGTGACACCGCGCTCCGCGCGCTCGTCGACTCGGCGAAAACCAGCGTCGTCTTCTGCCAGCAGTCGATGGATTATCCCCAGCTGCCGGGCTCGTCATACAACCAAGACAAACCGTCTTTCGACGTGCGGCTTTTCGACTCGCTTGCACGCAAGGTCCTGGCCGGAATCCCCGTGACGCTCATCGTCTCCAGCATGGACCGGAAGTCGGGCGACTATCGAGCCAATCCGCTCTGGACGACTGAGGTGATGGTAGACCGGCTGACGAAGCTCACTGGATCGCGCCCGGCCGCGATCGCCGCCGCCTCACGTTCCCTCCTCGTGACGCAGTTCCGGTATTCCGACGCCGCAAGCTGGCCGGACAAGCCAGGGCAGGGACCCGGGCTCCACAGCAAGGTGATCGAGGTCGATGGCCGGGCCGTCTACGTGGGTTCGCAGAACGCCTACCCGGACGAACAGCAGGAATTCGGCTTCATCATCGAGGACCGCGCGGCCGTGGCCGAATTCAACCGGCTGTTCATCGATCCGAGCGTCCAGTATTCGACTCCGGCCCTGCGTCCGGCGCCCCCGGCGGCGATCTCGCCCCAACTTTTCGTGCCGGAAAATCCCGACACCTACGGCGCACTGCTGGGCACCTACCGCGGGGCATTCGACGAAGTGAACCTGCGGCCGCTGTACGATTCACAGGGCGCGGAGATTCAGACGATGAGGCGCTGGCTCTCCGCCTCCGTATCCGCCGGCAATGTCGTCTCGAACTTCGCGGTGGTCGACACGGGCCGCGGCTTCAACGCCTACTTCTATGCCGTCGACCTCTCGACGGGCAGGACGATTGTTTCGAAGTCGGCCATCTGGGATCCGCTCTCATCGTCGGCGGAGCTGCTTGATCGGCCGGGTCCCGGAGCCAAGGCGGTGTTCCGCGGCACCGACTTCCAGCTGAGCATCACGCGAGCACAAGCCGCGAGCACCTACGAGGTGGAGGCAGTCGGCGGCGGTTTCCAGATTCGGGCGACGCTCGACGCCGCTTCCGCGCCCGACCCGGTGAGTGCGGCCGTCGCCACCACCTTGGCTCCCACGCTCCCCAAACAAGGCGTGGGCGGTGTGCTCGCCACCGTGAAGGCGCCGCTCCTGACGGCGACCGGGTTCATCCGCGGAGGCGGTCGCACCTGGTCGCTCAACGGCGGCAACGGGGCGATCGACTTCACGCAGGGATTGATTCCGCGCAACACCGAATGGGAGCAGGCCTCGGTCATGGGCACGGCCACGGATGGCACCCGCGTGGCCGTGAACCTCACGACGCACCTGTCGCCGGGAAATCCGGGCGACAACGCCGTGTGGGCCGGCTCGAGCCTCGCGTCGGTGGCGGCGCCGCAGTTCCAGTTCAACCTCAGGCGGTGGCGAGTGACGACGGCCGACGGCGCGGTGCAGCTGCAGTTCCAGCCGCGCGGCATCCACCGCGAGCGATGGAACGTCTCGGAGCGTCCGGGGGAAGGCTTCGTGCAGGTGGCCGGGCTGTTCAGCGGCACGGTGCGGACCGGAGACGGCCGCGTGCTGACGCTTCGCAACGTGTCGGGCGTGATCCAAACCCAGGACGTCCGGATGTTGACGTACGGCTCGAAGCGGGCGTAATCGGCCTGCACGAGGCGGCCCTGTGCCGCGTTGCGAGCCGCAAAGCGTGCCGGTCCGGCTGACTGTGCGGGGTCCGTCCGTGCCGGATATGCCGCTCGTGCCGCTTGTGGCAGTCGCGATGGCTCGATGCGTCCCTCCGCGACGATTCCTTCCCGCGGCGGAAACGAATCTGGCCGACCGCATGGTGCTGCATGCTGAATCCACTGACGGTTGTCGCGATGATGCTCATGGCGGCGTGCTCCTCGGCGGCATATGCCGCGGTCGAGCCCGACCTTCCGGGCGGGGCGATCGACCTCACCAGTCTCTCGGAGAGCCTCTCGGAGATCGGTCCGTCACCGGAGGATTCTGCCGGGAGACTGCCGCTCGAGGAGGTGGGGCTCGAGTCGCCAGCAGCCTCGCGACGGTTCTACATCACCGGCATCGTCGGCGCGTCGTTCGCGACGCTGACGAGCGGCGGCACCCCCCAGGCCACGTTTCCCAATCAAGATGCCGCGAACTTCGGCTCGATCAACAACACCGTCTTCTCGTCGGGCGGAGCCGCGGGCATCGCTTTTGACAGGCCTTCCGGTCTCCTTCGTGTCGAGTTCGAGGGTCGCGAACGGGACCTGCTGAGCGGCCAGACGTTTCTGCGCACAAACGAGCCCACGCTCGGTGACGTGCCGTACGCGGTCCGTGCGGCGGATGGCTGGTCCGCCATGGCCAACGCGTGGCGGGACTTCTCCATCGGCGAACGCCTCGGCGTCTACGCCGGAGGCGGCATCGGCGCGGGCGGCTACAGGCTGTCCGCGGCTCTCGACACGGGGTTCGGGGAAACCCAGACGGGCGCGAGTTCCGTCAGCAGCTTTGCGTGGCAGGCGGGCGGCGGCGTCACGTATCGATTCACCGACCGCCTGACGCTGGATCTCGGCTACCGATTCTTCTCCATCGGCACGGGGAACACGCCGTTGACGTACGAGTTCGGTTCCGCCCAGGCGTTCGGCCCCTACACGTCCGCCTTCACGGCCAGCGAACTGCTGCTCTCCGTGCGGTTCTACGAGCCGTTCCGCACCTGGCGGTAGCGCTCGACGCGGGCGGGATCCCGACGATCGATCGCGTGGCCATCCAGGGGAGCTGGGGGCCAGGGGAGCTGGGGGCTCCTCGGGACTCGTGTCGGCGGTCCTGCTCGGAGCGACTCCCAGGACGGCATGCAGCGTCGCTTCTCGGCGGAGCCGCATCACTCGCACGTACCCTGGCCGCGGTCGGCACGGCACCGCGGCTCCGCCGTAGACTCTGAGGCCGCACGAGGGGCGGGTTCGCGTCCCGTGCCGGCCGGTGCCTACCCCACCCTGCGACCATGAGGACCGTCGATGCTTGTCGTCCGTCGCATCATGCCGCCGCTGGCCGCGGTCCTGATCGGAGCCGTGACTGTCGCTTCCGCGGCAGTCTTCGGGGCTGATCCACCCGCGGTGCCGGCTCCCGTCGACGATGCATCCCGGGTCTCCGCCACGTTCTCGATCGTGGCGGTCGATCCCGAGGCCGGCGTCGTCGGGGCGGCGGTGGCGAGCCGCTATCCGGCGGTGGGCACGGTCGTGCCATACGTGCGGGCCGGCGCCGGGGGCATCTGCACGCAGCACAACCACGTGCCGGCATGGGGCGGGCCCGTGCTCGACGCGCTCGCCGGTGGTACGCCCCCGGATCGCGTGCTCGCCGACCTGCTCCGCGACGACCCCGCTCGCGAGCTGCGGCAGCTGGCGATCATCGACATGCAGGGCCGAGCCGCGGTGCACAATCCGACGGCCGCCCCCGACCGCAGCCGCTACTGGGCGGCGCTGACCGGCCGGTTCTACTGCTGCCAGGGCAACACGCTCGCGGGCCGGGCCGTCGTCACGGAGATGGCCCGTGGCTACGAGGACACCGCAGGCAGCCTCGCCGATCGGCTGATGGCGGCGCTGGTCGCCGGCGAGAATGCCGGCGGGGATCACCGCGGCAAGCTGGCTGCGGGCATCGTGATCGCGAAACAGGGCGTCGACGGCATCTGGCTGGAGCTGCGGGTCGACGAGAGCGCCGACGCCGTGCACGAGCTGGCGCGGAAGTACGCGGCCTTGAAGCACGACGCGAAGTCCGCGGCTGCACCAACGACGCCGCAGCCCGCGCCACCCGACGGACCGCCGTCCGACGGGCGATGAGCAGATCCGCATTCGGGCCGCTTCACGAGGACCCTCGCGGTCGCCGGCACGCGCGGCCTCCCTACAGGCCGCAGCGTCCGTTGGCGCATCCGCCGCCGAAGCGGAACACGGGGCCGGAGGTGTCCGCGGATGAATCGCCCCGCACCGGCGGGTTGGCCAGGACCGTTTCGCCCGAGATCCGCCAATGCCCGTCCTCGCTCGAGAACGCGAGGACGGAAATGACCGTGTAGGACCGGTCGGTGAGCGTCACGATGTAGTTCACGGCCAGCTCTGCCCGTCCCTTCTCCTCGGTCAGCAGGTGGCTGTCGATCAGGTCGAGGTCGAGCGCATGCGAGACGAACAGCAGAGCCGCCTGCCGCCGGATGCGAGCCTGCTGCCTGGCCGTGAAGCAGTCGAGATACGTGGCGAGCTGCTCGTCACACACCGCCTTGACGGCCTTGCGCACGCAGTCGCGCACGTCCGCCTCGGTCGAGGTGTCGGCCATCGTCGGCCGCTCGTCGGCGGCGGCAACCAGCCCCCGAAAACCAGCAGGCACGCCCCGAGCCGCAGCACGCAGCCCACCATCGTCGTATCGCTCGTCATGCTTCGTCCTCCCGCGACGGGAAACGCCTCGCCAGAAAATCGTGCACGGGCCAGGGACTCGCTCCTCCCAGCCTCTATGCGCGACAGGGGAGAATATATCACAATCCCCTCTTCTGGGCGGTGCCGCTCGCGTGGCCGCCTGAAAACCATGGAATCCGGCTCGGCATGAAGCGGCCGCGGCCGGTCGGCGTAGTCGGAGGGGGTGGCGCATCGGACGCCAGCCGGCTCAGGCACCGTCCGTCGTCGCCGCCGTCCCCGGCGGTGTTTTCCTTCGCCCTGTACGCTGCCTCCCGCCATGTCGCTCTCCATCTCCTACGTCACCCGCCTCGACGACGTGCTCGCGCCGGTCAGGGCATTCCTGAGCCGGGAGTGCGACCTCTTCGCGAAGCCGCGGATCGTCGTGCCCAACGCCGGCACGAAGGCCTGGCTCATGAACGAGCTGGCCCGCACGCTCGGCACCAGCGGAGGCGGGGCGGCCGGAACGGGTGAATCTCCCTGCGACGGCATCGTCGCCAACATCGACATCTCGTTTCCGGGCACGATCCTCGCCCTGCTGCAGCCCAGCCACGACGACACGCCCGACCCGTGGGATTTCGACCGGCTCACCTTCGCCGTGCTCGACGTGATCACCAGTCCGGATGCCGCGGAGCTGGGCATCCCGTTCAACCTGACCCGGGAGCCGCTGCTGGCGGCCCGGCGGATCGCCGGACTCTTCGACGAATACCACGTCCGCCGGCCGGGCATGATCCTCGAGTGGGAAAAGCCGCAGGAAAACCCGATCCTCGAGCCGACGGCCAACGACGTGCAGCACGACGGCGAGCCGGTGCCCGCCGTGCTGCGCGATGCCGACCAATGGCAGTTCAGGCTCTGGCGCAGGCTGCGGCACCGCATCGCCGTGCCGTCCCCGCCGGCCCGTCGGAGCATCGCGCACGACGAGAGCCGGCAGCCGCTGCTCGTCGCCGGCCTGCAGTCGCTCACGCTCCCGCAGCTCGAATGCCTCGAATCACTCGCGGAGACGTGCCACGTCGAGGCGCTGCTCGTGCATCCCTCACCCGGCCTGCGATCGGTCTGGGCGGCATCGGGCCAGCAGCCCCTTCCCGGGAATCTCCGCGACCGCCCCCTGCAGAAGCGCCGCGATCCGGAATTTCCGCCCGGCGTCGATCCGCTCCTGCCTGTTTGGCTGTCCGGAGCCCGTGAACTCCAGGACCTGCTCGCCGGCCGCGGCGCCACGGTTTCGGAGCCTCCGTCCGTCGAGCGCCGGCAGGCGGCGCGGCCCGATTCCCTGCTCGCGCGGATGCAGCACACGATCGCCGCCGGGATCGCCCCGAACTCCGCCGAGCACGACCGGGCTCGCGACCGGTCGATCGTGATCCACAGATGCCACAGCCTGTCGCGTCAGGCCGAGGTGCTCCACGATGCCCTGCTGCAGGCGTTCGCCGAGATTCCCGGCCTGCAGCCGCACGACGTGGCGATCGTGAGTCCTTGCCTGGAGAAGGCCGTCCCGCACCTGCAGGCGGTCTTCCAGCGAACGCTGCACGGCCAGGACGGCACCGGCGCGGAGCGGCCGATCTCGCTGCCCCTCGTCGTCGCCGACCGCGGCATCCACGAGACCAGCGAGGCCGCCGACCTGCTGGCGGCGCTCCTGACCCTGCCCGGCTCGCGGGCCTCCGTCGACGACGTGATCGGCGTGGCCGGCCATCCGCTGGTGCGCACGACCTTCGGCATCGACGACGACACCGTGGCGACGTGGATCGACTTCGTGGAGCGGACCGCGGTGCGCTGGGGCCTCGACTCCGAGCACCGCCGTCGCCACGGCCTGTCGCTCGCGGCCAACGCCGAGATCCACACCTGGAAGCTCGGCCTGGAGCGCATGCTCCTGGGGGCGATGCTGCCCGACGACGCGGCACTGGCAGAGCTCGGTGGCGTCGTGCCGCTCGACGACCTCGAATCGGTCGACCTGCCGCGGATCACGAGGCTCGTGCGCATCCTCGACGTCCTCCGCACGTTCGAAGCCGCGGCCGCCGGCCGCAAGCCCGTGGCCGACTGGTGCGACGCGGTCGAGCAGGCGCTCGTCGATCTCTGCGGCGAGGAGAGCCCGCAGCTCGCCGAGCCTCTCGACCTGCTGGCCCGGCTGCGCCGGGCCGCCGCGGGCACGCCGGGCGAACGGGTGCCGGTGCCCTTTGACGACGCTCGCGGCCTGCTGACGACCTGGCTCGACGAGGCGACGGGGCGGCAGCCGCTGCGCACCGGCGCGATCACGGCCACGTCGATGGTGCCGCTGCGCGGCGTGCCCTTCAAGGTGGTCTGCGTGATCGGCTACGACGACGGCGCGGTCGGGGCGGGCGAGGCCGACGGCGACGACCTCGTCGGCCGGCAGCAGCTCGTTGGCGACGGCGATCCCCGGGTGGACGAGCGGCGTGCGCTCCTCGACTGCGTGCTGGCCGCCGAGGCGCGGCTGGTGATCACCTGCACCGGACGCAACGCGAAGTCGAACAAGCGGGTGCCGCTGGTCACGCCGCTGGCCGAGCTGGTGGACTTCGCAGTGCGGCACGGCGTCGGCCGCGACGCGCTCGACGCCCCGAGTGGCATCGAGGTCGACCACCCGCGGCACCACCTCAGTCGCAGGAATTTCGAGGAGGGCGGCGTCGAGAAGGCCGGGATCTGGAGCCATGACCGGATCGCCGGCGACGTTCTGGAGGCGGTCGAGCGGAGGCAGACGGAGCGGGAAAAACGCGGCGTGCAGGAGGGCGACGGCGGTGCACCGTCGGCGGGCGATTCGCAGCCGCCTGCGGCCGCGGGCAGCCACTCGACCACTGCGGCCGTCGTGCTGACCGACATCGCACTGCTCGAACGGCTGATCAAGGATCCGCTGGGGCTCTACCTCCGGGAGACCCTCGGCATCGACACCTGGCGGGACGGCGACGAGACGATTCCCGCCACGCTGCCGCTGGTGCTGACCGCGCGGCAGGCCCGGGAGCTGTCCTCCGAACTGCTCGCCGAGCTCGTCCGTGCCCCGGACTCCGCACCGGCGTGGGTGGAAGCCAGGCGTCGCAGCGGCATCCTGCCCTTCGGTCCGCACGTGCAGCGGCAGATCGACGAGATCGTCGCGCTCGCGCAGGGGCTGAAGATGGGCCTGGAGGAGAACTCGCTCGACATCCGCCACCTGCAGGCCGAGAAGCTCGCCGACCGGCCGCAGATCGGCCGGCACCGGGTCGGCGGGGCGCTCGCGGGATTGCACGGTACGCCGCCAACGATCGTGGTGGTGACGGCCGGAAAGTCCGGCCCGGACGGGAATGACCGTCCGCTGCACAGGGCGGCCCTGCATCTGCTCGTCGCGCGCGCCGTGGGGATCGAGGCGGAGTGCGTCACGATCATCAGCCGCCACGACGAATGGCAGGTCGGCAAGCTCAAGAAGCCGGGCGTGCGCAACCCCGGCCCGCGGCCTGCCGACTCCTGGCAGCGGCGGATCGTGACGCTGCATCCGACGCTCATGCCGCAGGTGGCGGCGGCACGACGGCTCGACGGGATCGTGGACCTCGCGCACGAGGCGATCGCCGACCCGCGTCCCGCCTTCGGCAAGGTGCTGACCACGAAGGCCGCCGGTCGCGAGAAGGAGTTTGAGAGTGCGATCGGCGCCGACTTCTACTGGCGCTCGTCCGAATGCGCCCTGTTCGGCGTGAGCCCGAGCTTCACCGAGGTCTTCACCCAGCATCCCGAGCGCACGGCATTCGTCGACGCCTTCCAGCACCTGCTCACCCCCGCATACGACACCTCGCTGAAGCACTACGTGCTCTCATGATCCGTCCCTTCGACATCACCGCCGGACCGCTCCCCAACGGCACGCTCGTGGAGGCGAGCGCAGGCACGGGCAAGACCCATGCCGTCGCGGCCTACGTCGCCAGGGCGCTCGCCACGACCGAGGACCTGCGGATCGGCGAGATCATCGTCACGACCTTCACGCGCAACGCCGTCGCCGAGCTCCGCGAGCGGATCCGCGGCCGACTCGTCGCGACCGCCCGGCTGCTCCGGGGCGAGCCGCCGCCATCGGGCTACCGCAAGGACCAGCTCGACGATCATCTGCTCGGCAAGGAGGCCGAACGTGACAGCATGGCCCGCCGCCTCAATCGGGCGGCGGCGGAGTTCGACACCGCCGTGATCGGCACGATGCACTCCGTCTGCGCACGGATTCTCCGGCTGGCGGGCGTGAACGCGGCGGACACCGGCGACGAGGAGCTCCGCGACCGCGTGCTCGACGAGGTCGTCAACGACGCGGTCGTCACCGAGGCCCAGGCCGGCAGGCACTGGGATGAGAAGGGCCTGCGCGACCTCGTGAAGCTCCGGCTGTCCGATCCGTTTCTGGAGATGACTTCCAATCCGGCCGCATGCCCCGCCGACCAGCAGGCTCTCCTGCCCCTGCTTCCCGATGTCGTCACTGCGTGCGAAAAGCGGGCCCGGGACCGCATGCGGGCGAGCCCGAGCTTCGACGAACTGCTCGTGCGGGCGTGGCAGGAGGTCACCGTGGACGACGCCGATCCTCCGGCCGAGAGGCGGCGGAAGCAGGCGTTCGTCGCGATCCTGCGGGAGCGCTACAAGCTCGCGATCGTGGACGAGGCCCAGGACACCAATCGGCTGCAGTGGGAGTTTCTGCACGCGGTGTTTCCCCCCGCGGAAGGCCGCGTCCTCTTCGCCGTGGGCGATCCGAAGCAGGCGATCTACCGGTTCCGCGGGGCCGACGTCACGGCCTACGTGCACCACGCCCAGGACGGCGTGCCGCTCGAGCCCGGTGTGCCGGCGATGCCCGGCCTTTCCGCCGAGCCCCCCGCGCCGCCGAAGCGGACGCTCTCGGTCAACCGCCGCTCCGACGGCCCGCTGCTCGGCGGCCTCAACCACGTGATGGCGCGGGCGACCTTCGGCGAGGACATCCCGTACCGCACCGTGGAGCCCGCTCCGGGACGCGATGCGACCCAGATGGTCGGGCTCCACCCGCTCGAGTTCCTCGACGTCGGTGGCCTGTCGCTCGCGGAGGCGGCGACCCGCAAGGTCCAGGAGCTCCTCACGGGCCACCACTACAAGCCGGCCGAAAAGCGGCCCTTCCGTCCCGGCGAGATCTGCGTGCTCGTGCGGACCAACTACACCGGATCCGTGCTCGCCAAGCGGCTCGTCGCGCTGGGGATCCCCGCGGTCACCGAGGGCACCGCGAGCGTCATGGACGGCCAGATGGCCGCCGACATCCGCTGCCTGCTCGAGGCGATGGAGCGGCCCGGCAGCACGGCCCGCGCCCGGCGAGCGGCCACGACGGGGTTCTTCGGCGTCGCGCTGGAGAACGTCGTCGGCCTCGCGGAGAACGAGCAGCAGAGGATCCAGGCGTTCATTGCCGCCCGGCATGCCACCCTGCAGCGGAAGGGGATCGCCGCCATGGCGTCCGAGATCATGGCCGACCGTGACGTGATGAGCCGGATCACGGCGGGCGAAGACGGCGATCGGCGGATCGTCGACTTCTCCCATGTGGTCGAACTGCTCAACGACGCCAGCCGCGGCCGCGGCGGCCATGCCCGCGAGTTCCTCGAGCACGTCGCCGCCCTCGCGGCCCAGAACGCCATGGCCGACATCGTGAGCCGGCGGGTGGAGAGCGACACCGAGGCGGTCACGATCATGACGGTGCACGCCGCGAAGGGGCTGCAGTTTCCCTGCGTGGTCGTGGTCGATGGCTGGGCGCGAAAGAGGTCCGCCGGCGACGCCCACGTGTTTCATCGTGACGGCACGCGTTTCGTGGACATCGGCAAGGCGATCCCCAACGGGGAGCTCGACGCGGATTCGAAGACGGCCGCCCTCGAGGCCGAGCACGACGAACTCCGCCGCCTCATCTACGTCGCGATCACCCGGCCGGAGCACCACGTGTGCATCCTGCGGACCGCCACCTGGCGCGAGGGACTGCTCGGTGACGTCATGCGCGACGCCCCCGACTCGCCGGCGGACGTGCCGCCCGGGCGGGCCACGGAGATGGCGGTCCGATCGGCGCTGGATCTGCCGGAGCCGGTGAAGCACGCCCGCACCGTCGCGACGACGACGATCGGCGTCGCCAGGGTTCCGCCGAAGATCGAGCAGACCTACCGCCGCACGTCGTACAGCGGCATCGTGAAGGCCGCGATGCGGGCCACCGGCAGCCCCCACGGTCCGATCGATCGGGGGCACGATGAGGAGGCGGCCGTCGCCGGGCGGACCGTAGCGGCCGACGACGACGGCGATGCCGACGACACGTCGGCTTTCAACGACGACACGGCGTCTTCTGCACACGACAGTCCCGCGGCGGCCGAGCCCGACGTCTCCAGCTTCCCGATCGCGGCGCTGCCGGCGGGCACCGCGTTCGGCAGCGTGGCCCACACGATCCTCGAGCGGGTCGAGACCGGGCCGACCGTCTCGGACGACGCGCTCCGCGGGGACGTGCAGCGCGTCGTCCACGAGATGGCGACGGCCCGTTTCCTCCGGCCCCATCGCGACGCGTTCGCCGCGATGCTCTCCGACGCCCTGCTGACGCCGTTCGGCGGCCCCTCAGGCGCGTTGTTCCGCGACTGCCGCTTCGCCGACTTCGCCCGGGGCGACCGGCTCGCAGAGATGGACTTCGAGATGTCGCTTCCGTCGCTCGCGTCGGGAGTGCAGGCGCGGCACGTCGGTACGGTGCTCAGGGCTTTCCTCGCACCCGGCGACTTATTCCTGGGATACGCCGAGCGGCTCTCCGGGGCGGGCTTCGACGTGCCGCTGGCCGGCCTCATCAACGGGTCCATCGACGCCGTGCTGCGGCTGCCCGTTTCGACGCCGGACGAGCCACGCCTCGTGATCGCCGACTACAAGACCAACCGGCTGCACGGCCGCGACGACACGAGCCCGCTGGCCGCGTATGCGCCGGCGCGGCTCGTCGCGGCGATGGAGGCACACCACTATCCGCTGCAGGCGCTCGTCTACGGCACGGCGATCTGGCGGATGCTCCGCTGGCGCATGGGGCCGCGGAAGCCCGCCGACTGGGATCCGGGCAGCTGCATCGCGGGCGTGGTCTACGGGTTCGTCCGCGGCATGAAGGGGCCACTGACTCCGACGGATGCCACGGGCGGCCGCTACGGCGTGTTCACGTGGCAGCCGCCGGCCACGCTCTGGCGACGGCTCAGCGACCTCTTCGCCGGCGACCTTTCCGGAGGGATGACATGACGACCGCCACACGGACAGCACGACAGACGGCGGCAGGGGCCGGCGGAGGATCGGTGGGGCGGCTCCCCGCAGCCGCACCGGCCGGCCTCGCCGACTACGTCAGGGGCCGCGTGATCGCGGCCGACGACGTCGCAGCGGCGGCCATGCTCGTCGACATGGCGCGACGCGACGAGCCGACTGTCGAGCCTGACCTGTGGGCCTGGCTCGGCATGTGCCTGGCGATCCGCGCCCCGCGCGACGGCCACACGTGCGTGGATCTCGCCGCCGCCCGATCCTACGTCGCTGCCGACGACGAGGCGACGGAGTCCGCGCTCGCCTGGCCACAGACCGCCGCCAGCTGGAGCGCCGCGCTCGCTGCGGCACGACCGCTCGTCGGCACGCCCGACAGCCACGCGCCGTTCGTCCTCGACGGGGAGCGGCTCTACCTCGCGCGGTCGCTGCACGAGGAGCGGGCGATCGCCCGCCGGCTCGTCGGCCCGACCGCCGAAAACGTCGAGATCCTGCTGGGCGGTCCCGGCACGGGCAAGACGACACAGGTGGCGACGCGGCTCATCGAGCTGTTCCGCAGGAATCCGGCCGCGCAGATCCTGCTGGCCGCCCCCACCGGCAAGGCCGCGGCCCGCATGGCCGAGGCCCTGCGGGCCAGGCTTCACGACGAGCACGCGCCGCCGGAGGTGAAGAACGCCCCGCAGGAGGCCCGGGACGCCGTCGACACGCTGCGGCCGCTGACGATCCACAAACTGCTCGGCTACCGGCCGCACGGCACGCCCCGCTACGCGTTCGACGCGGCGACCCGACTGACCGCCCAGCTGGTCATCGTGGACGAGGCCTCGATGCTCTCCAGCTCCCTGATGCACCGGCTGCTCGATGCGATCGGCGAGCAGACTCCGCTGCTCCTCGTGGGCGATCCCAACCAGCTGGCCAGCGTCGACGCCGGCACGGTGCTCGGAGACATCGCGATCGCGGCGAGACCGGGCTCGGAGCTGGCGGACCGCACGGAAGTGCTCCGTGTTCGCCACCGCTTCGGCCCGCGGATCGGCGGCCTGGCCGACGCGATCCTGGCGGGAGACGACGCGGGTGTGGCCCGGGTGTTCGCGATCCTCGACCGCGGCTGGGATCCGCCGCACGACCCCCGCAACACGAAGCCCGACGATCCGACGTCGGTCCGCTGGATCAAGCCGGGCGGCGCCGATTTCAAGACCGTCGTCGAGGAGGTGGTGGCGCAGGCGGCGAGGCTTCGTGCACTCGTCAAGGAGGGCCGTGCGGGCGAGGCACTCGCGGCCCAGAAGGAGTGCCAGGTGCTCTGTGCCCACCGCGCCGGCGCCACGGGTGTGGCCGGCTGGAACGCCCGCGTTGAGAACAGCCTGAAGGTCGCCCACGGTTCACCGTGGTATTCGGGACGGCCCGTGATGGTGGTCCGCAACAACCCCGCGCTCGATCTCTTCAACGGCGACGTCGGGCTCGTCGTTCCGGGCACGGCGGAGGGGCTGCAGGACCTGGCGCTGCCGATGGCCGCGGGCGAGCCCCGCCGGCTGTCGGTCTCCCAGCTCGAACACATCGAGACGGTCCACGCCCTCACGATCCACAAGAGCCAGGGCTCCGAATACAGGCACGTGATCGTGGTGCTGCCGGAAAAGCCCAGCCGCATCGTCACGCGGGAACTCCTCTACACAGGCGTGACCCGCGCCAGCGACAGGGTGACGGTCGTCGGCTCACGCGAGGTGATCGAGGCCGCCATCCGCACGCCCATCCGCCGGGCCACCGGCCTGGCCGAGCGGCTCTCGCGGCCCGACTGAGCCACGACGGATCAGCGCGAGGAGGCGGGGGCGGTGCCGCGGCCCGCTCGTCCACCGGCTCGTCCACCGGCTCATCCACCGGCTCATCCGCCGGCTCATCCACCGGCTCATCCACCGGCTAGTTCACCCGCTTGACGCTCAACACCGTCGCCTTCGGGAACTGCTTCTGTACGAGTTTCTTGGCCTGGCCCGCATCCGACGCCTTGACCTGCGTCGTGCTCAGCCGGCCATCGACCCTGATCCGCATCGAGCGTTACTTGGTGTACTTCACGCCGCTCCGCTTGTTCGACTCCTCGAGTTCGGCCGCCGCCATGCCCGGGTCGTTGCTCTGATCGGTGTTCGTCACATTCATGGCCTTGGAGCGAACCGGCCCGGGCTTCGCACACCCGAACACACAGACAGTACCGACCACCACGTACAGGACAAGAGACACGACAGAACCGCGCACGACGACCTCCTCTTCGAAGACCAATGGAGTGGCGAAAACCGTATTTCCGAGACGGACCTTGCTGACAACAGTCTTTCCGACAACGGCGGACACCGACGCCCGGACGATCACTCTATTGGTGCGGGATACGCATCGCTGATCGCGTTGAGCGACGCCCAGATGCCGTATGGGATGTTCATCGTCAATGCCTGGACCGACCCATCGGCCATGACGCAGTTGACAACGTTGAAGTGGTAGCTGTCGGCGCTCGGCCAGTTGGTGTTGGGCCCCCACGCGGAGACGTACGTCGGTGAGAATGCGAAGGGATTCCCCCCCGTGTTGGGAAGCCATGCCGCAGCGGCCCGCGTCGTGCCGTCGATGTACTTGTACCTGCTCGTCTCGCAGCACTCGCCATTGACCCCGTTGAACGTCAGCGCCACGCGGAACACCCGCTCAGCGCTGTCGGCCCGATACACCCCGGTGCCGCAGGTGTGGGTGGCGCCGTTCTTCTGGCCGACACTCGTGACCTCGGCCACCGCGATTGTCTTCGCCGTGCCGTCCCTGATGTCGCTGAACGTCCGCTCCTTTGTCTGCGTAAAGATTCCGCTGAAATCACCCCCCCGGGTGAAGCTCGGATCTTGTGCCGTGCTCAGGCCGGCCGTGGTCCACCAGTGGTAGCCCTCCGACGCGGCGTAGTTCGTGTAGGAGTAATTCAGCGTCGAGGCGAGCGAAGGCCGCAGATCGCTTGGGCAGAGCACGGAGTTAATCTTGGTGCTGAAGACAGACGAATGGGCGGTGGTGCCGGACGAAAGCGGCAGCGCCGTGCAGACGGCGGTCACCTGATTGTAGATGTCCTGCTGCTCCATGAACGGCAGGATCAGCGTCAGCCACGACATGTGCTTCAGCTTGGCGCCGCTGGCGGGAACGCTCGCCCCGGCGACCGTTTCGAGATAGCCGGCGGGGGGAAACTTCTGCTTCGAGTCGACGTAGTTGAGCAGGGCGAGTCCGATTTGCTTCGAGTTGTTGCCACAGGCCGAACGCCGCGCCGACTCGCGGGCAGACTGCACTGCGGGGAGCAGGAGGCCGACGAGGACGCCGATGATCGCGATGACGACGAGCAGTTCGACGAGCGTGAAGCCCCGCCGTGACGCGGAACTCTCAGGCCGTGGAAAGGAGCGTGGAGCGCACATGATGGATGACTCCTTGAGAAATGGGACGGGAAAACGGGATGGAGACACGGATGATGCGAATGGAAATGTGATCGCGAAGTGAGGACCAATGCCCCTCACAGACGACAGGAACTCCCCTGCATTTGCGAAGGATGAAGGTCCGCCCCCCCCAATCCTACGGTGACGATGGTAGCAGGTCACCACCCGTGGTGCCAGCGGTGCCGAACCGCCATGCCGGTGCCAAAGCCACCCCGGGTGGCGGCCGGCGGGCCGCGCCGATCTGCCCCGAGGATTTCGGCACAGCACGTCAGCCTTGCGGCCCCGAAAGCCTCGGGATGGAGGGGGCCGCCGCGTCGTCGGCGGCGGCGGACGATCACCCCTGGTGCCCGGCGATCGGCTGAAACCGTGGCACCCGCCGGCCGTCGACCTCGACCGACTCGGCGAACATCACCGCCGGCCGGACCCAGAGCCCCTTGTCGCCGTACTCCTGCCGGTAGACCACGAGTTCCTCGAGCGTCTCGCTGTGCCGGGCGATGCCGAGCACGGTGTACTCGCGTCCCTTGTAGTGGAGGTAGCGGCCCGGGCTGATCCGTGCAGTCACGTGTCACCTCGTCTTCCTGTCACTCGGGCTTCTCCCATCCCGCCTGCCGAGCCACCGGCACACAGACAAACCGGCGGACGGCGACGTGGCCAGGCTCTGCTACCATTCGATCCGCGGGACGTCGGTCGCGGCCAGATGCCGGCAGGCCTGATCATCCAGCGGACCCGATCATAGAGTCTCGTCGACCGAAACGCCGTCACCCCGGATCGCGCATGGGCCGGAGCGTCGTCCTCGCCGGTTCCATTCGCTGCCCGCGGTGCAGCCTGCAGCCGCGGTGGTGCGTGTGCGGGGCGCTGCCCCCCGTGGAGCCCCGGCTCCCGGTCCACGTGCTGATCCATCGTCACGAGCATGAAAAGCCCTCCAGCACCGGTCGGCTCGTCGCCCGCGTCGTGACCGGGGCCGCGACCCACGTCTACCAGCGTGCGACCCGCTTCTTCCCCGCCGCCGGGTTCCCGCACGACGCGGCCGAGACCGGCCGCGATCTCTGGATCCTCCATCCGCACGGCACGCCGCTGCCGGCACTTCCCGACGGCGGCCCGCCGCCGCACATCCTGCTCCTCGACGGCACCTGGCGGGAGGCGGGCGAGATGCTGCGCAGCCTCGAGGGGCGGGGACGCTGCATCCGGCTGCCCGACGACGCCACCCACGAACCGAGCCGCTACTGGCTGCGGGACCAGCCGTCGTCGGCCAAGCTCTCCACCGCCGAGGCGCTCATGGCCGTGCTGCGGGGCGTCGGCGACGGCGCTGCGGAGCAGCTCCTCCGCCTGCACTTCGAGCTGCACGTCTACGCCACGCTCCTCGCCCGCGGCCGCCGGGAGATGGCGGAGCGGTACCTCGGCCACTCGCCGCTCGTCACCATGGCACCGGAGGCCATCGACCGGCTGCACGCCCGACGTCCGGCCGGCTGATCGAGCGGCGGCTGGCGGCGTGAAGCGGCGTCGCCCACTGCCGACGCACGACGGCGCCGGCACAGACTCACCGCGGCACCGCCTCGAGGAAGGGAAACGCGGTGTCGGGCCGGAACTCCCCCGCGGCGTCGCCGCTGTAGGTTTCGCCCCCCTTCAGCGGCAGCCTCTTCACCGGTGCACCGGCCGCGAAGTCGACGCGTTCGAGCGGAATCCAGAACACCGTCGGGCTCGTTGCGGAGTCGAAGTAGAGGATCCGGGACTTCTGATCGTGCACCGTCCGCCAGATGGTGCTGGCCACGTTCGGCTTCCCGGGCGTCACGATGCCCAGCGGCGTCGAGGCGTTGCGGACCACGCTGAAGATCGACGCGATGGCCCGCCTGCCGGTGAGGTCCCGGGGAACCGCACCGACGTAGAAGCTCGCCCGCACGAACCGATCGCTGGCCCGGTTGGTGCCGGGGAGCATCACGTCGCCGCCGATCTCCTTCCAGTAGGCGTTCAGAGCCAGCTGCTGGTTGAACGGCGGCGAATTCGTCATCACGGTGTAGTCGCGGCCGTGGTGGATGACGAGACGGCCGGCGATGTACTCGAGGATCGCCGAGTCACCCGACGGGTCGGAAATCGCCAGATGGCCGACACCGGGTTCTCCGTTGGGCAGCACCGGCGCCACGACCGTGAAGGGCTCCTTCTCGAGGTCCGCCACCGCCTCGGCGACCGTCGCGTAGGAATCGAGGACGTACTGGGCCCAGCCGCCGATCGACAGGTTCGGCCGTCCGGCCACCGCCTTGCCGTAATCGCTCTCGGCTAGGTAGAGCACATTGGCGACGAGCCCCTTCTCGTTGATGCCGTCGACGCTCGCCACGCCGTAGAAGCTCACCGCCACGGAGCCGTACCGACTCGTCCATGCGAAGCTCGCCGGCCCGGCATTGCCATTCCGCTTCATGCCCCGCGGGAAGCACCAGATCTCGGAGCCCGGGTCCTCCACCCAATCCATCGACCGCCCCACCACCACGGCGCCGTCACCGAAGACGCGGAGACAGCGGGTGCATGCGGCGGCGGGGCGGGCGGTGAACGCCGCCGCGGCCACCGCCACGGCGATCGCGATGCGGGCGGAAGAGAGGCGGATCATGCTCGGGACCTCGTCGGGGAAGCGTCCGGCCTGCGATCTTCCCGGACATGGGGCGCAGGCGGAATCACGACGTACTCTAGCCGGCGGGCCAGCCGCATCACAAACGGGATGCGGCGGCGTTCCCGGCTCGGCCGGCCACGTGCGGCCAGCTCCGCGATCGCTCACGCGAACGCCCGCCGATCGACGGTGAGCCTGCCGTCGGGCCGGCCCCGCTCCGGCACGGGCTCGCCGTCGCTGGCGATCCGCAGGAGCAGCGAGTCGCGGCGGAGCATCGCCTCGGTCAGCGACCGCGTGCCCAGCGACCGCCGCACCCGCCGCTTCCGGTGGTCGAAGTGGACCGTGTAGTGGATCCACCACGTGCCGTTGTTGCACCAGAGATGGTGCCTCTCGTTCGCCTCGTCGACGCGAATCGAGGGAAATCCGACCGTCATCTTGCACCCCTTTCCTGTCGTGGAAAGGAAGGTGCCCTCGGGTGCCCCGCGGCCGCCGACACTCGTCGGCCGCGACACTCGTCGCGGTGGCGGACGCGATGAACCGACCGAAAGCTTCGCCGGGAAACGCTCCCGACGCGTATCCTCCCGCACTGTCGCCAGTGCGGGTCACCACCTTGTGCTTTCGCGAGGTTGGTACGGGCGACCACGAGGGCCGCGCCGTTCGAGCAGGATACTTCCGACCTTCCGTCGTCGAGTTTAATCGGGGCTTTCGCCGTGGCAACCCGGCGCAGGCAGAGAGTGTGTCATAGCGGACCCGGGCCCGCCCCGGCCGCCTCCGGGCCCCTGCTCCGGCTGCGAGTCGCCATCCAGCAGCAGCCGCAGGTGGCGAAAGGCCTGCTCGCCGAGAACCGCCACGGCCTCGTCGCGGATCCTCATCTCCGCGGCGATCTCCCGGCGTCCGAGGCCCGCCAGCCACAGTTCCACGAGCTGCCGCGACCGCGGATCGAGCCGCACGAGCGCCTCCCCCAGCCGATCCGGCGAATCCTCGCTTTCCTGATCTGCCATGCGTCCTCCTCGCCGCGGGTTCGCCCTGCCACGTGCCTGCCACGTGCCTGCTGACGCCGCCGTCCCCGGCGGGCCACCGTGCCGAAGCCTCCGTGGGAGAAAGTGTGCGCACCGGTCGGGACAACCTTGGTCCTGAGCGATTCGCGTCACAGGGCCGACGCCGACCCGTCATCCGGCGTTGGCCGCATGATCCGCCAGCCGCACACGGCGGCGGCGGCTTCCAACACAGATGCGAAATCCCGTCTTCAGGCGACGGGGAACCGCGGCGGCCCCTGAAAAACGCCGTTCAGAACATACCGATCGTCCCGTAGACGACCGAGACTCGCCGTGGCTGCACGTCCGAAAACGGGGCAGATCCGCCTCCGGAACGATAGGGAGAGTGCGACGGCGCGGCCCGCGACCGCGCGGCCGCGGCACGGGATGCGGCGGACGTCTCTTGTCTGCCGGCAGCGGCCCTTTCCGCCAGCGTCGCCTGCCTGGCCTCGACCCCCTGCTGGCGTTGCCGCAGCGTGCTGCGAAGGGAATCGATCCGCTGGATTTCCCGCCAGAGCTGCTCAGCTGACATGTCCAGGATGTGGGGAATGTCCCGCAGCTCCTGTGCCCGCCGGGCGTCG